>Ga0138256_10001456_pt1 | contig 25488 bp, 19 predicted proteins | sample KNB2016incub_MG_FD_105486 | JGI IMG/M metagenome (GOLD analysis project Ga0138256, IMG submission 105486) | Active sludge microbial communities from wastewater in Klosterneuburg, Austria - KNB2014incub_MG | ecosystem: Engineered > WWTP > Activated sludge > Unclassified | place: Austria...
CCAGCATTGACGAAGCCGCGTTCGGCACGGTGGGCCGCAATCCGCACCATGGCGACGTCCACAACCCGGTGCTGCCCGGTCGCGCCGCGGGCGGTTCGTCCGCCGGCGCCGCCGCCGCCGTGGCCGCGGGCCACGCCGTGGTCGCGCTGGGCGCCGACACGCTGGGCGCGGTGCGCATTCCGGCGGCGTTCTGCGGCCTGGTGGGCCACAAGCCCACCTTCGGCGAACTCAGCTGCCGCGGTCTGGCGGCGGGCCTGCGCCGGCTGGACTGCCCGGGCCTGATCACGCGCACCGTGCAGGACGCCGCGCTGCTGCTGCCGGTGCTGGCCGGCTACGACGCCGGCGACCCGCGCTCGCGCAAGCGCCGCGTGCCGCTGTCGCCGCCCGACTGGGTGCCGGGCGAACTCAAGGCCGGCGTGGTGGCCGACCTCGCGGCGTTGGGCGTGGACCACGCGGTGGTCGAGAACTTCAGCGCCGTGATGGCGCGCGTGGCGCCGGTGTTCGGCAGCGCGCTGCCGGTGGCGCTGGACGTGGCGCCGCTGGACGTGGCCGCCACCCGCCGCGCCGCGCTGCTGCTGATGGAGGCCGAGATCCTGGCCGCGCACGAACACCGCCTGGACGGGGCGTCCACGCGCCTGCGCTGGCTGCTGGATTTCGCCACCCGCAAGACCGCCGCCGATTTCGCCCGCGCCGACCGCCGCCTGGACGAACACGTGGTCCGCGTGCGCCGCATGTTCGAACAGTTCGACGTGCTGCTGCTGCCCACCACGGCTTCGCCGCCGCCGGCCTACGGCGCCGACGAACCCGCCAACCTCGCCGACCTCACCGCGCTGGCCTCGCTGGCCGGTTGCCCCGCACTCAGCCTGCCGCTGCCCGGTGGCCTGGGCCTGCAGCTGGTCGGCGCCCCCGGCAGCGACCTGCGCCTGCTCGAACTAGGCCAGGTCATCGCCGCCGTCGCCGAAGAATGAAAATGTACCAGGTACATTTTCATCCTCGCTGAGACGGGCACTGAAATCGTACCAGGTACATTTTCATCGACGGTGAGACACGCCGATTTTATTGGCCACGGATTTGCGCGGATGGACGCGGATGGAGCGGGGCGAATGGGTTTCACGGCGTGCGTCCAGCCGCGGGCTAAACTCATGCCATCGCTTTTGAATCCGCGTTCATCCGCGTGAATCCGTGGCAGAGATGCTCTTCCCACCCGAATTGCCGGACCTCCCCGACGCGAAGCTGCGGTTCGAACCGCAGTGGCTGGGCGCGTCCGAAGCCGATGCCCTGCTCGAGGCGCTGCGCGAACAGATCGCCTGGGAAACCCACCGCATCCGCATCTTCGGCCAGGAGCACGATTCGCCGCGGCTGAGCTGCTGGATCGGCGATCCCGGCGCCAGCTACGTGTATTCGCGCGTGCGCTTCGAACCGCGGCCCTGGCCGCCGGCGCTGGCGGCGCTGCGCGCGCGCGTGGACGAGGCCAGCGGCGTGGCCATGAACAGCGTGCTGGCCAACCTCTACCGCAGCGGCCAGGACGCGATGGGATGGCACAGCGACGACGAGCCCGAGCTGGGTCCGCGGCCTGTGATTGCCTCGCTGAGCCTGGGCGCCACGCGGCGCTTCCGCTTCCGCCACCGCCGCGATCATTCAAAGACGTTCGCGATGGAACTGCCGCACGGCAGCCTGCTGCTGATGTCGGGCGACACGCAGGCGAACTGGCAGCATGCGCTGCCGCGCACGGCGCGGGCTGTCGAACCCCGGCTCAACCTCACGTTCCGGCAGATCCGCACGATGGAATCGCACCCGTGAAACGGGATCCTGCCCGCCCGGGTTGAGGTCCTGCAGCTGTCTCAATCAGCGTGAAAATGTACCTGGTACATTTTCACTTGGCTTCGGTGAGGGTCCAGGTGACGAGGTCGGTGCCGAGGGCGGACATGGCGTCGCCGAAGGCAGCCACCATGTCGTCCACTTCGGGCGTGCGGCCGGGCACGGCGTGGCGGAAGCGCTGGCTGGCCACCAGGCCGCCGCCGCGCAGCTTCACCAGGCGGGCCTGCACTTCGATCACCGCCGCGGGAGTGCCGTCCTCGTAGACGGTTTCGAACTGGCGCACTTCCACGAACAGCCCGTAGTCGCCGCGCGAGCTGCCGCCGCCCACGCGCATCACCGACGGCACGCGGCCGGAGTCTTCGAAGGCCTCCACCAGCGCCGTCTGCAGCAGCTCGGGCGCGTTGTCGGCCCAGCGTGCGCCCTTGTAGGTCTGCAGTTCGTTGGCCGTGGGCCGCACGGCGATGCGCGGCGAATCGAGCATGGCGTTGGCGGCCTGCACGCCCACCGACAGCGACCAGTCCACCTCGGGCCACGACGGATCCACGGTGACCGCCGTGGCCGGCGAATACACGGTGACCTCGGTCCTGGGCCCGCCGATGGAACCGCAGCCGGCCAGCAGCGCGGCCAGCGCGCCAATGGTGATCAGGGAAGCGCGGCTCATGGTTCGAACTCCTCGGGTTGCTCGCGGCCAAGGATGAAGCCGGCGGGGTTGGTTTCGACCTTGTCGGCCAGGTCGTCGAGTTCGCGGATCAGCGAGCGCAGCTGGCGCATGGTCGGGCCCACCTGGCCCAGGCCGTCGCTGCTGAAATCGGCGATGGCCTCGCGGTTCTCCGACAGCATGCCGTTCGCGGTCTGGCTGGTCTTTTCCAGCTCGGCCAGGGTGCGGTCGAGCTTGGCCACGATCTCGGGCAGCTGCTGCACCACGCCCTGGTCAATGCCGGTGATGGCCTTGTCGGCGCTAGCCAGCGTGGCCTCCAGCTTCTCGCTGGCGGCGCGCGCGCTGCGGATCAGGCCGGCGATTTCCTCGCGCTCGCCGGCGATCGTCCCGCTGATCTGGTCGAGCTGGTCGAGCGTGCGGGTGACGCGGGCGATGTTCTCCTCGCTCAGCAGCACGTTCACCCGGTCCACGATTTCGTTGGCGGTGGCGGCGATGTTCTGCAGCGCCGACGGCTCGCTGGGGATGGTGGCCACGCGCTTGCCCTCGGGCGCTTCCAGCGCGGGGCTGCCGGGGCTGCCGCCGGTGAGCTGGATCACGGCCGTGCCGGTCAGGCCGGTGAGCGTGAGCTTGGCGCGCGTGTCGGTCTTCACCGGCGTGTCGGCCGACAGGCGGATGCGCGCCACCACCTTGCGCGGGTCGTCGCGCACCAGCGACAGGTTGCGCACCGCGCCGACGCTGATGCCGCTGTAGAGCACCTGGCTGCCCACGCTCAGGCCGGTGACGGCTTCCTGGAACACCACGTCGTATTCCTGGAAGGATTTCTCGGTGGTGTACTTCGCCGCCCACAGCGCGAACAGCACCGCGAACAGGCAGACGCCCAGCGTGAACGCACCGATGAGCACATGGTTGGCGCGGGTTTCCATGGTCAAGCCTCCTTGGCCTGGGCGGCCTGCGCAGCGCGTCCGCGCGGGCCGTGGAAGTATTCCTGCACCCACGGGTGGTCGAAGCGCTCCACTTCGGCCAGCGGGGCGTTCACCAGCACGCGGCGGTCGGCCAGTACGGCCACGCGGTCGCAGATGGTGTACAGGGTATCGAGGTCGTGGGTGATCAGGAACACGGTAAGCCCCAGGGCGCGCTGCAGGGTCTTGATGAGATCGTCGAAGGCGGCCGCGCCGATGGGGTCCAGGCCGGCGGTGGGTTCGTCCAGGAACAGCAGGGCCGGGTCGAGCGACAGCGCACGGGCCAGGGCCGCGCGCTTGCGCATGCCGCCGGAAAGCTGCGCCGGCAGCTTGGCGCCGGCATCCTCGCCCAGGCCGGCCATGCGGATCTTGAGCATGGACAGGTCGTGGATCATGTCGTCGGGCAGCTGCCCGTAGTGTTCCTTCAGCGGCACCGCGACGTTCTCGGCCACGGTGAGCGAAGAAAACAGCGCGCCGTTCTGGAACAGCACGCCGGTGTTGCGCTCGATGACGCCGCTGTCGCGGCCCGCGGGCGACAGCGCGTCCACGCCCAGCACCTCGATGTGGCCGCCCTGCGGCTCGCGCAGGCCCAGGATGGCGCGCATCAGCACCGACTTGCCGGTGCCCGAACCGCCCACCACGCCGATGATCTCGCCCCGGCGCACGTCCATGTCCAGGCCATCGTGCACCACCTGGCTGCCGAAGGTGTTGCGCAGGCCGCGCACGCGGATGGCGATGTCGTCGCCGCCGGCCGCGCTCACCAGTCCATCTCCATGAAGAACAGCGCCGCGAACGCGTCCAGCAGGATCACGATGGAAATGGACTGCACCACGCTCGACGTGGTCCGCTCGCCCACCGACTGCGCCGTGCCCTGCACCTGGAAACCCTCCAGGCAGCCGATCAGCGCAATCACCATCGCGAACAGCGGCGCCTTCGACAGGCCCACCCAGAAGTGCGTGACCGACAGCGTTTCCTGCAGCCGCGTGATGAACATCTCGGCCGTGAAGCCCAGCGACGCCATGCTGACCGCCAGGCCGCCGCCGATGCCGGCGATCATGGCCAGGAAGGTCAGCAGCGGCAGCATCACCAGCAGCGCCACCAGCCGCGGGATCACCAGCAGTTCGATCGGGTCCAGGCCCAGGGTGCGGATGGCGTCCACTTCCTCGCCCGACTGCATGGCGCCTATCTGCGCGGTGAAGGCGCTGGCGGTGCGGCCGGCCAGCAGGATGGCGGTCAGCAGCACGCCGAACTCGCGCAGGAAGGCAATGCCCACCAGTTCAACCACGAAGATCTCGGCGCCGAAATCGCGCAGCACCGTGGCGCCCAGGAAGGCGATCACCGCGCCCACCATGAAGCTCAGCAGCACCACCAGCGGCACCGCGTCCAGGCCCACCTGTTCCATGTGGTGCACGGTGGGCGTCAGCCGGAAGCGCACGGGCCGCAGCAGCACGCCCAGCCCGGTCTTGAGCGTCAGGCCCAGGAAGCCGACCAGGGCCAGGGTTTCGCGCGTGTAGTCCTCCACCGCGTAGCCCATGCGGCCCAGCATCTGCTGGAAGCCGTAGTCCTTGCGCACGGTGCGCGGCGGGTTTTCGCAGATGGCCTGCACGGTGCCGGTGAGCGGCTGGAATTCGGGCTGCACTTCCACCGTGGCCAGGCCCAGGCCCACCTTCACCGCGTAGCGCGACAGCATCATGGCGCCGGCCGAATCGAGCCGGGAGATGTCGCGGCCGTCGATGTCCCTGGCGCTGTCGGGCGCGTCGCGCAGCAGCGCCAGCAGGTGCGTGGCGTTGGCCAGGGTCCAGTCGCCGCTGGCCACCAGGATGCCCGGGTGGCTTTCGCTGTGCTCGATGCTGGGCCTCTCGCTCATGCCGGCGCGGGTTCCTCGGGTTCAACCCTCCAACGGCGTCATGCCGCCGGTCAGGCCGCGGCCGTGCGGGACGCCGGGCCGAGGCCTCAGGATAGCCGCCGCGGCCGGCCACCGGTACCGGGGGCGAGGGCAGGGCCGCCGGCGCGGCCGGCTTAGTGCCGTCGCCGTTTCATGCCATGCTTTCGCGATGAATACCCCGGTGCTCAACAGCCAGGCCGCTTACGAGGCGCAGGCCGCCTTCGTGGCCGAGCTGGCCACGCGGCTGCACGTGTACGGCACCTCGGCCCAGCGCCTGGAGGGCGCGGTGGAGGCCGTGGCGCATCGCCTGGGCCTGGACTGCGAAGTCTTCTCCAACCCCACCGGCATCATCCTGAGCTTCGCCGACCCGGTGCGCGGCCAGCAGAACGGCATCACCCGCGTCATCCGCCTGGCCCCCGGCGACCAGAACCTGGGCCGGCTGGCGGCCACCGACGCCATTGCCGAGGACGTGCTGGCGGGCAAGCTGGACCTGGAGTCGGGCTTCGCGGCCCTGCGGGCGCTCGACCGCCCGCCGCATCGCCGCGCCGACGTGCTCACGGCGCTGAGCTTCGGCCTGTCGGCGGCGGCGGTGGCCGGCCTGCTGAGCACCGGCTGGGCCGACGTCATCACCAGCGCCGCCATCGGCACGCTGATTGGCGTGCTGTACGTGCTGGGCGCCGGCCGCCCGCGCCTGGCCGAGGGCCTGGAGGCCATCGCCGCGCTCATCGCCACCCTGCTGGCGGCCGCCGTGGCCACGTTCATCGAACCGCTGTCGCTCAAGACGGTCATCGTGGCGTCGCTGATCGTGCTGATGCCGGGCCTGATGCTGACCAATGCCGTCAGCGAACTGTCCAGCCAGCAGCTGGTGTCGGGCACGGCGCGCTTCGCCGGCGCGCTGATGATCCTGATGAAGCTGACCTTCGGCACCGTGGCCGCCATGCAGGTGGTGCGGCTGCTGGGCTGGGTGCCGCAGGAAGCGGTGCCGCACCCGCTGACCTGGCAGGCCGAGGGCGCGGCCCTGCTGGTGGGCGCCTACGCGTTCGCGGTGCTGTTCCGCGCGTCCAGCCGGGACTACCCGCTGGTGATGGCGTCGGTGGTGCTGGGCTACGCACTCACGCGCCTGGGCGGCGAAGTGCTGGGCCTGGCCTCGGACAATTTCGCCGGCGGCGCCTTCTTCGCCGGCATGGGCGTGGCGGTGGTGAGCAATGCCTACGGCCGCTGGTTCAACCGCCCGGGCGCGCTGATCCGCGTGCCGGGCATCATCCTGCTGGTGCCGGGCAGCGTGGGCTTCCGCAGCCTGAACTTCGTGATGGAGCGCGACGTGTTCCTGGGCCTGGACACGGCTTTCGCGCTGCTGTCGGCCCTGATCGCGCTGGTGGCCGGGCTGCTGTTCGGCAACCTGATCCTGCCTTCGCGCCGCAACCTGTGAGCGGTTTTTTGGCCACGGATTACGCGGATGAACGCGGATAAGAGCCGATAAAGCGAAATCGGTTGGAAGGCGTTTCGCGTAACCGACCACCTGGCCGCGGCCCACTCACGCCCGGGCTTTATCCGCCTCTATCCGCGTAATCCGCGGCAAAACAGCCCTTACCGGGCGATGAGGAAATCTTCGAGCTTGCGGCCCTGGGCCAGCTGCGCGCTGAGCCACTTGGGCGGCATGCCGCGGCCGGCCCAGGTTTCGGCCGGGTTGGCGGGGTTGCGGTACTTGGGCTCGACCTTGCTGCCCTTCTGGGCCGACTTGCGGGCCGTGGACTTCTTCGCCGCCGCGGGCGCGCCGGCCTTTTCGCGCGGCGCGCGCGCGGTGCCGAACAGCTCGTCCACGGTGTAGCCCTCGGCCTTGGCCAGCGACACCAGCTTCTTGCGCACGGCCGCGATCGGCTTGCGCTTGGCCAGGGTCTTCTTGCGCTGGTTGGCCTTGGCGATGAGCGCCTGGAGTTCCTTGGCCGAGAGGCCCTCGAGATCGATCGACATGGCAGCTTCCTTGGTGGGTGCCGCGGCGGCTGCCGCATGCCCCGATGGTAGCCGCATCCCCGGGCCCAGACAAAACGGGGCCCGGCGTTGGCCGGGCCCCGTTGTGTCAGCCAAACCCGCGGCGTGGCGTCAGCCGATGCCCAGGCGTTGCATCAGGGCGGCGCGGTCGAGGTTCTGGCTGTCGCTGTCGCAGCGGCCGCGGTACTCGAACTGGCCCGACTCCAGGCCGCGGCCCGACACCACCACGCGGTGCGGGATGCCGATCAGTTCGATGTCGCCGAACATCACGCCCGGGCGCAGGCCGCGGTCGTCAATCACGGCGTCCAGGCCGGCCGCCTGCAGTTCGGCGTACAGCGCGTCGGCGGCTTCCACCACGGCGGGGTCGTTCTTGGGGTTGATGATGCACACCGCCACCTGCCAGGGCGCCATCGGCGCCGGCCAGCAGATGCCGCTGGCGTCGTTGTTCTGTTCGATGGCGGCGGCGACGATGCGCGACACGCCGATGCCGTAGCAGCCCATGTGCATCACCTGGGCCTTGCCCTCGGCGTCCAGCACGGTGGCCTTCATGGCCTCGGCGTACTTCTGGCCGAGCTGGAACACGTGGCCCACCTCGATGCCGCGGGCGATGCGCAGCGTGCCCTGGCCGTCGGGCGACGGGTCGCCTTCCACCACGTTGCGCAGGTCGGCCACCAGGGCCGGCTCGGGCAGGTCGCGGCCCCAGTTCACGCCCGACAGATGGAAGCCCTTGCGGTTGGCGCCCACCACGAAGTCGGCCATGGCGGCCACGCTGCGGTCGGCGATGACGGTGATGGGCTTGAGCGGATTCACCGGGCCCAGGAAGCCGGGCTCGCTGCCCAGGTATTCGGTGAGCTCGGCTTCGGTGGACAGGCGGTAGTCGGCCAGGCCGGGCAGCTTGGCCAGCTTGATCTCGTTGACCATGTGGTCGCCGCGCACCAGCGCCAGCACGAAGCCCTGTTCGCCCATCAGCGCCACCGACTTCACGGTGCGCTTGAGGTCGATGCCCATCAGCTTGGCCACTTCCTCGCAGGTGCGCTGCCAGGGCGTGGTGACCTCGGCCATGGCTTCGGACGGTGCGGGGCGCGGGCCGGGCGACACGGCTTCGGCCATCTCGACGTTGGCGGCGTACTGGCTGCCGTCGGAGAAGGCGATGGCGTCTTCGCCCGAATCGGCCAGCACGTGGAACTCATGCGAGGCGGTGCCGCCGATGGCGCCGGTGTCGGCGTTCACCGCGCGGAACACCAGGCCCAGGCGGGTGAAGATGCGCGTGTAGGCGTCGTACATCGCCTGGTAGGTCTTGGCCAGGCTGTCGTGGCCCAGGTGGAAGGAGTAGGCGTCCTTCATCAGGAACTCGCGCGCGCGCATCACGCCGAAGCGCGGGCGGATCTCGTCGCGGAACTTGGTCTGGATCTGGTAGAAGTTCAGCGGCAGCTGCTTGTAGCTGCGCAGTTCATTGCGCGCGAAGTCGGTGATGACTTCTTCGTGCGTGGGGCCGTAGCAGAACTCGCCGTCCTTGCGGTCCTTGATCTTGAGCAGCTGGCCGCCGAACTTTTCCCAGCGGCCGGTTTCTTCCCACAGCTCGCGCGGCTGGATGGACGGCATCAGCAGTTCGATGGCGCCGGCGCGGTCCATTTCCTCGCGCACCACCGCTTCAACGCGGCGCAGCACCCGCAGGCCCAGCGGGCTCCAGGTGTAGAGGCCGGCGGCCAGCTTGCGGATCATGCCGGTGCGGAGCATCAGCTGGTGGCTGACGACTTCGGCGTCGGCGGGGGTTTCCTTGCTGGTGTTGAGGTGGAACTGGGAAAGACGCATCGAAGGGACCGGCCGCGGGGTGGGCCGCCATTGTAACGGCGGCGCGACCCCGACGCCGGGCCTTGCGATCAGGCCTCGGGCTTGGGGCAGTAGGCCGACGCCTGGCGCGTGGCGAGGTCGCGTTCGCTGGCGATTTCTTCCGGGGTAAGGTCTTCGGGCGTGCCGTCGCCGTTCTTGTCGCGCTGCAGGGTCTTGCCCGAGTCCAGCAGGGTCAGGTTGGCCCGGGCGCGCTCGCAGGCGACTTCGGTATCGGACTTGGGCGCGGCCTCGGCGGGGGGCAGGTTGGGGTCGCGGCTCTGGACCTGGCTGCGTTCGGCGCCGCGGGTCTCGATCTGGGTGTAGACGCTGGTGCCGTCGGCGTTCTTGGACTTGTAGACGGTGGTTTCCTGGGCCAGCAGCAGGCCGGGCGCCAGGACGAGGGACAGCGCAATCAGCAGGGTCGGGCGGGACATGGGGGGCTCCGGGAGGTTCGGGGTGGCGTGGTGCGCCCGTGATACCACCCCCGCCCCGGCCCTGCAAGGCGCGCAACCGCGCCCCGACGCCCGGCTATGGGCCGATTCAGGGAGCCGCTACACTGGCCGGCATGGAACCCAACGACGAACCGGGCCCGGCGCGCAGCCGCGGCATCTATCTGCTGCCCAACCTGCTGACCACCGGCGGCCTGTTCGCGGGCTTCTACGCCATCCTCGCGGCGGCCAGCGGCAACTTCGAGAACGCCTGCATCGCGGTGTTCGTGGCCGGCCTGTTCGACGGCCTGGACGGCCGGGTGGCGCGCATGACCGGCACCACCAGCGACTTCGGCGTGCAGTACGACTCGCTGGCCGACCTGGTGAGCTTCGGCATGGCGCCGTCGCTGGTGATGTACCACTGGGCCCTGGTGGGTTTCCGGGCCGACGGCCCGGTGCTGGCCAAGGTGGGCTGGGCGGCGGCCTTCCTGTACGCCGCCTGCGCCGCGCTGCGCCTGGCGCGCTTCAACACGCAGGTGGGTTCGACCGACAAGCGCTGGTTCATCGGCCTGGCCAGCCCGGCCGCGGCGGCGCTGGTGGTGTCGTTCGTGTGGGCCATGAACACCTTTGGCTTCAGCGGGCAGGGCCTGCGCTGGCTGGCGCTGTGCGTGACGGTGGCGGCGGGCCTGCTGATGGTGAGCCGCATCAAGTACTACAGCTTCAAGGGCTTCCCGAAGGGCGAGCGCGTGCCGTTCTTCGTGCTGCTGCTGATCGTGCTGGTGATTGCCGCGCTGTTCATCGCCCAGGCCAAGGGCCTGCTGGCGATCGCCGCGGCCTACGCGCTGTCCGGCCCCGCGTGGTGGGCCTGGACCCGGGTGCGCCGCAAGAACCCGGCATGAGCTGGAGCCCGCAGCAGCAGGCCATGCTGTCGGCGATGGGCTACACGCTCTATCGCCAGGCGGGGACGGCGCCCGCGGCGCTGCCGGCCGCGGTGGCGGAACCTGCGGGCGGGCCGCCGGCACCGGCCCCGAAAGCGGCCGCGCAGGGCGACCGCCTGCTGCAGGCCCTGGCGCGCGCCGCCGGTGGCCGCGACCTGGCCGCGCTGGCCCTGCCCCCGATGGAACAGCTGCGCGCCAGCGGCGCCGCCAAGCGCGCGCTGTGGCCGGCGCTGCGGGCCCTGCGCCGGAAGCACTGAGCCGTGAGCGCGCGTCCCGCCCCCGGCACGCAGGTGCGGCCGATGAAGCAGGCGGACATAGACGCCGTGGCCGCCATCGAGAACCGCGCGTACGTGTTCCCGTGGACGCCCGGCATCTTCCGCGACTGCCTGCGCGCCGGGCACCAGTGCTGGGTGCTGGAAGCGGGCACCCAGCTGCTGGGCTACGGCGTGCTGAGCGCCGCCGCGGGCGAAGCGCACATCCTCAATATCTGCATCGCCCCCGAATACCAGGGGCGTGGCCACGGGCGCCGGCTGCTGCGCCGGCTGATCGATCTGGCGCGCTGGCACAAGGCCCAGCAGGTGTTCCTGGAAGTGCGGCCGTCCAATCCCGCCGCCATTGCGCTGTATCGCGACGAAGGCTTCAACGAGATCGGCCAGCGGCCCAACTACTACCCGGCCGCGAAGGGCCGCGAAGACGCCATCGTGATGGCGCTGGAGCTGCTGCCGCCTGACTGACCCTGTGGGAGGGCCTTCAGGCCCGATGCTTTTCGGCGACGAGCATCGGGCCTGAAGGCCCTCCCACAGGGTCAGGAGGGGTCAGGCCGGTTCAACCCAGCTTGGCGCGCTGAGCCACCAGCGCCGCGTGCTGCGCCGTCCAGTCGGCCAGGCGCGCACGCTCCTGGTCCACCACGGCCGCCGGGGCGTTGGCCACGAAGGTCTCGCTGGACAGCTTGCCTTCGCACTTGCCGATTTCCACGGCGATGCGCTTGATCTCCTTGTCCAGGCGCGCGGTTTCGGCCCCCAGGTCAATCAGGCCTTCCAGCGGGATCAGCAGCTTCAGGCCGCCCAGCAGCGCCGCTGCCGAGGCCGGGGCTTCGCCGGTGATCCACTCGATGGACTCGAGCTTGGCCAGGAACTTCAGCGCGGCGCCGTGGCGCTCGAGCAGCGCGCGGTCGTCGGCGCTGCCGTCCTGCAGCAGCAGCGGCACGGCCCTGGCCGGCGAGATGCCCATCTGGCTGCGGATCGAGCGCAGCTGGGTGACGGCGGCCTTGAGCCATTCGATGTCGGACGCGGCGGCGGGGTTGAGCATCGCCTCGTCGTATTCGGGATAGGGCTGGGTGCTGATGCTGTTGCCGGTGATGCCCAGCGTGGGCGCCACCGCATGCCAGATTTCCTCGGTGACGAAGGGCGTGAGCGGGTGCAGGGCGCGCAGCAGGGTTTCCAGCACGTACAGCAGGGTGTGGCGGGTGCTGTCGGCGGCGGCCTTGTCGTCGCCCCACAGGGCGGGCTTGGCCAGTTCGACGAACCAGTCGCAGTACTCGTTCCAGGCGAACTCGTACAGCGCCTGCGAGGCCAGGTCGAAGCGGTAGTCGGCATAGCCGGCCTCCACGTCGCGCAGCATGTGCTGCAGGCGGTGCAGGATCCAGCGTTCGGCGTCGGTGCGGGGGGTCGGGCCTGAAGGCCCTCGCACAGTGAAGCCTTCGCAGTTCATCAGCGTGAAGCGCGCCGCATTCCACAGCTTGTTGCAGAAGTTCTTGTAGCCCTCGCAGCGCTGCAGGTCGAACTTGATGTCGCGGCCGTGGGTGGCCAGCGAGGCGAAGGTGAAGCGCAGCGCGTCGGCGCCGAAGGCGGCGATGCCCTCGGGGTATTCCTTGCGGGTGGCCTTCTCGATCTTCGGTGCATCCGTCGGCTTCATCAGGCCGCTGGTGCGCTTGGCCACCAGGGCGTCGGCCGAGATGCCGTCGATGATGTCGATCGGGTCCAGCACGTTGCCCTTGGACTTGGACATCTTCTGGCCGTCGCGGTCGCGCACCAGGCCGGTGATGTAGACGTCCTTGAACGGCACCTGGCCGGTGAAGTGGTCGGTCATCATGATCATCCGGGCCACCCAGAAGAAGATGATGTCGAAGCCCGTCACCAGCACCGAGGTCGGCAGGCGCGTGTGGAAGCCGCGCTCGCCCATGGCCTGCGGGTTGGGCCAGCCCAGCGTGCTGTGCGACCACAGGGCCGAGGAGAACCAGGTTTCCAGCACGTCGCTGTCGCGCGTCAGCACCACGTCGGCGGGCAGGGCATGGGACGCGCGCACTTCTTCCTCGCTGCGGCCCACGTAGGCCTTGCCGCTGGCGTCATACCAGGCCGGGATGCGGTGGCCCCACCAGAGCTGGCGGCTGATGCACCAGTCCTGGATGTTGCCCATCCAGTGGCGGTAGGTGTTGATCCAGTTCTCGGGCACGAAGCGCACGCTGCCGTTCTCGACCAGTTCCAGGCCGCGCTCGGCGAGCTTCTCCATGCGCACGAACCACTGGTCGGTGAGGTAGGGCTCGATCACCTGGCCGGTGCGGTCGCCGCGCGGCACCTGCAGCTTGTGCTTCTTTTCCTCCACCAGCAGGCCCAGGGCCTCCAGGTCGGCCAGCACGGCCTTGCGCGCGGCGTAGCGGTCCAGGCCGCGGTACTTTTCCGGCGCATTGCCGTTGATCGCGGCCTCGGGGGTGAGGATGTTGATCAGAGGCAGTTCGTGGCGCTGGCCCACGGCGTAGTCGTTGAAGTCGTGCGCGGGCGTGACTTTCACCACGCCGGTGCCGAAGGCGCGGTCCACGTAGTCGTCGGCGATGATCGGGATCTCGCGGTCGCTCAGCGGCAGCCGCACGGCCTTGCCGACCAGGTGGGCGTAGCGGTCGTCTTCCGGGTGCACCATGGCCGCGGTGTCGCCCAGCATGGTTTCCGGGCGCGTGGTGGCCACCACCAGGTAGTCGCGGGTCTCGCGCAGGATCTCGCTGCCGTCGGCGTCGCGCTCCACGTGTTCGTAGGTCACGCCACCGGCCAGCGGGTAGCGGATGGACCACAGCTTGCCGTCTTCTTCCTCGCTCACCACTTCCAGGTCGGAGATGGCGGTCTTGAGCACCGGGTCCCAGTTCACCAGGCGCTGGCCGCGGTAGATCAGGCCTTCTTCATGCAGGCGCACGAAGGTTTCCACCACGGCCTCGCTGGGGCCGGCGTCCATGGTGAAGCTTTCGCGGCTCCAGTCGCCCGAGGCGCCCATGCGGCGCATCTGGCGGGTGATGGTGTCGCCGGATTCCTGCTTCCAGGCCCACACCTTTTCGATGAACTTGTCGCGGCCGAGCGAATCGCGGGTTTCGCCCTTGCCTTCGAGCGCGAGGTTGCGCGACACCACCATTTCGGTGGCGATGCCGGCGTGGTCGGTGCCGACCTGCCAGAGGGTGTCGAAGCCCTTCATGCGGTGGTAGCGCACCAGGGCGTCCATCAGGGTGTGCTGGAAGGCGTGGCCCATGTGCAGGGTGCCGGTGACGTTCGGCGGCGGCAGCATGATGGTGTAGGGCTGGCCCTGGCCCGAGGGCTTGAAGCAGCCGGTGGCTTCCCAGTGGGCGTACCACTTGGTCTCGAAGGTCTGGGGCTCGAAGCTCTTTTCCATGGGGCACTCAATGCAACCGCCCGGCACGGGGCCGGGCCGAAGGGGCGGGGAATGCCCCAAATCCTACCAAATCAGCGGCTTGGCCGCGAGTTCCGGGCGTGCGCTTTGCGCACGACATGGGCCAGTACGGCGAGCGCCGCCCCACAGCGACAAGGGGTCTGCCCGGCGTCTTGCTAACGCCATCCATGGCAGCAAACGCCGGCCGTTCCGGACTCCTGTCCTCCACTTCAGACCCCTTATCGCTGTGTGCCGTCGCCCCGACCGACATGCGCACACCGCACCAAGGTCAAGAACTGCTGCCCGGCGAAGTGGGAAATACACTAACGATTGGCTGCTTCCGGCCACAAGCGGGCACAGCGCGGAGAGCCGAATCGGACGGACTCAAATCAGCATTTACTTCTTGGATAAGTCGTTTGCGATCACGCAAGTGATGAATCCAACAAAGGTCACACCCATGAAAAACAGCGCAAGAAAACCAAGTGCCCTAGCTATGGTGCGAAGAAAGTCAGGCGCTCCGAACAGAAATGCGACGAGTGCGGCTGTCCCCAGGGCTGTCGTGACCATGCAGATAGCGATTGCCGCAGACAATTTCATTGGAAAGCCCCCAGGCGCGTAGCCTTCTGATTCGATGAAGAGTTTCGTACACGTCCGCTTTGGGTCGGTAAATGACGCTGGCAACGCTCCGTGCCTGTCTTCGGAGCTACGGTCACGCTGTTGATCTTGCTGCGGTGTGCGGGTGTCGATCGGGGCGACGTCACACCCACCGGGCACCCCTGAAGTGGAGGGCAGGATGCCCGGAACGGCCGGCGTTTGCTGCCATGGATGGCGCTAGCAAGACGCCGGGCAGGGGTGCCCGGTGGGTGGGACGGCGCTCGCCATACAACAACATGTCGTGCGCAACGCGCACGCGCTTCGATCAGGCCAGGGCGGCGAACGCGTCGCGGGTGAGGTTTTCGGGGGCGGCGTCGGTGCAGTGGACTTCGTCTTCGATGCGCACGCCGCCGAAGGGCAGCAGGTGCTCCACGTTCGACCAGTTCACCGCCTTCGCGTGCGGGCCGGCCTTGAGCCTGGACAGCAGCGTGGGGATGAAGTAGATGCCCGGCTCGATGGTGACCACCATGCCCGGCGCCAGCGTGCGCGTCATGCGCAGGTAGGGATGGCCGGCGGGGCGCGGGATCAGGTTGCCTTCCTCGTCGCTGAAGCCCGCCACGTCGTGCACCTGCAGGCCGATGGGGTGGCCCAGCCCGTGCGGGAAGAACGTGGACGTGACGCCGGTTTCCAGCATCTGGCCCGGGTCCATGTCGACGATCTCCAGCGTGCGCAGCACGTTGCCCAAGCGCAGATGGCATTCCAGGTGCAGGTTCCGGTAGTCGGTGCCGGCGCGCACCAGGCCGCACAGCGCCTGCTGCTCGTTTTCCACCGCGTTCACCAGCGCCTCGAAGCGCGCATCGCCGTTGCCCCAGGTGCGGGTGATGTCGCTGGCGTAGCCGTCCACGTCCGCGCCGGCGTCGATCAGCAGCGAGCGGTGCTGCGAAGGCACGGCGCTGGACTTGTACTGGTAGTGCAGCGTGGCGCCGTTCTGGTTCAGGCAGACGATGTTGTTGTAGGGCAGGTCGTGGTCGGTGTGGCCGGTGGCGGCCAGGTAGGCCGCGTGGATCTGTGCCTCGGAGCCGCCGGCCTGGAACGCGGCGCGCGCCGCGAGGTGGCCCGGCACGGCGCGGCGCTGGGCCAGGCGCATCACGGCCAGCTCGTAGGGCGTCTTGTAGGCGCGGTGATAGTGCAGCTGGGCCAGCAGGGCCGCGGGGTTGTTGGGTTCGAAGCCGGGCAGGGCCGCGTCGGCCTCGCCGATGATGGCGCGGCGGCCCGTGGCGGGCAGGTGCCGGGCGGCATCGGCCGGGTCGGAGATGACCCGGATGTCGAAGTGCTCCACCCAGGCGCCCTCGGGCGCGGTGGGCGGCACGTGCCAGTAATCGTCGGGCTGGTAATACACCAGCACGGGCTTGCGGCCCGGCGTGTAGGCGATCCAGCTGTTGGCGTGGTGTGTCAGCGGCAGCCAGGCCTTGAACTGGGCGCTGGGCTTGAACGGGTAGGGGCGGTCGTCGAGGAACTCGAACTTTTCCACGCCCGAGGCCACCAGCAGGTGGTCGAAGCCGTGCCGTGACAGCGCGGAATCCGCCCGCTGCGTGATAATGTGAAGATGCGCGGGGTAAAGCGCGGCGGCAGAACTGGACGACATGGCGCTTTGCCTCATGGACCGGACCGGTGGATATTGCCGCATTGGGCGGCGCAGCGCAGGAGTTGGGTTTGGAAAAGCGGCGCACGGACGGCGGGTTCCTGGGGCAGCCAGCGTGGCTGTGGAGCCTGGGTGCCCTGCTGCTGGGGCTGGCCCTGAGCGGGCTGGCGGCCTCGCTGCACCATCAGGCCCTGGTCCGCGCCGAGCAGGTCCGCCTGGATCGCCTCGCCGAGCGCAGCTTCGACGCCGTGGCCGCCAAGCTCGAGACCTGTGGCCTGCTGGTGCGTTCGGTACAGGCGCTATTCCTGGCGTCTGACAACGTCACCGCCACCGAGTTCGAAGCGATGTACGCCAGCCTGCGTCCGCGCGAACAGTTCCCCAGCCTGCAGGCGATCGCCTTCGCCGAGCGCAGCCGCGACGAGCTGACCGGTTCCGAGCGCTCCATCACCGGGCTGGTGGCGCCCTTGCCCGGCAACCGCGCCCTGCTGGGCCTGGACATCACCACGCAGCCTGCCAACCTCGCCGCCGCGCGCTTCTCGCGGGACGCGGACCTGCCGGTCATGTCGGCGGCCTTCCAGCTGGTCCAGCGCAGCGGCATGCCCGGCCCCAACGACGGCATCACCATCCGGCTGCCCGTGTTCAGCACCGGCCCGCAGCCAGCCAACCTGGCCGAGCGGCGCCAGCGCGAGATGGGTTCGCTGGCCGTTTCGTTCCGGGTGGCGGGCCTGATCGAGAATGCGTTGCCCACGGAGACGCTCGAGCGCTTCGACGTGCGGGTGCTGGACATCACCGACGGCGGCGACCGCCTGCTGTACGGCAGCGGCGACCCGACCATGAGCGCGCGCGACACGCCGCTGTTCACGCGCGACATCCGCTACGGCGGCCGCACCTGGCGCGTGCAGGCGCAGGCGCTCCCGGTGGCCCGCGATGCGTTCTCGCTGCCCTGGCTCACCTTCGGCATCGGCGTGCTGGCCAGCCTGCTGCTGGCCCTGCTGGCCTGGTCCATCGCCGGCACCCGTGCGCGGGCGCTCGGCCTGGCCCGCGAGATGGCCGCGCAGTACCGCCAGAGCGAAGAGCGCTTCCGCGTGCTCAACGAACTGCTGCCGGCGCTGGTGATGCTGGCGCGCGAGGAAGACGGCCGCCTGGTGTATGCCAACCAGGCCGCCCGCGACCGGCTTTCGATCGGCGACGACGCCACGCAGCTGCGGCTGGGCGAACTGGTGGAGGAGGCCACGCTGCGCGCGCGCATCGCCGCCGCCAGCCACGGGCTGGGCGCCATCCTCAACGAGTCGGCGCGGCTGCAGGTGCCGGGCCAGGAATCGTTCTGGGCCACGCTGTCGGTGTCGCGCATCATGCTGGGCGAACAGCCGCACCTGCTGGCGGTGGCCAACGACATCACCGAACTGCGCGTGCTGAGCGAAGAGCTCAGCTACCAGGCCAGCCACGACTCGCTGACCTCGCTCTACAACCGCCGCGAGTTCGAGCGCCGCCTGATCGCGGCCATCGCGGCGCAGGATGCCGGGGCGCCGCCGGGCGCGCTGCTGTACCTGGACCTGGACCAGTTCAAGCTGATCAACGACACCTCGGGCCACTTCGCGGGCGACCAGCTGCTTTCGCAGCTGGCGTCGCTGTTCCCCGGCATCCTGCCCGAGAACGCGCTGGTGGCGCGGCTGGGCGGCGACGAGTTCGCCATCCTGGTGCAGGACACCGACGAGGCGCGGGCCGTTGGCCTGGCCGAGCGCGTGCGCCAGGAGATCGACGGCTACGTGTTCGGCTGGGAACAGCGCAACTACACCGTGAGCGCCAGCATAGGCGTGGTGATGCTGTCCGGTCCCGGGCTGAGCCAGCGCACGCTGCTGGCCTACGCCGACACCGCCTGCTACATGGCCAAGGAGCGCGGGCGCAACCGCGTGCACCTGTTCTCGGAAAGCGACGCCACCACCAGCCAGCGCCGCAGCGAGATGGAATGGGCCGGACGCATCCGCCAGGGGCTGGTGGACAACCGTTTCGTGCTGCATTTCCAGGAGCTGGCGCCGCTGTGGGCAGGCGACGAGTCGGACGGCGTGCACATGGAAATGCTGGTGCGCCTGCGCGACGACGCCGGCGCCATCGTGCCGCCCGGCGCCTTCATTCCCGCCGCCGAACGCTTCGGCCTGATGCCCCAGCTCGACCGCTGGGTGGTGGACACCACGCTGGCCAACTTCGACAGCCTGCATCCGTCGGGCAAGCCGGTGAAGCTGTGCGCCATCAACCTGTCGGGCCCGACCTTCGAGGACGAGTCCTTCGCCGATTTCGTGCTGCAGCGGCTTGAGCTTTACGGCGTGTCGCCGCGGCACATCTGCTTCGAGATCACCGAAACCGCGGCGATGAGCAGCATGTCCCGCGCGGTGGAGTTCATGCAGCGGCTGCGCAGCGCCGGCTGCCGGTTCTCGCTGGACGACTTCGGTTCGGGCATGGCGTCGTTCGGCTACCTCAAGAACCTGCCGGTGGACTTCATCAAGATCGACGGCAGCTTCATCCGCAACATCGAAACCGACCCGGTGAGCTATTCGATCGTGCGGGCCGTCACCGACATCGGCCACCAGCTGGGCCTGAAGGTGGTGGCGGAGTGGGTGGCCGACGATCGCGCGCGCGACCTGCTGCGCGGCCTGAGCGTGGACTACGCCCAGGGTTTCGCCATCCACCGGCCCGAAGCGGCGCTCTGCTTCCGCGCCAGGCCGGCCTCGCCCTAGGGCAGCACGCAGTCCGGGCCGAGGTCCAGCGGCGGCCCCAGTGGCACCGGGTCGCGCAGCATTTCAAGCCGTCCGCGCATGGCCAGGGTGACCAGCATTTCGTTTTCCTCGGTCACCATCATGGCGCAGGCCAGGCCCATGCGCCGGGCCAGGCGCTCGAAGCCAGCCGGGCCGGCGACGAACAGCGCGGTGGCGCCCGCGTCCGCCAGCAGCGGGTCGGTGTGCAGCACCACCACGGCGGCCGCGCCGCGCGCCGGGTGGCCGGTGCGCGGGTCGAGGATGTGCGACCAGCGCGCGCCCGACGGCGAGTCGCGGAACTTGCTGTAGTTGCCCGTACTGAACAGCGCTTCGCCGCCCGCCAGCTCCACGCCGCCCAGCACGCCGCCGAAGGGGTCGCGCAGCCCCACCTGCCAGGGCCGGCCGTCGCCATCGCCCAGCGCCATCACGTCGCCGCCCAGGCTGACCAAGGCGTGCCTGACGCCGTGCCTGGCCAGCACCTCCATCACCGACGCCGCGGCGGCGCCCTCGGCGATGGCGCCGAAATCCAGCTGCACGCGCGGATTGCTGGTCCAGAGGCTGTCGCCGCGCACCTGCACGTCGCCCACCCGGGGGCGCTGCGCGCGCCACTGCGCCAGCGCGTCTTCCGTGGGCGGGGCGGTGAGCACGGGGTAGGTGGACGTGTGGAAGCCCCAGGCCGCCACCAGCCCGCCCACGGCCGGGTCGAACAGGCCTTCGCTGGCTTCCGACAGCGGCTTGGAGCGTTCGATCAGCGCGATGACGGACGCCGGGGCCGGCGCCGGTTCGCCGCGGGCGAACGCGGCGTTGATGCGGGTGACGTCGGACGGTTGCCAGGCGTGCCATTCGCCCTCGCGCTGGCGCAGCAGGGCCGACAGCTCGGCCATGGCCGCCTGTGCGCTGGCGTGGTCGGCGCCGCGGATCTCGACGTCGGTGGTGGAGCCGAAGACGTGGATCTGTTCGACCACCGGCGCCGGGCCGCGCGAACAGCCCGCCAGCGCCACCCACAGGCAGGCGGCGAGAAGCCGCACGGGCCTGCGCTCAGACGTACTGGCTGCCCGGCGCATCCACCCACTCGCGGATGAAGGCGACGTCTTCCGGGCCGACGTCAATGAACCGGAAGCCGGTCCAGACCTGCCCGGGCGCGGCGGCCTCGTCCGACCACAGTTCGTGCGCGCCGACGTCCACGCTGCGGGTGTTGCCGACGTGGTCGGACAGGGTGAAGCGCAGCTGGAACAGCGCGTCGCTGATCACCGCTTCGCCCAGGATCAGCAGCATGCCGGTTTCGGAGAGGTTGCTGAGCTTGCCGATGACCTGGTTGGTCATCGTGTCCACCACGTCGATGTTGCCGACCTTGCGGCGTTTGGCGCGACGGTATTCGTTCATCGGGCGGGCGCCTCGGCAGGGGCCTGGCCGGCGAAGGAGCGCAGGGCGCTCATCACGGTGTTCCAGGCGCGATCAATCAGGGTGCCCTTCTCTTCCTCGACCAGGCGCACCTGGCCCTGGATCATGGCCTTGGCCAGGCCTTCGAGCGTGTGGTCACCCACCTTCTGGCCGCGATGGTTCACGAACAGCACCTGGCCGGTGACCGGCGAGAACCACGACATGCGGCGCCGCACCTTCTCGCCCTGCTGGTTGAGCTTGAACTCGAACCACGTGCCGAAGGGCAGCTGGCGGATCTGGGCGACGCGCATCTGTTCCTCGGCGCTGAGCGCCGGCTTCTTGCTTTTCTTGGCCGCCTGCAGGTCCTCGCCCAGGCGGGCGCGCGCCTTGAGACGCATGGTGAGCTCGGTGCGGCTGGCGGCCGAGTCGTCGTCCGCGCCGGACTGCGGGTCCACCAGGCGCTGGGCGATCGCGCTGGCTTCTTCGGCGTGGTAGCCCACCTGGGTGAGCGAGGCCTGGATTTCGGTGCGCAGGCCCTGGGCGTCTTCGCTGGTGAGCGAGTTGGCGCCAGCCGGGTTCTTGGCCACGGAAATCAGCCGCTCGGCGATTTCCAGGTGCTGCTTCCAGGCTTCGGAGTCCTCGCCCTGGCGCAGGGAAGTGAGCGCCATCACGTCGGTCCAGGCCTGGCTGAGCAGGGTGTGGGTGAAGCGCGGCAGGTTCTGCTTCTTGAGCAGGTTCTCCACCACCGACGCGGCGCGTTCGCGCGCCATCGCCAGTTTTTCCTTGCCGCGCGCGGCCTCGACGTGGCGCTTCTCGGCCACCTCGGCCTTGCGCGTCACGGTCTGCAGGTGGCCGCTGAGGTCTTCGAGCAGGTTGTTGAACAGGCCCAGGTCGCCGTCGAAATCGCGCACCGTGCGGTCCACCACGGCCTGCATCTTGCCGACCAGCTGCTGGTCGGCGTCTTCTTCGCTCAGCCAGTAGGCGCCGGTCTCGGCGATGGTGTTGAGCATCTGCCGCGCCGGGTGCTGCTGGCGGGTGAAGAAAGCCTTGTCCTGGATGGCCACGCGCAGCAGCGGCACCTGCAGCTTGGCCAGCAGGGTGGCCGCGGGGCTGTTGGGCCGCACGTCCTTCATGATGTGGTCGAACAGCATGCCCACCAGGTCGATGGCGTCGCCGTCCTCCTCGGCCAGCGCCGGCGATTTGCCCTCGGGGGTGCTCTGGCGCAGCTGCGCCAGCAGGTCCTGCTTGAGATGGGTGACGGTGCGCTGGGTCTGCTTGCCGTTCACCATCACGGTGGTGCCGGCCTTTTGCTGCAGCTTGCCCAGCACGTCCTGCACCTGCTCGGTGCTGACCGGCTCGGTGGCGCCGGCATTGGCCTGCCGCCCGCCCACCAGCTTGCCCAGCAGCTGGCGTCGTCCCGCCAGCAGGTGGCGCATCTGCTGGAAGGCGTCTTCGGGCGCACCGCCCTCCTGCCCACCGCCCGGCACGCCGACCGGTCCGCTGCCCGCGCCGCCGGGCATGCCAGCCATGGCGCCGGGCGCGCCGCCCATGCCGCCGGCCGCGCCGCCAGGGGCGCCCGTGCCGCCTGGTTGGCCCGTTGCCGCGCCGGCACCAGCGCCGTTGCGCGCACCAGCTGCATCCGGCGCACCCGCCGCACCGCGCGCGGCCTCGGCCGCCGGCTTCGGGCGCCGGTCCGCAGACACGGCGCCCGGGGCCGCCGCGCGCGGCCGCACCGGCACGTAGTGCAGGTTGGGCAGCACGCCGTTGCGGGACAGGTAGGTGTTCACCGATTCGATGAAGGTGCCGTACAGCGGCATCAGGTGCCGCTCGAACGTGCGGAACAGCAGCAGGCGGTGTTCGCCGCTCAGCTCCAGGCAGTCGCTGGCCTGGCGGATCATGCGGCACAGGGCCTGGGGTCCGATGGGCAGGTTCTCGGCGTCGAACGCCGGCTTGCCGGCCACCACGCCGAAGCGCTGGCCCAGCAGGTACAGCGGCAGGCTGTTGCGGACTTCGGCGCGGCTGGAAATCTCGGCCAGCACCGTGGCCTCGTCCATGTCCAGGTTGTCCACCAGCGACAGTTCGCCGCGGGTGTTGCGGAAATTGGTGGCGGCGGGCTTGGCGCCCGGCGGGTCCTTGATGCAGGCCAGCTCGGCCTCGAGCGCAATCAGGAAGCGCGGCACCAGGTCGGGGCGGGTGCGCTTGACCAGGCGCTGCGCCTCGAGCCAGCGGATCTGCACCATGTTGCTTCGCGCCTGCTCGGCGTACTTGAACAGCTGCTGCTCAAACTCGTTGAGCATCGCGACCAGGGTGCGTTCGATCTCGTCGGACGAATACTCGAGGATGCCGCCGAGCAATACCCGGACGCGGTCGGGCAAAGCCCGTGACGCCAGCGTCGGTGCGGACGCGTGCGGAGGTGTGCCCGGTGAGGACATTCTGCGCTCCGTAGTGAGGTTCCCTGTCGGATTCTAGGCGCAGCCGTGGCCCGGTGCATAGGCGCGCAAGCCGCCGCCCACCGGGCGTGGGCGGCTGGCCGGGGCCTTCAGCGTTTGCCGTTCCAGACCACGCTGACCACCCCGCTGCGACCCGGAGTGTTATAGCCGCTCACCATGGCGTAGTCCCGGTTGGTGAGGTTTTCCAGGCGGCCTTCGACCCGCCACTGGTCGCCGATCGGCCAGGCCAGGCGCAGGTGGACCAGCGAATAGGCGTCCAGCCGGGCGCCGAAATCGGGCCGGGCCGAGACATGGTCGCCGTCCAGGCCCAGCTCCAGCCCGCTGCCGAACCGGTAGCCCAGGTCCACGTGGGCCTTGCGCTTGGCGCGCCGCAGCAGGGCGTTGCCGGTGCCGGCGTCCACGGCGTCCTGCCAGGCCAGGTTGCCGCCGGCGGTCCATCCGTCGCGCACGAACCGGTACTCCAGCTCGACGCCCTCGAGTTCGGCCCGGTTGATGTTGATGGCGTTGTTGGTGGTCGGGGCCGCGAAGGCGATCAGGTCGCGCACCCGGGACTGGTACACCGACAGCCCCAGCCGCTGGCCCGGGGCGGGTTCGAACTCCATGCCCGCCTCCCAGGTGCGCGAGGACTCCGGGCGCAGGTCCGGGTTGCCGGCAAAGCCGTAGCCACTGTCGGGGTAGAACAGCTCGTTGAAGTTCGGGGCGCGGAAGCCTTCGCCCCAGGACAGCCGCACCCGGGCCCGGTCGCTGAGGTCCCAGCCCCAGGCGGCGTTGCCCGACGTGGCGGCGCCGTACTGGTCGCTGTCGTCGTGGCGCACCGACAGGTCCAGCACATGGGCCCCGAAGCGGCCGCCGTAGGCCAGGAAGGCGGCCCGGCTGGTGCGCTGCTGGTCGAACAGTTCGCCGTCGAAGGCGTTCTGCGAGGCGCCGTTCTCGCGCTGCCAGTTCAGGCCGAAGCTGAGCGTGGCGTCGGCGCCGGCCTGCAGGCTGTTGAGCCAGTCCAGGCTGGTGCGGCGGCTCTGGAACCGGTTGCTGAAGCTGCTGGCGGTGTCCAGGTCTTCGCGGGCGTGGCCCAGCGTGAGCTGGTGGCTCCAGCCCGGGCGCAGGTCGCCGCCCAGGGTGACGCCGGCCGAGGCGTTGCGGGCTTCGGTCTGGCCCCGGTCGAACTGCACGTCGGCATTCGTGCTCAGGGCGCTGAAGGCCAGGCGCTGGCTGCCCAGCGCAGTGCGGCCGCGCAGGCTGAGGTTGCGGTTGCGGTAGCCGTCGCGGTCGGGGTCGTAGGAGAACACCGAGTCGGGATTGGTGGCCGAGAAGCCATCCAGCCGCTGGAAGCCGGCGGTCACGCCCAGGCCCCGGTCGTCGTCGCCGAACCCGGCTCCGGCGCTGGCGCCGGCCCGGCCGTAGCTGCCCGCCAGCACGCGCACCGAAGGCTGCGACGGGTCGCGGGTGAACACATGGATGACGCCGCCGATGGCGTCCGAGCCCCAGAACGCGGCGCGCGGCCCGCGCACGATTTCGATGCGCTCGATCTGTTCCAGCGGCAGGTGCGCGAAATCGAACACGCCCTGGCCGGTGGACGTGACCCGGATGCCGTCCACCAGCACCAGGCTGTGGTTGGAGTTGCCGCCGCGCAGGAACACCGCGCTGCCGCCGCCGGGGCCGCCGGTGCGGGCGATGTCCACGCCCACCTGCCGGCCCAGCAGGTCGAGCAGGTCGGGGGCCTGGCTGGCTTCGATGTCGGCCCGTCGGATGACGGTGACCGAGGCCAGGGATTCGTCGAGCGGGCGCTCGACGCGGCTGGCGGTCACCTGGACCGTGTCGAGGGTCCTGGCGTCGCTGGCCAGGACGGCCGGCGAGAGGCAAAGCGAGATCGCCGCGCCAAGCGCGGTCTTGTGGATCGTGAAGTGCATGGAGTTCCTCCTGGAACGCTCACCCGCGGTTCGTGGAGCGCGCGACGGGGAGTGCCGGGGAAACGAAGGGTGCTGCCGAGAGCGCAGGACACGACGCCGCCCCGTCGCCCTCCGCAACGTGCCGTGCTGGCCATCCCCGGTGGGAATGGCCGTGCTCCAGGCCGGTCTCCGGGCTTGCCAGGGGTGCGGGATGGGTTCCGTACCGGGTTTCCGCCTTCCCATGCCCGGGGGCACAGTGGCATAGCTGGAAACGTGTCCTGGCCTACCGTTGCGGGGGCAGCGCCGGAGTCAGACCGGCTTCCCGTACACCTGGGGCGGCGTGAAGTCTATGCGAAACCGGGGTCAGTCGTCGCGGTCGGCGTCCAGGCCCAGCAGCTCGCCGTCGTGCCCGGCCTGCAGGCGCAGGCGGATCGGGCGGCAGCACACCGGGCAGTCCTCGACGTAGTCGGCGTCGCCGGCGGACGGATCGGCGAGGGCTTCGAAGCGCTCGCCGCAGTGGGGGCAGGTGATGGAGATTTCGTCGAGCATGGGGGGGGGCGTGTGGGGGGGAGGGGGTTGGGGGGGCGTGACGGTGGCGGGTGGAGGGAAGTTGTCGGGAGCGAGGACGTCGTGACG
>Ga0138256_10001457_pt1 | contig 25477 bp, 17 predicted proteins | sample KNB2016incub_MG_FD_105486 | JGI IMG/M metagenome (GOLD analysis project Ga0138256, IMG submission 105486) | Active sludge microbial communities from wastewater in Klosterneuburg, Austria - KNB2014incub_MG | ecosystem: Engineered > WWTP > Activated sludge > Unclassified | place: Austria...
AGATACCACACTTTTTGTATCGTCAGTATCGTAAATAGTAAAATCATTGGGATATCCTATCCGATGAGCTTCGACTCTTAATATACGGGCAAAAAGTGAGTGAAATGTTCCAGCCCAAACCCGCTGTGCTTTAGGACCGACAACACGTTCGATACGATCCTTCATTTCTCTCGCTGCTTTATTGGTAAAAGTAAGTGTCAGTATATTTCCCGGATTTACTTTCATATTGATCATATGAGCTACCCGGTAAGTGAGTACACGTGTTTTACCTGATCCAGGTCCTGCAATAACCATTACAGGTCCATCCAGACAGGAAGCTGCCTGTCTTTGGATTTCATTTAATTCGTTAAGATATGAAAAACCTACTTCTTGCATAAGGCTGCAAAGTTGGTAAAATTTGCCGAATTATGCGGGATATCGAATTATAATTTTAAGTAATATTAGATAATTTAATCAATGATTAAACCTATAGGGCAATGGTCAGAACCCATCTCCTGATCCAGTATAAAGGCATCTTTAATTTGTGGCTTCATTCTATCATCTATTAAAAAGTAATCAATACGCCATCCCACGTTTTTTGCCCTGGCACCAAATCTGGCACTCCAGAATGAATATTGGATTTTGTCCGGATACAGATATCTAAACGAATCTGTAAATCCTTTGGACAGAATTTTTGTCATCCCGTCTATTTCTACCTGCGTATAACCTGAAGTTTTATTGTAATTTTCCTTTGGACGGGCCAGATCTTTTGGTTGATGAGCTACATTAAAATCTCCGGTAACAATAACATTTTTTTTTGCACGAAGTCTGGCTAAATACTGCGAAAAGTCTTCATCCCATTCTGATCTGTATTCGAGTCTTTTCAGTCCTTCACCGCTATTGGGCACGTATACATTGACCAAATAAAAATGTTCAAATTCATTGGTGATAACCCGTCCTTCATTATCGTGTTGAATAACACCCATATCAAAAGACACAGACAAAGGTGCTTCTTTTGATATGATACATACCCCGGAGTATCCTTTTTTATCTGCCGAATTACTGTGAATATGATATCCATCCAGTTTTGATAGTGCTTCTGCTACCTGATCATCCTGTGCTTTGGTTTCCTGCAAACAGAATATATCAGCATTTATGTTTCTGAATTGATTAAGAAAGTCTTTGCCTAACACCGCTCTTATGCCATTTACATTCCAGGATATTAATTTCATTTTTAAAGTATTTATGATTTACACAGGCACAATATTAATTCAAAAAGATGGATTTATAAAATTAAATTCTGACAATATCTATCAGGTCAAAAAGCATTGAGTCCAATTGGCATTGTATTTGATATTTTGCTTATATATTTTTATTTTATACCAAACCTTTGGTCATGCATTACCATTTCTTACACATTTCAGTTGTTATTTTATTATCTTCCTTCACATTACAGAGTCAGGTCAGGGATTGCTTTACTGATGACTATATGGATCTTGCTGTAAAATCAGATCCTTCAGTCCTTAAAAGAATAGAACAAATTGAAAGACATACGGCTTATAGTCAATCATTGGTTTCTACCCGAAATTCAAAAATTATTTCCATTCCGGTAGTAGTACATGTAGTATACAAAGAATTACTTGAAAATATAACTGATGAACAGATAAAATCTCAAATAGAGGTATTGAATCAGGATTTCAGACGACTGAATATAGATGCAAACAATAAATGGCCACAGGCATCTGATATGGATATCGAATTTTGTCTTTCATCCGTTGATCCCACTGGAAAACCTACGTCAGGAATTACAAGGACATATACTTCATATTCATCTTTTACATCTGCAAGTGATAACATAAAGTATACCAACAAAGGGGGAAAAGACGCATGGTCAGCGGAGAACTATCTTAATATATGGGTAGGTAATATCACAGGAACAGTACTTGGATACGCACAGTTTCCAGGAGGAAAACCTGAAACTGACGGTGTTGTCATAGATTACAAAGTGTTTGGTAAAGGAACATATGTGACTCCCGGATTTCACCTTGGCAGGACGACTACACACGAGGTAGGGCATTGGCTGAATCTTAGGCACATCTGGGGTGCAGCTGATTGTGTCACAGATGATCTGGTTTCTGATACTCCTCTTTCGGCAGGTCCAAACTATGGTTGTGCTAAAGGCCAAAGATCCTGTGGTTCGTTAGATATGGTAGAAAACTACATGGATTACTCAGATGATGACTGCGTGAATCTATTTACTGCCGGCCAAAAGACCAGGATGCAGGCTTTGTTTAATCCCGGTGGTTTCAGATTTGGTATTACAAAATCCAATGGATGTGGAATTCCTGATCCTGTTGGCAGTTATTGTGGTAAAATACGTCTTGCGATTCAGTTTGACAACTACCCTCAGGAAACTTCATGGGAAATCAAAGAAGAAAATGGCAAAACAATAATTAAAAGTCAAAAGTATCAAAGTTCGCAAAAAAGCACAGTTTTAAAAATTGATACATGTTTGGTACCTGGGTGCTATACTTTAAACATCTATGATACTTACAATGATGGTATATGCTGTAAATACGGCCAGGGAAATTATAAATTTTATTCAGATGATAAACTGATCGGTGAAGGCGCAGCTTTTGGCAAGTCAGCTGTACACAATTTTTGTATCATCAATAACCAAGCAACCTGTTTTGACGGTTTAAAAAATGGAAATGAAACAGGAACTGACTGTGGTGGTGCTACTTGTCTTGCATGTCCTAACTGTTATGACGGAATTCGAAATGCAGATGAGACTGATATTGATTGTGGCGGAAAGGAATGCGTCCCTTGTCCCACCAATCCTCAAAACCCGCAGGCATATTTGCTTGCTTCTTATTTTGAGACCGGATGGGACCATTGGACAGGCGGAGTAACAGATACAGAAAGATATAAGGGCGATTTTTCATGGGAAGGAGATTATTCTATTATGATCAGAGATGATTGCGGAAATGAATCGGCTATGACTTCTCCCGAACTGGATTTGAGATCATTTGAAAGAATCAAAATTGAGTTTGCGTTTTATTCGTACAGTATGGAAGGCGGAGAAGAGTTTTGGTTGATGTACCACGATGGAGTAAAATGGAATACATTAAAGAGTTTTGCCAGTGGTAGGGATTTTTTTAATAGCAATTTTTATGAAGTCACATTTATGGTTGATGCTGCTCAATACAACTTTGTGCGGAAAGGTAAATTCCGTTTTCAGTGCAATGCCAGTACAAATGCAGATCAGATATACATTGATGCAGTAAAAATATCCGGAATTCAACAGAATGCAAAACAAAGTAATGAATACAATAAAATCAATACTGTTGGTTACTATATTGGACCCGTACCATCGGATGTGAATACGAACTTTGATATTTTTCCGAATCCGGCTGAAGATATAGTTACATTGACTTCTGATGTAGAAATCACCTTGATTAAAATTTCTGATATGTCAGGCAATATAATTTCAATAAAAGAGATAAAAGATGATAACAGTAAAATTGATTTAAGTTTGTTTCCATCCGGATTATATATTATCAGTATTCAGACTGAAGATGCTACTTTTTCAAAAAGATTAATAAAAAAGTAAATGTCATATTAAACTTTTTATATAATATCCTGTCCGATACAGGAGTTATTAATCAGCATTTTTAGTTATGAGATATTTAAAAATAAAATTATTCCTTGGTGTGGTGGTAATAATCATGTGCTTAACATCCTGCAGAAAAGATAATGATTCTGAATCAGGCTTTGCGTCAGGAGAAGGTTCAGTTGCAAAATATCTTTTTGATGCTGTCAAAGACGAAGTTGATCAGCAACTAAACCTTCAGGGCAATCTTAATGGGATCAGGGATGATAATACTGCGGAACCCAGAGGTGGATGTGCGACAGTTTCAATTTCCCCATTAGGTATTGTATTCCCTAAGGTGGTAAATATCACTTTTCCACAAGGATGCAAAACATTTGCGGGGGCAGAAATTGAAGGAACAATTGTTATTAATATTAATGGAAAGGTTCGTGAAAACGGTTCTATTGCTACTTTTAGTCTGAATAACTTCTTGTACAAAGGGTACAAACTTTCCGGAGACTATGTTGTCACATTTACAGGCATAAATTCCCATACGACGGTCATTAATAATGGAAAAATAATCACCCCTGACAACAGGATAATCTCATACTCTGCCAGTAACAGCGCCGCTCAAATAGAAGGCATGTTAACTACATTCAAAACCCATCCTTTTACATTTCTTCAGGATGATGTATATGAAATTACATCTGAAAGTATGGGGATCAACAGCAAAGGACATCATTTTAGTATGGCGACAACAGGACCTTTGGTATACAGTGTAGATTGCCAGTGGATTACATCCGGTACCATTTCAATAACAGAAGCCATAAGACCCAATGTCAAAATCAGCTTCGATTATGGAGATGGAATATGTGATAATAAGGCTCAGCTCACCATAAATAACACCAGTACCACTATTACTTTGCCCTGATAGTCTATAATAAAATACATCAAAAACAAACTAAGTGCATTACTTAACGCCATGCATAAGTTTCCTGAGCAAAGGACCCAGCAATAAAATTATTATACCTGCAATCATCGGAACAAAAGTAAATATCAGGAAGAATTTGGACAATCCATGTTCTTCCGATATACTGTCTATCATACCACCCATTGTGCCAGCCAGTTTATTTCCTACTGCAACAGCGAGATACCAGATGCCGAATGTTACAGCGATCATACGCCCGGGTACCAGCTTACTCACATATGACAATCCAACAGGTGAAATGCACAATTCTCCCATAGTATGAAGTAAATAAGCTGCAATAATCCACATTATGCTTACTGATGCTGTTTTAGCTCCCAATGGTATTGATGAAGATCCATACGCTAAAGAAAGAAATCCAATACCTAGAAAAAATAATCCGATGGCATATTTTACAGACGCGGAAGGATTGTATTTACTTTCCCATATTTTTGAAAAAAGAGGCCCTAAAGAAATGATAAAAAAGGAATTGAGAATACCAAACCAGGTTGCTGCAATTTCAGTATTACTTTGACTAAACTCATTCCACAACATCCAGATCACTATCCCCCATATAATTGAAAAACTACAACCTAAAAAAATACTGGCCAAAGCATATTTTTGAAATGTCTGTGTAAAAAGTTTCCAAAGTACAAAAGTGATCATTGCCAGTGGAACAACCGTAAGACAAGTATTAAATATCTTGAAAAGCATGGCGCTGTTTCCTTCCAGTGTTCTGTCCATGTAGTCTTTGGCAAAGATGGTCATAGACCCACCCGCCTGCTCAAAAGCAGCCCAGAAAAACATATAGAAAACAGCAATGATAAATACTGCAATCATTCTGTCTCTGGTAACCGGAGCATATCGAAATATCCGCGAGAACAAGATAAACAGAAATAATACAAGTGCGGATAATATCATGTATCCTGCATTGGTTGAATTACCAAAAATATTGGTTCCATAAACCTTTGACATAGGATCATTAATGATCCAAACCAATGCTGTGATTGCAGTTAAACCTATCAGAAGCATATCCATTTTTGTAAATGGATTAAGTTTGCCACCATTTTCAATAGTTGTAACATCTTCTTTGGAACCCAACACTGCTGCTGCGGCTTTTCTGTCGGGAGGAAGTCCAACGTCACCAAAGATTTTTTGAGACAGATAAAATTGCAGCATTCCGAAAAACATAAAAATACCGGCCAGACCAAAACCCCATGAAAACCCGACCTTCTCGCCAATATATCCGCACAACATGATGCCCAGAAACGCACCGGCATTGACACCCATATAGAAGATAGTGTACGCTCCGTCTTTTTTTGCAGGGAAATCCTTATACAGCTTTGCTACCATTGATGTCATATTAGGTTTAAAAAAACCGTTTCCGAATATCAGGAAAGCCAACCCCATATACATAAACATAGTGGATTCCATCGCCATAGATGCGTGACCTAAAGTCATTAATATAGCACCAATAATGACAGCATTTCGGTGACCCAGAATTTTGTCTGCCAATATACCACCGATGATTGGCGTCAGATAAACCATAGAGGTGTAAGTACCATACAATGCTAGTGCATTGACTCTGGGCCAGCCCCAACCTCCGTCAATGAGCGATGAAGTAAGAAACAAAACAAATAAAGCACGCATTCCATAATAGGAAAACCTTTCCCACATTTCTGTGAAAAACAATACAAACAAACCTGCCGGATGACCCAGAACATTGGATTTGAAAAAATCATCAGATGTATGACTGTTATTCATATGCTGTTTTTATTTTGTAAATTGACAATTATTCTATTTTACTTCCTGCATTAGTTTTTTTACCAAAGGGGAAATCACAATCAGCAGTACTCCGGCTATTAATGCGTAAATGGCAAGTTGTTTATATCCATCTGTGTAAATCATTAATTTATCATAATTTGATGCGTTTTCTGATGCATCTGATATATTTGCACCCAGAATACCTGCAAAATACTGCCCATAAGCACTTGCTAAAAACCACATTCCCATCATGATTGCCTGTAGTTTTTGAGGTGCAAGTTTTGTCATAATGGACATACCGATAGGTGACAGGCACAATTCTCCAAATGTAATGACAAGCCACCCGAAGGTGAAGAGATCAAGTGATGTCACTCCATTTGAATCAGTAAACAATCTGGTAAAATAAAAAACATAGAATCCGGCGCTGAGAAATATAAACCCAAGACCAAATTTTATCAGCGTATTGGGTTCAAGTTTTCTTTTGGAAAGCCAGAGCCAGGCTCCTCCCAGCAGCGCTGCAAAAATGATAACAAAAAGTGAGTTGGCAGAGTTATTGACACCATTGGGATCTAATGGAATACCTATCAGTGTATTATCAAGATTATTGGCGGCAAAAAGACTTAACGAACCTCCGCTTTGTTCAAAAAATGCCCAAAAAACGATACTGAATACAATGAAAACAAGTCCGGCAATCATTTTTTTATTGTCAGATGAACTCATTTTTCTCATTTCAAATGCCAGATAGACAAGAGTCAGAGGGCCAATGGTGTACATAAAATAATCTGTATACTCCGTTTTGGCCACCATCGTCATGATTAGCGGTAAAACCAGCAAAGAGCCGATGTAGGTTAACCATTCAAACCATCTCCTTTTTGATTCAGAAAGATGAGACAAAGGAGATAAACCAATATCCGCCATTGTTTTTTGTGTGCGTACAAAAGTCAACAAACTTATAATCATAACGATTGCTGCAAAACTGAATGCAACGTTCCATCTTAAATGAACCGGAATGATATTACTTAGCATTTCACCTTTACCTACTGCGATGCAAAGATATCCGCCCAATAGTGCGCCAATATTGATGCCGGCATAAAACAAAGAAAAACCTGCATCTCTTCTGACGTCATTTTCTTTATACAGCTGTCCTACCATGGTAGAGATATTCGGTTTAAAAAAACCAGTGCCAATTATGGTAAAACTGATGCCATAGAAGAAAAATGCTTTAGGGTCTATGGCAAGGATTGTACTGCCGGCAATCATCAAAAGGCCTCCCCAGAATAGTGATTTACGATAACCAAGTATTTTATCCGCAAACAATCCTCCGATAAATGTAAAGGCGTATACGAAAGCTTGTGTAGCACCATATTGAAGATTGGCTACAGAATCATTCATCATGAGTTGAGTTACCATAAAGTAAATCAACATACCTCTCATGCCATAAAAGCAGAATCTTTCCCACATTTCCGAAAAGAAAAGGTACCACAATTGTTTGGGATACTTGCCTTCGAAACTTTGTAGCTGGTCCCTTGTAAGTGTGTTATTCATCATCTTAATTGACGCCATGCATCATTTTCTTCAACTTTGGAGTCAGAGAAAATAATATCACTGAAGCCAACCCGCAAAGAATGACAAAGACCATAAAAAACTCATATAAATTGGTGATCTGGAAACCGGCAAACACCGGATAATGATCCATAATATTTTTGTCAGCAAGTAGTTGCAACTGTTCAGGGGTAGGGGTTATTGTTTTGTCCAGTACAGCCTGCAAATCTATACCCAAATCACTGGCGGTTTTGAACTTATCACCTGTAGCGGGTAAAATAGAGCCAAGGGTTCCTGCGAGTGCATAACCTGAAGCATTAGACAGAAAAAATACACCATATAACAGGGATGTAAATCTTTTTGGAGCCAGTTTTCCAACCAGAGAAAGGCCAATTGGTGACAAACAAAGCTCACCGATGGTCTGCAATAAATACAATAATATAAGCCATTTGATACCTAAAAGTCCTGCATTACCCAAATCTTTCACATTATTGGCTATAATGAAATAGGCTAATGCAATGGTAGCAAGACCTATGGCTTGTTTTACAGGTGATATGGGCTCTTTCCCTTTTGCCCTCAATTTGTCCCAAAGTATACTAAATGGTATGGCCAGCATAACAACAAATATTCCGTTGAATATCTGAACCATAGAAGGTGGCATATTCCAACCCAGGAAATTTCTGTCAGTCTGGTTATTGGCAATAAAAGTAAGTGACGATCCGGCTTGCTCAAAAGCGGCCCAAAAGAAGATCACAAAAAAGGAAACCACATAAATTACCAATATTCTGTCAAACTCTATTTTGGATAATGAAGAATCAGTCAGTATAAGTCCTGCCAGTGTGAGACCACTCGCATAGATTAAGGAATACACATAATTTTGACCAATAAAATAATTGAAAATAAAAGCTAAAACTAAAAAGCTTACACCGGCCAGCATCAAAGATTTACCTGTGAAAATAGCTTTTTGTGATTCACCTTCTTCATAATCGGATGCAATATTGTTTTTAGGTAGTCCACCCAAAGGTCTTCCTTCAGGAGTGATTACATATTTGTCTTTAAGCAAATAAAAGGTAAGGGTTCCGATCAGCATGGCTATACCTGCTGCCAAAAAGCCCCATTTAAATGCAAATACATCTCTGTTACCATTGGCATCTACGATATCACCTAAGTAAGGACAAATGGCCTGTCCTAAAAAAGCACCAATATTAATACCCATGTAAAAAATGGTAAACGCTGTGTCTAGTTTATTCTTTTCTTCTTTAGGGTATAAATTTGTTACCATACTGGAAATATTGGGCTTAAAGAAGCCATTTCCAAATATTAGAATACCCAATGCTACATACAACAATGTTTTAGCCAGGTCAAGATTACTATCAAAAGTACTTGCACTGGTGAATAATAAAAACTGACCGCAGGCCATCAATAAGCCACCGAGAATGATACAATTTCTGTTGCCTAAGAATCTGTCAGAAATAAACCCACCCAACATGGGTGTCAAATAACAAAGCCCCAGAAAACCACCATATATAATAGAAGATTGCTCTTCACTAATCATCAATGCGTGGACGATAAATAAGGTGAGCAATGTCCTCATTCCGTAAAAGTTGAACCTTTCCCACATTTCAGTGCCGAATAAAACCCAGAGTCCTTTAGGATGACTTGCTTTAACGTTTGTTGCGTTCATAATGATTTTGATTATTTTACCGCTAAAAGTAAAATAATTTTTCATTATAGAAAGTAAATTGTTTCTGTTTTATTTGAAGCTCTAAAAAGTAGTGAATCCATACTTTACAAACAGACAAAATTTAATTCTGAATACTTCAAATTATTAAGATTGGATTGAAAAAATGTATTGGTCTTGTCATAAATACAGATAAATATTCTTAATGCATAAATAAACCAAAAGATGAAATCCTTCGAAAGGGAATGATATTTAATATCTGAATATTTAAAACAATATTATAATTACTGAGTCTACCCCGAAAGGTCAAAAATATTAAATGTCACTAAGACTTCAAGAAAAAAAGGTTTACAAATAGTAGATTATCAACTGTTTAATATCGTAATTCTTTGTCATTTTGTGCCTTTGTGGCAATATTATACTTTTAGGAACGGAATCAATTACTGAAGTGATTTGAGCAGATTTTTTGCTTTTTTGCCTCCTTTTGCAGCGGCATCTTTAATATCCTTAACATATCCGTGTTTACCTGCTTTTTGTTTAGCCAATCCTCGATGTGTAAGAATATCTGCCTCATTAAGTCCGTCTGCAACTTCAGGACTGTTGAGCGCTTTGTCAAATGCCTTTAAGGCTTCGGCATATTCTTCCATTTCAAGCAGTACAATTCCATAATTGTAATAGGCCCATCTTACCCAAAATTTATTTGGATTGTCAGCTTTGAATACTCTGTTGGTAAATAATTTGAGGTCAAATGCTGCTTTTTGCCATTCTTTGAGTTGTATATGACATTCAGCCTTCAATTTTCTGGATTTCCAGTACAAAGTCTGAAGAGCTATTGATTTTTTTATTGATTCATCCAGATTTTCTATGGCTTCTTTCCACTCTTCTCTCAGCATGTGTATTTTGGCTTTGCCATAATACGCAGTAGGAATGGTTGGGTCTATTCCTATACATTTGTTGTAATCTCTCAGTGCATCATGATAATTTTTCATCATAAAATTAACTTTTGCTCTTCTTTCATAAGCCTGTGCATGTCTGTCATATTTTTCGATAGCATTGCTCAGCGCTTCGATGGCTTCACTTTCTTTTCCCCTGACTTTTACCAGTTTACGACCTCTTACAAAAGATTGTACTGCACCTTTATCACTGTCTGGTTCGAGTGTTTCGAAATGCACAATTTCGCCTTCATTAATTAACCAGGCTCTAATGGACCCGGCTATAGCAAATTGGGCACAATAACCGAGAAGTCCCGTTGTTGTTCTGAATGCTTTGTCAGTGACCTGACCAACATATCTGGGGATTTCGAGAGATAATTCGTCATCTTTAAAAACTTCTTCATATTTAATAAATACATCAGACTTGTAATAAGTCTCTATGCGTTGAAGAAACATTTTAGTTACCTTCTCATAACTCTTTTGCGTCCCAAACTCCAGTCTACCCTGTATGATTGTCTTAAGGTACATTTAAAATGATATTATAACCTACTAATAGAAAAAATCATTCCAAAATGACCTTTTCATTGCTTAAACGTAAAAAAATGATATTATTTTTCAAAAAAGAACTAAAATCTTAAAATATTCAGATTTTTTTAGAATTTTAATCAGGTATGATGTACGTATTTCATTCGTTTTGTAATTTCTATATGAGGATAATTGCTGATTAAAAATGACGATCATGGCAAAAATCGGATCATTTTTTTGTGGTCAAAATAAACAGATAATTGTCCATGATTTTTTCAATCCTTTATTTTGAGTAAAATTCCGGCTCACTACCTATTTCATCGATATCTTCATTTGTTCTGTTCAGTCCTGTAACATCAGCAAATCCGGCATAGTCTGCTGCAAATATTACCGGTAATGCAAATATAATACCTACCAGCAATGCAAACATTCCGAGAATCATAATGAGGCCGCACAAGATGACAAAACCTACATGCAAAAACCATTTTTTATTGGTAAGTAGCCAACTTGTTTTTATGGCTGATACAGCATCATAGCCGTGAAAGACAATCAGATAATTGGTCCATCTTAATGAGATGCCGACATAAATGAATAATAGAATAAATAAAATAATCCATATACCAATACCTGCAAAGCTATCAAATGAATCCATAACCGTATCCGCATCACCTGAAGCCAAAGCCGAAATAAATGTAAAACCCAACATAAATATCAAGGGAAGTGAAATGATAATATAAATAAGGATTGTAATAATATTTGCTACGATTAATTGTGCAAAATGATCAAACCCTTTGAAAAAATTACCAAATTCTATGTCGGAATAATTTTCCTGTTTGTGGGCCGCCATTGGTATGCCAACCATTAATGGAGGATTTATAGCTATGCCCACCAACGTACCCAATATTGGTATGACAGAAGTAATGAATGAAATAATAATAAATACAACAGTGAAGCCAAGATATCCTCCCGGATTTCCTTTGAATAATTCAAACCCCTTGGAAATGTAGGCCCCGATATTGAAATCATACCCGTTTTGAATGGATTCATCTATTGTTTTTCTTCTTTGCATTGCATTTTGAGTGTATTAAAAGACAGGAAATATAAAGTAAATATCAACCTTTTTATTGATATTGTCAATATTTTGTGTGTTTATATAAACCATTCTCTTACCTGCTTCCAAAATCAAATAATTTTCTTTCTTTAATTAATGCAACCAATGCATCCGGTATTTTTGATTCCCAGCCTTCGTTATTTTCTTTGATGTCTTTGAGAACCATCTGTGGATATATATGCAGAATATTTTTATTAAACTTACGGACAGGAACAATCTGATGACTGTCTAATAAATATTGATACAAAAATTTTATTCCTTCGGGTACGGGAAGATTTTCGGCTGTCAGTATTTCACCTGAAATATCATCAAGAGCAGGATAAACATAAATCCGTATATTTTGGCTGAACAATTCGCCAAAGGCTACAAGTAATCTTCCGTCCTGATTTTGAGTAAATTTTTCTGTTATTATATTTTGAAGTTCACGTGCACCGATGACTAATCCCAGATTTGATATCTTATAATCACTCAGATAATTGATCAGCATTTCATGATTGGCACAATCAGAAAGAAGAATCTTATATCCCAATGCACAAAGCATGTCGCCCCGTTGCAGGAAATCCTTTTCATTTACATCCTTATCTTCACCTTTGAGATAGTCCATTGTCATTTCGAGCATAAGATTAAGCTTTTCATCAGGAAGACGGGATTCTTCTTTAAACTGCGCATAACTTGATTCTATTACATCAAGGGTTACAATAGTGGGTGGTCTGAAATTTCCACGTATTACCATGAGTGATTCTTTGTACAAAAACTCAGAAGCATGTATGCTGTTCCTGTTGATATCAAACATGGCAACAGCCGTCAATTTGTGTTTGACAAGATAGAGTGACAAAAGCCGCTTATCAAAATAGTTGAAGTCATCTCCGTTTATCCTTAGTAAATCAATAGAAACTCTGTCTTTGATATTGTCCACAAGAGTTCTGACCATCATCTCGGGACTATCATTGTGATAAAAACATGAATATATCATATTTACACCCAAAACGCCGATGGCTTCCTGTTGCAGGCGGTTATTTGTATCAAGCATTTTTACATGGAGTACCATATCATTGATAGGTCCTTCTGGTTTCAACCTGAATCTGAGTCCCATCCATCCATTACCTTTGATGGTACGCGTATAGTTAATTGCCTGAACAGTATCTGCAAATACAAAAAATGTGGCATCAGGCCGTGCAGTACTCAGCCTTTCTTCCATCAAATTCCATTCGTGGTCAAGCATCTTGTATAGCCGGGATTCGGACACATATCTACCGGATGGTTCGTCACCATATATGGCATCAGAATATGTTTTATCATAAGCAGACATGGTCTTTGCTATTGTGCCTGCTGCAGCGCCGGCCTGGAAAAAATTTCTTGCCACTTCCTGGCCTGCTCCTATTTCTGCAAATGTGCCATAAATAGGGTCATTCAGATTGATATCCAGTGCTTTTTGCTCCGTTTTAATCATTTGGTAATCCATGGATATTTTTGACTTTTTAACAATTATTTACAGCGAAGAGATTTGAAAAGAAGAAATACTTCAAAAGTGCGGCAAATGTAAAACTTATTTTTTTTAATATTACAGGCTGAAGATAACTATAATAATAATTGTTCTTTTGGTAAAAATTTATCGCTGATTTGTATCTTTCATTAATAAAATCATTCGATTTTAATAATTGGTTGGAAAAATAAATGCCATGCTTTATTTTTAAAGCATGGCACATTGAATTGATATGTTTTAAAGATTTTATTTTCTTAACCAATAACCCAGCCATGCACCGCAAAGAGCCCAAGACACTACAGTATCGATAAGATCAGGTATTGAGTTATTTTCAAACCATATTGAATTTGTATATTCAGTGGTAAGGTAGCCGATAACCCCAATGACAATACAGGAAATAACCGATGTCATAAAACTGAGATCAGGAATTTTTGATAGAAGCCAAATTAGTAGCATAACAGCAAAAACATCTACTAAAAATCCCCTGACCATATTCATACCCATGGAAGCACTCATTGACTTGTGATAAGATATCTGTGCCCATGGTTTGCCGGTTGATGATTCCATTGCTTTTTGTTGTTCTTCCTTTGTGGCACCTGGAGCAAAAGTAGGTAAAAAGTAGGATCCTTCATCTTGCAACTGTGTACCTAGATATAATAGTATAGAATCCTGATTGGGCGTGTATTTTTGCTCTGAACCATGTAAATTTAACATAGCCCAGGATAAAAATTGCCAAATAAATACCAGTAAACCACCTACTAAGGCACCAACGATCATTTTTGTGTTCATAATAATATTGTGTTTTGAGTGAAAAAAATATATAAAAAAACAAGTATAAACTTATATTCTTAAACATGGCTCTAAATGATTCTTCCGCTCTTCTGTATCCGAAATCGGAATATTAAGCGAAAGCCCTGCCTTAATTCTTTTATGTAATTTTGAAATTGCAGAAACCTGAAGATAAACATTTTGCTTATTTGTCAGGGAGCACAGTTTTATATAAAACCCCATATGTTGAAATTCGCTCCCGAAATTTTGATTTGGGGACTTTATTCTAAACTTAATGTCGATACTATAAATCAATGTGCTAACCTTCGATTATTTATTTTTGCAAAATTAATAAAGTGGTTTGTATTGAATGGTAAATATAGAATTAAAAGGTATGTTATAATAAAAACAAGCAATTAAATATTTAAAATATATAAAACCAACAGTATTATTTTGGTTTTTAAGTTTAGCTATTTAAAAAAATGTAGTCTGAATTTCTTCTTTGCAAAGATGACTTAAGCGTATATCGAATAAATAGGTAGGTAACTGCACTCTTTTTATTACTTTTGCAATTTATAAATGTAACATTAATGAAAATAGGAATAACAATAGGTGATGTAAATGGTATAGGGCCTGAAGTAATCATTAAGGCATTGGCAGATTCAAGGATTTTAAAAACTTTTACGCCAGTTATATACGGTTCATATAAAGTATTATCATATCACAAAAATATAGTTAAGGACAGCAATATAGTATTTCATTCTATACAAAGCGGAAAACAAGCTCTGCCCAATAAGATTAACCTGGTAAATTGTTGGGAGGATAATATTAATATTACTTTGGGTAAGTCAACAGAAGAAGGAGGAAAATATGCCTATCTGGCTCTTGACAGAGCATTGAATGATATAAAAGCAGGAAATATAGATGCCATAGTAACGGCACCTATCAACAAGAGTGCGATGCAAATGGCAAAATTTCCTTTTCCGGGACATACAGAGTATTTTACAAGCAATGATGAAACCGGTCAGAGTATTATGCTTCTGGTGAGTGATGCCCTAAAAGTGGCGTTGGTCACCAATCATATTCCACTATCAAACGTAAGTTCTGTAATTACCAAAGAACTCATCATTGAAAAAATAAAGATTCTGAACAAAACGCTGATTCAGGACTTTGGATATGAAAAGCCTGTAATAAGTGTTTTGGGACTCAACCCACATGCTTCAGATGATTCTGTCATTGGTGACGAAGAAGAAAAAATCATTCGCCCGGCTATTGTGGAGTTAAAAAAACAAGGCATTATGGTGGCAGGACCATATCCGGCTGATGGTTTTTTTGGCTCCAGCCTCTGGAAAAAATCTGATGCGGTATTGGCGATGTACCACGATCAGGGTCTTATACCTTTTAAAGCTCTGACATTTGGAAGCGGTACAAATGTGACAGCCGGTTTGTCATTTATTCGAACTTCCCCTGATCATGGTACGGCATTTGATATTGCCGGAACTAATTCGGCTGATGAATCTTCGATGCTAAAAGCCATTTACACTGCTGTTGATATGGTAAATAATCGAAGAGAATATTTTAGTTCGCGAGAAAATGCTTTGGTCAGGAGGGAGAAACAATCAGCTGGTATACACGAATAAAAAATAATCCCGGCAAATAATGCAGTTTGTATTTGAAGGATTTATACTTGATTTGACCCTGACCATACTTTTGGGACCTATATTCATAGCATTGACTCAAACCGGTATAAAACATGGCATTAAGGCGGGATTATCAGTTGGTACAGGTATCTGGACAAGCGATTTACTGGTCATTTTTTCTGCCTGGTTTTTTATTTATCAAATTCAGGAAATTAGTAATAATCCTTCATTTCACTTTTGGATGGGATCTGCAGGAGGTGTTATGCTGATCGTTTTTGGTATAGTATCTGTTTTAAATAAACATAAGAAAGATCAGCAAACGCCAGCTTTCAATGCAAAATCTTACATGGGATACTGGACCAAAGGTTTTGCAGTAAATTTTCTGAATCCTTTTACTTTCGTATTTTGGATAGGTGTTATGACAACTTATGTGCTTGGCAGAAAGATAGACGGATATCAGACGATTATTCTGTTTACTTCGATAATGATCACTATAATGTCAACTGATTCTTTAAAAGTGGTACTTGCAAAACTGATCAGGTCCAGAATGAAGCAAGAACATATCATAATGTTTAGCAGAGTAGCAGGAGTGATACTTATAATTTTTGGAATTGTCCTGTTGATCCGGACTAATGTAGTGAGTTTATAGGATTCAAATGTTACTTGTTAACGATTATCTCAATTACTTCACTTTTTGCTTTGTCGGAATTTAATATTATCAACTCTTTTTTTCCTTTATATTTGTATGAAAGTGCGATAGTGGCTGGAGGTTGCCTGCCCATATCATCAGCGTGTAATAAGAGGAAATTTTTCCCTTCATGATTGAGTTTTAAAGTAAATTCATACGGCTTTGCTGAAATTTCAAACTTTTCAACTATCCAGTCACCATTAAAACTGAGTGAAACTACATCTTTATCTACTATTTTATGGTCATACATTTTAAAATCGACTAAAAAGCTGTCTACTTTAATGGTGCGGGTTGCAGTAACAACATCTCTACCTTTCACTACTTTAGGCAATGATTTTACAACGGGGTCAGATGCTGCTAAAAATTCAGTTTTTTCAAGCAATTTAGGATATATTACTTTAAAATAATGCGGCATTTCAAAATATCTGATTACCGGCACACCCAGATAATCAATAATTCTGTTCATCTCAAATACTACCCCGTTACCGTAGCGGTTAAATTTATTTATGACAGATATATTGTAATAATAATAGTACTTATCATACAGCTTATACTCCACCGGAATGTTTTCTGACTCTATAAAAGCTTTTTGAACTTTTAATGATTCGTTACTTTGCCTTTTTATATTTCCCCAGTACAATTGTACCCGACTATTGATCAGTCTGGTGCTGTTATAATCAGAAAGATTTATGCTTTCAAATTTTAAAAGTGATGCTTCCTGTGTTTTTATCAATTCAGCAAAATTGTCATCATCTTTATTATATAAAGCTTTTAAAGCCGTTCTGGTGGTATTGTATACATCCTCAATGCTTTTGAGCACCAAAGGAAACTGCATTTCATCATTGCTGAATTTAAGTGTTTTGTAATAGGCACCTATCTCACTTTCTAGTACAAGCTGTTTTTCATAATAGTTTTTATATAGCTTTACTCCTTCTTCGAGTTTATCATAAACAAGACTCAGGTTTTCTCTTTTGGTAAGGTCTAGTTTTTTTATCTGATCTTCCAGTTCAAATCTGATATTGTTGATAGATGAAATAACAGACTTCATCTCTCCGCTTGTTTTTTTTAGTTTAGATTCTACTGCCGGTGGTAGGCTGGATTTGGATGTATTTATTTTTTCATACCATTCATTGGGAGAAACATCATAAAACCAGTTTTCAGGATCTTCAAATATGTCCTGAGGTAAATCTTTATTAGAGTAAAAATTGATTTGCTGATCAGGAAGATCCACAAATTTGTTGATATTTTTATTAAAATTTTCTAATAATCTATGCACTATCAATAAGCCATGTGTGCTCTCATTAGAGAAATTCACATAGTTATTAAGTGATTTTATTTTGTCTGACTCATTTATTTGGGCAGTAGTCAGGGTAAAGGAGGAAATTAGTAAACTTATTGAAAGAAACAATTTATGTAATGGCATTTCAGAATATTTTGAACAGCTTTCTTAAAATTTTGAGTGTAAAGATTGAGAATATTATTTTCAAACGCACAAAATGACAAAACTAAATCTTGTCAGTTATTGGTATTTTTAAGTAATAAGCTGCAAATATCGTTTTTTTTTGTTATCAAATCAGAGCTTTAATGACTATTAACCAAAAATTAAGAGCCAAAAATAATTTTTCTTCACAAACAATTAATCAAATTTGAATAGAACGGTACCCTTTGTTAAATGACAAAACAACATTAATCATGGAATAACTACTCATATTCTATAGTTCAGATCATTCCAAAGACATTATACAAAATCATTTTTATCTTCTGATTTGAAGAATTTGTTCTTTATTTTATCAAGGTCTTTTTTATCATCCACATAGTTTTCTGTGTACCCGCAATAAGTACAAACATATCTGGTAAGATAAACCGTGGTCAGTCCAAAACTGATTATATTATAAGTATTGCCTTTGAAACCACCACCTTCTATTTTGGCAATTTCAGCCTTCTGACATTTAGGGCAACTATTTGTACATTTCATTTTTTTTATTACCTACCTACATGAACCAATAATACAGAAATATCAGACGGGGACACGCCACTGATCCGGCTTGCCTGACCTATAGTACGAGGTCTGATTTGATGTAATTTCTCCCGTGCTTCAAAAGACAGTGATTTGAGCGCTTTATAGTCAAAATGATCTGCAAGCCTCACAGATTCCAGCCTGTCCATTTTATTCACCATTTCCTGTTCTTTTCGGATATACCCTTCATACTTCATGCTGATTTCAGCTATTGTGATGGTCTCGTCGTCAAACTGACCAAGGTATTCATCCAAATAAGGTAAAGAAGATCTCATTTCTGAAATGCCCAGGTTTGGTCTGGTTACCATAGCTTTGGCTTTTATTTTTTGCTTCAAAGAAGATGAGTCTATAGTTTCCAGAAATGCATTTATCAGTTCAGGTTCTACACTCGTATCATCAAAATATCGCTCAATGGCTGCAGCATTATTCACTTTACTGCGCACTCTCTCCATTCTGGACTCCAATCCATTCATGCCCAATTGATATGCCAGTGGGGTCAGTCTGATATCCGCATTGTCTTGTCTCAATAAAATCCTGTACTCTGCTCTAGAGGTAAACATACGATATGGTTCGTTTGTACCTTTATTAACCAGATCATCTATCAGAACACCTATATATGCTTCTGATCTTTTAACTATGAACGCTTCTTTGTCCTGAGTGGCAAGGTGTGCGTTGATACCTGCCATCAATCCCTGACAGGCAGCTTCTTCATATCCTGTAGTTCCGTTGATCTGACCGGCAAAAAACAAGTTTTTGACCAATTTTGTTTCCAGATTCATGTTGAGCTGAGTTGGCGGAAAATAGTCATACTCTATGGCATACCCGGGTCTGAACATTTTCATATTTTCAAATCCAGACACTTTTTTTAGTGCCTTATACTGCACATCTTCCGGTAAAGACGAAGAAAAACCATTGACATAAATTTCACAAGTATCCCATCCTTCAGGCTCTACAAATAGCTGATGTCTGTCTTTGTCTGCAAAACGATTTATTTTATCTTCTATTGAAGGACAATATCGCGGACCCAACCCCTGGATTCGCCCGTTAAACATTGGGGATCTGTCAAATCCTTCTTTTAGTGCATCATGTACATCTTCACTTGTATATGTAATATGACAAGGCAGTTGTCTGCTTATAGTCGGAGTATCAGTATATGAAAATTTACCAATTTTTTCGTCACCTTCCTGAACTTCCATTCTGGAATAATCAAGAGATCGTCCATCTATTCTGGGAGGTGTGCCTGTCTTCATCCTGCCAGACTCAAAACCCAATGAAATGAGTTGTTCAGTTACTCCTGTAGCGGATTTTTCTCCAGCCCGACCTCCGCCCATTTGTTTTTCGCCAATGTGAATAATACCATTAAGAAAAGTACCATTTGTAAGCACTACTGCATCAGACTCAATCTCTAGTCCCAAGCTGGTGATCACTCCCTTACAAACACCATTTTTTACAATTAATCCGGGTACAGTCTCCTGCCAGAAGTCAATATTTGGGTGTGACTCAAGCATCTGCCGCCATTTTGCGGCAAACATCATCCGGTCGTTTTGTGCCCTTGGACTCCACATAGCAGGTCCTTTGGACATATTAAGCATTCTGAACTGTACCATGGAGTAGTCAGTAACTATGCCTGAATATCCTCCCAAAGCATCTACTTCTCTTACGATTTGTCCTTTAGCTACACCACCCATGGCCGGATTGCACGACATTTGAGCAATGGTATTCATATTCATGGTGATCAGGAGTACTTTTGATCCCATATTGGCTGCACCGACAGCAGCTTCACAGCCAGCATGTCCGGCTCCTACGACTATGACATTATATTTTGGAAACATGGCACAAAGATAAGCATCAATTGTCAAATTTTACACTTCTTCATTTAAGAGACATTTATATTCAAGACATAAGTGCCACACTTAATTTTTAGAATTGTTATAATTTCTAAGCTTTTTGGATGAACTTTGCAGATATTTTAATTAAAATAAATGGAAAAGAAAGGTGTTGAAGTATTGAAAGACAGCAGATTGAGCAAATCGACAGCCTTCACGTATGAAGAAAAAGGAAGAATGGGATTGAGAGGATTATTGCCTTATTCGATTTCATCACAGGAAATTCAGAAACTCAGAGACAGCAGGTGGTGGAATACGACCTGAATATTGTCTTCCGGTCATGCTCGATATGGGTACTGACAATGAAGAATTGCTGGATGACTTGCTTTATCTCGGATATCCGCATAAGCGATTGCAGGGACAGGAGTACTTTGAGATAATTGAGGAATTTGTCATGGCGGTGCAGAAAAAATTTCCAAAAGCCCTGATCCAGTTTGAAGATTTTACAACATACAATGCATATAATATTTTGAAAAAATTTCAGAATAAAGTATTGTGTTTTAATGACGATATTCAGGGTACTGCTTCTGTAGCACTTGCCGGTATATATTCATCACTCCAACTTACCTCAACTGAACTAAAAGATCATAAAATTCTATTTCTGGGGGCTGGATCAGCTGCTACCGGTATAGCTAATCTGATAGTAAAAGCTTTCGTTGCTGAAGGATTTACCGAAGATGAAGCAAGGAGCAGACTTTGGTTTGTGGATATCAATGGTCTGATGGTCAAAGACAGCAAAGGATTAATGGAACACAATATGCCCTTCGCACATGATTTTCCTACGATGGAATTTGTTGATGCCATCAAAGAACTCAAACCTACTATACTTATAGGTGCATCAGGTGCTAAAGGTACTTTTACCAGAGAAGTAGTAGAGCTTATGGCAGAGTTAAATGAAAGACCTATCATATTTGCATTGTCCAATCCTACATCGAGAGCTGAGTGTACAGCCGAAGAAGCCTATATATGGAGTAAAGGAAAGGCAGTTTTTGCCAGCGGAAGCCCGTTTAAACCAGTGCACTATGAGCTACAAACCTTTGTACCGGGACAAGGAAATAATGTGTATATATTTCCGGGTGTAGGACTGGCTGCGATTGCTGTTGAAGCTCAATATCTCCCTTTAAGTGTTTTTCTCATTGCCGCGAAAGAATTGGCCAGACAAATCCATCATTCTGATCTGGAACACGGCACACTATATCCCAAAATGACAACATTGCGAACTATTTCCTTTGAGATTGCCGTAGTAATTGCCAATCACTTATATGATCTCGGCTTAGCCAAACTGGAGAAACCTAAAAATATCAGGGCTCATATCAAAAATATGATGTATGATCCTACTTACTGATGAAAGTCTTTATATTTATGAATTTAAACCAAAGTCATAAAATTCAGTAAATTGCAGATGTACGATTACGTTATTATAGGCAGTGGTTTTGGAGGATCTGTATCTGCCCTTCGTCTGTCTGAAAAGGGATATAAAGTACTCGTCATCGAAAAGGGAAAATGGTTTAATCGTCCCGAAGATTTTCCAAAGACAAACTGGAATCTCAAAAAATGGTTATGGATGCCCCGTCTGGGAATGAAAGGCCTGTTTAAAATGACTTTTTTCAGACATGTTGTGGCACTAAGTGGAGTTGGAGTAGGCGGCGGTTCGTTGGTGTATGCCAATACACTCCCGGTACCTAAAAAGGAATTTTTCAATACCGGACATTGGAAAGACCTGCAGGATTGGGAAAAAGTGCTTCAACCATATTACGAGCGGGCAAAAAAAATGCTTGGCGCTGAACTTCATCCGTACATGAGTAAAAGCGATAAAGTAATGCTTAAACTTGCAAAAGAATTAGGAGATTCGACCGCTTTTGAAAAAACAGAAGTGGCTGTACACTTTGGCAATTTGGGGATAACTATTCCTGACCCCTATTTTGATGGTAAAGGACCTGATCGCACGGGATGCATACTTTGCGGAGGATGTATGCTTGGCTGCCGTTATAATGCCAAAAACACCTTAGACAAAAACTATCTTTATCTTGCTAAACAAAAGGGGGCAGAAATCATAGCCGAAAAAGAGGTGTATGATGTCATTCCATTAAGCGAAAATGGCAGTGAGGGTTATGAAATTAGATATAAAAATTCAACTTCATTTGTTTCGGGCCGTAGCAGCATCAGAACTAAAGGGGTTATATTTGCCGGAGGCGTCACAGGTACTGTAAAATTATTGCTCCAACTTAAAGTTAAAAGTCTTCCAAACTTATCAGAAATGGTGGGCTGTGGTATCAGAACAAATTCAGAAAGTCTGATAGGAGTTACATCTCTGAACAAAAAAAATGAATTTTCAGAAGGCATAGCAATTGGCTCTATCATACATATAGATAAAAGCAGACATGTAGAACCGGTAAAATATTCTGCAGGCTCAGGTTTTTGGAGATTGTTTATGGCGCCTATGATCAGTGGTCCAAATTTTATAGTCAGACTTTTCCGAATGTTCAGCGACTTTTTTTTACACCCTCTGGATAATCTCAGGGTATTTTTTGTGGATGACTGGAGTAAAAGGACACACATATTATTATACATGGAAAGTATTGACTCAACCCTCAGATTGGTACGTTCCAAATTAGGAATTTTAGTTTCAAAGGCAGAATCAGGACCACTACCTACAGCATTCAATCCTAAAGCCCAGGAGTTGGCCAGAAAAACAGAAGCTATTATCAATGGTAAAGCGATGGTCATGAATACTGAATCATTGTTTGGTATTCCTACCACGGCCCATATCCTGGGTGGTGCATGCATGGGAAAAGATGCAACTACTGGTGTCATTGACAAAGATAACCATGTATTCAATTATGTTAATATGATGGTTTGTGATGGCAGCATGATTTCAGCCAATCCGGGTGTAAATCCAAGTCTGAGCATTACCGCCATTACTGAATTGGCCATGTCTAAGGTATCACCAAAAGCAACATAGCTGTTAATCGTTGTCACTGAAACGAAAAAGGGACATACCTTTTGTAAAGTATATCCCTTTTAAGATAAGTTTATAATTTCTATCGAATGATCAGTTTTCTGGTACTGATGTGGCCACCTGATTGAATTTTGACCAGATAAAATCCACTTGCAAATCCCGAAGTTTGTACTGTCAATGGTTGATTATTGTTATCTAATTTCATTTTCCCCTGATATACAACCTTTCCTTCCAATGAGGATATGACAACAGATGCACTGGTTTCTGAAGGTGATGCAACATTTATTACCACATAATCATGGGCCGGGTTTGGCGTGAGTGATAGTTTAAAATAATCCTGAGTGATGTCCTCTGCATTCACTGTTCCTTCACTGTTGACAAAGGTTTCAAATGGCTCAGTACATGCTTTTTCGCCTTGACCGCCATCTGCGCTGATACAAGCCTGAGCTGTATATTTGTATACATCCAACAACTCAAAATCATCTATAAACCAACCATTCAAATCTCCTGTTGCGGCATCGGTCGCATCACTGGCAAATCTAAACCTGAATACCACCGATTTACCTTTATATTCTGACATATCTATATAAGAGTCTACCCATGGACCAACTAAAGTTTCTGTCCAGTTACCTCCTGAATTACCCCAAAATGCATCCAATGCCGGAATAGCAAGGGTAGCATAAGCAAGCGGGCCGGTATACCCATTTCTGATAAATTTTTCATTTTTTACAGGGATATAGACACCGCCATCTACACTTATTTCTACAAAACCTCCATCATTGCCCGGTTGAGTGTTGTGTCTATGCCAGAATCGAACTACAGGATTGTTTCCTGTAATCTGATAGGGAATTGATCTGAGAGAAGCATCAGTTTCAGCAGCTACATTTATTATATTGAAAGAAAGGTCAGGACTTCTGTACAGATCAGAAGTGGGCAACCAATCTTCATTTCCTTCATTTTTTTCGATATCCCACTGAAAATCATTATCAAAAGTTTCCAGTTCCAGTCGGATAGATTTATTGTCTTTGTTTGATTTCGTTTTGTATGAAATGTTGATTTCTTTTTCATACTCCATGTCTCCAAGCTCAAAAGTAAGCATATTGCCGGAAATTACCGGATTGATGGCGGACGATCCCGCTACATAGGTCATTCCATCAGGAAGTTCATCGGTGATGATCACATTGGATTGTCTGGATGGGATATGGTTGATTGCATTTAATGTGATACTGACTTCGTCTCCTGCGTTGATAGAAGCACTGGAAGTTTTAGTGATTTTTAGCTTTTCAATGCACGTAGGAAGTGATTCAAAATTTTCAGTTCCATCATCTCTATCATCTTTACTACCTCCATCAGCAAAAATTCCAAAGCCTCTTCTGGCAAAAACATTCCACAATAAACATTTATGGGTACTGTTAAAGTGAAGCTGATCTGCTTTAAATATAGCATCTCTGGCTAGTATAAAGCCCGGATTGCAGGGTTGCATTTTCATTCCTTCCATTACCAGATATATTGCCTTATAATTTCCTGAATTTTTGTTGTTCAGGTCAGGATCATAGCCGTAAAGATCTATAAAGGCCCAATACATATCCCATAAAACATCGGCCCAAATCTCACCCAATGCATGACATCCATTACAAGGGGTTGTCGGGCTTTTAGTACCTTTCGCACTATTAAATGTTTGAGGATTAATGTTCATATCCGTAGAATAAGGGAATCTTCTGATGCCTGATCCTGTGATTTGTTGTGCGAAAGCAAAAGTTCCTATTCCTCTGGCATCCGTTCCTTTGTCCCCGGGTTCATGGGTCATGACCAATGCAAAAAAGTCACTCCAGCCTTCACCCATCTGTTCATCATTATTCAAACAAGAAGTGGTGAGCCGGCCACCGGTGAGTCTGTGTGATATACCATGAGCATACTCATGAGCTATAATGCCATTGTCAAGCGAA
>Ga0138256_10001458_pt1 | contig 25477 bp, 23 predicted proteins | sample KNB2016incub_MG_FD_105486 | JGI IMG/M metagenome (GOLD analysis project Ga0138256, IMG submission 105486) | Active sludge microbial communities from wastewater in Klosterneuburg, Austria - KNB2014incub_MG | ecosystem: Engineered > WWTP > Activated sludge > Unclassified | place: Austria...
AGTACACGCACATCAACGCACCGTCGCGCCTTGTCTTCACCTGGTTGCGCGAGGACGGTGAAGGAGATATCTGGTGCGACACGGTGGTGGAGATCACCTTCGAACAACGCGGAACCACCATGCTGCTCACGTTGAACCAGACCACGTTCGCCTCGGTGGTCCATTGCGAGGAGCACGCGCTCGGCTGGAACGAAACGCTCGACCGTCTGATCGCCTTCACCGTCGCCCAAGAAAGCAACTAACCCGAACCGAACACCCATTCCACCATGATCAAGAAGCTACTCATTGGCCTGGCCGTCGTCATTGTCGGCATCATCATCGTTTCGCGCTTCCAGCCGGACGGCTACACGGTTGAACGCAGCGCCACCATCGCAGCACCGCCCGAAGTCGTGTTCGAGCACGTGAACAACTTCGAAAAGTGGCAGCAGTTCAATGCCTGGGGCGATTCGGATCCGAACGCCGCGTACACCTACAACGAAACGGAGAGCGGCGTGGGCGCGAACTTCCACTGGAAAGGCAACAGTGACATGGGTGAAGGCCGGATGACCATCCTGGAAAGCAAGCCGAACGAATACGTGAAAGTGGACCTATCGTTCATCGAGCCGTTCGAGGGGAAGGCTATCGCGGAGTTGTTGCTCGAACCGACCGAAGGCGGCACCAAGTTGACCGAACGCACCAGCAGCGACCACAATTTCTTCAGCAAGATCATGTGCATGTTCATGGACATGGACAAGATGATCGGCGACAAGTACGAGGAAGGATTCGCGCGGATGAACAAGGTGCTGCCAGGCCTGGAACCTGCGCCCATAGAACCGATCACTGCTCCGCAGGATAGCACCGCAACATCCTGTTGAGCCCCTCGACCCAAGCCTGCCAACAACCCAACCAACATACGACGCGATGCACACCCAGATCTTCGTCAACATGCAAGTGAAAGCCCTTGCCACCAGCATGTCCTTCTTCAAAAAGCTCGGCTGGAGTTTCAACATGCAATTCACCAATGAGGACGCGGCCTGTTTGGTGATCAGCGAAACCATCTACTGCATGCTGCACACATCTTCGAGCATCCAACGGTTCTTGCCAGAGGGAAAGTCCGCGGCCGATCCCACGAAGCATACCGAAGTGCTCCTGGCCTTGTCCGTGGATAGTCGCGAAGCGGTGGATGCCATGTACAACAGAGCACTTGCCGGTGGTGCCACCGAGTGCCGTCCCGCAGAGGACCACGGCTTCATGTTCGCCCGGAGCTTCAACGATCTGGATGGCCACATCTGGGAAGTGTTCTGGATGGATCCGAAACACGTGCAGTGATCGGCACCTCGTTACCACATGCCACTACGCACTTGCACGAACGGACACCGTTTCAACAAAACCAGCGACTGCCCGACTTGTCCGCAATGCGAGGCTGCACGAGCGCCGCAGGATGGCTGGATGGCGGATCTTGCAGCACCGGCGCGAAGGGCGTTGGAGCATGCGGGGATCATCACGCTGAAGGAATTGGCCGAACGGACCGAGAAGGAGCTCTTGGAGTTGCACGGCTTCGGGCCAGCGACGCTGCCAGTCCTTCGTAAGAAGTTGAAAGTTACCGGACTGAATTCCACAATAACGAGTAAGACCATGCGCGACTTGCCGAAGAAACCGACGAACACGGATGAGTACCTGAAGCAACTTCCACCCGATCAGCGCAAGGCCTTGGGAGCACTGCGCAAGCGGATCCTCGCTGCCGCGCCCGGCACTGAAGAACACTTCGGCTATGGGCTGCCCGCCTTCAAGTACAATGGGCACCCGCTGGTATACATGGGCGCGGCGAAGAACCACGTTGCGCTGTATGGTTCCGTGCCTGTTGGCTTCAAGGAACGACTGAAGGACTTCACGGTGAGCAAGGGCACCATCCAGTTCACGCCCGAGAAGCCGTTGCCCGCTTCGCTGGTGAAGGACATCGTGAAGGCCAAGGTGGCGGCGATCGAAGTGCGGTGGCCTGTGAAGATGAAGAAGGCCGCACGGAAGAAGGCAGCGAAGAAGAAATGAGTACCGGATCCATGATCGACCGCGAAGTGCGCACCACGCGGATCATCGCCGCCCCACGCGAGCGGGTCTTCCTTGTCTGGACCGATCCCACGCAGCTCGCGCGCGGGTGGGGACCGAACGGATTCACCAACACCTTCCATCGCTTCGAGTTGAGACCTGAAGGCCTGTGGGAGTTCACCATGCACGGGCCGAACGCGATGGACTTCAACAACACCTGCGTTTTCAAGCAGATTGAGGCGCCAGGCTACCTGGAGTTCGACCACTTGAAGGAGATGCACTTCTACAAAGCCATGGTGACTTTGACCGAAGTTGATGGCGGTACCCGTATCGAATGGACCATGCGTTTCAACACCGCCGCAGAACTGACGCTTATCCGCGCATTCATCGAAGCCGCGAACGAAGAGAACCTGGACAAACTTGAAAACCTCCTGTACGGGCGCGCCATGACGCGCCCCAACGCCGAACAGCAATGAAGAAACTCAACATCGCCTACTGGATCATCACCGCGCTCTTCAGCGCCTTTATGATCTTCTCCAGCATCGGGGGTCTAACCCTGAACGAGCAGGCCGTGGATTACCTGCATGTCAAGATGGGCTACCCGCTCTACTTCATCCAGATGATCTCCGTGGCCAAGATCCTGGGCGCGATCGCCATCCTGATGCCTATGATCCCTGCGCGCGTGAAAGAGTGGGCGTACTTCGGCCTTTTCATCGATCTGGTCGCCGCGGTGATCTCCTTCTGGGCGATCAGTGATCCGGTCAGCGTTTGGGCCCCGATGTTCCTGTTCATCGCGGTGCTGCTCGTGGCCTATTGGCTACATCACAAGCGGCTATCACTGCACACAACCGCCAACAACTGACAACACCCACACCATGCTCCTGTACATCCTTCTCGGCCTAGCGTCCATCCTCGTCATCCTCCTCATCGCGGCGGCCATGAAGCCCAACACTGTGCATTACGAACGCATCACGGTGGTCAATGCTCCACCGGAGAAGATCCTTCCGCACATCGCTGACCTCCACAGGTGGATGGCTTGGAGCCCTTGGGACAAGCTGGACCCGAACATGAAGCGCGACCACAGCGGCGCACAGAGCGGTGTGGGCGCCAAGTACGGCTGGGTCGGCAATAACAAGGCCGGCGAAGGCACCATGGAAGTGCTCGAAGCGGGCAACAGCGGTGTGAAGATCGATCTGCGTTTCGTGCGGCCGTTCAAGAGCGACTGCATCACGCACTTCCATTTCACCCCGCAAGGCAATGCCACCAAAGTGCGCTGGACCATGGACGGGCCGAACCTCTTTATGGGCAAGCTCTTCGGCTTGTTCATGAACATGGACAAGATGATCGGCAAAGATTTCGAGACAGGTCTGGCCGGACTGAAGATGGAGGTGGAGAGGAGCAAGTAGGTCAGCGGAGCGGGCGGGTATCTTCGCCCCTTATGGAAACCCTTGCCGTCCAACGCACCAGGAACAACGTTACGACCCCGGCCGCTGATGAGATCCGCATCACCCGGGTGTTCGAAGCACCGCGTGAACTGGTGTGGAAGGCCTGGACCACCCCTGCGATGCTTGCGAACTGGTTCGGCTGCGCCGCTTTCACCACCACGAAGGCCGAAGCCGACGTACGCACCGGTGGCGAATGGAAGGTGACCATGCGCGCGCCGGATGGACTGGACTATCTCGCTTACGGCACCTACATCGAGGTTTCGCCGATCGAGCGCATCGTGCTAACGCATCAGTGGGACCGCCCGGTGGTGGATGTGAACCCGCCACGCCACCAGACGCGTGTGGAGGTCACCCTCCACGACGAGAAGGGACGCACCCGTCTCGAGTTCCGCCAGACCGGGCTCGCCACCGAGGCTTCCCGCGATTCGCATATCGGTGGTTGGTGCGATTCCATGGACGCCCTTTCGCGGTTGTTCCCTGGCCAGGGCTGATCGCTACCGCGATAGGGAAGGGGAGGGATCAGCATCTTTGACGCAAGCGGACAACCCATGCGCGTATTGGAGGAGTTGGCATCGGCCTATGGCCGGAACGATGAGCAGCCCAACAGCGCGCTGGCAGAGGTGATCGTGAAGAAGCGCGATGCCAAGGGGGTATCGGATCTCGTAGCCGTGCTTACTGGGAAGGATAAAGCGGTGCGCAACGATGCCATCAAAGTGCTGTACGAGGTGGGCGCCCGGCGCTCGGAGTTGATCGCCACGCACCTTGGCGTCTTCGTGGGGCTCCTTGCCAGCAAGGACAACCGGATGGTGTGGGGCGCCATGTGCGCGGTGGACGCGATCGCGGATACGCGGCCCAAAGCGGTCGTCGCGGCATTGCCCAAAGTGATGGCCGCCGTGGACAAGGGATCCGTGTTCACACGGGACCATGCCGTGAAGGCCATGGTGAAGTTGGCGGCGAACAAGACCTACGCGCGGACCGTGCTGCCACTGCTCCACGAGCCGGGCTTCGACTATGGGCTCCATGCGTATGTGAGCAACCCCACACCGCAGGTGAGCGGTCCGGTGACGGTGGTCTGCACTTTCGATGCGGCATTGACCTACCTGAGCGCCACGCCCGTGCCGACGAACGTTTCGGGCAACACCATCACCTGGGACCTTCCGGCATACGGGAGCTTCGGTAGTACGGTATGCCATGTCCTTTTGAAGGTGCCGGCTGGTACACCCTTGGGCACCGTGTTGTACAGCAACTTCAGCGTGAGCAATACCCTCACGGAAAGCACACTGGCAAACAACACGGACGAGGTGCAGCGCACAGTAACGGGCAGCTACGACCCCAACGTGAGAGAGGTGCGCACGAGCAGCGGACAGAGCAACACCCAATACATCATCGGCACCGACGAATGGCTGCAGTACACCATCCATTTCCAGAACACGGGCACGGATACGGCCTTCACAGTGGTAGTGTCGGACACACTTCCGGCCGCAGTGGACATGGGCACCTTCGAGCAGGGGCTACCTCGCATCCCTTCACCGTCGACTTCCTCACGGACCGCGCGGTGCACTGGACGTTCGCGGACATCCTGCTGCCTGACAGCACCACGAACGAAGCGCTGAGCCATGGCCTCACGAGCTTCCGCATCCGGCTGGTACCGCCTGTGGTGCCGAACATGGTGATCACCAACAACGCGGACATCTTCTTCGATTTCAATCCGCCGATACGTGCACCCGATGCGGTGGTGGTGACGGAGATGACCACAAGCATTGTCCCCTCCACGACCGCGGATGCGCTGCGCGTAGTGCCCAATCCCGCGCACGACCGCATCACTGTGCTCGGCACCATGCAAGTGGTGCGCATGCGCATCCGTGCCATGGACGGCCGCATCGTGCTGGAGCAGCCGTTGATGCCGGGCAACGCCAGCGTGGATATCAGCGCACTGGCCGCAGGCAGCTACCTGGTGGAAGTAGTGGCGTCCGATGGGCGCGTGGGCGGGCAACGATTGGTGAAGCGGTGAGGTATGGGGGGCCAGGATCGTCCCAAGTACCGGATCGATCCAGGGCCCTGGGGTTCTATCCGTGCCGGGCTAAGCGCGGAAGGCGTTCGCCGCTACGTCTGGGCCAATACCCTCCAAGTTAGGTTCGCGCCGTGGCCCCGTGCAGGCCGGTAGTGGTAGCTTTCGCCCCCATAGGCGGGTATATGTCGACCCTGGTGATCAGTAAACTGGCCGCACTGATCCGGCAGCAGAAGGAAGCGTTGCTGAAAACATGGCGCGATCAGGTGCGGGAGCTCCCTTCAGCGGCGGGTCTGGACATCCCCACACTGAACGACCACATACCCACACTGCTGGAGGAGTTGGCCCAAGCGTTGGAGCAACCCTCGGACGAAAACATCTCGGAGACATTGCGCGATGGCTCGCCGCCCGAACATGGCATCCAACGGTTCGAGGATGGCTTCGACCTTACCGAGGTGGTGTCGGAGTACAATATCCTGCGCGGCTGCGTGCATGATCTGGCTTTGGAGCACGACTTGATGATGGGGGGCAGGGCGTTCCACATCCTGAACCGCGTGCTGGATGAAGCGATCGGCTTGGCCGTAAAGACGCATGCCGAGCAAACCGCTCTGGAAGTGAAGAAGCGCCGTGAGGAATACCTCGCGTTCGTGGCGCACGACCTGCGCAATCCGCTCACGGCGATCTCCATGGCGGCCAGCTTGCTGGAGGTTCCGCCGGGCGAGCAGCCCGATGCCGAACTACAGGCGCCCTGGATCAAGTCCCTGCATCGCAATGTGGGCCAGTTGGAAGCCTTGGTGGCCAAGGTGATGGAAGAGAACGCCAACGCGGGAACGGAGGAGGGGCTGAAGTTGCAGCGGCGCACCTTCGATCTGTGGCCGCATGTGGAAACAACCATACAGGCCATGAAGCCGTTGGCCGAGGCGGACGGCATACGCGTTAAGAACAGCGTGCCTTTCGATCAGTTGGTCTTCGCCGACGCGAACCTCCTGCGCCGCGTGTTCCAGAACCTGATCAGCAATGCGGTCACCTATTCTCCTGGAGGCGAGATCAGCATCGGCGCGCGCACGGTGGAGGCCACCGGTGTGGTCGAATGCTGGGTAACGGACACCGGGAGCGGCATCGCCGAGGGTCGGTTGGAGGAGGTGTTCGAGAAAGGCGAGGGCGATCCAGCCCGCAAGGACAGCACCGGACTTGGGCTCGCGATCGTGCGATCGTTCGTGGAAGCGCACGGCGGCGAGGTAGCCGCCGAAAGCGAGAAAGGTGCAGGGACCACGATCCGGTTCACGCTCTCCGAAGGCCCCATCGTCATCCCGAAGCGAGGGCGATCGAAGATCGCGGGACCCTCGCATCCGGGATCTCCAAACAGATCGTAGATCCGGGATCTTACAGCAAGGATCCGTGCGAGATCCCGGATGCCCGGATCCTGCCGCTTCGCGGCCTCCGGGCTCCGGGATGACGTTTCGGTGTTACGCTGATGCGATCGATCCTCCGTTCTACCAATAGCTGCGCAAAGTCAGGGGCACTTGGCATTCATTCTAGATCCTTCTGATCGTACCAACCCTCGCTCAAGTCCCTCCATTCAGGGTTCAGTTCCGCGATCGCCTCGTTCTTCCAGTCACGACGCCATCGCTTTACGCGCTTTTCCTGGGCGATGGCCACCTCAATGTCGTCGAACTCTTGGAACCAGACGAGCTTGTGGCAGCGGTACCGGGCCGTGAACGCTTCAGGGTGTACACCCTTTTTGTGCTCCAGCACACGGGTCTCAAGGTCGCTGGTCACGCCCACGTACAGCACATTGTGGCGCTTGTTGGTCATTATGTAGACCCACGATCGGTTCACACAGCGAAACTATCCGTCAACCCCACGTCGTCATCCCGGAGCGAGGGCGATCGCAGATCGCGGGACCCTCGCATCCGGGATCTCCTACCACTGATCGTGTATCTGGGATCTCACATCAAGGGTCCGTGCGAGATCCCGGATGCCCGGAACCTGCCGCTTCGCGGCCTCCGGGCTCCGGGATGACGGGTGGTGGGTTCACGCCCTATCCTCATCCTGGAGCGGGGGCGATCGCAGATCGCGGGACCCTCGCATCCGGGATCTCATTACCGGTGTGCGGTGCGAGATCCCGGATGCCCGGATCCTGCCGCTTCGCGGCCTCCGGGCTCCGGGATGACGGTTAGTGGAGGGTTAGGCGCGAACGGCCTCCCCGTTCTTCCCCGCCATCGCCTTCTCCACTTCCGCAATGGCGCGCTTCGTCTTCAACAACGAATCCGGCGTAACGCTGATAGAGTCGATCCCCAGTTCCACAAGGAACTGCGCGAAGTCAGGGAAGTCAGAAGGTCCCTGGCCGCAGATGCCCACCTTGGTCTTGGTCTTCTTGGCGCTGGTAATGAGCATACGGAGCATGCCTTTCACGGCTTCGTTGCGCTCGTCGTAGAGGTGTGATACGAGCGCGCTGTCGCGGTCGAGGCCAAGGGTGAGCTGAGTGAGGTCGTTGCTGCCGATGGAGAAGCCATCGATGTACTTTGCGAACTCCTCGGCGAGAATGATGTTGCTGGGCACTTCGGCCATGAGGTAGAGCTCCAAGCCCTCCTTGCCCCGGATCAGGCCGTATTCCTCCATCACACCTTTCACCTTTTTCAGTTCTTCCACCGTGCGGCAGAAGGGGATCATGACCACCACGTTCTTCAGGCCCATCTTCTCACGTACGCGGCGGATGGCTTTGCACTCCAGACCGAAGGCTTCCTTGTATGCTTCGCTGTAGTAGCGGGAAGCGCCGCGCCAGCCGATCATCGGGTTCTCCTCGTCGGGTTCGAAATGTTCGCCACCCAGCAGGTTCTTGTACTCGTTGCTCTTGAAATCGCTGAAGCGCACGATCACCTTGTTGGGGTAGAAGGCCGCCGCGATCTTGGCGATGCCGTAGCTGAGGCGCTTCACGAAGAAGGTCTCCTCATCCTCGTAGCCGTTGATCAGGTAGCTGATCTTGCCGCTTAGGGTGTGGTCGCCGAGTTCCTTGTGTTGCAGCAGCGCGAGCGGGTGCGCCTGGATGTAGTTGTTGATGATGAACTCCTCGCGGGCAAGGCCCACACCGGCGTTCGGCAGGTGCGCGAACTTGAAGGCGAGGTCCGGGCTCGCCACGTTGAGCATGATCGGCGTCTTCGTCTCCGGCATGTCGGCGAGCATGGTTTCCTCCTTCTGGAAGGGGATGATGCCGCTGTAGATGATGCCGGTGTCGCCTTCGCAGCAACTGGCGGTTACTTCCATGCCGGTATCGAGCAGGTCGGTGGCATTGCCGCAGCCCACGATGGCGGGCACGCCCATTTCGCGCGCCACGATCGCCGCGTGGCAGGTCCGGCCGCCTTTGTTGGTGATGATGGCGCTGGCCTTCTTCATGATCGGCTCCCAATCGGGATCGGTCATGTCGGTCACGAGCACATCGCCCTTCTGGAAGTCCTTGCCGTCGGTATCGCCGCCGCGTCCATCGAGACTGAAGAGGATGCGGACCTTGCCGCTACCGATGCGGTCGCCGATGGCGATGCCCGTGGTGATGGTCTTGGTGTCAGCGGGCTTGTTGATCTTGTACTCGACGACGCGGTCCGTGGCCTTGCGGCTGTGGATGGTCTCGGGCCGCGCTTGCACGATGAAGAGCTGCTTGGTCAATCCGTCCACGGCCCACTCCACGTCCATGGGGCACCAGTGGCCCTTCTTGTCGCTGTAGTACTTCTCGATCGCCGTCACACTGCGGGCGATCTCCAGCGCCTGATCGTCACTGATGCAGAAGCGGTGGCGTTGCGCGCGTTCGATGGGGATGATGGAGGTGGGTTTACCGGGCTCACCACCATAGACCATCTTGCGGTCCTTGTTGCCGAGCTTCTTCTCGATGATGCTGCTGAAGCCTTCGTTGAGCGTGGGCTTGAACACCAGGAACTCGTCCGGGCTCACAGCGCCTTGCACCACCATTTCTCCTAGGCCATAACTGCCGTTGATCAGCACCACATCCTTGAACCCACTTTCGGTATCCAACGAAAAGGCCACGCCGCTGCTGCCCACGTCGGACCGCACCATCTTCTGGATGCCCACACTGAGGCCCACTTGGAAGTGGTCGTAGCCGAGGCTTTCGCGGTACACGATGGCGCGGTCGGTGAAGAGCGAGGCGAAGCAGTTGCGCACCGCGCTGATCAGGTCCTGGTGGCCGCGGATGTTGAGGAAGGTCTCCTGCTGTCCGGCGAAGGAGGCATCGGGCAGGTCTTCCGCAGTGGCGGATGAACGCACGGCCACGTCGGTGGCTTCCTGGCCGTACTGCAGGCTCATCTCATCGTAACGCGCGAGGATGCCTTTCCAGATCTCCTCCGGGAACTTGCCGTTCTTCACCAGCGTGCGCACAGCGAGTCCGGTACGGCGAATGTTCTCCACATCGTCCACGTCCAGCTTGGCCACGATATCGCGGATCTTCTGGTCGAGCACGTTGTGCGCGATGAAAGCCTCATAGCTCGCCACCGTCACCACGAAACCTCCGGGCACCGTGACACCGAGCTTGCCCAAGTGCTGGATCATCTCCCCGAGGCTGGCGTTCTTGCCGCCCACGGTGGGGATGTCGCTGAGTTCAACTTCGTGGAGCCACTTGAGGTAGGGTGCTTTTGGGGTCATCGCGCGCGCTTCTTGGGGACAGAGATAAGGAGGAGCGTTCAACGGTTGTCGCTTGCAAAGATTGATCCCTGGAGCGCAATGGCGGAGCCGCTATCTTATCCCCATGCCGACCGACGGAAAACCGATCAAGGGAAGGGGGGCGGCTACGCAAGTGGCCAATCGGTTCTTGAAGCACAGCTATGGCATCGTGCATTGGGAGGGGATCGATGAAGTGGAGGAAGAGGACCGGCGCACGCGCTACGTGGTGGAGAACGCGAAGACCATCGTGAACAAGGTGAACTCGCCGGATCTGCGGATGAACTGGAGCATGAACCCGTACCAGGGTTGCGAGCACGGATGTGCCTACTGCTATGCCCGCCCCACGCATGAATATTGGGGCTACAGCGCCGGGCTGGATTTCGAGCGGGTGATCATCATGAAGCGCAACGCGCCCGAGGTGTTGCGCAAAACCTTCATGGACCGCAAGTGGGTGCCCGAACCGATCATGTTCTCAGGCAACACGGACTGCTACCAGCCGGTGGAAAGGAAGGAGGGGATCACGCGGCGTATGCTGGCAGTATGCTTGGCGTTCCGGCAGCCGGTGGCCATGATCACCAAGAACGCGTTGATCCTCCGTGACCTTGACCTGCTGAGCGAAATGGCATCCATGGGTCTGGCGTCCGTCGCGATCAGCCTTACCACTTTGAACGAGGACCTGCGCCGCGTGATGGAGCCCCGCACAAGCACTGGTGCGAATCGGGTCCGCACGATCGAAGCCCTGACCCAAGCAGGCGTGCCGACCATGGTGATGACGGCACCGATCATCCCAGCGCTGAACGAGCATGAGATCCCCGCCCTCCTACAGGCCGCTGCGGATGCGGGTGCACTAGGCGCTGGCTATACGATCGTGCGCACCAACGGCGCGGTGAAGCACGTTTTCGATAATTGGGTCCATGAGCATTTTCCTGACCGCGCGTCCAAGGTGATCGCCCAGGTGAGCGAGATGCACGGAGGTACCATGAACGACTCCCACTTCGGCCGCCGCATGAAAGGGGAGGGTGAGTTCGCGCGCTCCGTGCATCAGCTTTTTCGGGTCAGCCATGATCGGGCGTTCAGAGGACGTACCATGCCAGCGATGAACACGCAGTTGTTCCAGCGCCCACCAGAGGGGCAGTTGGAACTGTTCCCCTGACCCCGGCCGGCCCAATGGCGATCAATGATCCGGACCGCGCCACGGATCACTTGATGAAGGTCAGCCCGGCGGTTGATACGGGTCAGTGCGGTGCGCTGCCAGATGTTGTTGGTTCGTACCGTCATCCAAGTCGGATGACACGACCAAAACCCCCAACTACCATGTCAACGCTGCTCGCTCCCTCCACCGTGCTACCGTCGCTGCTCGATGACAACGACTTCGAATTCCCCGGTTCCCTGCTGAACAACGACTTCTGGGCCCGGCCTTCCCGGGTCTTCAACGCACCCTTCTTCCGCAATGGCGGTCTACCGGCGGTGAATGTGAAGGATACAGGCAAGTCCTTCGATCTGGAACTGGCCGTGCCGGGTTACAAGAAAGAGGATCTGAAGGTGAACGTGACCGATGGCGTGCTCACGGTGGCTTCCGAGATGAAGAAGGAAACGGAGGGTGAGAAGAACGGATACATGCGGCGCGAGTTCAACTATCGCTCCTTCCAGCGCTCGTTCCAACTGCCGGAGAACGCGGACGGCGACCAGGTGAAGGCCACCTATGTGGACGGCGTTCTGAAACTGTCCGTCCCGAAGATGAAAGCCGTGCCCGAGAAGAAGGGCAAGGAGGTCCGGATCGGCTGAAAGCCCAAAGCGGGCCGAAGACGATCGATGGCAACGGCGGAGCGCAACGGCGCTCCGCCGTTCATTTTCCACCCAGGCGCAGGACCGCTATGGAGGATCGAGCGGTGCTTCGCTCGAAGATCACTTCGCTTGATCACGGCTTGGCAGGAGGCCCCGTCGCCTCATTTGTTCCCTTTCCGAGCAGCAGTGCGAAGGGTCGCCAACCGGGGATATCCTCCGCGATGATCATCAGGATGGACATATACGGCAGCAGTAGCACCATCCCGGAAACACCCCAGAGGATCGCACCGGCGAGCACGAGCAAGATGGACGCGAGCGTGTTCAGCCCAAGTTGGGAACCCACCACGCGTGGAAAGATCAAGTTGGCCTCCAGGTATTGCACTACGGCGAAAACAGCCACCACGCCGATCGGGACCCAAACGTTGCCCGTATCCAGCCAGGCGACCGAGATCGGGAGCAAAGCGCTGAGGATGATGCCCACGTAAGGGACTATGGTCATCACGGCCGTAAGCATCCCGAACAGGATCGCGTTCGGGACCCCCAGAAGCAGGAGCCCGATGCTGTTGAGCACGCCGACCACCACATAGACCTTCACCATGCCCAGAATGAACGATGCGAAGCGTTGAACACTGCGCTGCAAAATGGACGGCATGCGGGCCTTGAGCTCCGGGGTCACGAAGGCCACCAAAGCGCTCAGCATGATCCGCCGGTCGTAGAGCAGTATCGCCGTGAGCACCGGTATGATGAATAGACCGAAGGCCATGCCGAAAACCGCATCCGCGCTCTTGATGAAGAGCGGCCCCAGACCGTCAGGCAGATGGCCGAGCAGCCCCGAGGCCCAGCCCGCTTGGTCCGCCTTGGAAAGACCGAGCACACGGGTGATCCATTCCTTGAGTGTGCCTGCGTCGATCTGCGCTTTTGCGCTGAGGGCAGGGAGGTCTTTCAAGAAAAGGCTGGTCTCCCACAACAACAGGTACCCGATGCCTGAGAACAGGAGCATGACCGCCAAAAGGCCCAGCGCGATGGCCAAGGCGCGGGGCACACCATTACGTTCCATGCGCGACACGGCCGGGTAGAGGACCATGGCGGTGAGGAGACCGTAAGCCAAGGGCACCAGGACGGACCGACCCACATAGAGCAGCGCGACTACGGCGAGCGCGATGAACAACTGATCACGCGCGCGCTGTATGGCCGAGGACATGATGGTGTGGCTAGGAACCCTTGATGCGCATCAACGCAGGACCATGATCATCCAACCGATGAACAGCAGTGCGAGAAGAATGGCCAGGATGCGATAGCCCCAGGGCATGGGTGCGCCTTTGCGTGTCATGGTGAAAGATAGATCCGCTTCTGGTTGGTGCGCGGATCCACGGTGATCGTCGAGAGCGGGAAAGGACCTAGCTTGTGCCAAACCTAGGAACATGACGACCAAGAGAGCACGCCGCCGCAAACCGAAGGGTGGAACGGGGATCACGTTGGCCAAGTCGAGCAACACGCGCGCCCGGCGCAAAGCCGCGACCGCCAAGCTCACCGCAGCGACCAACGCGAAGGCAGCGGCCATCAAAAAGGCCGAGGCCGCCAAACCGCCCGTGGCGAAGAAGGCCCCGGTCGCGGCTCCTGCCGTGGCACCGGCCAAAGCGGCGACCAAGAATGCCTACACGCCAAAGGCCAAGAAGAAGTAGGCGGTCGGATCTTTCTTCTACCTCAACGAACTTCCTGCATCGATCGTCGCACTACAATGCGGCGCTTCGATCGGCATGTGCTAATGCCCGGCTGATACGCTCGGTGAGCGCGTCCGCTTCAGCATTCTTGCCAGCACCTGCCAAGGCCTTCTTCAGGCCGTCAAGCGCGAAGCCGTTCTCTGGCCAGTTGATCAGATCCGCGCGGAAAATGGCTTCTGCTTCAGCATAGCGCTTCGCTTTTAGAAGCGCTTCACCCAACTCATGCCTTGCCGGGAAGGCCCAGTCTGGTGGTTCCTGGTACTGAAGCGCATCCTCGGCTACGACGGCCGCGTTGAGATGCGCGATGCCTTCATCCTCCTTGCCTTCGGCCAGCAGCAGTTCGCCTTCAAGCAACTCGATCCCAACGGCCAGGATCATCGGGGCGGAGTTGATGCCCCAGACGAGGACGGTGCTCACGGCACTGTCGGCAGCGAGGACCTTTAGATCGGCCAGGTGCTGCCGACCGGAGGCGAGATCGCCACTATGCAAGCTCAAGCGGCTTTGGCCATAGTGCCAGAGGGCGGTAGCATACTTCCATGTGCTGTCCGGGCGCGGTTCCGAGGCGAGTTCGTCCCAAAGGCCCAGCTTCACCGCGACGAAGTAGGGGAAGCCGTGATAGTGCTGTAGCGTGCTCCAACCGGGATCATTGAAGAGTTCGCTGGCCAGGTGCGCGCGCAGGTCCAGGGCGCTTCGCCAGGCCACCGCACTATTCCCCTCCATGGTGGCGCACGCCGAGAGAAAGTGGATGTTGTGCGGGAAATAGGCGAGAGGATAGGCGCCCGCCGCGTGGCACATCGCCGTGTATCCACTATCCACCGCTACGGAGCGCTGGTTGGCGAGCACGCCTTCGTGGTACCGACCCGTGCGGATATAGATATGCGAGGGCATATGCGTGAGATGTCCGGACCCTGGCACTGCGTTCTCAAGGAACGCCGCGCTGGGCAGCGCACGATCGGGCGTTCGCGAGGCTTCCACGGCATGGATGTAGAGGTGGTGCGCGCCGAAGTGGGTGGGGAAATTTTTCATGCTGCGCTCCAATGCGGCGATGATCTCCGGTGTCCAGGGTTTCTCCTTCCCGTCCTTTTCCCAGAGGTCCCAGGGATGCTGGTCCATCAGTGATTCGGCGAACATCGCGGCGATATCGGCATCATCCGGGTGCTTCGCAGTGAGCGCGCGCAGGGCTTCGCAATAGGCTTTGTCCAATGCGCTGCGGTCATCCGGGGCTTCCGCCGAGTAGCGGAGCGCCATCGCCGCGATGAGCCCTTTCTCCTTCTCTGTGCAGGCCGCGCTCAAGCCTTGTGCTTTGCCGACGGCCTCATAGGCGCGCGCATAACTGTCCGGCTCCATGCCGGCGTTGTAGTTGGGGCCGAGCACGTAGGCGAAACCCCACCAGGCCATCGCGCAGGTGCTGTCGATGCGCGCGGCCTCCCAGAAGGAGCGGGCCGCCTCCGCATGGTTGAAACCGTAGGCCAACACCAACCCCTGATCGAAGTAGCGCTGGGCACTGTCGCTCTTGGTAGTGATGGGGTAGTGGAGGCCATCCAGTCCGGCGAAGAGCGGTTGGCGTTCGCCGGAGGAGTACCACGCCTTGTCATCGGTGAGCACGGGTCCGCAACCCAGTGGGTCCTTGGCGACGGGAAGGGTCGCAGGTGACGGTGCGTCGCTGCAAGCGGTGATCAGCGCTACCAGGAGGATTGGAAGGGGATGTGCAACGGTGCTCATGGTCCAGGTTCTGAGGACCTGAAAGTAAACCGAACGTCGGAAGTGCTCATCGTGCATGCATACCCCATCGATCATCCCGCCCCGAACGATCCGTCCCGATGGAGGCATCGTTCCAGGTATCTTCTGCATCCCTTCGTGAAAGTCCCGTTCGCCATGAAAGGTCTCTATACCGTCATCCTTTCTGCCGCTCTTCTGCCTGTCACGGCGTTGGCGCAGACCAGTTCGTTCGAGAAGGTGGTGGCCGCCCCCTTGTTCTCCATCGATGCCATAGCGCGCGCCGCACAATTGGCCCCGGACCAGGGCGCGTGCGTTTTTGCGAGCAATGCCCTCATCGGGCCGCTGGGCGATGCGGACATCCTCCTCTTGCGCGTGAACGGCGCGGGTGACATCGTGCAGAACCTCACCATCGGCGATGCGGGAGGCCAGGGCTACCATGATGTGGCCAAGGAGGTGGTGCAGACCGACAAGCATTACTACGTGACCGGTTACACGCGTGCCATCGACACCAGCGCGCTCCACACGTTCACCGCCTTCCTCATCAAAGTGGACACCGCGCTGAACTTCGTCTGGCAGAAGAACTACATCCTGCCCGGCCAGGAGATCTATGCCGAGGCGATGACGCCCGTAGGTGCGAGCGACCTGCTGATCGCGGGTAAGACGTATGACGGTGGCGGCAGCTTCCATTCGTTCGTGATGCGCACCGATTCCACCGGAACGCCGCTCTGGATCCAGCAATACCAGATGCCGCTGGGGGAAACGATCGAGTGTGTACGGGAACTGCCCGGAGGTGACATTCTCTTGAGCGGGTCGGTGATCTTCAGCTTCGAGCTGGTACTGCCTTTCGTGTGCAAGCTGAACGCCGCAGGTGACTTCCTCTGGGGCAAGTACTATAACTATCCTCCGGGCTTCGTGGAGCGTTCGAGCTTCCAGTTCATCCGTGTGGGATCCATGGCGAACATCCAGTTGGCCGGCTACACGGACAAGTTCGGCGCAGGCAGCACGGACTATTACATCGTGGACATCGATAGCAGTGGAACGGTGAACTGGGCGCGCACCTATGGAGGCTCTCAGTTCGATGAACCGAACATGGTGCAGTATGATAGCCAGGTGAACGAACTGGTGATGGTGGGAAGTTCCGGCTCGTTCGCGACCCTTGGGGCCCCGTACCCCATGGTGATGCGTGTGGCACCCAGCGGCACGCTGATCAACGCCGCATTGTATGGGGACACCAGCGTGTACCAGCCAAGTCGTTTCTACCATAGTAGCCGAGTGGGTCCCGACGCGCGCCTGTTGATGGGGAGCCGGGATGCACCCGCGGATGACCTGTACCTGGTGGGCGCCGACAACGACCTGGTCAATGGGTGCGAAGTGCATCCGGTCGTCCCGGCGATCGCACCCCAGGCCTCGGGTACCAGTTCGTTCACGGCGAACGTGGTACCGATCACACCCGTGATCAACGACAGCGCTTTGGCCGTTGGCAGCTTCTCGAACGAAACCCTGTTGTGCGATCAACCGACCGCACTGACAGAACCGACCGCGCCCTCCGGTCTTTTGTTCTTCCCATCACCGGGCCAGGGAACATTCCAGTGGCAACTGCCGCCGTCGTTCCGGGCGACCTCCATACGTGTATACGATCCCATGGGCAGGCTGGTGTTCACGCAGGAGGATGGGCCGGACGTGGTGCGTTTGCCGGAGGGCCTCAGTGCGGGCAGGTACGAGGTGAGGGTGATGGACGCCACCGGCCGGGAGCTAGCCGGGTCCTACGAACTGCTTTCGCGGTAGCCGATCGAAGCGGTCCCCGAACTTTTCCCTACAGGTCGTGGGGGTGGACAGTATGGTTCGTTGTCATAGCGGTATGACACGCAACATCACCATCCCTTCAGCCCTTCGCGCGCTGCTCTTCGCAGCCGTTCTTCCCCTCATCCAACCCGCGCTGGCGCAACGCGATAGCAGCGATATGCACACCCTGTTCGGTGGCGCCCGCACCATCAAGCACGGTGGTTGGGGCGGACCCTCAGCGGTCTACACGCGCATGCTCGATCAGGAGGCATTGCTGGTCGGGTTCAAAGCGGGCTGGCTCATCAACCACCGCTTCAGCATGGGCTTGGCCGGCTATGGGCTGGTCACTGAAGTGAAGAACCCCGCCTACGACACATACCTTCAGCAGAGTGGTCAGATCATCCTTCAACCCAGTCAGTTCGAAATGGGCTACGGAGGATTGCTGCTGGAACCCATCATCGCATACAAGAGCCCGGTGCATGTGAGCCTTCCGGTGCTGATCGGTGCGGGGGGATGCACGTACCAACGTGTCACGCCGCCGACGCTGTGGAGCGACTCGCTCTCCTATGTGGACGACAGCCAGGCCTTCTTCGTGGTCGAACCGGGGATCGACATTGAGCTTAACGTGACCCGCTACCTGCGGTTGGGGCTGGGTGGGTCCTATCGGCTCACGTCGGACATGGAACTTCCTGCGACGGCGAAGGATGCCCTGCATGGGATCAACGCGGCGCTGACGATCAAGGTCGGTGTTTTCTGATCTTCCGTGGAAGTAGGAGAACATCCAGTGCTGGGATCCTCACGATCGATCGCTCACCTTTGAACAGCACGAAGTTCTCCTCCAGCAGCCGACCGACGATGACCCCGATCGATGTTCCACTAGCGCGCAAGCTCACCCCGGGTTGCGCGCATGTTCTGCACTTCAACAACGCGGGCGCCAGCTTGATGCCCGATCCCGTGATCGCGGCGGTGAAGGACCAGCTGGATCTTGAGGCCCGCACGGGTGGGTACGAAGCCGCGTTCGCGATGCATGAACGGATCGAGGGTGTGTACACCTCAGTGGCGCAATTGCTCCACTGCACGAAGGAGGAAGTGTCGTTCGCGGAAAGTGCTACGCGCGCCTGGGATATGGCCCTACTTGCACTGCGCTTAGGTCCTGGTGATCGGGTCCTGACGGGCCATGCGGAGTACGGCGGCAATTGGCTCGCCATGTTGAAACTCCAGCGTGCGACGGGTTGTACCGTGGAAGTCGTGCCGGACGATGCCAAGGGCCAGATCGACGTGGCTGCGCTGAAGGGAATGTTGGATGAGCGCGTGAAGCTCGTCGCCATCACCCATGTTCCTTCCAGTGGCGGATTGATCAACCCGATCGAAGTGGTGGGCGCTGCCGTGCGCGGATCGAACGCGATCTATCTCCTGGATGCCTGCCAATCCGTGGGCCAGCTTCCGTTGGATGTGGACCGGATCGGGTGCGATCTTCTATCGGCCACTGGCCGCAAGTACTTGCGCGGGCCCAGGGGTACGGGTTTCCTCTATGTACGGCGCTCTCTGCTGGAAAAGTTGGAGCCGCCGTTCATGGACGCATACAGTGCACAATGGACCGACATGCGCACCTTCCAATGGAGGCCCGATGCACGGCGGTTCGAAGGCTTCGAGAGCAGCGTGGCGAACAAGTTGGGTCTTGGCGCCGCAGTGGAACATGCGCTGGGCTGGGGTCTCGATGCCATCGCAGCGCGCAACGCTCTGCTGGCCGATCGTTTGCGCCAAGGATTGGATCAAGTGCCCGGCGTCAAGGTCCGGGATCAAGGGGAACAGCGAAGCGCCATTGTCACCTTCACGGTGGAGGTGCCCTCATTGGAGAACCTGAAGCTCGCCTTGCACGAGCACCGCATGAACATCTCCCTGGTGAGCCTGGAGCTCGCACGTCTGGACCTGGAACCTCGCGGGATCACAGGCATGGTGCGCGCTTCGGTACACTATTACAACACGGAGCAGGAAGTGGACCGCTTCGTCGGCGCGGTCGCCGAGGAAGTTCGTTGAGCCTTGCTCACACCGGATCGATCCGGTCGAGCAGCTTGCGCAAATAGGTCTGCCCGATGGGGATGGGAGCGCGCCCATGCTCCACGGTGATATGGCCGTTCTCGATGGATTGGATCTTGTCCAGCCGAACGATGTAGGAGCGATGCACCCGCATGAAATCGCGGGCAGGAAGCAGTTCCTCGAAGGACTGCATGGAGCCATGGACCACGTACCGCTTATCCCGCACATGGAAGGCGGCATAGTCCTTCATGGCCTCCACATGATGGATGTCCGAAATGGCCAGACGGGTGGCGCGATCACGGTTCTTCACGTAGAGGTAGTCGTTCTTCTCACCCGGTGCCATGGCGCGTACCAGCTCGGCTTTCTCCCGCACGATCTCCGCTTCGCGTCCACCCTTGTAAACGGCCATTTCGATGAGCGAATGCAGCGCATGCACATTGAATGGCTTCACCAGATAGCCGAACGGTTCGGCCACTTTGGCCCGGTTCAACGTGCTGTCCTCGGAATACGCGGTGAGGAAGATGACCGGAACACCGGTGGTTTGTCGGATCTCCTTCGCCGCATCGATGCCGCTCACGTCGCCTTTCAGCATGATATCCATCAACACGATATCCGGACGCAGTTCCCAAGCCATGTTCACCGCCTCTTCTCCCCGATCGGTGAACCCTTCGACCTCATAGCCCAATTCCTCCAGGCTGCGCTGAAGGTCCCTCCGCACCAAGGCCTCGTCCTCCACAATGAGGACCCGTGCCCTCGTTTTGCGCGGTCCTACGGGAGTGGTAGGCGACGGTGTTTGGTCCATAAGCGTTCGGTTCCGGACAACGTTAACGGCGTGCGCTCGCGAGGGGTTGGGCAATTCGACGAAGTGGGCAACTCGGCCGATGGGGGAGGGAGCGGTATGGCGGAACGTTCCGCAGGGTAAGGTAGGGACGGGATCGCACCTTTGCACCCATCCATGGAGGCCCAGCAGTTCAATGAGATCCGGATCAAGAAGCCGAGCTACCCCGTCACCGATGCGCTAAGGGGCTACCTGGACGCACATGGACGTGCGGCACCACTGCCGATCGGCTACGCCGAACTCCTCCGCCACGACGGCCTGATGCCCCAGGTGGATGCCGCGGGTCGACCCACCCTTTGGACCACGGTGCTCCTTCGTCCCCAGGACCAGGCCGAGCTGCACGAACAGTTGGTGGACCTCTACCAGATGGTGGCGGCGGACGGGCGCCGCATCGACTATTTGAAAGTAGCGAGCATCGATTTCTGCGCTTATGGCAACAGCCAGCCGTTCCGCATCAAGATCCTCAACCAGATCAATGACAACCACGACTACTACTACATCAAGAAGGCCGATGCATCGCGCGTGTACGGCCTGGAACTGGAGCACCTGTTGAGCCCGAACAAGATCAACTACATGGTGCACCGCGATACGTTGGTGGAGGAGCACATCATCGGCGTACCCGGCGATACCTTCATGCAGGAGCCGGAACGCTACGGTGCGCACCTCAGCCCCGTGCGGCTCAGCAAGGAGTTCGTGAAGTTCAACGAACGGTGCTTCGCCCGGTTGCTCGGCGATATGCGCGCGTACAACTTCGTGGTGGACGTGATCCAGGACTTCGACCAGGTGCAGTACCGGCTGCGCTCCATCGACTTCGATCAACAGAGCTACGATGGACGGCACCGCATCTATCTGCCTCAGTTCTACAAGGAGAACCTGCCCTTCGTGGAGTTCGCGCAACAGTACATCTCCTACGAGACGGCCGCTCAGTACAGCAACGAGGAACGCGCCCTCCTGCGCAAACGCTATATGCTGGCCCAGTCGCAGATCGAAGCGCTGATCGCCGTGATGAAGGACGATGTGGTCTCCACCGAGGAGCATGTGACCATGCTCGCGCGGGAACTGTCCATCTTCCATCGCGATGTGGAGATGGGGCGCTGCCGCAGCATGGGAGCGGTCCTGGAGCGGCACCTGGCCCTGCGCCTTGAGCTACGATGAGAACGGAAATGCCGCGGACAGGGATGCTTGGCGTAGCTTCGGATCCATCCACACGTCCCACCCGCATGCGTTCCATTCGTCGCTTCCTTCCGGTCATCCTGCTCGTTCTGGTGAACACGTGGTGCGAGGCCCAACCCTACCGGTATGGCTGTCACTATTTCCGCGACCGGCAGGGCGCAGCCCCGGTGTTGACCGCCGCCGAGCGCGCACAGATCGATGAGACCATCGCCCGCAGCGACACCTTCGACATCCTGCACTACGATATCGCACTGGACGTGACCCAGGTGGGAGCGCAGCAGATCACGGCCGCTACCACGATCACCTTCACGGCGAAAATGGCCGGGCAGACCTTCATACGGTTCGACCTGAAGGATCTGGTGGTCGACTCCGTGATCAGCGCCGGAAGTGCATTGTCCTTTTCCCAGTCAGGCGACTTTCTTCGCGTTGAGTTGGGAACGGCACCACTGATCGGTGAGCAACGCGATGTGACCGTTCATTACCGCGGTCATCCGCATCGGGACAGCCAATGGGGCGGGTTCTATTTCGAAAGCGGGTACATCTATAATCTGGGCATTGGGATCAGCACGATACCACCCAACTTCGGCAAGGTGTGGTACCCCTGCTTCGATTCGTTCGTGGAACGGGCGACCTATACCTACCATGTGAAGAGCGCGGGTACGTACCGGCTGCACGGACAGGGGGACTTCATGGGCGAACTCGCCCTGGCCGGGGACACGGTGGTGCGCTCCTTCGATCTGCCGTACGACATCCCAACGCATATCTCAGCTGTGGCGGTGGCCGCTTATGTGGATAGCGACTATGTGCATGTCGGCGCGTACGGGAACGTTCCGGTACGCCTCTCGGCGAAAGCGGGCCAACTACCCGGCATGGTGGCACGCTTCGGTGATCTGGGCGCGGCGATCGATGCTTGCGAGCATTGGTACGGACCTTACGCTTGGGGGCGCGTGGGCTATGTTCTTACCACCGATGGGGCCTTGGAGATCCCGACCAATGTGGCCTACCCGGATTTCATGACCTCACAACCCATCGCCGACAACCGCGCGTTGTTCAGCCACGAGCTGGGGCACCACTGGTGGGGTGATGCGGTAACGCCGTACGTCCACAACGATATGTGGATCAAAGAAGGGCCTGCGGAGTACACCGGGCATCTGGTGGAAGAATGGCTCGGCGGCACCGAAGCCTTCGTGAACGCGGTGAAGAACAACCAGTTCGATGTGTTGAAGAACAGTCATGTGCAGGACGGGGGCTTCCAGCCTTTGTCCCCCATGCCCGACCCCTACATCTACGGGCATCACACCTACTACAAAGGGGCGGCGGTACTGCACAACCTGCGGGGCTATCTGGGCGACAGCCTATTTCGCCAGACCATGCAGGGTGTTCAACAACAGTTCGCGGACAGCGCGGTGGATGCGAACGCGTTCCGCGATGCCCTCGAGCTCGTCTCGGGCGCAGATCTCGATCCGTTCTTCGACGCGTGGGTCTTCGCGCCGGGCTTCTCGGTGTTCGTGTTGCATGATCTCGATGCGGTGCAGCAAGGCAACGAATGGGAGGTCGACCTGGTCCTTCGGCAGGGGCTGCGCGGAACCTCCACTTTCCATGATGAAGTACCGCTGGACCTCACGTTGATCGGGGAGGACTGGCAACGGCAGGAGCACCTGGTAACAGCAGGAGGGGAGTTCACGAGCCTCACTTTGACCGCGCCCTTCGAACCGCGCATGGCCGTGATCAACGGCTACAACCGGTTGAACCAGGCCCGCATGGACCATGAGTTCATTCTCCGGCCGGGCGAGACGTTCACTACCACATTGCCCCGGGTGGACTTCCGGCTGTATGAGGATACCCTGCTCGACTCAGCGCTCTTCCGCGTGGACCATATCTGGTCCGCCCCGGATGCGGATCTCCTGGATGCCGAAGTGGACCAGATCAGCAGCACGCATTACTGGGTGGTGGATGGGATCTGGCCCCCCGGAACGGACCTGCACGCCCGATTGAACTACACCGCCTTGAACGCGGACCAATTCGATTACGACCTCTACTATACCACTGAACAAGATGCCGTTCTGCTCTATCGGCCGGATGCCGGGACACCATGGAGCGCCTATCCGCATCAGACCGTGATGACCGGCCCGCTCACCAATCGTTCGGGGTATATTCTGCTCGACTCCCTGTTGATGGGACACTATGCGTTCGGCAAGGGCCAGTTCATCTCCGCCGTAGCCGATGGCGCCGCGAACGCACCGAACGCGTTGCGCGTGTATCCCGTCCCGGCGGCCAATACGCTCACGGTGGAATGGGCGGGGGCCGAAGACCTTGTCGATCTGGAAGTGACCAGCGCGGACGGCCGGGTGATCTGGCGGTCGGGTGAAGGTGGTCCGGTCCGGGATCGGACCGTTGTTCCGGTCTCCGGCTGGGCAGTTGGCGTCTACGAGCTGATGGCTCGGAACGATCTCGGCGAGGTGCTGGCGCGCAAGGCGTTCAGCGTTTCACGCTAAGTTGTTCGATCCTTTCCTCAGGCACTGTGGCCGCAGTGTTACGCACGGTTAGTTTCGTTCCCAAACTCTGAAAGAACATGAGAGGATACTACGCGATGCGCCTGATGATCGGGAGCGCACTATTGCTACCCATGGCCGTGCTCGCACAACGCGGCGGCACCGCACAGGCACCAAAGACGACCATGTCGAAGGCGACGAGCCCGTACCCGGCATTCGCTCGTTCGGCACCAGCATCGAATTCGCAGCATGTGAAGACGATGGTCCCGAACAAAGGACACCGCCCTCCAGGACCTATCGCCGCTGACCGCCAGGGCGGTCCTGCCAACGATGATTGCGCTGGCGCCACCACGCTCACCATGAGTGCCACCTGTACGCCTCTTTCCGTGAATAACACAGGCGCGACGCAGAGTGTGGCCGCATCGACGTGCAGCGGCGCAACAGGCGACGCGGACGATGATGTCTGGTTCCAGTTCGTTGCTACGGCCGCTTCGGCGACCATCGTGGTGGATGGCGCGGCGCAATTCGATGCGGTGGTGGAACTGCGCTCAGGAGCGTGCAATGGAACCAGCGTTTCATGTGCGGATGTGACCCTTGATGGTGGGGTGGAGCAGATCGTCGCTCCAGGTCTCAGCGTAGGAGTCACCTATTACGTCCGCGTGTACGACTATTTCACCGGTGCTGCCCCTACGCCCGAGTTCACCATTTGCGTGTTCGGCACGCCACCGCCGCCAGCCAATGACAATTGCGCGGGAGCGGTCCTGCTCGGAGTGAACACTTCCTGCCAGTCCGTGGTGGGCAACGTGGCGAATGCCACCCAGTCGCTTCCGGCTATCCTTTGCAGCACCTTCACCGGTGACGCGAATGATGATGTGTGGTTCCGGTTCGTGGCGACGGCTGCGAACCTCACTGTGCGTGTCGCGGGATCTGATTCTTTGGACGCCGTGGTGGAATTACTCTCCGGCAGCTGCGGCGCAACCGTTAACGTGGGCTGTGCGGACGTTACGTTGATCGGTGGCGTGGAGGTGATCTCCGCTACCGGGCTTCAAGTAGGCCAGACTTACTACGTCCGGGTCTATCACTATTACAGCGCTATTCCGGCCACTACAAGTTTCGATATCTGCGTTTTCGGCGGCGGCAACCCTCCTGCGAACGATCAGTGCTTCAATGTGGTGCCCCTTGCTTTGAACGTGGGTGGCCAACTCACCTTCACTGGCAACAACGTGGGCTCCACCAGCACCAACGATGCGGTAGGAGGGTCGGCGTTGGATGTGACCGGCGATACCACCACGGTGTGGCACGCCTTTACCACCACCACCTGTGCGAACGTGACCCTGAGCTATTGTACCACAACGCCACCGTTCGGAACGGTCTGGGTCGTATTGACACAAACCTGCCCGGCCAACCAGATCATCCTAGCGACCACCACGGAATTCACCACCTGCGCGAGCGGCAATGCGACCATCACCTTCGCCAACCTGCCCGCAGGCACTTACTACGTGCCGGTCTATGGCGATGCAAGCACGCAAGGAGCCTACAGCATTATTGCAACGGCCACTGCGTGCGGAGGCGGTAATCCACCCCCGAACGACCAGTGTTTCAATGCGGTGCCGGGCGCGCTCAATGTGGGCGGCCAGCTCACTTTCACCGGGACCAATGTGGGTGCCACCAGTACCAATGATGCCGTAGTGGGCAGCGGCCTGGATGTCGCCCCGGACACCACCACCGTATGGCACGCCTTCACCACGACCACTTGCGCGAACGTGACACTGAGCTATTGTGGTACGACA
>Ga0138256_10001459_pt1 | contig 25469 bp, 24 predicted proteins | sample KNB2016incub_MG_FD_105486 | JGI IMG/M metagenome (GOLD analysis project Ga0138256, IMG submission 105486) | Active sludge microbial communities from wastewater in Klosterneuburg, Austria - KNB2014incub_MG | ecosystem: Engineered > WWTP > Activated sludge > Unclassified | place: Austria...
AAAATAATCCCTGTTGACAGAATAATGAAAGATGAAGTTATGCCTTCTGCTTTAGAAGCAAGTCCTAGTTTGTATGCTTCTCTTAGTGTCCTTAAATTGTCTTTTAGATTAAGGTTGATACTGATACTGTTCTTTTTTATGTATGGTATGAATAAAAATACCGAAGTGACCAGCGTCTGAATGACGGAGAATATTATCAAAACAGTTACTGAGTGAAATTTTGTAAACACAAAAAAGATCAAACCTGCATATACCAGCTGTCCGGCCAGTTCCGAGACAGAGTTATAGTATAATTTATTATTTGCCAGGTAATAGTATTTGATCGCAAAGATCTGTGAAATGTAAGTAACCGAAAAAATTAGTATCAGTATGTATTTATCCGAATCAAAGATAAAATACCCTGCAACTATCAGTACCGAATATGTAAATATTAATGTGAGGAGCTGAAGCGAAATGATCTTTCCTAAAACAGTACTGCTGTCGGTTTTATCGCATAGCTTATTGGTACCGTAATTTAAATAACCAAAATCGATAAAAAAACCAAAGTAAGAAACTATTACAAATAAGTAAGAATACGAGCCGTAACCTTCAGGACCTAGTGCTCGTGTTATGATCGGCAGCGTGAGAAACCCAATAAGCCTTGAAACTGAATCCACGCCTATCTTTGAAATGAAGTTTATAATTAATTTCAAAGCGCGGGCTGTTTGTTTTTATGTTTCCTGCGGTACCATGCATTTGCATCAGCAATGCTTTCGTAATCTCCGAGATCGAACCAGTAACCTTTATGTTTCAGGTAATATGATCCTTTCCATTCAAAAATATTCCTGTTGTCTTTAGAATTAAAACTGTTTCTAATTAAATACGGTGCTATTACTCCATAGCCGGTAAGAGGATCCGGATCTTTATAATAGAATTTTTTTGCATTTGTATCATAGCTTCCCATTTCCGAAAGCTTTTTTTTATCTTTGATCCTGTGAATTGAAAATAGAAAATCTGCATTTTTCTTAATGAACTTTACTGTCAGATCATCTACTTTCACTTCGCATATATTGTCACTGGGAATCAACACTCCGTGCTTTGAAGTGCCGGTGATTTTCTTTATATATTCCCAGCCGCTGAACATATCGGTGACTTCTTCATCATCCTGAATTATAGTTCGGAATCCGCACTTCCGTAAATTTTGATCATTATCTTCATTGGTCAGTATAACTATTTCATTTACAGATTTTGAGTATGTCAGCAGCTTAAGTCCGAATTCAAATACCGGTTTATTATATACGGGTAAAAATGATTTTGAAATGTATTTAGTAAGATTGTTTATTCTTGTGCCTCTGCCGCCGCAGAACAAAACTCCTAAAAATTCTTCCATAATATTTCTGTTCCTTTATTGCTGAACTTTATATCGAGCGCTATAAAGTTAGGATAGAGCTCATATTTTATTTTTTCCTTTACTTTAGGATCGCTTGCAAACGCAAGCAGAAAGCCTCCTCCTCCTGCCCCGAGTACTTTGCCACCGGTGATACCTTTTTCCCTGAGCGTATCATAAAGCTGGTCTATGAAAGGATTTGTCGTATGATTGTTTGTAGATTTCTTTAATTTCCAGCCTTCGTGAAGAAGTTTTCCTATCTCATTAATTTTGAAATTCCTTGACTCAAGATTATTTAAGAATTCATAAGATAAATCCCTTAAGTCAAAGAAAAATTTCTTCTTGTCACCGTTGATAAGATTTAATCCCAGATTTGTCTGAATTGATTTTATCTCTCTTGACATATTAGTGAAAACAAGAAACATCCTGTCCTCAAGCCTTTTCAGATTTTCTTTTGAGATCTTTACGGATCTTACTTTTACTTTTCCCTTTTCAAATGTCATCGAATTAAATCCGCCGAATACTGTAGCATACTGATCCTGTCTGCCGCCAATGGTACCGGCATCCGACTCAAGCTTATAGGTTAATTCGGAATGCTCTGATTTATTTTTTATTTTTTTATCTCTTAATGCGCTGCAGCCCAAAATAAGACTGCTCATCATAGATGATGAAGCGCCGAGCCCGCTTCCCGTTGTCATTACATCGGATGTAAGTATTACTTCAATGCCCTTGAAGATCCCGAAATGCTCGAGCGCAGTCCTTGAGTAAACATGCTTAATCCTGCTTGTGATAGATTCGGTGTCTATCTCTGCATGATGAACCCTCACATTCGAATCAAACATATCCTTTATTGATACATAGTTATAAAGATCAATTGTAGATGAAACAACATGTCCTTTCTCTCCCTGTTCATAGAACGATTCAAGGTCTGTTCCTCCTCCGGCAAAACTGATCCTCAGAGGTGATCTCAGATAAATATGTCTTTTATTATACAGCATTATATTTTTCCCTCGAGTAAATACTGAATATACTTTTTTGTTCCTTCTTCTACATTTACTTTTGGTTCAAAGCCAAGCTGATCATTTATTTTTTTTATGGATGCGCATCTTCTTCTTACAAGGTGAGGATCGGAATCTACATATTTTACTTTGGCTTTTTTTCCAAGCAGCTTTTCTATCAGTTTAAGAATTTCCTTTAAAGAAGTCTCTCTTCCCGTGCCGACATTGAAATGTTCATTTTTTACTTTGTCATTGAATAGTGCAAGAATGTTTGCCCTTGCAGCATCTGAAGAATGAACCAGGTCCAGTGTCTGCTCACCGTCACCATACATTATGATCTCTTCGCCGCTGTAAATTGCATGGATCCACTTTTGAAACACCTGTGTGTAAAAAGCGCCAAGTCCCTGTCTTTCACTGTAAATGTTAAAATAACGGAACCCGACGTAAGGTACATTGTTCGAATATGCCCAAGACTGCATCAGAGCTTCCTTTGCGATTTTTGTAGCGCCGTATAATGTCTGATTGTCAAAAGGATGATCTTCCGTGACTGGAACGAATCTCGGATTGCCGTAAACGGAAGCGGAAGATCCGTAAGTAAGTTTTCTGACATCGTATTCACTGCATGCCTGTATGATATTGAATGTACCCTGAATATTTGTTTCAATCGCTTTATGAGGAAATTTATTCGAATCGAGTATCATAAGCGATGCCTGATGCGAGACATATTCCGGCCTGTGCTTGTCAAAAACATACCTGACCATTTCATAGCTGCCTATATCTATTGTTTCAAGTTCAATTTCATTTTTAGACAGATGCCCGGAAATATTCCTGTACTTGCCGTTATAAAAATTATCAACGACAACTACATCATGGCCGAGTTCAAGACACTGATCAACTATAAATGAGCCGATATTCCCTGCTCCGCCTGTAACTAAAATTTTTGACAAATCGAAATAATTATTTTAAACCTGAATGCTGCTATGGGCAAGTTTTTTTTCATATATGTAATTTAAACAATCTGTCACATACTTAATATCTTCTTTTGAATACTTTGTGCAAAGAGGAATAGATAAGATCCGTTTCATCAGCCATTCAGCATTTGGAAGATGTGTGTCAGGATATTTATTTTCATAAAAAATATTCTTATGCACAGGATAGAAATGAAGATTTGTGCCGATATTTAATTTTCTTAACTCCTGCATGAATTTGTCCCTGTCAATTCCTTCATCAAGGATTTTGATCACATAAACGTGATTACCGTATTTTCCTTTTCCGGTTTTAAAAACAGGTCTCTGAATCCATTCTGAATCTTTCAGTAATTCATTGTAATATTCTACAAGCTCATTTCTTTTTTCGAGAAATTCAGTTCTTCTTTTCATCTGTGCAAGACCAAGCGCTGCCTGCATATCCGTAAGGTTGAATTTATACCCCGGTACTATGGACTGTACATGAGGACTTGCATTTTCAGCGGAATATCTTTTCCATGAATCTTTTGGCAATCCGTGATATGACCATATTCTGCACAGTTCCGCTAACTCATCATTGTTTGTCGTGATCATTCCGCCGTCTCCGGTTGTAAGATTTTTAGTCGCATAAAAACTGAAACAGGACATTTCTCCGAACTTTCCGATCATGCTTGCGCCGTATGATGAAAACACTGCATGTGCAGCGTCATATATCACAGGGATATTATGCCTCACTGAAAATTCAGTGAACCAGTCTATGTCTGCCGGAAGTCCTGAATGATGAACAGGAATGACAGCTTTTACTTTATTGCCATAATTCTTATAGTGATCTTCAACATCACTTGTTTTAATATTCAAAGTATCTTTATCAACATCACAGAATAGGGGAGTGGCGTCGAGTTGTTCTACTATATTGGCTGTTGACTGCCAGGTAATGGTAGGAATTATAACATAATCGCCTTTCTTTATTCCGAGAATTTTTGCTGCAATAAATAGAGCAGTTGTACATGAACTTGTTGAAACTGCGTGCTTTACATTGTGATACTCCGCAAACTGCCTTTCAAATTCCTTAACCTTAGGTCCGACGCTTATCCATCCTGAATCAAGTGCTTCCATAACTTCTTTTTTCTCAGATTCAGTTATGTCCGGAATTGCTAATGATAAAAAGTCTTTTCTTGCTTTCATTAATTTTAGTTTGCCAAAATATATTAAGTAATTTTATTATGGATAAAATTGAATCCTGACAGATATTTTAAAATCAGAAAATAAACTTTGTTCTAAATGTATTTATAGAAATTTTGTATTAGAATCTTTCTCGGAAAGAATCGGCTCTTTGACAGGCCAGAAGATATTAAGCTTTGGGTCATTCCATTTCACGCCGATCTCATTTTCCGGATCATAGTATTCCGACATTTTATAATGAAAAATGCATTGATCACTTAGAACAAAATGACCATTCGCAAATCCGGGAGGAACAAGCACCTGATGCCTGTTATCACTTGTCAAAGTGAAAGACTGCCATTTTAAATACTGATGTGAATCTTTTCGCATGTCAGCTACTACAAAATATATCTTTCCGTACATGCAGTGAATCAGTTTCCATGTCTTGTCGTCATAATGAAGACCTCTTAATACATTCTTGCCGGAAGTTGAAATGTCATCTCTTACAAAATCTATATTGATATTGTTTTCCCTGTAATCTTTTAAATTAAAAGTTTCGACATACTTTCCCCGGTGATCTTCAAAAATATCCGGTTTAATTAAAACAACTTCATCAAGACCTGTTTTAAATACTGATATCGGCATATTCTTTTAATAACCCTTTTTCTGTACCATTTCACAGTCAGCTTTTACCATAATTTTCACGAGTTCTTCAAATGTTACCTTTGGTTTCCAGCCAAGGATCTTTTCTGCTTTCGAAGGATCACCAATGAGCAGGTCGACTTCTGTAGGTCTGAAATAATTCTTGTCAACTTCTATAAGTATCTTTCCTGTCTTTGAATCCAGACCGGTTTCTTTTTCATTTTTACCTTTCCATTCAATGTTAATTCCGATTTCCTTAAATGCCAGCTCGCAGAATTCCCTTATCGAATGCGTCTCTCCGGTTGCAAGCACAAAATCATCCGGTTCATCCTGCTGAAGCATTCTCCACATTCCTTCACAGAATTCCGGCGCAAAACCCCAGTCGCGTTTTGAATTCAGGTTACCAAGTGAAATGTTTTCCTGAAGTCCGTGTTTTATCCTCGCTACGGCTCTTGTGATCTTCCTCGTTACGAATGTTTCTCCGCGTCTCGGTGATTCATGATTGAACAAAATTCCGTTGCATGCAAATATATTATATGCCTCCCTGTAATTCACAACTATCCAGTAACCGTATATCTTCGCGACACCGTATGGACTTCTCGGATAGAAAGGTGTTTTTTCTGTTTGCGGTACTTCCTGCACTTTTCCGTAAAGTTCACTCGTAGATGCCTGATAAAATTTTACTTTCCTTAATCCTGTTTCCCTTATAGCATCAAGAAATCTGAGTGTACCGAGAGCATCTACCTGTGCAGTATAATCCGGCACTTCAAAGGAAACTTTTACGTGACTCTGCGCCGCTAAATTATAAATCTCATCGGGCTCGATCTTTTCAAGAAGCCTGTTCAGACTGCTTGTATCCACAAGATCTCCAAAGTGAAGAAATAATTTGCTGTCGAGTAATTTTTCGTTTGCATACAGATGGTCAATTCTTTTTGTATTAAAGGAACTGCTTCTCCTTATTATTCCGTGCACTTCATATCCTTTTTCAAGCAATAGCTCTGTTAAGTAGCTTCCGTCCTGTCCTGTGATACCTGAAATTAAAGCTTTTTTCATTTTGTAAAATTATTTTTTAATAATTAATTTATTTTTTTATAAAATCACTAATTGTCTTAACTGTGAATTCTATCTGCTCATTTGTAAGTTCCGGATATATCGGTAATGCTATTGAATCTTTAGCACACCATTCGGATACCGGAAAATCACCTTTCTTATAACCCAGGTCAGCAAAACATTCCTGCAAATGAAACGGAACCGGGTAATATATTTCAGTGCCTACTTCGTGTTCGGTTAAGGTCTTTCTGACTTCATCTCTGTTTTCAACCCTGATTACATACTGATTATATATATGGTAATGTTCTAAATTAAATTTTTTATAAACAGGCTCGGGAAGTAATACTTTATTCTTATTGTCATATTTAAGTTTGCCTTCGCATTCGGCTAAACCGTGTTCAATAAAGAACTTAGTATAAAGTGAAGCATTGTCCTGTCGTTTTTTTGTCCATGAATTCAGATGAGGAAGTTTTACATTCAGTACTGCCGCCTGAATCGCGTCTATTCTGAAATTACCTCCGATGATCTTGTGATAATATTTGGGCTTACCGCCATGAACTCTTAGTATTCTTAATTTCTCAGCAAGTGTTTCGTCATTTGTCGTAACAAGTCCTCCGTCGCCGAAGCATCCGAGATTTTTGCTGGGATAAAATGAGAAACATCCTATATGGCCTATGTTTCCGACTTTCCTTCCGTCCTTGTACTGCGTGCCTATCGCCTGGGCTCCGTCTTCAATTACTTTTAAATTATGCTCATCTGCAATTTCCATTATCTTATCCATCTCTGCGCTCTGACCATATAGGTGAACAGGGACAATTGCCTTTGTATTTTTTGTAATGAGAGATTTTATTTTGTCCGGATCCAGATTAAAAGTTACCGGATCACTGTCAATGAATACGGGTTTAGCATTCAGCCTGCTTACTACGCCGGCTGTTGCAAAAAATGAATATGTAGGTATGATAACTTCATCGCCCGGTTTCAGATCGATAGCCATCAGAGCAATCAGAAGTGCGTCTGTTCCTGATGATACGCCAATTGCATATTTGCTTTCAAGATAATTGGATATGTTTTTCTCAAAAAGCTCTACTTCAGGTCCCAGTATCAGGCTCTGCGACTCTGCCATTCTGATAAGAGCTGCATCAATATCAGGTTTGATAGTTTTATACTGTGCCTTAAGGTCAAGTAATGGTACTTTCATTATTTTATTTGTCTGTATTATTTATAGGAAATTTTTTATAGGTAAATATATACTAACCGTTTATTACTCTTCTTCCGATACTGTTGTAATAAAACCCGAGTTTCTCCATTTGATTAAGATCATACAAATTTCTTCCGTCAAAAATTACTTTTGATTTTAAATTAGATTCGACCTTACGGAAATCAGGAGTTCTGAATACTGACCATTCCGTTGCTATCACAAGTGCATCTGCATCTTTCAGCGCTTCGTAATGATCATTTACAAGTTCGATCTTGTCACCTAATAATTTTTTAACATTTTTCATGGCTTCAGGATCATAAGCAGTTATTTTCACTCCTTCTTCGACTAACTTATCAATTATATATAGCGCCGGAGCCTCTCTTATATCGTCAGTGTCAGGTTTAAATGACAGACCCCATAATGCTATTTTCTTTCCTTTAAGATCATTTTTAAAATAGTTTTTTATTTTGGGAACAATTATAGTTTTCTGTATCTCATTTACTCTCATTACGGAATCCAGAATATCGAAATGATAACCGTAATCCTGTGCAGATTTATGCAGGGCAGTCACATCTTTAGGAAAGCAGCTTCCACCGTAACCAATCCCGGAAAATAAAAATCTTTTTCCTATCCTTGTATCATTTCCCATTCCTATCCTTACAAGATCCACATCAGCTCCTATCCTTTCGCAGATATTTGCAATCTCATTCATAAAAGTTATACGGGTGGCTAAATAAGAATTTGAGGCATATTTTGTAAGCTCTGAAGAGCGCTCATCCATAAAAACGATCGGATTACCCTGCCTGACGAACGGTGCGAAAAGTTCTTCCATCATTTTTTTTGCCTTTTCCGATTTTGACCCAATCACAATCCTGTCCGGCTTCATGAAATCATCCACTGCAAGACCTTCCCTAAGGAATTCAGGATTTGATACAACATCGAATTCTGTTTTCGTATTCTTTGAAACTGCTTCATGGACCTTCTCAGCAGTACCGACCGGGACTGTGCTCTTGTTGACTATGACCTTATATTCTTTGATGATCTTTCCAAGTTCTTCTGCGACTCCCAGGATGTATGAGAGATCAGCAGAACCGTCTTCTCCCGGCGGCGTGGGCAACGCAAGAAAAATTATATCAGCGTGTTCAACCGCTTCACTTAAATCGGTAGTGAATTTAAGTCTGCCTTCCTGTACATTTCTTTCAAAATATGTGTCAAGATCCGGCTCATAAATCGGCATGATATTATTCTTAAGCATCGCTACTTTTTCTTTATCGATATCAACACAGATCACGTCATTTCCTGTGTCAGCCAGACATGTTCCTGTTACAAGTCCGACATATCCTGTACCTATTATTGCTAATTTCATTTTAATTAATTTTCCTTCCTGAAAAAATAAAATTTATTACAGTTTTAATTTACTTCCTTAACTGATCCGTTTTCGAATTTATATTTCTTGTTTGACTTCTCACAAAAAGCATAACCATCTTTATCAAACTCAAGCCTCTTACCTGCTTCACTTACCCAGCCGATCACTTTGCCGGGATTTCCTACAACTAAGGCATAATCAGGAACATCTTTTGTAACGACAGCCCCTGCGCCTATCAGACAATGTTTTCCCAGAGTTGTTCCGCAGACAATTGTTGCATTTGCACCTATTGAAGCTCCTTCCTTTACAAGAGTGTTTGTATAGAACTCAGCTCCTCTCTGCGGATACTTACACTTCGGTAAAAGTATATTCGTAAAAACCATTGAAGGACCGCAGAAGACATAATCTTCCAGTGTTACTCCTTCGTATATGGAAACATTGTTCTGTATCTTACAGAAATTTCCTACGGAAACGTTATTGGCGACATTTACATTCTGTCCGAGCGTACACTTTTCTCCGATCTTTGCACCCGGCTGTATATGTGAGTAATGCCATATTGAAGTTCCTTTTCCGATCTCAACGTTTTCGTCAACTATTGCAGTTTGATGAACTTTATAATCTGCCATTTTTAATAATTTAAATTTTTATTAATTCAGTTTGCGCTCTTTCAAGAGTTTCAAGAACTTCTATAGCATTTTTTCCGTCTGAGCGCGGGGTCTTATTGTTTACTATGCAATCTATAAAATGTCTTTGCTCCAGTTCCAGCGGTGAAGTAGAGTCGAATTCCACATTCTCAAAATCAGCATCCATTTTCACTGGAATTCCGTTTACCATTTCAAAACCTTTTTTGTACAGCTTTAATTTGTTTTCCCTCAATGTATCTTCAAACACCATCATTGACTTTGCACCTATCACAACTAAACGCTGTTCTTTGAAAGGATGAAGCCAGCTTACATAAATATGCGCATGTATATTATTCTTAAATTTAAGGTAAGTTAAAGTCGTATCCTGAATATTTTTTTGTACGAATATCGCACCCGTAGCAGTTACCTCTTCAGGCACGCTTCCGGTGAAATACTGAATTACGGAAATGTCGTGAGGAGCAAAACTCCAGAGAATATTCTCTTCCGTTCTGATGGTTCCGAGATTTAATCTGTTACTGTAAATGTACTGCAGGTTTCCGAGCTTCCCGCTATCAATAAATTCCTTTATTTTCAAAATTGCGGGATGATATAAAAGTAAATGACCTACCATAAGAATCAGACCACTTTCTTCAGCGATATTATTTAATTCTTTTGCTTCAGCTGAATTTAAAGTTATAGGTTTCTCAACAAGTACATTCTTCCCTGCAAGCAGTAGTTCTTTTGTTAAATCGAAATGTGTTTCGGCCGGAGTGGAAACAATTACCGCTTTGATACTTTCATCATTAATTATTTTTCCGGTATCCGTTGTGAATATAATATCTCCTGAGATCTCTTTGACTTTCTTCCCGCTTTCAGAAGAACTGTCTGAACAGTATTTCAGATCTTTACCAAATAATTTAACGGCAGTCCTGACATGATTTATTCCCCATTTGCCGCAGCCAATTACTGCTAACTTAACTTCACTCATAAAATACTATGCCTTGTATAATTTTTTCCCTTTGAATTTTTTAAATGCATTTCTTGAATCAACTATTATTTTTGCGTTGTCAAATATAAGCTTGTAATCATAATATGAATGGTCGGTGGAAAGCAGTACAAGATCATATTTTGCAATATTATTTTTTGTCAGCTTTACTGATTTCTTTTTGAATTCATACTTTCTTAATTTCGGGATCACGGTTACATAGTCATCACTGTAATCCACTATTGCACCTTCATCCTGAAGCAGTTCAATCAGCTTTAGAGACGGAGACTCACGCAGATCATCAATGTCTTTTTTGTAAGAAAGTCCGAGAAGAAGAATCTTTGAACCTTTCAGGCATTTTTTGTTTTCATTAAGCGCGTGATTCACTTTATGTACAACATATTCAGGCATAGCTGTGTTGATCTCGCCGGCCAGCTCTATAAACTTTGTTGAAATTTCATATTCGCGCGCTTTCCATGTCAGATAAAAAGGATCAATAGGAATGCAATGACCGCCTAAGCCAGGACCGGGATAAAAAGGAGTGTAACCAAAAGGCTTTGTTGAAGCCGCTTCTATTACTTCCCATACATCAATTCCCATTCTGTCAAACACAACTTTTAGTTCATTAACCAATGCTATATTTATGGATCGGAAAATATTCTCAAGCAGCTTGGCAGACTCTGCTGCTTTTGTTGATGATACGGGAACAATCTTTACGATCACCTTCTCATATATAAGCTTACCTATCTCTATGCATTCTTTTGTAACGCCACCAAGTACTTTCGGAATTGTAGATGTAGAATACTTCTCATTATTGGGATCTTCTCTTTCTGGAGAAAAACAAAGATAAAAATCCTTCCCAACTTTAAATCCCTTTGCTTCAAATATTTTCAGCAGTATCTCATCGGTAGTTCCCGGATATGTAGTGCTTTCTAAGGAAACAAATTGTCCTTTGCGTAGATATTTGCCGATAACTTCTGCGGTTTTTATCACATAGCTCATGTCCGGTTCGCGGTTTACATTAAGTGGTGTAGGAACGCAAATAATTATTGCATCCACTTCAGGAAGCTTTCTGAAATCAGTTGTTGCAGTTAAGGTCTTTCTGTCTACAGCGCTTTTTATTTTTTCAGATGGTATGTGCTTAATGTATGATTTTTTATCTTTTAAGATCCTGTTAATCTTAAATTCATCCAGATCAAATCCAATTACATTTATTCCTTTGTTGGCAAACTCTAATGCTAATGGAAGTCCGACATAGCCTAAGCCTATGATCCCAACGGAAAATTTATTTTCAATTACTTTTTTCTTTAAACTCAAATATTTCCCTTCTCTAAATTTTTTAATAATATATAATTAAACAGTATAATAGATAATTGAATAGAATTCATTTATAAATCTTTGATTTTATTTGAATGACTGACTCCGTTAGTATTTACTTTCTCATCCGGTCTTGTATAGTAATAATAGTAGTTGTAATAATAACCGTATGCACTCTTATAACTGAAGTTATTAAAAACGACTCCTAAAAAATTATGCTGATCGATATGCATAAGCTTTTCACAGGTTCTGTAAAATGCATCAGCGGGTGTTTTTCCGGCTTTCAGTACAAGTATTGTTCCGTCTGCAATTCTGAATAAAATTTCAGCATCTGTTACTGATATAAAAGGAGGAGAGTCTATAATAATAAAATCATATATTGACTTCATTTTTTCGATGAACAGTTTCATCTGCTTCGATCCTAATAGTTCTGAAGGATTAGGAGGAATAGTTCCGCTGGTGATCACATCCAAATTTTCTACTTTTGATTTCCTTGTGATTTCTTCCAGAGTCGCATTTGAAAACAGATAATCGCTTAACCCGGGATATCTGTCTATGTCAAAAACGCTATGGATGCGAGGCTTCCGCAGATCACAGTCAAGCAGCAATACTTTTTTATCCGTTTGAGCAAGACTGCCTGCCAGGTTAATTGAGATAGTTGTCTTGCCTTCCGAAGGAACTGAACTTGTTAACAAAATAGTCTTAATAGGATTTTCTTCAAGCTTAGCATACTGAACTCTTGTTCTCAGCGCTTTGAATGCTTCTGACGGAGGAGATTTAGGATTATTAGCCACAATAAATTCATTCATCGGAATTTTATTTTTCAGCTCATCTATAGCCGGTATCCAGGATAAAACGCTTATGCCTTTGTTTTCTATTTCATCCGGACTTTTAACAGTGTGGTCAAAATAATTTCGAATAAAAGAGAATCCAATGCTGGCAGCTAAGCCCAGTAATACTCCCATAAATATAATAAGCATTCTGTTCGGCTTTGATGGCTTAGTTGCTTCTACACCCGGAGCAATAAGTAAAACAGTGCCTAATTTTATTCTTTCATTTATTTTTGCTTCCTGAAATTTTTCTTCAAGTATCAGATACAGCTTTTCCGTAGCTTTTCTGTTTCTTTCAAGTTTGGCAAATTCAATACTCTGTGTAGGAAGTTTTGAAAACTGCACTTCGTACTTGTTGAGCATATTAGAAAGAGTATTTAATTTGGTACTGTAGGACTGGACCCCGACTTCTGCTTCCAGGATCTTTTGTACAATCACTCTTCTGTCCTGAGGAGTGCTTGCATACAAACTGGATTTTAAAGTTTCGAACTTTTCATCTAATGTCTTTTGTAATGGTGCTATCTTTCTGTTATATTCATTTAATGTTTTTTCTATAAGAACTTCATCAGTAGGAATGGATGCCTCGATGTCTCTTTTGGACTCCAGCTCGGCGATCTTTGACTGGACTTCGTTTATATAAAGTTCGTCAACTTTTCCTTTAAGATAATTTATTAAAGTTGGATCACTTTTTAATATCTCTTCGCTTAAGCTTTGGTATTCTTTCTGCTTAGAATTTAGCTCTATGCTTGCTGCATTTTTCTGCGCTTCGAGCTGGGAAATATTGTCGACGAGATTCTTAACCTGGGCATCCAGCAATATCAGTCCTCCATTCTGCTGATATATCTGAATATCATTTTCAGTTTTGCTGAGTTCTTTAAATTTGTTTTCTTTTTCTTCCTGAAGATATCTGGTCAGGTTTGTGAGCTCTTCCCGGGACAGATCAAGACTAAAGGTCTGATATACTTTTGAATAAAGATTAGCAATAAGCATTGCTTCATATTTAGCAGGGCTTTCAACAACTATATCAACAATATCGAGTCCCCTTTTCTGATCTATTTTAACAATAGTAGATAATATATCTGCTAATGCGGAAACAGAGACCAGACTTGACTGATCATTGCCATTATGATTGAAAATATAAAAGAATTTTTCATAATCCTGATTAGATTTAAAAGTATCTAACAGATTACCGGCGACACTTTCCCTGATCTTTGAGCTTTTTAAAACCTCTATTTCGTTTGAAATGTATCTGTCTGTAATAAAATCCTGAAATTCCGGAATTAAACTTGAACTTAATACACTACCCTGCGGTCGGTTAATTTTTATTGTTGCAGTTGATTTATATATATCTTTGGCATACAACACATATATAACAGTTAAAATTATACTGCCTAAAGTTATAAGTATAATTGGTAAGATATTTGCTCTTAAGATACTAAGATAATTCCTGAAGTTATCCTTTGAATCTTTAATATCAGAAATGCCGTTTTTGGAAAGTTTATTTACACCGTTAAGGCTTGGTTTGTTCATTATTTTCAATAAAAAAGTGTAATTTTAGAAAGCTCCAAATCATATTCTGTATTATATACGGATTTCATTTCATTATTAAAACAGATCTGAACATTTAAATTATAATGAAAATAAAAAACTAAATAATTTTCTGAATTATTTAGTTTATATTCGGAAATTTCATAATTTTTACATGCAAAGATATATCCTGTAAACCATTATTTCAACTTACTAAAATATGCTTTAAAATTGGAATTAGATTTTATTAATGTGTAAATATAAATAAAAAACATAAATACATTTAGCAAAAGAAAGTTTAGTTCAAATGTTATTCATTAGTTATTAGTTCAGACTTTAATTTAAGGTGATTTTTTTCTATGTTTACAACTTAAACTTTTAACTTATCTAAAAAGAGTATTTGAATCTAAAAATTTTCCAGATATTCGCCATATTAGTTTTATGTATTCCCACTATTTCTTTATCCCAAATTGACAGACAACAAGTCGGAAATGATCTTATAAATTCCCAGCAGGGTGGTTTTTATAATTATGGTGATAAAGATAAAGTTAATATTGAGGTAAATATATGGGGGTATGTAAAGTATCCCGGTAAATACCTTATCCCAAACGGTTCAACAGTTATGGACCTTATCTCGTACAGCGGGGGTCCTTTGACAGAGACAAAATTAGAAGATATAAGATTATTCAGACCCAAAAATGACAGTTTAAAAACAAAGGATAAAATAATCAATTTAGATTACAATGATCTGCTTTGGGATGCTCCTCAGTCAGACAGGGAAAAATTTAAAAATAAAATAAATTTAGCCCTTTTACCGGGTGATGTGTTGATATTTACAGGTGAGCCGCGTTATTTTACCAGAGATAATATAGGTTTTATTCTGAGTATTTCGGCTGTATTGATTTCGCTGGGAATATTAGTTGTATCAATTACAAAATAGTATTCTTACTATAATGATCTTTGATATTTTATATGTATAACGATTCTGAACTTAAAAGATGGTTTGTCTTACAGACAAAACCAAGAAAAGAAAATATAGTACTGCAGCAAATCGAACAGAAAAAAATTGAAGTATATTCTCCCTTCATTGAAAAAATAAGAATCTGGTCTGACAGGAAAAAGAAAATACAGGTTCCGTTATTTTCCGGTTATGTATTCATTCACGGAGATGAATCTGAAAGAATAAAAGCAATTACTGACACAATCGGAGCAATGAAATACATTTATTTCCAGAAAAGACCTGCTGTGGTAAATGACAGGGAAATTGAAATTATCAAACAGGCGCTTTTATCGCCTGAAAAAATAAGTATAGAGGAAAAAAGGATAAAAAAAGGAGATCTCATTATTGTTTCACATGGGTTATTTAAGGGTATGAAAGGTTATGTAAATGAATTCAGGGGAAAATATAAGCTGACTGTAAATCTTGAAGAATTATCATATTCCTTTAATATTATTCTTAACTCTAACGAAGTATCATTATTGTGATTTTTGTTTCAGGATGTTATTTAAAACAGGTTTACAGAATTAAGATTGGAATACATTGTCATGGATAAATAATTGTTAATTTTTAAAGACTTAAAATATCAAATTGTGAGTCTAATAGCGGAGCTATAGTTAAAACAAATAATTAATCTCAATTTTTTTGTAAAACATAATTTCTGAATAATTTTTTTTTAATAAGTAAATGTCTAAAATAAAATTTCTTGTAACCGGTGGAGCTGGTTTTATTGGATCAAATATAGTCTCTGTTTTGGTTGAAAAAGGATATAAAGTAAAAGTCCTTGATAATTTTTCTTCGGGAAAAAGAGAAAACCTGAAAGGATTTGAAAACGATATTGAACTCATAGAAGGTGATATCAGGAGCTACCATATTGTACAGGAATCATTGAAAGATGTCGATATTGTTCTGCACCAGGCAGCTTTGCCTTCTGTTCCCAGATCAATAAAAGATCCTATTACTTCAAATGAAGTAAATATAAACGGAACGCTGAATATTCTCGAAGCTTCCGTTGCCGCTAAAGTCAGAAGGGTCATTTATGCTTCATCTTCATCTGTCTACGGGGACAATCCTCAGCTTCCAAAACATGAGTCAATGATGACGAATCCTTTATCACCGTATGCAGTTTCTAAATTATCCGGTGAAAAATACTGCAGCGTATTCTCAAGGATCTACGGAATAGAGACCATTGCATTAAGGTACTTCAATGTATTCGGACCAAGGCAGGATCCTTCTTCACAATATTCAGCAGTTATTCCTAAATTTATAAAAGCAATCAATAATAATGAGCAGCCGGTTATATATGGTGACGGGGAACAGTCAAGAGATTTCACTTATGTGAAAAATGTTGTAGATGCAAATATTCTGGCATCGATCTCGGATTGTGATTCCGGAATAGCTATGAATTGCGCTTCAAGCGGTCAAATTACTTTGAATGAATTGGTCGGTCATATAAATAAGATATTAGGGAAAAATATAAGTCCTGTTTATGAAAAGCCCAGAGCCGGTGACATTAAACATTCGTTTGCTGATATACATTTGGCTAAGTCTAAAATTAACTATACGCCGACTGTAAGTTTTGAAGAAGGGTTGAAGCTGACAATTGAAAGTTATCTGAGTTAAAATATTTAAATTGAATTAATTCCAGTGATTGAATAAAAAAATCTAATTACCTTAAAGAATATGTAATAAATATTCAGAACAGATTTATAAGATATGAAATTTGCCGAATAAATTTTTGTGACTAAGTTTTTATAATTAAATTTTATATATTTTATCATTACATACAGAAAATTCTAAATTTACAAATCCATTTAATAATAAAGAATACATTGAGTTCATTTCGTTTTTTTACAGTTCTGATATTGTTCGTTTTATTTTCGTTTAATTTATGCTTTAGTCAAAACGACAGTGATAAAGTAAGGGTAGGTCCGGAAGAGCTTCAGATTTCTAAGGGAGGACATTATTTTAATTTTTCAGATAAGAACAAGGTTAACATTGAAGTTATCATGCTTGGTATGGGTGCAGGTAAATATTTAATACCAAAAGGTACTACATTGTTTGATTTTCTCATTATGGCAGGAGGAACAAGTGAATATATTATGGAAGATGTAAAAATAGTAAGATTCAGCAGTGAATCCCCAAAGATGAAAGCAACTGAAGTTATAAATTTTGATGATCTGGCTGATCTGTACGGTAATAAGGAAGATATTCTTAGAACTAAAAAAAACCCCGTATTACAACCTGGAGACATGTTAATTGTACCACAGGAGAAAAGTGATCAAAGTCTGTTTTATTACATACAGCAGACAATTTATTTTGTAGGGACTTTGCTTTCATTTTATTATCTGATTGACAATACATATAATAGATTCCGATAAAATTTATTTTTAGAATTCTAATTTTTAAGAATTTAAAATTTTAAGATTATACAATGGCAAAAAATAACTCATATGATGAATTTGATGAAGTAGACCAGCAGCAGGAAAATACTCCGTCCAAAGATGTTTTAAAAGAGTATATTAATGTTCTGCGTCAAAACCTGATCCCGATATTGATCATACTTTCGATAAGTATTATCTATACTCTGATATATGTAAATACAGCTACAAACATTTACAGATCAGTAACAAGCGTTAAAATCGAAAGTCAGCCCGGAAATATTCTTAATACTACTTTCGGTCCTGATATGAATGCAGGAACAACTGAAAAATATATGTCTGTTCAGATTGCCGTCATGAAAAGTTATGATATGCGTGATAAAGTTGCAAAAGCTTTGATAGACTCTTTCAATACAGGAAACCGGAAATACAGTTTGCTCTTAAACAGCGCTTTATTACCTGAAACTGTTGCAGTCTCACAGGAAGTTCTCAGGAGAGACCTTTCTAGTATAGTCACTATGGCTGTCCTAAAGGGACTTGATGCCATCAGTATTACTGCTGAAGGACCAATTTTTGACGAACTGCAGTATATTACAAAGACATATGCAGACGTTTATTTAAAAAACAATATTGAGTTGAGCAGGCAGGACATTACGAACGTAAAAAAATTCATAGTTGACGAAAAAGAAAAAAAATTCAAGGAGCTTAATGATGCAGAAACATCCATAGAGAATTTTCAGAAAAGAACCGGATATATGTCTTTGACTTCTCAGACTGGAGCACTGGTAAATAGTATCTCAGATTACGAAGCAAGTGTAAAGACAAATGAATTAGAAATGAAGATAATGGAAAGTAATCTGGAGACATATAAGAATGAATTTGATAAGATGGATCCGCAAATGTATGATTTTATTAATGCTCAGATCAACCAGTCTTATATGAGTGCTATTCAATCTCAGGTAGCTACTCTGGAAGTTCAGAGGGATATTGAACTGGCTCCTATCAGAGATGAATTGGTCATACAAAAAACAAAAGAAAGTTACGACAGAAAGCTTGAAAATTTGCGCGGCAAGCTTAAAGAGCAAATAGAAATATTGAAATCAGGAATAGCTGCAAACACACCTGCAGATAAAAAGCAATTAAGTGATCAGATTTTCAAAACGAAAATGTCGATACAGGATTTAGCTCTTAAGAACCGTGCATATCAGAATCTGATTTCAACATCACAGGCTAAATTAACCAACCTCCCGTCAGAACTTGGAGAGCTTGTAAAGCTTGAAAGAGAAAAAGCTTCTGCTGAGAAATTATATAATGCACTTGAACAAAAATATCAGGAAGCAACGATCAATGAAAGAGCAAGAGTTGGAAATGCTGATATTTTGGATCTTGGTTTAGATAATAATGGACCAGTAGCACCGGACAGACCTAAGATAATATTATTCGGTGTTTTGATCGGACTTGGACTCGGACTTATGTTTGCATTTGTAAGAAACTATCTTGATAAATCGATCAAATCACCTGAAGAGCTTGAAAGTAAAGGTGCAAGTGTGCTTTCATGGATACCAAAAATTGAATCAATTGGCAAAAACGGTCAAAGTACACCTGAATTTATTGTAGGTAACAAATCTAATTCTGCAGCATCAGAAGCATTTAAGGCACTAAGAACAAGAATACAATTTTCCAAACTGGAATCAGAACAATTAAAGACAATACTTGTTACAAGTTCTATTCCGTTTGAAGGTAAAACAATTGTTGCATCGAATCTTGCTGGTTCATTTGCACAGGCAGGCAAGAAAGTATTAATCGTTGATTGTGATTTAAGAAAACCGAGAATTCATAATGTATTTGAAACGGATAAATTTCCGGGTTTAAGTGATTATTTGTTCACAAACGTTACTCTTGAAGATATTACCAAACGCACACCAATGGATAATTTATATTTCATAACAAGCGGTACTATACCCCCAAATCCATCAGAACTTCTTGGATCAGTGCAGATGAAACAATTTATTCATAAACTTAAGGAGATTTATGACATAATCATAATCGATTCTCCTCCTTTTATTACGGTTACTGATTCTGAAATACTTTATAACATAACTGATGGTACTGTATTGGTTTGTCAGGCAAATAAAACTCCGGCTGATGCTTTCTGGAAAACCTATGACAGACTCAGCAAGAAGTATCCGCACCATCTGCTTGGTTGCGTATTGAACAACTTCAACTTTAAGAGTTCATACGGCTATTATTATAATTATTACTATTATTATTCTCAGCCGGAAGCAAATAAGAAAATATTAAAGTAATTTTATCAGTTCTTTAATATTCTATTCAGTCATTTAAAAATTTTTCTGAAAATTTTTATATTCTATATTTTCTCTTTTTTTCAGAATCCGGATGATTTTTTTACGAAGCCTCAATCTAAATATATGATAATTTAATGAGTAAAATTAATTCTGAATCCGACTGGACTTTAGAGATCAAACCTGTTTCAGGCTGGTTCAATTTTCATCTAAAAGATGTATGGAGATACCGCGATTTGCTTTTTATGTTTGTAAGAAGAGACTTTGTTTCAGTTTATAAACAGACAATTCTGGGACCATTCTGGTTTTTCCTTCAGCCGATTTTAACTACTATCACTTTTACAATTGTTTTTGGGAACATCGCAAGAATCCCTACAGATGGAATTCCTCCTATACTTTTTTATATGTCAGGAATTGTTTGCTGGGGCTATTTTGCAGATTGCCTTACGAGAACATCTTCGACATTTATAGCAAATGCAAATATTTTCGGTAAGGTTTATTTTCCAAGACTTGTAAGTCCTCTGTCCAACATAATCTCCCTGCTGATGAAATTCGGAATTCAAATGTTACTCCTGATCGGATTTCTGATATATTTTAAATTAAACGGTTCAGAAGTAAACCCGAATATTTATATACTATTAACGCCTTACCTGATTTTGTTAATGGCAGGTCTTGGGCTTGGATTCGGGATCATTGTATCTTCACTTACAACAAAATACAGGGATCTGGCTTTTCTTGTAGGGTTTGGAGTACAGCTATTAATGTACGCAACGCCTGTTATATATCCCTTATCGGCAGCTCCGGAAAAGTACCGCTGGATAATACTTGCAAATCCAATGACTGCGATAATTGATACTTTCAGATTTGCTTACCTTGGCGCAGGCACATTTAATCCGGGAAATTTAATTTACAGCTCTGTTTTCATGCTGATAGTAATGGCGATAGGAATTGTGATATTTAACAGGGTAGAGAAAACATTTATGGATACTGTTTAAACAATAAACTATGAGTGAAGTAATCAGAGTAGACGGCCTTTCAAAGTTATACAGGCTTGGGCTTGTAGGCAGCAGAACTATAGCAGAAGACCTTAACAGATTATGGGCAAGGTTTACAGGCAAGGAAGATCCTTATTTAAAAATAGGTGAAACGAACAACAGAATAGTAAAAGGCAAAACTGAATTTGTCTGGGCTTTAAATGATATAAATTTTCAGGTCAATCACGGCGAAAGATTCGGGATAATCGGGAAAAACGGAGCCGGCAAATCAACATTACTAAAAATTCTTTCAAGAGTAGCCAGTCCCACTAAAGGCTCTGTAAAAGTGAAAGGAAGAGTAGCAAGCCTGCTTGAAGTCGGAACGGGTTTTCATCCTGAGCTAACGGGCAGAGATAATATTTTTTTAAACGGATCAATTCTTGGAATGACTCAAACTGAGATCAAAGGTAAATTTGACAGTATAGTGGATTTCTCCGGAGTGGAGAGATATATTGATACACCTGTTAAAAGATATTCCTCAGGAATGTATGTGAGACTGGCATTTGCAGTTGCAGCTCATCTGGAACCTGAGATTCTGATTGTAGATGAAGTGCTTGCCGTTGGTGATGCAGAATTTCAGAAAAAATGTCTGGGTAAAATGCATGATGTATCAGAGAATGAAGGAAGAACCGTTCTTTTTGTAAGTCATAATCTGCAGGCAATTAAAAACCTTTGTCAGAAAACAATTATTCTGAATAACGGTGAATTATTTGCAAGCGGAGCTACAGAAGAAACTTTGAATTCTTACAATGAACTGGTAAGAGACATAAAAATAGATTCAAATACTGAAGTAAATAATATTCTAAACAGAAGAGGAAACGGCAATATAAGATTTTCGGGTATATATGTAATTGACAGCTTAGGGAAGAAAAGATTTCAATATGAGCTGGGTGAGAGTATAAGAATTAAAATTTCCTATGAGGTTTTTAAGGAGATGAAAGGTATCAGGATAATTGTTGCCCTTTTATCGGGATTATCAAGGGAATGTTTGACAGTAGCAAATTTTGAATTAACAAACAAAAGGATTTACCCAGGGTCAAAAGGAGAAATAGAAGTAGAATTTCCTGACATATATATAAAGCCGGGTGAATATCCTTTATATTTTGAATTGATAGATTCGGAATTCAACTCATATTCAAAGGATGTTCTTGATGACTTAACTGCACCGCTCGTAATAAAAGGAGGTGTAAATGTCAGAAATACTGATTTTCATCCGGACATTCCGTCGGGATTTTTTGCAATACCGTCCAGGATACTGGTAAATGAAGTAATGACACACAGTGTATTAAATGAATCTGCATAGTTCTGATTTAAATCCGGAATTCATAGATATTTTTTATTAAAAAATAGTTTTCTTATTTAAATATTAAATAATACAAAATTAATATGGGATCATTATTAAACAATGATTTTTTAGATAAAGCGCCGCCTCTTTACTCAGGAGGTGTATTATCTAATACATTAGGTCTTCATATTTTAAGAACTGTATATTTAAATATATGGAGAATGAAACCTATGAAAGTAAGGAAAGAGATTCAGCACTATGTGGAAACGCTGGACAGAGACGGGATACTGATAATTCCGGATTTTTTTCCAAAGGAACAATTCGATGAGATAAAGAAAGAATTTGATCAGGCTTATTCAGGTTGGTCGCCGTTTGACTTTAAAAAAGAAGAATTCTCAAACAGACAAAAAGATTTTCCCGAGTATTTTCAGACAATTGCAGAAAAAATAATCTCACCAAAGACACCTGCTTTTACAAAATATTTTGTGAACAATCCTTTAATAGATGAAATTACTTCTGCAGTTGTGCACAGGAAAAACCGCTTAACTCCTCATTACCATTTCTGGTATCTTCAGCGCAGGACACTTGAAAACGAAAATGCAGATCATTTACATTCTGCAGCTTATCCTCATGCAGATGTACCTTATCCAACAATAAAAGTTTTTATGTATCTGAATGATGTAGATGAATCCAATGCCGCATACATATACGCAAAGGGTTCACACAAGCTTACACTGAAAAGATTGCTGTTCGAATATAAACTCAGCGTAAGATATGCAAAAACTAAAAATGATATTGTTACAAATGAGGACATTGCTTCTCTTGGATATTATCCGGAGTCTATCTGCGGAAAAGCGAACACGCTGTTTATTTCTAACAACATGGGCTATCATAACAGAGGAGAATTTAAAACACTTGAGCCAAGACTTACAGCTCAGCTCGACTACAGGCATCTTGAAACCTGGAGAAACAAATTAAGCAGAAAAGATCCATCTTTAATATCCAAAGTGACCAGAAGATTGGTAAAATCAATTGACAAAGCAAAAAAAGAAAAACTCCGTGCAAGTCTCAGTGATAATAACATGTCATAATTACGCCCGCTATCTTTCGAGGGCAATAAGAAGTGTAATCAATCAGACACTTGACAGTGATGATTATGAGATAATAGTGGTAAATGATGCGAGCACGGATGAGACCGAAAAAGTAATGAAAACTTATTCAGGAAGGATCAAGCCGTTAACATTAAAAAAAAATGCAGGGCTTGCCGCTGCCCGCAATGAAGGCATTAAATCCGCTCTGGGAAGATTTGTCGTAAATCTGGATGCTGATGATTATGTTGATGAAAATTTATTGCAGGTAGAAATGTTATTCCTGAATTCTAATCATACCTGGGATGCTGTATCCTGCGACTATTACCTGGTTGACGAAAACGAAAAACATATCGGCAGAATCAGCGGATCTGAACAGCCAATCGCCTGCGGGGTAATGTTCAGAACGGACCTTCTTTTCGGAATTGGTTTGTATGATGAGAATTTCAAAATGCGGGAAGAAGAAGATCTGCGCATAAGATTTGCGAAAAAACATAACATAAAAAATATAGAACTTCCATTGTACCGATACAGGAAACACGATAACAACATGACAAATAATAAGAAAGGCATGGCGAAATACAAAAAGATTTTAAAATCCAAGCACAGAGATTAATAAAAATCCCCTTCTTTAAATTTGAGTAACATTGCCTTCATAGCTGCAAGGATGGGTTCAGAAAGACTGCCCGGTAAAGTAATCAAAAAACTCTGCGGAATTCCTTCGTTAGTTCATATTTTTAATATATTAAAAGATTGCCGGAAACTTGATGGTTTTGCAGTTGTAACAACTGTGCTTGCAGAAGACGATATTATTGAAAAGATCTGCAAAGAAAATTCCGTAAAAATAATCAGAGGTTCCGTGCATGATGTACTTGACAGATTCAGGATTGCAGCAGAATTATTGAAGCCTGACAGAATCATCAGGGTCACCGGTGACGATCCGTTAATGGATCCTGAAATCATAGATCATGTAATAGAAGAACACTGCAAAGGAAATTTTGATTATACATCAAACATTATAGAACGTACTTATCCAAGGGGAATGGATACTGAAGTAATTGAAATCGAAGCATTGAAAAGATGCTGGAGGGATTCACCGGATAAAGACGATCATGAACACGTAACGCTTTACATCAGAAGACATCCGGATCTGTTCTCTATTCAAAGTGTCAGAAAAGAAGGAGATCCTCTGGATGATCTCCGATTATGTCTTGACACTGAAGAGGATTTTAATTTAATAACTGAAATTTATAATAATCTTTATAAATACAAACCGATAAAGCTGAAAGATATTATAAAATTTCTTGATGACAATCCTCAGCTCAGGGGATTGAATTCCGGCATAGAACAAAAAGCTGTTAAGGGAAAAATTTTTTAATAATAAATTAAATTAATCTACATAAATCTTAATGATCAAACTTCCGGATTTCGGCAGAGCTTACGAATATGAAAATGATTTTTATCTTTCATGTGACAAGCAAAGAATTGGCAAGCTTATAGCTCATTATGAACTCTTTAAAATGTCACAAAACATAGAAGGTGAAATTCTCGAATGCGGCGTATTTAAAGGAGCTTCTCTTGTGAGATTTGCAATGTTCAGAAATTTATTTCAAAGCAAATATGAAAAGAAAATTATAGGTTTTGATTCATTTGCTGAATTTCCGCAGACAGAATTTGAAGCTGATAAAAAGTTAAGGGATCACATTGTAAAGGAAGCGGGCGAACAAAGCATTTCGACGGAACAGCTGATGGAAGTACTGAAAAATAAAAGCTGTGATGAATCGGTTGAATTGATCGCAGGGGATATCACAGTTACTTTACCTCAATATGTTAAATTGAATCCGGATCTGAAAATATCTCTTCTGAATCTTGATACTGATATTTACGAACCATCCGTTACGATACTTGAAAACTTATACCCGAAACTTGAGAAGGGCGGAATACTTATCCTTGATGATTATAATGTGTTTCCGGGAGAAACAAAAGCTGTAGATGATTATTTCAAAGGAAAGAATGTAAATATAATGAATTTTTCTTTCAGCAATACTCCATGTTATCTGATAAAAGAATAATAATAATTAAAAAAATTTTAAATTAGTTTGACAATTCTTTTCATCGGTCTTGGTTCGATAGGGCAGAGACATCTGAGAATTTTAAAAAATCTTGGTGTTCACAATTGTATTGCAGTCCGTTCCGGTAAAGGAAAGAATTCTGAATTGGAATCAGTTAATACTGAATATTCTGATATTAAAGAACTTTCCGGGATTGAAATTGACGGGGCAGTGATATCTAATCCGACTTCATTACATATTGAAACTGCGATAGAAACAGCAAAGCTCGGGATACCAATGTT
>Ga0138256_10001460_pt1 | contig 25463 bp, 17 predicted proteins | sample KNB2016incub_MG_FD_105486 | JGI IMG/M metagenome (GOLD analysis project Ga0138256, IMG submission 105486) | Active sludge microbial communities from wastewater in Klosterneuburg, Austria - KNB2014incub_MG | ecosystem: Engineered > WWTP > Activated sludge > Unclassified | place: Austria...
CGGGAGGGCATGCCCAGTCCGAAGTCGATGGTCATTGGTGCTCCTTGCGCGGCGCAGCGCGAATGGCGGATTTCGTATCGATTGTAGTCAGGCTGCCGGAAATCGGGTCATCAACAGAAGAAGGGAAGAAACGAAGAGGAGGGTAATCCGTCTGAATCACGGATGTGGAGGATGACGCAGGGCGGTTGTACTGGTGTGAGCCGCCTCACGGGAGATAGGACCTAAGGGCCTTCAAGGCCCTTAGGTCCTATCTCCCGCGCAATCGCGACCAGCGTACGCCCACCCAAATCGAGCCTGCGCCTCCTTTCTGAATCACCGACGACACCGGCCCTGCGGATGACACGGAAAGGTTTCACCCGATGACCACGAGCGCATCCGTGTCATCTGAAGCCTCCGTGTTTTCAGTGATTCTGACGCCGCACCACCCGCGCCTCCACCTCGCAGGTGCGCTTGATCGAGCCACTGCCTTAATGGGCGTTGGGCGCGCACCTGCGAGGTGGAGGCGCTCGAGCCTCTCCGTGAAATCCTTCGTCATCCGTGTCCAACCGTGATTCAGACCCCCGGCCTCAACCACAACAACTGATACGTCCCGAGATGGATGTCGGCCCCGAGCGCTACCGGGCCATCGCCGATCAGATCAACTGTCGGTAGGTCGGCCCCTGGGGTTGCAGGATTACCGCCGAGCCCATGCGTGGGCCGTATTCGGTGGCTTTATGAGTACGCCGAGGCGATAGGGCCGATGAACCTTGGCGTCGCTGAAAGCCACATGCTCAAGCAAACTCGCGGGACGCGCCTCCTGCCCTTGATCAGCGGAAAGCAATGGGCGCATAGACCTTGTGAATTACTGTCGCGACTCCGGCAACAATTCTGTTGCTGAAGCCACTCTCGCTCCACAGGCCACCCGCGTTTCTGGCTGCTATGGTGAAGTAGTACGCTTGCCCTGGCGTTAGGCTGAGCCCTGTGCGCGTTACTTCTGACGCGACCAGAGTAGTCCAGTTCACGACGTCCCGCGCGCCGGGAGACGTGCCGATGCCATATCGATATAGACTGATGCCTGATTCGGTGTCAGTTGTTACCCATGTTGCATGCAGTCGATTCAGGCTGCCGTCTCCCACACCTTGCACGACCGGCCTGTTTGGCGGCGTGGTATCTGCGACAAAGCCTGCATAGTCGACGGTGAACGTGAACGATGACCTCGGAGCACCCATCATTCCATCTGACCCGGGCGTAGCGCCGACTGTTATCGTGTGAACGCCCCGGATCAACAGGGATGACACATCGTATCTCGCGCTGAATTCGATTGGTGATATCCAGCTCTGATCATAGAAACCATCTGTTCGTGTGTCGCCTGTGACCGACAACAGGGGCGCCCGTTCGACATCCATCGGTCGGCTAAACGTTACTACGAAGGTGCCAGTCTGAATGCCGAGAGTGCTGTCGGGGAGCGTGGTTATTCGGCGAACGTAGGCAGGTGCTGTGACGACTGGCTGAGTCAGAACTGGAGCAAACGTGACCGATGCCTTCTGGATGTCATCATTGAAATCCCAAATGCGGCTATTGATGGCTGATGTAGACGTAATGCCCCACCAGTTACGTTGAGCAGGAATGAACGGCCCGCCGTTGGGCTGATTGACGTAAAGGTCAAAGGAGCCAGTATTGCCATCAATGTTATTGCCGGTCAGTGACGACGGCGTCCCTCCAGATACATAGACAGCGATTCCTCGCCCACCAACGATCGTATTGGAGGTAGCCGTAGCCGTGCCAATTTGGAGACCGTTTCCTATCGAATCAGCAATAACGTTGCCTGTAAGAACACCCGACGTCGCAATTGCGCCTATCGCGTTACCCACCAGCCAATTCGCATACGCGACAGTGCCGGCCCCAATCTGCAGACCTGCGCCCGGTGACCCTCGCACGAAATTTCGATATACCGACGAATTGGATGCTGCTAGCACTCCGCCTCCCTCAACGGTATTCGCGACAACCAAGTTTGAAGATCCGCCAGAAATCCCGCCAAAAATAACGGTGTTACTCAACACTTCACTTGCCTGGCCGACCTGGATTGAGCCGAGTTGCACCTGATTCCTGATCACCTTTGACACCCTGCCATAGGAATTCGGCGCGACAATAAGGGACCCAGTCACTATGTTGCCTTCGGCGACGCCGGCCTCTGAGGCGTCATCTCCCTGAGGATACGAATAGATGTACGGGTACAGAAATAGCCCTGACTTGACAGTATTTGAAAGCGCGAGGTTGCTTCCATGCATCTCAATCGTGCCATCCACTGAGTTCAACTCAACCTGAACGGTCGGCCCCGAGGAAGCCCCAGAGACGTCGCCCAACACAAAAAGGGATCCGCCGATCTGATTCGCAGTCGCCTGTACAGTCCTCCCGGTTAGGTCTACCCATCCGCTAACTACGTTGTCGGATAGCCAAATCGAGGATTGTCCTTTGATGGTAATCGCACCCGAAACTCTGCTCCGGCTCAGACCACCCGCTGAAGAGCCAGGACCACAGTTGATACCCCCATCGATCTCCAGATTGGCCATATATGGTAGCGAGGAGGCGCAGTTTATTCCATTCGAGCTCGAGACATACCTGAGGATGCTTCCGGAAACGTAGTTCCGGTTCGAGTCTGCGCGGCCGTCACTACTTGAATCCAGGAAGAGAACGCTGATACCTCTAAAAACGATTGGTTGTTCGACCGTCGCATCCGCTAGCAGTGAGCCTCCGATCAGTAGCGCAGTCCCATCGCTGGCGCTGATAATCGCGCCGGCCTGAATTGTCAATGAAACGCCCGAGGCAACACCTACGTTGCAGGCGAGAACGTGTGTCTTCTCGCTTGTCCACGTCGTGTCTTCAGTGATAGTTCCACATTCCAACTCGACACTGCTTTCCGTGGTTACTGTGAAGGGGATAGTGATTGTGTACGCACCGCTATTAGCCTGCAAGCTGAGAGAAAAAAGAATCGGATGGTTGTAGCCTGAAGCTTCCTGGACGGTGAAGGCGAGGCTTGTGCCTAGATTGACAGCACCCGACTGCATTGCGCCAAACTGAGTCCCACTCGTGACAACACTCACGGACAAGTCCTGACTCTCCAAAACTCCGGAAACATCTGTTGCGTCAAGCCAGTCGTTTGACAGGCCGATTACCAGATCGTTTACGCCAGCGAGGTTCGCACGGCCCAGATTACTTCCATTCACGGTCACGGTACTGAGCTTGAGCAGCGGCTTAGGCGGTTGAACTGAAGCCGCTGCGTCCATCAATCCTGCGCCAAGACCAGGACTATTGGCAGGATCCGTTGCGGCGAGACTTCGGGTGGAGCGAAGGAGTTGGGATCTCACGAGATCTGGCGACCAATCGGGGTGCTGAACGCGAATGAGGGCGGCCATTGCGGATACGAGCGGCGCAGACAGGCTGGTTCCCGAACTGGATCCCCAATCTCCTCCGAGGAACGTGGTGGTGATTTCGGTTCCTGGCGCCGCCAGCTTCACCCAGGTGCCGTAGTTTGAAAACCCGGATTTCGTTCTTGAGATTGTGGTTGACGCGACTCCAATCACATTCGCGTAGGCGGCAGGGTAGAAGGGAGCGCTGCTGTTGTCGTTACCGGCTCCACCGACGATCACGGCCGTCGCGCTTGCGGCGTCAATCGCAGCGCGTAGAGTGGACGAATTGCTGTAGCCTCCAAGCGACAGGTTAATGACACGCGCGCCCTTAGAAGCCGCGTAAACCACCGCGGCCGCGATGTCCGAGTAGTTGGCGAATCCACTGGTTTGCATCGCCTTCACCGGCATGAGTCGACACGACCAACACATTCCGGCTATTCCGACGCCATTGTCAGTTTCAGCGCCGGCCACACCCGCCACCAGGGTTCCGTGGCCATTGTCATCGGAGACGTCATTGGAATTGCCTACGAAGTTCCACCCATTGACGTCATCGATGTATCCGTTGTTGTCATCGTCGATGCCGTTCCCGGGGATTTCGCCTGGATTCACCCATAGCTGATTATCCAAGTCGGGGTGCGAGAGGTCAATTCCACTGTCGATCAGGGCCAGCACAAGGCCCGGAGTTCCGGTCACTACACTCCAGGCCGATGACGCGCTGATGTCTTCGAGCCCCCATTGTGAATCGAACATGGGATCGTTCGGCTGCGAAACCTGAATCCTGCTCACATCGAATCCGTGGCTTCCCAATGGCGCTAGCTCGGCTTTGGCGATGTAGTCGGGCTCGGCAAAATCGAGATCGGCGCTCGCTGCTAGTCTCGCGAGCGCTTTTTCAAGGGGGGCGTCCTTCGTCAGACGGATCCGGAATATCCGCGCCAGATTAGCGAATTCTGGCCGCGAGTCTGCCATGGCCACACCCGCCCGAAAGACCGGTTCGATCGCTTGAGCTCCCAGATCGGCGAGCAAGCTGTCGAGTCTCCGGGAGGTCCAGAATGCCGCTCCTGGGACCGCCAAGTCCGAGCGACTACTGAGCCGAACCGACGACTTCAGGCTAACTAGTATGACATCAGGCGCAAAGCCCGAATCGGCAGGTCGCGCTAATCCCGAGACATTGCTCTGAGACAGGAGTGGAGCCTTGCGCCGCGGCGACCCGTTGCCGAGCAAGGGCGAAACCAATAGCGCCAAGATCAGAGGAATTGCTTTTGTTCGCTGATTCACGCAGACTCCCGTAATTGTAGCGGGCGATCGTTGAAAGAAGGTAGAGTATACATGCGCCGGCTCGGTCGTTCGGTGCTGCGATTCAACGGTCTGAAGGCATGTGATTGTCCTGCAGACTGGGTTTTCGGAAATCGGCGTATCGTCTCGCGGCTGGATAGAAAACTGCAGTTGAGTGATAGGTGGGCGTCCTCCGTGGTCGGAGTCGGGCCTTTGTCTTGTCTCAACACGTATTGGGTCAATACTCGACTGATCTCATCGGCCCAAGAACAATCCCGTGCCCGAGCAGAACAGGAATATACAATCTGATGACTACGTCTTGAATGTTCAAACGCGCGCCCTGCGATGAGCTTTCGGACTGTTATTCAAACTACGAGCTTGGCAAGAAACTCAGCACATTGCAGACGACAAGACAGTCGGAGTACTTTTCGGCATGCTATGTCAAACCCAAAGTAGTCCAATACCAAAGATCAGACTAGCGCCAGAGGCAACATGAGTGTTGAGATGCGGATGAACTATGGATAACTGGATGCAGCATGCTTTTCCGGCAGCAATTTGGTTTGCTATTCTTCTGACGATCGGCGCGCTCGTGTTGTTGGCGGCCCGTACTGATGGAGATGCCCTGACCTACCTTTCTGCAGGCCCGGGAATGGGCATTGTGGCGATTGCAGTGGTTTGGTATGTTGCCTGGTTGTTCAGCGTGTCGGTGGCGCTGATATCTCTCGGCGCCGCGATCTTCATTGCGATACAAATAGCCGACTTGGCGAGAAGAGGTACCGTGCTATGGCCATCAGTGCAACGGCGTGATTTCGGTTTTGCTCTTGGGCTGGGCTTCGCCGCAATTGCATGGCGCGCCTGGCTTATGCGCGACCTCGCGTTTCCCCCCTGGGTCGATTCGGTTCAACATGGCGAGGTTGTGAGGGCGTTTCTTGATCAGCGCGCCGTCCCCGTCGTTGTTTCGACGGATCTTGAGATTCAGCTAACCTACCATTGGGCATTTCATGCCGTTGCTGCAAGTATGGCAGTATTGATGAATACCGATGTGCCGAGTTCGTTGCTGAGCATGGGCCACTGCTTGGTTGCGATACTTATCGTGAGCACTTTCGCGGTCTGCAGGGCGCGAGGCTGCCGGACCAGCATCGCAGTTTTCGCCAGCCTGACTGCCCTATTCGCGACGAATATTCCGGATCAACTGGTTTGGTGGGGACGCTATACGATGTTGTGCGGAATGTGCATCGTATTGTCGCTCTTCGCATTCAGTGAAGCGACGGGCATGGCAAAGAAGCCGGCGTCCTACATCCTCGTGCCCTTTTTCGCCATAGGAGCAGTGCTCTCACACTACTTCTCCGCTGTTCTACTTGTGGTTTGGATGATCGCCCGAATCCTGTCAACCATTTTCGATCGAAGAATCAGCTTGGATCTTCGCAAGAGACTAGTTCCCGTGGCACGTCTTGCTCTGTTTGTTGCGATCGGTTTTGTCGCACTTTCGCCTTGGATCCTGAGAGTTGGCAGTATTGTGCCCGGAATAGGACGATTGGAGACTGCGATAGGCAGCACATTGACAAGCACCTTCTTTCCAGGATACGCGGAATACTGGCGAGGCATATTGGGCGCAGGCCCCTCACTTGTTGTCGCAGGACTTGCGATTTTCAATATTCGAAGTGTCGTATGGCGGCCCTGGTTGCTTTGGCTCGTCGCTCAATTGCTCTTGTCTTTACCATGGGCGCCCTTCTTTGTGCCGTTTCGTCCCGACTACTCTCTCATGACACTTTGGATCGTGATCTGGCCACTTGCAGGCGGCGCTTCGGAAGCAATTGCACGAGCAGCTGGTCAAATGCGGTGGCCATTCCGTTATCTGACGTTGGTGATCATGGTTTCGCTGATCATTGGCGGTGCAGGCGTTCAGGCCACTGCAAATCGCCGCCAGTATGTTTTCGCATACCCCGATGACCTTGGCGCAATGTCATGGATTCGAAACAACGTTCCTCAGGATTCCAGGTTTCTGATTTCCACCGGGCCCTGGGCCTGGAATCTCGATCGCGGAATGGATGGCGGATGGTGGATCACAGCCTCGACTGGGCGGAGAACGAACCTGCCCGCTCTACTCTTCCGACCCATTGAGGCTACCGGTCTGAAGCATGATTCTTTGCCCTTGGAGCTCTGCAATGCGCGCTTCTGGGATCGCGTCGTATTGGAACGCGTCGATTATTTGTACGTGAACGTTTCTGCAACCAACTGGAATACCCTGCCACTGGCAAATTGCCCTGGAAGCGAGCGCGTATACACAGAAGGAGACGTGCAGATATATCGGCTCTCGATCAGTTTGTCACATGGAAGCCGATAGGGATCCAGACTACGATTCACTCTGCCGAGCCACTCCGAGGCAATTCTCGTAGACCGCAATTGTCCTTCTGGTGGCCCGATCCAAACCGAAATCAGCCGCCCGGAGAAGGCACGCTCGGGCGACTGCGGCCCTCCGTGAAGGATTGGATAGAAGCTCCCCAATGTGTCGAGCTAACTCGATTGGATTGTCGCCGATCTCAAGAACCGGAGCAGCCCCCCCAATGACCTCGGCTATTGCTCCTGCTCGCGCAGCCAGCACTGGAACTCCACATGCCATCGCTTCAACGACGGCCAGCCCGAAACCTTCATACTGGGATGGGAATACAAACAGCTCGGCGCCAGCCATCAGACCTTTGAGATCTGCGTCGGGGACCTTTCCAGTAATGATCAACGCGTCGCTTATCCCGCTGTCCGCGGCAAGCTGCTCAAGTGGCACACTTGCGAGCTTCTCGTATACGGGGCCAATCAGAACCAGACTGCCGGCATATCCATGGGCGCGCACAATCGCGAACGCCCGAACAAGTGCCGCCAGATTCTTTTTGGGCGAGACGGCACCAACGTGGAGAGTATACGGTAAGGTTATGCCGTACTTGGCCAGGACATCCGCGATTTCAACTTGAGTGCGCGGCCTGAATCCCGGGTCAATTCCGGGATAGACCACCTCAATCTTGTCGCGGTCAACGCCATACCAGTTGATTAGGTCCTGCGATGTTTGCTGTGAGATTGCAATGATTCGGTCAACACGTTTCAACGCATGGGGCTGAAAGTGGCGCCAATAGGCCGCGTCCGAGGCTGGATACGTCTCCGGATTGATGAGGGGATGAAGATCATAGATCGTAACCACACAGCGGCGCGTCACGCCTCGCGTTGTCAGGTTCTTCATGAAATGTGTTAACTCGCTCTTGTGGCGACGTGCCCAGAACGGCGCGATGGCTTGAAGAGCGATTCTTGCCAAGAACCGATTGCCGACAGGCAATACATGCTGCCTTAGGTTTTGGTGCTCGCCCAATTCATCCTGAAACGCATCCACCCAGATATCGAACTGGGCCCCCTGCAATTCCTCAGCCATACACTTTAGGAGGGGCAGAATGTAGCTCCTGCCGCCGCCCAAACGGCCAATTCCGAGCGCATCGATCGTGATTCTCATGGATCCTGTCGAATGGCGACTGCAAACACGTCATTGCAGAAAATCAGCTTAAGAACCGACAGCGTCGTTACCGCCCTCATGAACAGTACCAATAGTCGGTTTCTCTCTCGTGTCTCGTATCGCCGCGCATTTTCGAGCCAGACACGCGGCGCAAAGCCTGCGCGCCGGAGCGCTCCGGCCAGTCGCAGCGGACTCTGCTCGTTGATGTGGGTGTGAGAAAAGCGAAACCGTTCGCGAGCGTTTCGCGGAAGATGGATGCCCCGAAGGCGCTGGAATAGCCTGAATATAGGGTATCCCAAGGCGTAATACCACGTGTTGGGCATCGTATGGATAAGCAGCATTCCATTGGGTGCCAGTACGCGCCTGACTTCCCTTAGTCCATCATTCAGTTCCTCAGGCGACATGTGCTCGACGACATCGAGCATGAACACGCGATCTACCGATTCGGAGACGATTGGCAATTGACGTCCATCCGCCTGCGCAAGGCTGATATGCTGACTAAGCCCTTTCTCAGTGATTCCGTAGTGGGAACGACGCGCAACACGTAACGCAGCTGATGAGTAGTCGACACCCAGAGCGCGGGTGCCAACATTGCGCAAGTGCCAAACCAATTCTCCCACTCCGCAGCCAATATCGAGCGCGCACATTTCATGCGTGAGCTTGGCCTCGCGCAGCGCGATCTCGATCACCTTGGGAAGGGAACCACTGTTTTCGATCCGAAACTCCGTCGCCCCGTCGATGAAGCTCATATAGTACTCGTCGGTGTAGGTCGAACCTGGCACAACCGGCGGCTGGAGACACATCTGAGACAATTATAGAGGTCTACTGGCGCAGGCCAGATCCTGTCGAAAATGCGTATTCTTCAGATTGCCACGAGTTTTCCGATCGACGAGACGGATCCCACCGCCCCGTTTGTTCGTAGCATCGCACGGGCGCTCGTCACCCAAGGGCATGAGTTGCAAATCGTCGTACCCTACCGCCACGGCATGCCAGCGACGACCAGCGAACCAGGAATTACGGTGCATTGGGTGAAATATGCGCCGGTTGGCCGGCTGAATGTGATTGGGCACGGCAACTCTCTGAAGAACGACATGAGTCTTCGACGAGCTGCGGTTATTGCGATTCCGTTTTTCGTTTGCGGCGCCATAAGGCGAGCAATGTCCATTGCGCACACATGGCGCCCGACAGTTATTCATTCACAGTGGCTGCTGCCTAGCGGGCTGATTGGCGCCTTGGTCGCGAAGGTGGCGGGTATACCCCATATTGTGAGTCTACTAGGTTCGGATGTCTACGTCGCGAGAATGCGACGCGAGTTTCGCGCTGCGGCGCGTTGGGTGTGTCGGAATTCTGCGCATGTCACGGCTTGCAGCAATTACCTGGCCGCACAGGCTATCCAGTTGGGAGCGAATCCTGGACAGGTCCATTTCCTGCCGTTGGGTGTGGATCCAAGTCTCTTTCGGGCGCGCGACGCTGCTACTGAAAGTGTGAGCGCTCCCATCGTGCTCGCGGTCGGACGGCTCGTAGAGAAGAAGGGTTTTGAGGTTCTAGTCAACCATGCTGACGCATTCTTGGCGGCTCATCCTGAAGCGGAGCTCTGGATCGCCGGTGAGGGTAGCAATCGACACCTACTTGAGAGGATTATCGCAGCCAAACCGGGTGAGCTTGGGGCCAGGATAAAACTTCTGGGTCTGATCAGCTACTCGCGTTTGCCAGATTTGCTTAGGCTGGCAACGGTCTTCGTTCTGCCATCCATTCACGACTCAAAAGGCAATCAGGATGGTATGCCAGCCGTCCTGCTTGAGGCGATGAGTTGTGGCGTTGCGGCGGTTGTGACCGATATAGGCGGGGCGAGGATGCTGATCGAGGACGGCAAGACCGGGGTCGTCGTGCCCTCTGGTGACGGTCCCCGTCTTGGTCAAGCTATCGCCGACCTGCTGTCGGATCCCGAAAGACGCAGCGCGTTTGGTCTCGCCGCAAGCTCGCTGGTTACGTCTGAGTACACGTGGAAAGCCATGGCAACTCAACTCGATCATGTCTTCACGGAATAGTCTCCCTCGTCACGCACCCCGAGATTCGGTCGGTGCCCAGACTGGTCTGCTCCACAACGCTGACAATCGGCGGAGCAAGGCGATCAAAATACAGTCAGCCTTGGCCCGAGTTATCGGCGACACGCGTAACCTGAGTCTGCTCGATCTTGGTTGCGCATCTGGCCGCATCACCCAAGCGCTGGCGACGAATTTTAGGAGCGCTATCGGAATGGATGTGAATGAGGCTGGGTTGCGGATGGCGTTTGAGAGAGCTCCCGCCGTTCTGGATAGGGTTCCGCTGCTTCGCGCGACGGCTGCCGCACTTCCATTTGTCAATAACGCCTTCGACGTTGTTATCTGTGCGCAAGTGTATGAACACGTTGCGGATCAGCGTGCTTTGGCAGCCGAGGCCCATCGCGTTCTGAAGCCTGGTGGGTGGATGTTTTTTTCTGGACCCAACAGGATTTGGCCAATTGAGGGGCACTATAAACTGCTGGGACTGGGATGGTTGCCAAGAAATCTGGCTACGGCGTACGTCCGTTCTGCAGGCCTGGGCTCAGAATACGAGGAGAATCTACTTACTACGCCTCAGCTTCGAAATCTCTTCGCCAAGTTTGAGACAATCGACGTTACCTCGGACATGATTCGCAATCCCCACGCTTTTCAGATTGATTCTGGAATCATGCTTAAGCTGGCAAGGCGATTGCCAAAGGTGATCTTGCATCGGCTTGGATGGATCTATCCGAATCTGAACTGGTTGCTTATGAAGCGCCACGATGCGGAGGATGGTTGAGAAAGTCGGCGACGTGGCTCCTCGATCACCGACAGAACACATATTCGCAGAATGGCGAAGATGGAGTCATCGCCCGGGTTCTCGACGTGATCGGCGAAAGCGACAGTTGGTGCGTGGATGTTGGTGCGGGGGACGGCATTTATCTGTCCAATACGCGCCTGCTAGTGGAATCGCGCGGGTATTCGGCGGTGTTGATCGAGGGGGATAGAAAGCGCTACCACGCATTGAAGCGAAACTGTGAATTGTTGAAACAAGTTGTCGCAGTGCGCACCTTGGTCGATTCCTCTTCCGAACATGGACTTGATGCGGTCCTGGATGCCTTTCCAATCCCCTCGAATTTCGATATGCTCTCAATCGATATTGACGGCAACGATTACCACGTTTGGAAATCAATCACGCGTTATCAGCCAAAGATTGTGGTAATCGAGTTCAATTCCACGATACCAACGAGAGTGCCATTCGTGCAGACGGCGGATTCCAGAGCATCGATCGGCTCAAGCCTATTGTCACTCGTTGTACTCGGGAAGGACAAGGGCTACGAGCTAGTTGCCGTGCTGGCCACAAATGCCGTCTTTGTTTGCCGCGAGTACTACCCTCGATTTGAGCTTGAGTCAAACGCCCCCGAGGTCCTCCGTGTTGATGAGTCTGATGTTACGTACCTGTTCTCGGGCTACGACGGCACAGTGTTTCTCCAAGGGGCGTGCCGACTTCCGTGGCATGATATTGCAATGAATTCTGCGAGACTGCAATTGCTGCCGAAGCTGTTGCGTATGTTTCCTGCAAACTACTCAATCCCACAAAAGATTCTTTGGGTGATGTTTCTTAGGCCACGTGTGATTCTTAGGCGGTTGCGACTGTTCTTGATGCGGCATCGAAGAGCAAGGGCTGGTGCGCCCTGAATTGGTCGCAGTCCCCTATCCGAGTAATGTGTGGTCGCTCTTTGATGAGCCTCTGGGCTCACATTGCTTCAGTGCGGCGCTTGCCGCATCGCAGTATTGATTATTGCGCTTTGCGCGTCCTGCGCGAGAGACGCCCAGCACCGAATCGGCTGATCCATGAACTACACCAAACGGAGAAGGGATGTCAACTGGCCAGCGCTGGCGATGATGAGTGTCATAACCCTGGCGGTGGCACTGCGGGTGTGGAATGTGGATATTGGCCTGCCATACCTCTATCATCCCGATGAGCCACGATACATTGGTGGTGCCCAGACACTTTTCAAGACATTGGACTTGAATCCGAGGGCGCTGACGGACATCTCGCCGGGTGCATTTGTGTACGTGGTCAATGCCATTGCATATGTACCCTACTTTGTTGGTGGAAATCTACTTGGGGTGTTTCACGGCGTTGCTGATATTCCACCGCCGACCGTATTGAACATGGGAGTGGCACGAACGACCCTGTCGACGACGATCTTGTTAGGCCGATATGTCTCGATTGGCTTTGGCGTTGGGAGCGTTCTCCTTGTATACCTGATTGGACGGCGGCTCATCACGGCCGCAGCAGCAGGCATAGTCGCGGCGCTGATGTTGGCTGTTTCGCCGGATGCGGTGTATCACAGCCGACTCGTAACACCGGATACATTCGTAGTGTTCTTTGTGCTTCTGACATTTCTAGGCGCAGGGGGAATCCTAAAGTACTTCCGTCGACGAGATTACGCGCTAGTTGGCATTGCCTTGGGGTGCCTGGCGTCGGCAAAGATCAGCGGCTTGGTCGTTGTGATTCCTGTCCTCATGGCTCTTCTTCAGCGAAAGGGCTGGCGAAGTATCCTCAATCGCAGGATGATGGGGCTATTTGCAGCCGGCGCCATCGCATACGTCGTCACAACTCCCTACGTTCTTGTCGATCCGATCAAAGTCGTCAGCGATAACTTGAACGAAGTCAGGCACTATGCCGACGGACACCCCGGGATGGAGGGCGAAACGCTCGCTTACTACATTGGATACCTGTGGAGATCTGATGGATTCGTGTGCGCGCTGATGATAGTCGAGATTCTCAGAGGACTCTTGCGAAAATCGATACAAGTGGTCTTTCTAGCATTGTTTCCGATTTCGTACTTTATCCTCATTTCCATATTTGTTGTCCGCAATGATCGGACCCTGTTACCAATAATGCCATTCATGTATGTTCTCGCCGCATCATGTTTGGTAAATGTGTCAACTACTCTGATGGCCGACCGAAGGACGAAACTTGGTATTGCGACGTTTCTTGCAGTGGTCGGCGTCACCACTTGCATCTCGTTGGCGAGTACGATTTCAATGACTGAGTCGTCAGCCGCGCTGATTGGCAGCAGGGAAGCTGCTCGCGTTTGGATTCAAGGCAACCTCCCGCTGGGATCGCGGATAGTCTTTGAAGCTTACTCGCCGTACGTTGACCCGCAGAGATTCGAATTATGGCCAGTAGGCCGGATCATTGATCATTCCCGAGCGTGGTATTTGGATAAACGCATTAGGTACGTTATTGTCAGTGAAGGTATGTTTGGTCGCTACTTTGCGGATCGCAACCAATACGCCTTCGAGGTTCTTCAGTATGAAGCGTTCTTCCGCGAGTCCGAGTTGGTGGCGCGATTCAATGACGGTGGATACGAAATCCGAATTGTTGCGCTTAACCGTTAACAGATGCAACTGTTGGCAACTTCGGATGGCTATCAAACGCTCGGCGACAATACGGCAAACATGACAGCATTGGTCGTGCTTCTTTGCGCCCTCAACGAGCAGGATGGCATTGCGAACGTCCTTCGGTCGATTCCCCGTACGATACCCGGGATCGATCTGGTCAATGTGATAGTGGTGGATGACGGATCCACTGATGACACGGCCCGGATAGCAGTTGCGGAGGGTGTAGACAAGGTCGTGCGACACTCCCATAGGCGCGGTTTGGCCCTGGCATTTCAGCATGGCTTGGATGTGGCGTTGCGCCTGGGAGCCGATGTTGTTGTGACTATCGACGCGGATGGCCAGTACGCAGGCGAGGACATTCCCAGCCTAATCGAGCCAGTCGTGGCGGGCACCGCTGAGATCGTGATTGGCGATCGTAGACCAGGGTCACTGCATCATTTCTCGCCCCTCAAGCGACGTCTTCAGGCTCTCGGAAGTTCGGTAGTCCGAATGGCGTCGGGAATTGCCGTCAATGATGCAGTGAGCGGCTTCCGTGCCTATTCTCGCGAAGCTGTGTTGAGGCTGTTTGTGGCGCCGCTGTTTTCGTATACAGTTCAGACTTTGGTTCAGGCTGGTAAGCTGGGTCTGATAGTTACTAGCTGTCCCGTTGTCTCCCGAGAGACCCATCGACCGTCTCGCCTCCAGCGAAACATGGCGCATTTTGTGATGCAGCAGGCGGTCGTACTTGCCAGAACATTCGTAGCCTACGAGCCGGTAAAGACATTCTTGGCAATTGCGGCGCCTTTCCTGTCGATTGGCATCATCCTAGTTCTGCGTGTTGTTATCCTGGGGGTCCTTCGTGACGGACAATTCGCGAATGTGCCTTCACTGATAGCAGGTGCAATCTCGCTTCTTATTGGTTTGCTCCTTTCCGCAACCGCCATCATCGGCGACAGAATTCGTGAGAATCGGCGCTTGCTCGAAGAGATTCTGTACAGGGTGCGTCGCTCAGAAATCCCACGTGTGTCCCGAGATCAAGAAACATAGTGAGGAAAATCCGCATGGTTTCCCAGGCTGTTTTCGGGCTTGCCGTGGACACTCGACACAGATGTCTCTTTGTAGCTCTTGGGATTAGTTGACTTTGTCGACTGGGAGTCATATTCTTTGGGCGAAGTACGTCAGTAGCGAACCGCGACCAGTGACGCTGCTAACTGCGAAGTAGGGAGCGGTGATCACTCTTGCAAGACACCATCCAGCTGCCGAGAGCATTGCGCCCGGGATACGGGCTGCTCCTATCTCTTCTCGGAACGTGTGTCTGATGCTTTCTTTGACGAGCGAAAAGCGACCAGTTGAGTTACTTGTTCGACGAAGGTGGAAGCCGGTCTCGCGAAGCGCAGTCTCAATCGCCGCCTGCGGAGCGACCCAGAGATGCCTCGGAAGGTCCCATCCCGCCCAGAATCTACCAAAAATCCTCGCGCCGGTCGATTCGGGATTCGGAACGCGGAAGATGAGCCAGCCGCCTGGACGTAATACTCGCGCGATCTCGCGCATGGTGCGGCCAGGGAACCGGACGTGCTCCAGGACATCCCACAGGGTCACAACGTCAAATGCGCAATTCGGAACGCCAGCTGATTCAAGCGTGCCCGTGGCCACCATTAGCCCAAACCTAGCACGGGCCCGTTCCGCAATCTCCGAGTTGAGCTCGATTCCGGAGCATTCCCAACCGCGGCGACGCATTCGCTCAAGGAACATCCCCGGGCCGCAGCCGATATCCAGGATGGAACCAGCGGAGAGATGGACGGACAAGACATCTCGTTCACGCCTTCGCAAACCATTTCTGGCGGCAATATTTGCGAGCCCGGTTGCTGTCGAATAGGGGCCATATTGGGGCGGATAGTGATGAATAAGCATCTCCTCGCTTGGAACTGGTTGCTGTGAAAAAGTGCTGCAGTCCTCACATTTCCAGACTGCGAAAGTGCCTGGCAATTGCATCAACCAATCGCGTCCCGAAATTATTGGCACAAGTGCGGTTTTCCCGCAAAGTGGACACTGCATTACATCACCTATTGCATTCGAGCGGCGTCTGTTGGTTCGCAGTCGACCACACGTCAGGACTGCTGTCTTGTTCGTTTCGTGTTGGCCAGCATTGACTCAACGGTGCGATTGGTGGTAACTAGCTCGATTCCCTCCAATATCCGCACTTTGACAATTCTGCGGCAAGCGCCTTCCAACGATTGTGGGTCTCTCATCCTGCGCAGTTAACAGTTTCGCAAAGGAAGCGACGATTATGGCGGAAACCAATGCGACAAAGATCTGAAAGTCAGCGAACTTCGCCAACACGATTCTCGTCTCCATCGCAGCGATTATCGCAACTTTCGCGCCAAATGGCCCCAGTTGGAGATGGCTGCGCGACGGGAGACCAGCAATCAGGCGATCCTTCCGATCCTCAACCGTGTTGTCCGCCGATGCCGAAAACGAAGGTCTACCCCGGCCTCAACCACAACAATTGGTACGGTCCAAGGTGGATGTCGGCCCCGAGCGTGACCGGTCCGCCGCCGATAAGATCAACCGTCGGGTAGGTCAGCCCCTGGGCGTGCAGGACCTCCGCCGCGACCATGCGCGGCTGCTCGCTGAAGTTGGCCAGCACGATTAGCGCGCCGGTGTCGCGATAACGGACGAAGCCCAGCACGTGTTCGTTGCCGGTCTCGATCCCCTGCGCGTCGCCGCTCCCGCTGAAACAGGGTAATGCCCTGCGCAGGTCGATCATCGCCTTGAGCCCGCCGAAAATCCGGGCCTCGATACTCCCCGCCGCCGTCCGCCGCGCGGCCGCCTCCCAGTCCATGGCCGCCCGATGCACCCAGCGCGAGTCGCCGGCCTTGTGCGGATCGTCGCGATACGCGTAGTCGTTGCGCGCGCCGATCTCGTCGCCGAGATAGATCAGCGGCACGCCCCCAAAGTTCAGGATCAGCCCGTGCAGGAGCAGGATCCGGCTGATGGCCATGTCGAGCAGCACCGGCGAGCGCTGAACCAGCGCCTGCTCCAGCCCGGCCAGAGACGCCCCCATCCCCGAGATCCGGCAATCGCCGGTCTTGGGGTTCTCCTGGAAGGGCACCCCCAGGGCGAAGCTGCCGTCAAAGCGCCCGGTATAGAAGCTGTTCAGGAAGCGCCGGTGGTCGTAGCCGTTGATCCCCAAACCGGCCGCATCCTCGTCGCTGAACGTCCACCCGATGTCGTCGTGGCAACGGACGTAGTTCACCCAGCCGCAGTCCGGATGAATCGTGAAGCGGGTGTTGACCGCCTGCTGGAGCAGCCTGACCTCGCGGGTGGCCAGCGAGTTCCACAGCAGCGCCATCAGCAGCGGGTTGTAGCTGAGCTGGCACTCGTCCGGGCGGATGTACTTGACCACGTCGTCGGGGTGGACGATGGCTTCGCTCTTGAAGACCAGGGCCGGGGCCGCGATCCGGGCCAGGGCGTTGAAGGCCTGGATCAAGGTGTGGGCCTCGGGCAGGTTCTCGCAGGCCGTCCCGAGCCGCTTCCAGATGAAGGCGACCGCGTCCATCCGCAGCACATCGACCCCGGCGTTGGCGATGAAGAGCATCTCGGCCGCCATCCCGTCGAAGACGGCCGGGTTGGCGTAGTTCAGGTCCCACTGGAACGAATTGAAGGTCGTCCACACCCACTCGTCCTCGCTCGAGCGGTTCACCGCCCCGGGCCAGCGCGACAGCGGGGTGAAGGCGCCGGGGTGCTGATCGGGGAAGATCTCGCGCAGGGTCCGGTCGTACTGGTCGGCCTGGCTGCGGGGCAGGATGAGGTAAAAGTCGCGGTGCGCGTCATCGCCCGCCCGCGCTTGCAGTGCCCAGTCATGCTCGTCGCTGGTGTGGTTGAAGATGAAATCCACGCACAGGCTGATCCCCTCGGCCCGCAGCGCATCGGCCAACGTTCGGAGCTGATCCATCGTCCCCAGGGCCGGGTTGACCTCGCGGTAGGTGCTGACCGCGTAGCCGCCGTCGTTGTTCGTCTCCGGGCACTTGAACAGCGGCATGAGGTGCAGATAGGTCAGCCCGATTTCCTTGAAATACGGGATGCGGGCCCGGATGCCCTCGAGGTTGCCGGCGAAAAGATCGATATAGGCGATCCCGCCCAGCATCGTGTTGGCCCGGAACCAGCGCGGGTCGCGCTCGCGCTCGGCGTCGAGGGCTTTGAGCTCCGGCCGGCGCGCGAGATGGGCCCGGGCGGCCGTAAGCAGGATCTGCTCGTATTGGGCTTCGAAGTCGGGGCGCTGGCCGTACAGCGATTGCAGCAGCGCACGCAGGCGGGGCGCGTGCAGGTCGAGGCGCCGCGAGAAAGCGCGCCAATCGGCGGTAGCAGGGTCGGCGCCGGCCCGCGCGGCGAGTCGGTTGATCAGGTTGTCCATGATGTGCCCAATGCGATCGGCCGGGATTATCCGGTGCGCGATATCCCCGGCGGAGCCGCGGATATCGCGCACCGAATAATCCCGGGGAACGCCGCTAGATGCCCTGGCGCAGGAAGTCTACCAACACCCCGTTGGTCCAGCCAAAGCCGTGGAGCTGGCCATACAGCCCTTCCTCCGAGCTTGCATGTTGATTGACGACGTTGTACTTTTCCCAGAAGGCGCCGGTGCGCTCAAACGCGTTGAGGCAGGTCTCCGCCCAGCGCCGGCGCGCCTCGCGGGCCTCGGCGGCGTAGCCATAGCGCTCGAGGCCGGCCGCGACCAGCCACTGCAAGGGCGCCCAGCCATTCGGCCAGGCCCATTGCCGGCCGGCCTGCTCGGTCAGGGTCGTCACCAGCCCGCCGGGCTGCTGAAAGCGCGGCAGCCAGCGCTCCACGATTCGGGCGGCCTGCTCGGCGCTGGCCAAGCCCGCCCAGAGCGGATAGAAGCCAGCCAGCGAGGCATGCGGGTTGATCCGTTTCGCCTGAAAGTCGTAGTCAAAGAAGAAGCCCGCCGCCTCGTCCCACATCAGCTCGAGGATCGTCGCCTGCCGCTCGGCCGCTCGGGCCCGCCAGCGCGCAGCGCGCTCGGGCTGATCGAGCTGCTCGGCGAAGTCGGCCAGGTCGCGTTCGCGGGCATACAGGATGCTGTTGAGGTCGACCGGCAGGTGCTCGAGCCAGCGCTCGTCGCAGCGGGTGCTGTGGTCCCAGCCGCTCTCGCACGAGGCCAGCACATCCAGATAGTTGATGTCGAAGTAGCGCGACAGGCCGCGGTGGACCAGACGGTGATGAGGCTGGGCGGTCCCCAGCCAGACCGTCTCGTGTTCGCGCTCGGCCAGGTCGAGCATGCGGGCCAGCCAGGCCGGGGAAGTAACCTCGCTTGTTGGAGGCGCGGCCGATCGGGCGAGCTTGATCTGCTCGGTGAAGAAGGGCGGCTGGCTGCGCGACAGAAAGTAGTAGCGCGTGCCGTTTGGAATGACCCCGAAGCGCTCGATGAGCGCGGCGAAGTTCTCGGCGACGTCGGCGATCAGATGGGCATACGGCGTGCCGACCAGCCCGAGCGAGATGAAGAAGCTGTCCCAGTAGTACATCTCCTGGAACATTCCGCCCCTGGGATCCGCCTCGCGCGGGATCGGATACGGGCGGGGCAGGCCGATCAGGGTGCCCACATCGGTCTGTCCGCTGCGCACGAGCCGGGGCCAGAGGTCCTTGATGTAGGCCAGAGCGCGAGTGGTGTTTGACATCATTACTCCGAGTGGCGCCCCCGCCCCGAGGGCGGGGGCGCCACTCGGAAAACTACCCTTTGACGCTGCCGGCCAGCAGGCCGCGCACGAAGAAGCGCTGCAGTCCGAGGAAGATCGCCATCGGCAGGAGCATGCTGATGAACGCGCCGGCCGTCAGCAGGTGCCAATCTGCCCCGCGCGTGCCGACCATGTCGACCAGGCGCTGGGTGATGATTCGCACGCTCGGCGCGCCGCCCAGGAAGATCAGCCCGACCAGGTAGTCGTTCCACACCCAGATGAATTGGAAGATCGCGAATGAGGCCAGGGCCGGCACGCTGAGCGGCAGCACCAGGCGCAGGAAGGTCGTAAAGTGGGATGCCCCATCGATCGAGGCCGCCTCGAGCGTCTCGCGCGGGAGTTGCGAGATATAGTTGTACAGCAGATACGTCGCGAGCGGCAGCCCGAACGTCGTGTGGGCGAGCCAGACCGCCAGGAAGGTGCCATTGATCTGCAGGCCGACAAAGTCGCGCAACATCGGGATCATCGCCGTTTGCAGCGGCACGACCAGCAGGGCGACCACCCCGGCGAACAGCAGCTTGCGCCCGGGGAAGTTCATCCAGGCGAAGGCGTAGGCGGCGAAGGCGGCGATGAGGATCGGGATGATGGTCGCCGGCACCGCCACGGTGATGGTGTTGAGAAAGGCCGGGCCGATGTCCTCGCCCGGGTTCTCGACGACGGAGCCGTCCCGCAGCGTTTCCTTCACCCGCGCGTCAGTCGAGGCCAGCACCCGCTCGTAGTTGGCGAGGGTGAACTTGGTGTCCATCGTCCACTGCAATTCCTCGACCTGGATGGTGCCCAGGCGGCGGTTGCCCTCCCACTTCAGGCGCTTGCCGTCGCCGGTGGTCACGCCCTCGCGGAATTGCTCGAAGGTGGCGGTCGCGCCCTCGATCGTCACCGGCGCGTCGGCGGTCCCGGTCGGGGCGTCAAAGGTGCGGGTGTTCACCCACTCGCGGTGCGGCAGGACATACCACCAGCCGCTGGTGTTGATGGCGTCGCGGTTGCGGACCGAGGAGACGAGCAGGCCCACGGTCGGGACGATCCAGACTGTGCAGATGAGGATCAGCACGATGTTGAGGACGACGTTGGCCGTGCGCTTTTGGGCGGACAGGGATGCGGTTTTTTGTTTCATGGCGTCCTCCGGTTACATCGTCTTCTGGCGCGCCATCTGGCGCAGGTTATAGACCATGATCGGGATCGTCGCGACCAGCAGCACAACGGCGATGGCCGATCCAGCGCCCAGGTTGCGGTTGGCGAAGAGTTGCCGATAAAACTGGGTGCCGATGACGTCGGTGCCAAACTGCCCGCCGGTCATGGCCTGGACGACGTCGAAGATTTTGAGGGTGAAGATCAGAATTGTCGTCGTCACCGTCACGATCGTGCCCTGGATATACGGGATGGTGATCCCGAAGAAAATCCGGCGCTCGCTCGCCCCATCGATGCGCCCGGCTTCGAGCAGCTCCTCAGGCACGCCCTTGAGCGCGGCCGAAAAGGTCACCATGCAGAATCCGGTCTGCATCCAGATCAGGACGATGATCAGGAACAGGTTGTTCCAGGGCTGGATGAGGGCCAGCCAGGCCTGGGGCACTCCGCCCAGCGAGGTGACGATCGAATTGAGCAGGCCGATCTGCGGCGCGCCTTCGGGCGCGTAGTAGAAGATGAATTTCCAGATCACGCCCGCGCCGACGAAAGAGATCGCCATCGGCAGGAAGATGATCGACTTGACCAGATTCTCGAAACGGCTGCGGTCGGCCAGCACGGCCACGAGCAGCCCCATTCCAACACAAAACGTTGTGCCAAAGATCATCCACAACAGGTTGTTGCGCACCGCCAGCAGCATCTCGCGATCGGTAAACGTGGTGACGTAGTTCTGAATGCCGATAAAGATTTCGCCGTCGCGGTCATACAAGCTCAGAATGGCCGTCCGAATCGTGGGGATGATGAAGAACCAGACCAGGATCAGCGCCGCGGGGCCGATGAAGACAAACGGTTGAAGCGCCATGCGGGTCTTCTGGGCCAGGCTCTCCACCATGAGGTTCAGGGTGTAGTAGAGCGCGGCCACGCCGCCCACGCCCCAGACGATGGCGACCGCGGCGTTGGCGAGCTTGGGCAGATTGCCGTCGCGGAGCAGCAGGAAGCCCTGGATGAGCAGAAATCCGACCACGCCCAAGAGGGCCAGACCGGCGAGCATCTTGCCCGCGCTGAAATCATTGCTGGACGGGAGTTGTCGACTCGTTTGCATGTTTTCACCTTTCGCCCGGCGCGTTATCGAACGTTGTGCGCGCGGACGGCGAACCGCCCGCGCGCGCAACAAACGCCGTTACTTCTTCGGCCAGCTCTTGTCGATGCCGTCGGCCATGGCGTCAACGTTGATGGCGCCGGTGACAAAGTCGGTGCCGAGCTTCCAGAAGCTGCCCGCGCCCACTTCGCCGGGCATCAGGTCGCTCGCGTCAAAGCGCACGGCCGTTGCCTTCTGGATGATGTCGCCGATCTTGGCCTCAACCTTGCTGCCATACATGTCCAACTTGGCATCCTGGTGCGGGCTGATCGCGCCGCCGGCCTTGAGCCACACCTTGAGGTGCTCGACCGAGGTGAACGCCTGCATCAGCGCGCGCACTTCGGGCCGGTCGTTGAACATCGTCATCAGGTCGCCGGCCACGAGGACCGGGCTGCCGTACTTGGCGTCCACGCCGGGCAGATAGAAGAAGTCGTAGTCCACGCCTTCCTTTGCATCCTTCGGGAAGAAGGAGGTGATGAAGTTGCCCTGCTTGTGCAGCCAGCACTTGGGCGAGGGCTTGGCGAACATCGGGGTCGGCGAGTCGCCGAAGCCGGTCGTCGCGATGGTCTTGCGCCCGCCGTAGACGCTCTTGTCGTCAAACCAGATCTTGGTGACTTCGCCGATGGCGGCCTTGACTTCGGGGCTGTTGAACTTGAGGTCGTTGGTCACCCACTTGTCGTAGTTCTCGGGCGAGGTCGTGCGGAGCATCATCTCCTCAACCCAGTCGGTGAACGCCCAGCCGGTGGCCGTGCCCGACTCGATCCCGATGCACCAAGGCGTGTCGCCGTCCTTCTTGATCTGATCGGTCAGGGCGGTCAGCTCGGCCCAGGTGGTGGGCAGCTTGTAGCCAGCCTTGTCAAAGGAGGCCTTGGGATACCACACGAGGGACTTGCCGTTGACCCGCTCCCACACGCCGGCCATCATGGGCTGGCCGTCCTTGCCCTTCATGGTGGCCATGTCGAGCCAGCTCTTGTTGTAGTTTTTCTTGACAAAGTCCATGTTGAGGACCTTGTTCAGATCGACGACCTTGCCCTGCGCGGCGAAGCGGGCGGCCAGGCCGGGCTGGGGGAAGTCGGCGATGTCGGGCGGGTTGCCGCCATCGACCTTGACGCTGATGCCCTTCTCGAATTCCTTGCCGCCGACATACTCGATCACGATGCCGGTCTTGTCACTGAAGTCCTTGAGCGTGTCGGCAAACTTCTTGGCGTCCTCGCCCGAGAACGGGCCGTCAACGGTGACCTTCTTGCCCTTGTAGGCGCCGCTCAAGGCCTGGTCGTATTCTGCGCCCAGGCCGCTGACGACCGGCTTCGGCGCGTCGGTGGGCTTGGGGGCGGCGGTGGCCGGGACGACGGTGGGCGGAGCGGCCGTGGGCTTGGGGGCCTCGGTCGGCTTGGGAGCTTCGGTGGGTTTGGGGGCGGCCGTCGGGGCGACGGTCGGCGTTGCGGCGCCGCACGCGGCCAGTAACATGCTGGCAGCCATGCCAAGGGCGAGCAGTTTATGAATCTTCACGGATGTTTCTCCTTCCTGGAAAACGGTCTTGAGTCGGCCCATCGTCGGGCCCACTGAAACGAGTTTGGGATGGCGCTGCCTCCCGGGGCGAACGTCAGTGGATCGTGTTGTCTCTTCATCACCTCCCGTGCGGCGGCGCGCTGGTGGTGCCGCGGACCACCAGGCGTATCTCGATTTCTTCCGTTAATGGGGCGTCCGGCGCGGGCGCGGTCTGGCCCTCGCCGGCCTTGTCCGCCTCGAGCATCGCCAGCAGCATTTCGGCGCCGCGCTTGCCCGACTCGAACAGGGATTGGTTGATGGTGGTCAGGTTGAGGTACTCGGCGACCTCGATGTCGTCATAGCCGATGACCGACAGGTCGCGGGGCACGCTCAGACCGAGATCCCGGGCCGCCTCGAGCACGCCCATGGCGTGGGTGTCGCTGACGGCGAAGATGGCGGTGGGTGGATCGGGGGCGAGGAGCAGGTCGCGGGCCAGCGAGCGGGCCAGGTGCTTGGCGTGCGGCCCTTCGCGGAAGAGGCTCGGGTCGATGGGGATGCCCGCTTCTGTCAGCGCCTTGCGGTAGCCCTCCAGGCGAGACTGGTTGGCGTGGCTGCCGATGATGCTGAGCGGGGCGTTTAGCTCGTCGCAGATGATGGCGATCCGGCGATGCCCCAGCTCGATCAGATGGCGGGTGGCGATGTAGCCGCCGAGCACGCTGTCTTCGTGGATCGAGGGCAGTTTGGGGTGGGCGGCGTCCACCAGCACCACGGGCACGCCGCTGCGGGCAAAGGCCCGGACGTGGGCGTCCTCCGGCCTGAGCGAGATCACGACCACCCCATCGAAGCGATCCGGCCGGACGAGTTCGTCGAAGAAGCGGTCGCGCGAGTGGACGGATTCGACGTTGTAGACGACCAGGTCAAAGGGACTGGGCGAGAGGACCGATTCGAGGCCGCGCAGGCGCTCGACGTATGACGGGCGGTAGAAAAAGGGGACGATCCCGGCGAGGGTGAAGGTCCGCCCGAGCGACAGGCGGCGGGCGTTGAGGTTGGGTTCGAAGTTGAGGGCCTTGACCGCCCGCTCGACGGCAATTCGGGCCGGTTCACGCACGCCGGTGTTTCCGTTCAGCACGCGCGACACGGTGGCGGCGCTCACCCCTGCCTTGCGGGCGACATCCCGGATCGTAATGGCTTGTGAAACCGCTTTCATGTTGAAACCGGTTTCACAATACGCCGCCAGCGGGAGCTTGTCAAGAGCTTACCGGGCGCTCTCGGTCATGTAAATCGGTTAAGTTTTAGTGCTCGAAGCGGTATCCGACGGCTTTGCCGTCGGATACCGCTTCGAGCACAGCATTTTCCATTCCACGGGCGATAATGCTCTCCAGCCCATTCGCTCACCGGAGGAGTCCTATGTCATCCACGATTCACGCCCTGAGCGCCCGCCTGGCGCTCGCCCTCGGCCTGCTATTGCCTGCCCTGCCGCTTGGCGCGCCCATCGCCCGCGCCGCCGACAGCCCGCCTCCCAAGACTGTCACCATTCCCGGCACCCTGCAGAGCAAGCTCGGCTGCCCGGGCGACTGGCAACCGAATTGCGCCAAGACCTACCTGACCTATGACCCCGTCGCCGACCTGTGGGCGGCGACCTTCGACCTGCCCAAGGGCGAGTACGAGTACAAGGTCGCCCTGAACGACTCCTGGTCCGAGAACTATGGCGCCAAGGCCGATGCCGGCGGCGCGAACATCGTCCTGAGCGTCCCGGACGCGCGGAAGGTGACGTTTATCTACGACCACAAGACCCACGGGGTCATCGACAGCGTGCGTTATGCGATCCCGGTCGTGGTCGGGACTTGGCAGAGCAAGACCGGCTGCAAGGCTGACAACGACCCGGCCTGCCGGGTCGGTTTCATGTCCGATCCGCTCCTGAGCGGGCAGGCCGCCTTCGTGACGACCAAGATCCCGCCCGGAAAGTACGAGGCGCGGGCCTCGCTCAACGGCAGCGCGACCGATGTCTACGGCGGCGATGGGGCCAAGGGCGGGGCCGCGCTCAGCTTCGAGGTCAAGGACCCTGGCCAGGAGATCTACTTCGGTTTCGATGCCGCCACCCGCAAGCTGGTCGTCAACACCGATGGCGCGCCCAAGGGTAGCCTGACCAAGTCGGCGGCGGTCTGGGTCAGCGCCGATACGCTGGTCTGGGGCGTGACCGGCTCGCCGCGCTACACCTATCGCCTGCACTGGGACCCTGAGGCCAAACTTGAACTCACCCCCAAGGGCGTCAAGGGCGGCGAGAGCATCGCCCTGGAATACAGCAGCGCGGGTGTCGGTTCGGCCGCGGCGAAGTTCCCCCACCTGTCCGGTCTGTCTGGCTTCAAGCTGCCCGACGACGCCCGGGCCAAACTGCCGGCCATC
>Ga0138256_10001461_pt1 | contig 25456 bp, 32 predicted proteins | sample KNB2016incub_MG_FD_105486 | JGI IMG/M metagenome (GOLD analysis project Ga0138256, IMG submission 105486) | Active sludge microbial communities from wastewater in Klosterneuburg, Austria - KNB2014incub_MG | ecosystem: Engineered > WWTP > Activated sludge > Unclassified | place: Austria...
GTCGAGAGCCTCTGTAAAACCCGTGATGATCGGCGGGTTTGTCGAGCTGCGATAGAGCGTGAACCTCAGCTTTCGGTGGCCTGGATTATCCGAATCGGTGACGGTGAATGCGCGGCCCGGCGTTACCTCATGATAGGTGACACCGTTGTCGAAACTGGCCTCGACCTTCACGGTGGCCGCCGTGAGATTTTGCCCGGCAAGATTGATCAGGTAGGCAGCCACGTCCCAGTCGGCTGTAAATGCCGGCACCTCAAACTGAGCATAGGTCGAGCCGGAACCGATCGAGACGCCGTCCATACCGTTGTATGTCGCGGCGATGAGACCTGCGGACTCGAGAGCAATTATCGATGTGATCGGTTGTGAGTTCGGACTGGCTCCGGCCAGGATAAACCCCTTTCCAGATGCCCGGCCGTCCGGGCCAATCGTCGAGGTAAATTCGTGTCCGTATCTCGTCGATACAAAACCCGCGTTCTCTCGCCAATAAGTGCTGATCGTGCCGTTGATCGGTGAAACTGTGGTTACCAGTTCATATGCCGACGAATTCCAGGCACCATTACCCCAGCCGCCCACAAGCATTGGCCGGTTATTGACATTGGCCATTCTAAAGCCCGATACCCAGCCGCCGCCGAGGCGTTCGTACGGTGCGGCAAACCCCGTTAGCTTTGTCCATTGCAGCGTCGTCCGGTCAAACAAAAATGTTTCCATCACCCCTGTCTGCGGAGTGCCGCTATTTGAAACCAGCAGCAGCTTGTTGGTGCCATAGACGCAAGCGTCGGTGAATGAATGCCCGGCCGCAAATGTGATCTGGCTCGCACCCGAGACCGTCAGTGATGTGAAGGTATTTGTCGTGACATCGTATTCCCAGTGCACGGGACCATCGGGCGATTGGCTATACCCGACGATAAGGACCTTTCCGGCCGCGACCAGGTCGCCCATGAAATACTCGGCATCCGGCACAGTTCCGGTTATTTTTGTTGAGACACCGGTTGCACAGTTTACCTTGAACCATTCCGAAACCGTGGCGTTATATCCGTACGTTCCGACCAGGACGTGCGTGCCGTCACCCATCGGGAACATCGCGGGGAATGGCCTGGCTGGAATGGCATCGCCGGTTATTGTGCGGGCCGCGATGGTGTCGTTCTGCGTGTCATACGTTTTCCAGTCGGAGAGATATGAGCTTTGCCCCGGATTTGCATAGCCGCCAAAGATCTCTATATATCGCGAATCTCTGGCCGCGCTTGCAAACCATGATCGGGCAGGGTTGATGATCGCCGCGCGGCCCTGAAAGCCAGCCGTCGAATCAGAGGCACCCGGTGTGATGCTCGCCAGCGTGACGCCCACCTCGCGGCGTTCATGTTCGGCCGGGGCACCGACTGTTACGTAATGCGGATTTACTGTCTGATCGACAAAACCTGACGGCGTAATCTGCACCTCGGCATCGCCGAAATTGATGCGTGCCCCGACCTCGATATCAATATATTTCGAGCCTCCCTCGTACGCTCCGCTGGCGAGTATCTGGGACGCTCGTTTATCGGTCAGATTGTGTTTTGGATAGTCATAGCGGATCTCCGGCAGATCGCGTGACGAGCGGGACTGGCTGAGCAGATCGGCGAGGATCTCGGCGAGCGTCCTTGTATTGTCATAGAGCGGCGACATGTCGATTACGATGTCGCCGATATCCTCATTGCCGATGACGCGGCCCAGCAGTACGGCGACATCGCTGCGGGTCTGCACACTGCGGTCGTTAAGCTGTCTGAGGCCCTCGAGCTGATTTCGCAAATCCTGAACGCTCGTCGCGGTGATCTGCGTGGCACCGGCCGCCACCTGGACTAGGTACAGCGGCACCTCGTTTGAGGCGACGACGGGTGCGGCTGGGACGGCCGCCGGTGTGCCGGTTTTGATCTGGACGACGGCCCGCCAATGCTTCTCGGTCGCGGCCGAGATATTTTGCGGTGCATACGGGCCAACCTCGTCCTCAAATTCGTCCGTTGTCCTGAGTCTGACAAACGGGATCAGATCGATCTCGGCCGCTACGTCATCCTCGAGCTTGGCTACGACCAGATCGAGCCTCGGCAAACTCTCGTCCGCGGCGGCAAACGATAGCGAGTAATCCTGCATTTGGTCATAGGTGATGCCGTCGGTCGTATAGACGCGGCCCGGCCGGTTGATCGCGATCGCCATACCCGGCCCGAGCGAGTAGCCAAACCCCTTGACCTCGCGTTTCGTCGCGGCGATCACAAAATCCAGAATCGTACTGCTCAACCGGTCATGACCAAACGTCTGTGCCTTCATCAGGTCATCCGGATTGCTGACCTGTCCATATGTGTTCCCGCCCTGATCGAGCGTTTGTACTAAGCTCTTTTTCATTCTTCTCCTTCTTTTAGGCCAGTCCGTTGACCGTCTTGACGCTCCCGAGAGCTAAATTGCCGATTGTTTTTATCGAAGCTTTCGCAAGGCCGAGGTGCGTTTTTTGATTCGCCGGGCCGCTCGGCAGCGTGTAGGTGATCCTGACCTCGCCCCTTGCACCGATACCCGGTGCATTGTTGCTGCCACCGCATCCCCCGCCGCCGCCTCCGATTATGTTGCCATTGGTACCTGGATTGCCTGAGGTGCCGCCCGTCCCACCACCGCCGCCGTCATTTGCGCCGCCCGCTCCACCGATTGTTCCGGAACCTGCTGATCCCCATCCTGAAATATCGTCCAAATTGCCCGCGGCACCGCCGCCTCCGCCCGCGGTGGCACCGCTTGCCGACGCTCCCTGGCCGCCGCCGTTTATTACGTCACCTATGCAGCTGATGGCCGCTCCGCCCGAACCGCCTGAGGTGTTGATTAAACTTCCATTGCTGCCGCTTTTGGCGATCACCGTCGAGGCGTCTAAAAACCATGAATCATATTGGGCCTGGGCTGGGTCGCCAACCTGAACGTTGTAAACATTGCCGGGCGTGACCGTTATTCCAAACTTTTTGGCATAGGCTCCGCCCCCGCCGCCTCCTCCTCCGAAAGAGCCGGAGCGATTTGCTCCATTACCGCCGCCCCCAAAACATTCGGCGTCAACCGACGTCACGCCCGCCGGGCATGTCCATGTATCAGTTGCGGTAAATACGTCAGTCGCCATAAATTTACTGAGGGCAGATCACTCGGCCCATTAGGACAAAGCACTGAGGCTGCGGCGGGCATTCAGACATTGTGACCACACCGAACGGCCGGTTGATCAGAAACTCGATCAGCGGCACGATGCGTGTCGGCCGGCAAAACTCCGGAATATTTCCCTGGCCAAATGACGGCACCACCGCTAACGTAAGAATCAACATTATGAGTATTCTGTTTCGCATCTTGAGTTCTCCCTGTTCTTAAACGTGCGTTATGTAGTCCATCGACGGATTGAAATAGAGTTCATCGGCCGTGAGTGCCACGCCGACAATCCTGATCACGGCGTCAGTCGTTGTTGGTTGAGTTTCAGTAATGTCGCCCGCCGTCTCGCTGGCGTACATCGGTTTGTTGATCGTCATGGCCGGAAAGGCGACATCGGCCCGAACGTTCCCCACCAAGAGCATGGTCGTCGGATCACCATCAGCCGCTGCGGTCAGCACACAGATACCCAGTATTCCTCGTGCATCACCGTCGGCCCCGGCAGCCGCATTTACGTCAGCGAGCTCCCAGCGACTGTCCGTTGGGTCGAGATAGCAGAGATCGCCAAAAGCCAGGGCGGCCCCAGCCGTACCGCTTCGTGTGATGCCGGTATATTTGCCGTCAGCCGACAACGCCGGGTCTAAGACGACAGCCGCATTCTCGGCCAGAGTGACCTGTCCAGTAAACGTCGGATTTGCCAGCGGGGCCTTTAAGGCGAGGTCAGAGTCGTCCGCAAGCGTGCCGTTTCGATCCTGAAAGGTGTAGGTCCGTACGGCCGTATTTGCATTTTGAAACAGCGACGTGAATGTATTGGCGAGGTTGCGAAACTTTATCGCCCATCCGCTCAACCCAACGTATCCGCCCGAGGTGTCCTTATTTGCCGCAGCCTCCTTTAGTGCCAGAGCCGATGCTACAGTCGCCGCAAAATTGGCATCGTCGCCCATTGCGGCCGCCAGTTCGTCGAGCGTGTCAAGGGCACCCGGAGCGGCATTGATCAGTCCGGCGATCGCGGTTGCGACCTTTGTATTGACTGCCTTTTGCGTTGCCACTTTTTGATCCGAATTTGCCGCGAGCGTCCCGTCAGCATCCAGATACGAGAGCGGAATAATGGTGCCGGCCACAAGGCTAAGGATATATGCCGGTGTGACACAGGCGACGAGGTCTCCGTCGGCACTCGTGACATAAACATCGATCGGGCCCTCCGCATCCGGCTGAACAAAATACACGGCATTCGGCTCGGCCGGTTCGGCTGGCGGGTTTAGTACCTTAAAGAATTTGACTGGAATTTGTGCCATTCGTTTGACCTTCGATCTTTGATCTTTGATCTTTGATCTTTGACCTTTGCTCTTTGACCTTTGACCTTTGATCTTTGACCTTTGATCTTTGACCAAAATCAAAGATCAAAAATCAAAGATCAACCCTTCACCACGAAACCTGCCCCCAAACCGGTGTGTAATCTACCGGTTGATAGCCGCCGAGCCGCCAGGCGAGCTTTATCGTCTGGGCGTGCGGCTGCTGGTAGCGGACGAGGGCGATGATCTCGTTATCCGTAAACGGCCGCGTCGGCTGTGTGTAAAGCCCCTCGCCCCAGACCATCGATTCGCCCCAGTGCGTCATGTCTGACGGCGGTGTGCGAACGTGCAATATTTCGACCACCAGATTGAGCGGCTGCGTGATCGAAAACGCCATCTCGCCCCAGACAAATTCGCTCCACGTTACCGGCCGTTTGTGAACGCGGGCGACAATGCCAAAATCCAGCAGAAATTTCTCGATCCCTCGTCCCGTCCCGCGCCGTGCCAGATGCCTCGCAAAGTTGCCATACACCCGCCGTTTGTCCGTGAGCGTGAACCAGCGGGGAAACCATGACCAGCCAAACAGAGCATTGAGCCAAAAGGTGATCCATTCGGCCGTCGCAGTCGCCGGGCCTATCGAATTCCAGAAAGCATCAAACTGCCCGTCCCAAGCGTCCAGCGTGTCGCCAAATACTTGCAAATACCGCTTCAACAGACCCGACTTGTCCTCACGCCGAAAACGAGCGGGCAAATGGTTGTAGAGATAGTCGGTATTGTTCATCAACTATTTGTATCTTTGATCTTTGATCTTTGATCTTTGATCTTTGAGTCCAAAGTCCAAGGTCCAAGGTCCAAGGTCCAAGGTCAAAGATCAAAGATCCAAGATCCAAGATCACAAAACAGTAATCGTCACGTCGTCGAGCTTCGCTATCTGATACTCGGCGAGTTTTGTATCGACGATCGGTGCCGCGAGGATCGAGCTGGCACCGGCCTCGATCCGGTCAACGCCAGCCGTGCCCTCGACGACGGCGATAATCTCGCTGCGGTAAATCGGCCGTCCAAACTGTTCTCGCGACGCCGCGTAAAAATTACGCAGATTCGTTTCGATCAGGGCGACGACCGCCGATTGCAGAACGCCGGAATTGAGACGCACCGTAAATGCGATGTCAAACTCGACAAACGACGGATTGACCACGTACACAAACTGATTGCCGACCACCTGATCGAGCAGGGCGGCGATCCGCGTCGCGGCCACCTGGTCTATGATCTCGCCGGTTCGCGTCATTACAACTGCGGTCGTGTGGCCCACGAGTTTCACTCCGCTCGCAAAATCGCCATTTGACACAAATGGGAACACGCGAACGATCCCGTTCCCGAGCAACCCCTCGTCCAGAATCGCGTCCTCCAAATCTTTGGCAGTGACGATCCGCTCGCCTCGGCGTTGGTAGCGCCGGACGCGTTCCAGCGTTTCGTCGAGCGGTTCCAGATCGGCACCTGAGTCAACCGCCGTCGGATTCGTCACCGCCGTCACATAGGCAGGCGTGTCGATGAGCTTCGTGATCTGCCCGGCCGAGAGCAGCGTGTGCCCGTTCACGGTTCGCCGTGCGAGCGTCGATCGAATCAAACCGCCGTAGGGAATGACAAGCTCGGCGATCGTCTCAAACACATACTTGCCGTCTTCGCTCTGCACCTCAGTTCCGGCGGCAATTGTGACCGCCGTATTGACCGGCGGAGCTATTGTAAATTCCAGCATCCCGGTCGCGGCCGTCGCGACCCGTTGCTCGATCCCGAATAGGTTGGCAAACGCGATATGATTCTGCTTTGGGATCTGATTGAAACGGTAAAACTGCTGCGACAGCATCCACGCCAGAGCCTCGGCGATCACCGTATGCGGGCTCGCTGGGTTTGCGTTTGTCAGCTCCGGGCAAAGCGGTGTATCGAGACCTTCCTCAACCAGCTTGCGAAACTCTCGCCGGGCCGCGATCTGAGCATCGACGATCGCCAGCGTCGCCGGCCCCGAAACATGTGCAATCGCCTCAGCCGCCAGCCGGTCCTCATTCCTGATCTCAAGTAATGGATATTCGATCATCTTTTTAAGCTCCCCTCCTTACAAAGGAGGGGTGGCAGCCGCTTCGGCTGACGGGGTGGTTCTCCTCGTCACGCCGCTCTCCTCGGCTCCTGCCACATCGCCGCCGTCCGCAGCTCGCGGCCATCGTACGAATTGTGGCTGACTATCAATCGTCCATCTGCCGTACCCGATATCTCAGGCCGGCACTCACACGCTGGATCGGGAATGTGCATCGTTTCCTCGCCCACCGGCGTCACGTCAACGTGGCTCGCATAAACATTGCGATACCATCTAGTTTCCGCCATCTCGCAACCTCCAAACCGGATAAACCAGATTGCCCGGAGCGTTCACCGCCCCGACATCTGAATACCGGATCTCAACCGTCGCCCGCCCTTCGTCATCCGTCGCCGATTTAACAAACACGTCACGCACCAACGGAACATACGCCTTGATCTGCTCCTCGAGCATGTAGGCCAGCCGATGTGCGAATGAGAAATTTTGCACGGCAAAAACAAAGTCCGGAATCCCGTAGAGCGGCATCATCACCCGCTCGCCCCGCCGCGTTTCGATGATGTCGGCAATCGCCTGGCCGATCACATCCTCACGCACACCGCTCGTCACAAACGTCCCACGAGCATCCACGCGAAAAGGAAAGCTAATTGTCGATCCCTGCAAATTCATCGTTTTCGGTAATTCGTGGCAAAACTCTTAGATCGTAATTATCCCGTTGACATACCACGCCTAATTTCTTATTCGTGCCATTCGCGTAATTCGTGGCGAAAGCTCTTTTCCAGCCTTTCAAAACACTCAACACAAACCTCTACCCCGACATCGTCAAACCAAACACGTCTCTCCGCTTCGCCCCGGTCGCATATTTCACACATCAGATAGCTGGCCCAACCTTGTTCACCATTCGGCCTTGCAGTGTCAGATTTCCGCTGGCGGTAACCGCCACATTTCCGTTTGCTGAAATCGTGATCGTGGTGCCGTTGACGACGATCGTCTGGCCCTCGATCTTGTTTTCCGCCGACGCCGTTGACTGGACATTTTGCCCGGTCGTTTTGTTGAGCTGCGATGCCAGGCTCTCGATATTCTCAGCCTGAATTTTGCAAAGCTGCTCGGCGATGACCTCCACGTTCTGGGCCACCAGCCGCTGGATGAGCGTCGCGATAAACGTCAGATTTTTCGGGACCTTAATGCCGGGCCAATCGAGGTTCAATTCCGTCGCAATCTTGGCATCCTCGTTGTAAACGGCCGCGTGATAGACGAGATTAAACTTCTGCCCGAGAACGCCCGAGATCAGCACCTCTTGCCCCTTTGCCGGCGTCATCAGCATCCCAAACCCGTCACCGAGACAATGCGATGCGGCCGGGACGACCCAGTCGTCAAATACGTTGTCCTCGTCAATCGACGGTATGATCACCTTGACCCGTCCGAGTTTGTCAGGATCGTCCGTTTCGGCCACAATCGCCGACTCGCAGATCAGCCACGGCGTCGTTTCCCCGCTGCCTTTTTTGCTTGCCGCATTGTAGAGGTTCACGCTCATCTTACGTTTCAGTCTTTAGGCGGCTGATTTTAGCTCTTTTATTGCCTTCAGGTAGTTGCGTATCCGCATCCTCGGCAGCGACAGTATTTCCTGCTCGCTCATTCCCGTCTCCCGCGACAGCACCACTACCGCTTTCAGCATCCCCATCTTTTCGAGTGCCTCTTCCCTTGTTTCGAAAAAAAGCTTCAGCTAATTTCGCTGATCGCCGAATCAGCTCAAAATCCGCTGTATCGAGACTCCTGAACATGTCAATATCGATCGGGCCGTCGATGGCGGCCGTGCCATCGTCGGTGGATATTTTTGAGATCATCCGGCCGAGCAGGAACGCTTCCTTTGCATAGCCCGACAGATTCTTGGCCTCGGCGTCCACCTCGTCGCGGCCTGTTGTGAGGCGTCCGATCTCGACCACATCGTAATTTGTGCCGGCCACGTCAAACCCAAACAAAACCTTAACCTCGGTCGCCGAGCGATGATCGAATTCCCGATCTTCCTGGCTGATTTCAAAAAAGCGGTTTACGCCCTGTTCCAGATCGTCGCGGTCAACCGAGTTGAGGCTCAGCAGAACGGCCAGATTGATCGGCAGACGCAGCTCGCCAAATTTTGTTATCGCGAGTGCTCGAAACATATCGGCCCGCTGCGTCGGACGCTCTGAACGCGGGTCGGCATCGAGCAGGAAAACGTCATTCATCGTCGTACGCCTTCCAATCGTCACCTCGCGGTGGACCTTGCCGTCCTTGTCCTCGTAGCCGAATGTCAATTCAAATTTGTGTTCCATGTTCTAAAAAAGCACCGCGAGGCGTCGGCGACATCGACGCTTGCGGTGCTTATCTCCTCGACCACCTGTCAGCAGAGCAAGGAAACCTAAAAGGGCATTGTCGCCTGCCCCGTGATTGACCCGGTACGCCTAGTAGCTCGCTTCGTGATCGGTCGGTTTGAAACCGATCGAGAAGTAGGCTCCGTCTTTCGACTCGCCCTTCTTGCCCTCGGGCTGAAACATTGTCGGGACGCACTCGATATAGTCGTCGGTGGCGATGACGGTCTTGCCGTCCTCGTCGAGTGTGACGACGCGAATGTTGATCTTGCCGACGTTTGCGCCGAGTATGTAATCGCGAAATTGCCGTGTAAATTCGGCCCCCTCGCTGTTCAGCTCATACGCCTGCTTGATCTTTACTTCCTCGACCTCGTACTTGCCGCGACCGATGATCGGATTTGGGCGGTTCCCGACAAAGATTTTGAACGGTTCATGCTTTACGCCGCCCGTCTCGATCTCAGACGCCTGGCAAACGCCGACGCCGTCCACCTCAATTAAATAGTGACCTAATGCTGTAGCCATTTTTCGTTACGCTCCTCCGTTCAAAACGCTGAGATCCTGCGACAGCGGTACGCTGTCGATATTGACGATGATCCGCTCGGCGGTCGGCGAGATTTTTAGCCCGAGCTGTATCTTGACGATTCCGAGATCGAGATCCTCGGCGGGGTTGTTCGACGCGTCACAGGTTGCGACAAACGCCTCCTGCTCCGTCGCCCCGTAAAGTGCTCCGGCACGCCACATGCTCCGCAGAAAATTCGCTGCCGAGCTTCGCAGATCTCGAAACAGCTTGCCGGTCCCGTCCACTACCTGAAACGTCGCCCAGGTGAGTCCGAGCTTTGCCGTGTAGTAAACGAGATTCAGCACACGGCGTTGGTGGACGAATTGCACACGCGTCTCACCCGTCGGGTAAAACAAACGTCCGCCGTAGATCTTTATGCCCTCGGTTCCGATCGGAGCGATGACGTTGATCTGCTTTTCGTTAAGCTGCGTTCGGGCGTTGTCGTTGAACATCGGCGTACCGTCAGCATTTCGCTCCACGTCGATTGCATTGAGTGCCGAGATATTCGCCGGTGCCTTGTGAACGCCGATCGTGCGGTCAACCTGAGCACACGCCCCAACCGCAAAGATCGACGGCGGGTAAAACTTCTTGTTGCCGTTCCCCGATAGATCGAGCATCTGCACCCACGGATAGTAGAGTGCCGCGTGAGCTGATCGGGCCGCGGAATAGTCGCGGGCGAGGATCTCGCTCACGTCTTCGCCATAGACCGAATCGTAGATCGCCAGCCGCTGATAAAGCTCGGCGTGAGCTTTCAGGGCTGCCAGCACGGTCGAGTCGTTAATGCCAGGCACCGCAACCTGGCCGCCGCCGAGATTGATGTCGGCAAACGCCCCGAGGGCCGCGACATATTTTGCGGCATTGACACCGGCGAAATCATCCGTGCCGCCTGTCAGTGCAGTAGCAGCCAGAACCGCCGGACGGTTGTTTGGTGCGGCGGTCGCCGACGCGAGATTTGTGAGATTCACGAGCTTCGAAGTCTGATTGACATGCGTGATGTCGGCCGTACCAATCGTGAAGTTGTCGTAGGTTTCGGGCAGAAAACCAAGTGCCTGAAGCTTGACGCTTGTAAAGATCAGCTTCACCGTGTTCGCCGTCGTACCGTCGGCTACCTGAACCTTAATATCGTCGAAGTAGCTGGACGGATATTTTGCATCCACCCGAAGCGTGTCGAGCGGCGATCCCGCACGATCATCGAGCGTCAGAGTTCCGACCGCGGCCGCGGCTCCGACCGCTCGTGAGATGATCGCCGTTTTACCGCCGTACAGATTAAACAGCACATACACCGCGGCGTCGAGCCACGAGTTGGCATTGAACCCGCCAAACTTGCGGACGTAGTCGAGCCAGCTCGATATGACCACTGGCGTATTCACCGGCCCCCACCCAGCGTAGCCGGCGAGAAACCCGTTCGATGACGGCTGTCGGTTAAGCGGCCTCGAAACCTGGCCGGCGTTGACTATTGCATGAACGCCCGGAGGCGTCTGTTCGATTACGACACTCATTATTTTTTGCCTCCTTCTGCTGTGTTCGGCGTCCCGCCTTTGGCCGGTTCCGTGTTTGGAGTCCCGCCTTTAGGCGGCTCTTCCGTAACGATCGCGACAAAGCCTTTCTCGGCCAATCGACGAACGTCGTCCGTGACCGATTTGACTTCGACCGAGCAATCGACCCCGAGCGATTGACCCTCAACCATCTGCGGCTGATTCAAAAGATTTCTGATAACCATGTTTTGCTCCTCAAACTCTGCAACTCTGCAACTCTGTAACTCTGTAACTTTCCCTTAACTCAAAACTTCCGTACTCACGCCCGGCAGCTCCGGCGTCACCCGCCGTTTACCGGCGTCGTTTAGCGAACTCACTCCGACAATCAGTTCCGTCACGTCTATCGGCTCCTGCGTCCGATCGGGCGTCTTCCACTTAAATGCCGTTTCAAAGATCGCGGCAAACGCCGTGATGTTCGCGAGCCGGGCAATATTTTCAACGCCCTTTGGTTCGAGTATCTGCGTGTTTAGCAGATAGGCCGTGCCATCGACCGTGATGCTGAATCTCAAACCGCCGAGCAGCTCGCGGACCTTGGCGAGCATTTGGTAGGCGCCGAGCTTTCTGTTTCCCACCAGCTTTCCGCGTCGGCGGGCTGTCTCGCCCCGAGCATCGTCCGTCGCACAGATCACCGCGAACGAACAATCATGACGGTATTCCAAAGATCTGTTCATCACCGGCGACGTCACCGGGTCCATCACATCCACACCGTCCGCATACCCGACCAGGATCAGCGGGAACCGCGGGCTTAGGTCGGCCAGGGCCTCTTTCAATTTCTCGCTGTCAAGCTCGCCCGAGTACGTACCAAAATCCCTAACGCCCATCGGCTCCATAACCGGCTGGAGTGTCGCGATGATCGCGTCCTCGATCCCGCCGGCATAAAACTCAAAATCAAGATTCGGTGCTGGCATCCTGTTCTAGCTCCCCTCCTTACAAAGGAGGGGTGCCGCTGCTTTGAGCGGCGGGGTGGTTCTTCCCTAACCGCCAAAATGACGACTAAAGATCTTCCCGATCGCATCCGGGTCTTCGTCCTGGTACATCACAAACGGCCTCGCCGGCGTTTTCGCCCGGCCTCGTCCGGTTCCGCCCGGATAGCCAAAATGCTGGCGTTTCGCCTGCACCATGTTCGTTCCGATCTCGACGCCGTCTCCCCGCAATCTGATCGAGTGCGAATTCCGCAGCTGGCCCTTGTCGATCAGTATCTTTAGCCCGCCCTTGCCTTTACCTTTGCGCCGTCCGGCTATCGTCGATTCAGCCAGCTTTTGCCACTTCTTCGGCCGGCCGCTCGAATTAAAGTTCCTCACGATCGAACCGACCATGTACGTACCGGCAGCCTTCATTGGCCGCTCAACGTGCTTGATGTCACGCTTCAGCCGGCCGCTCCGGTTCAGTACTCGCTCGATCCCTTCCAACGCCATACTTCAAAATCCATGGGAAGGGCGGCTTCGCATCCAGCGGCTAGGCCGCCCTTCGTTTTTTGAGACCCGCGATTCACCTTCCAGCGGGTGACTTTCGGCCTCGTTTTTCGTGTTATGGAATATCGTGCATAAACCCTTTGCGGGTGTCGGTGCGGGGGTTTATCGCCCCGCCCGAATCTTGAGCCTTGCAGCCGTTTTGCCCCACCCTGATTAACTTCACTCGTTGCACGCGATCGCGGCGTTGGCCGTCATCATCGCTTCGCGGACCTTTCGAATCGCTGCCGTCTGATCCGCCGACTTTGGGGTGTTGTCAATGATCGCTTTGGCGAGCATCTTTGCGGCATGGCGAATTTGCTCGTATCGCATCGTCTGATCACCTTTCGGAGCGTGATAGGTAAACATGTTGTCAAGCTCTTCGTAGGTCATAATTTCCGTTTACTCCGCACTCTTCAACTCCAGACTCTCAACTGTTTTAGTGACCGTCGGACGATCCGACAATCTATCGACCGTCACCTTTCCGAGCAGCTCCTCGGCCTTGCCGATCTCGACTTTCAAGCAATACTCGCGGTCGGCCTGGTCGAGATCCGCTGTTGCTTCGAGAAACGCAGCGAGCGTCATTTCCCTCGAACCAAATTTCGTAACATCGACCCGCTTTGCTACCGCCAGTTCGCCGGTGATCGTCACCTTTCGCCCAGTCGCTTTTAGCCAGGCTTTGATCTTTTTTTCGAGTACCGCCGACTTCAATTCGAGCGGGGCTTTCTTGAGCTGCAAACGTCCCCACTCGTCAGCCCATTCACGAATCTCTTTTTCAGTCACAGTCGCCATTAAATAAGTTGATCTTTGAACTTGAACCTTTGATCTTTGATTCCGGCTCTAACGTCGAAGATCAAAGGTCAAAGATCACTTTTTCAAAACCCCTTCAACGCGGTATCAGTAAACTTTGCCGAATTCGCATTCGTCAGTATCTTGTCCGAGTTCACCGGGTTGGTTACGGTCTCCTCGGCGGCGGGAACGTCCAGGGCGGCTTTGCCCTGGGAAACATCTTTAAGCAGTTTTATCGCATCGTCGTAAGCCTGCTTTCTGGCTTCGTAAATACCTCCGATCGCTGAGGTCCGGTTCTTCTGAAGGTGGAAAACTGCAAGATCGAGATTCAGGCTCTTCACGAGCGGTGTGACCGGAACCGGAAGCGAATAACGCGAACGCGCGTAAGCATCAAAGGTGCCCTGGGCAAATTCGATAGCTTTTAGGACGCGCGTTTCATCAATCTCTCCCGTTCCCTCATTGTCGGTAAGCTTGACGAGGCCATCCTCGCCCAGCTCATCGACCAGATCCTGAGTCTCGATATATGCCATCTACTTGACCGCGACCACCTTCTTCTGCCCTTTGATTTCGAGTAGGGCGACATATTCGGGATTCTCCGTTTCGTCGCCAAACACCAGCAGATCCGGCCCGAGCGTTCCCTTCTCAACGATCACGCGAACCTTTTTAGGTTTCGCGGCCGCAGCTTCGTCTGCGGCTTTCTTGCCCGCAGCCTTAGCTTCGACAACGGCATTCTTTTCTTCGTCAGTCATGGGTTCCTCCTTACGTTGCGACGGTGAAATTGATCACCGACTTCGGATAGATCATCCGGGTTCCGCCATAAATGCCACCGGTGATCTCTACCTTCGGGTTCTTGCCCATACCTAGCTGGCCCATCGACACGCTGCCGACCTGCTCGCTCGGTTGGCCGTTGACCTCGATAATCGAGAAATAGCCGGGGCCTGGCTGGCCGTTCACGCTCTTGTGCAGCGTTGGCGTTGACATAAAATCGCCAACGCTCTGCCCGTTCGGACGCTTGCCGACAACGATCACCTCGGCATCCGCGAGAAACGGCGTCCAGGTGTTGTTTTCGGCGATATAGCCTTCGTCATAAACGACGATCTGCGGCAGCCCGCGAATGGCCATGATCTTGTTCAGCTCCTCGACCGAGTACGGCAGAGCCGTATAGTTCGAGTTCTGAAAACCCTTGATGTCGGCCGCGTTCTGATTCTCCAGGAGCCAGTTGGCCGTCTTCTGGTTCATATAGGCAACGGCACCGGCCGCACTTGCACCGGTTCCGCGAAACTTGATTTTCAGAGCGTTGAAATCGGCGAGTGGACGGGCCGTTGCGACCGTGTCCCAATCGACAAGCGGTGTGTGAGTTTCGACCGCAAAGGTCTCGGAAACGACGACGCCGTTCTCATTGATCGAGATCGCACCCTTGAGCGTGTCCCAGCGGAGCTTCTCGATCCGCGCCATCGTCTTGTTAAAACGATCGCGGGCAATTCGGGCGATCTCATTGCTGAGGTCGAGCGTTCCGGCGAGCGTTCCCAGTTCACGGCTGCGAAGTATCTCGCTTTCTTTGAGGATGTCCGTTTCCTTAAACGGGATCGGCTCATACTCGTATTGCTTCGATCCCTGACGGGTGTCCGTCTTTGGGTCGGTTCCCATGACGTGCGGAGCGGTCAGCCCGCGATCGCGTTCACGCTCGTCCCAGCGTACCTGTTGCGACATTGAGGTATGCATCGGCAAAATGCTCTGGCCGATGTACTGAGCGGGATCGGCTGTGAAAGCCTGAACCACCTCGTTGAGCTCTGCGTTGGTTGGAAAGGTAAGTACTAAACTCATGTGATTACAGGCCTCCTAGAATTTGAAAATGCCTCCCGCACGGGTTGAACCGGCGAGTTCGGTTTTGGCGGTCGCGTCGAGCCGCAAACAGAGCGATTCGTCCAGACAGCCGGCGATAAATACCGCGATCGGCGTATCCCCGACGCCATCCGAACCTTCGTCCGCGATTCCTTTTGCAACTTCCGATCCGTCCGAGCCAAACACGTTGGCACCGGTGGCAACTGCGACCGCGGCGTTAGCGGCCAGCGTAATCGCGTTGGCGGCAATCGAGAGGATCGTGCCGATGACCACACCGGCAGCGTTCTTTAGCACATCCCCGACGGCAAATACCGAGGCATCGTCCACGGTTCCCGTCGCTGAGTTTGTCGCAAAGGGCGTTCCCGTTACCGCCGCTCTCGTCCGACGGCGGGCCAGCCCGCCGGTTGTGATCAGGCCGACCACGTCGCCGCGTCCGACCGCAAATGCGTTCTTTGCAGTCACGCCGGTCAGCACGGCGAGATCGGCACGGGTCTTTTCAAGCGGCGTCTTGGCCGCGATTGTTTCGATAAGTTTTGACATTTAGGCTTTACCTCCCTCGGTTTTGACACCCGCCGCATTCTTCATCGCGTTTACGCGATCGTTGTTGATCATCGCGTCAGCCTCTTTCGTGGCGACGATGTTGCCGAACTTCTCGCCGAACTGGATCATCGGCGGGAGCGAGCTGATCAGCTCCTTGGCGAATTCGAAGCGTGAGAATTCGTGGGTTGTCTCGTCGTCGCCGGTTCCCTCGCTGAAGCAGACCGCTTTCTTCTCATCCTTCGCGTCAGCAACGGCAAGCGATTCGAGCCATGGGCCGACACCGATGTTCTTTAAGAAGTGCTTGCCCTTATCCGCCGGGATATTCTCGACAAACTGGGCGATGTCCGATCGGACGCCGCCCGCGATCTGGCCATCGATCTTCGCTTGAAGTTCCGTGTTCGCCGTTTCGAGTTTGGTGAGCGTCTCGGTAAAATCGGCCTTCACCGCGCCCACCGCCGCGTCGATCATCGACCGGACATCAGCCGCGCTAAACGCCGTCGGCGTCTGGGCGGCCGCCGGCGTTTTGCCTGCCTCGCTCAGATCAGCCTTCTCGCCGACGCCAAGCAGCTTCGATTTAAATTTTTTCCAGAAGCTCTCCGGCAACTGGTCCAGATCTGTCTCTTCCATTTTTTTCTCCTGTAAATTGAAAGTTTCGACGGCGAAATTGTCGCCCTCTGCAAATTGAATGTCCCTTAAACCTTTAATTGCGGGCGGCTGGGCACCGAGAAATCCGACATGTCTCAGGTTTGGCGGATTCAGGTAAAATGACGCCGAACGCTTTTTGTACTCACCTCGGGCGACGGCTCGCTCGAATTCATCATTCGTGTCCGCAAACCTCGCCTCGAGCACATCGCCGTTCAGACGGATATCCGACGCCCAGCCAAACGCCGGTGCCGAGTCGCTGTCTGGGTGTCCCAGAACAACCGGGGCCTCATGCGGCCCGGCGGCATAGTTGGCGATCACTTGCTCGATCCAGTCCGGCGTCAGATCGCGGTCCACACCGAGCGAATCGACTGCCTTGCCGATCCTCGCGATTTCGATCCACTGTCCATTAAATCCAACCTTCGCCATAATTTTTGACTGGACCGCCGGCGTCTCGCCTGCTTAACGTGAAAACAAAAAGGCCCACGATCCGTTTCGGATCATGGGCCTCGCTGAGCCTCTAAATTTCCTACCTTATATATATGGGCTTCGCCGAGCCTCTTTATGCAGCAGCCCTCAACGGGCTTGATTTACGAATGTTAGCCCTTTCGCGCGCCCGTTGCAAGTGAATAATGTTCTTCCGCTTACATTTTTTACACACTATACGCATATCGCCGACATTGTCATCGGTCAATTCGCAGATCATCGCTCCGCAACACGGACACCGGACCTCAAAAAAATTTTCATCTTTATTTTCCGCGATTTGCATTGAGCCTCTTAGCGGTCTGCCAACGACATCACAAATGCCATTCAATTTCATTCAATCGATTCAGTTTCGTTTTTCTCGCCACGGTGCGTACCTTACGGCAGTTTGCCCTAATCCGAGCGGAAATCGCCGTAAAATGCGAAATCCGCAAACGGGGGAAATCGTCGGCGGAAAGATTAAAAACATATTGTGGATTGGTTGTCAAACAGGGACCTTATCGGTTCGCCAACGCCTCGGCAACACGCGGACTCAGCCACAGGCTCTCGACTCGTTTTGCACCACCATTCGCCACCGCGTCCACATCGATTCGGCGCCAGCCGTGTTGCTCATAGAGATCCCGATACAATTCGCAGGCGTATCCGCTGATCACAACAAACCCTCTAACCGCTTGGACGACGCTGGCGATCAGGGCGTGGCCGTCGTCGTCAAGCTCGTGGCGGTAGCGTTTTTTGTCCGTACGGGTCTGGGTGACGTAAGGCGGGTCAAGGTAGAAAAGCGTCCGGGGCGAGTCCATTTCGTCGATTAGTTTTAGCGCGTCGCGGTTCTCGATCTGGACGGTTGTCAGCCGTTTAGCCGCATCATAAACGACCTGCGGCCTGATCGACGCGGCTGGCGAAATCTTTTCTTTGTGCCGCTTCCAGTTTGACGCGATCGCAAGCGTCCCCCCATGCAGGCTCATTCGCAATCGGAAATACAATCGCCTCGCCCGCTCCAGGGCGTCGTCGGCCGCCATCAAACAAAGTTCAAATTCCTCCCTCGCCCACGGCGTCAGCCTGATCGCCCTTATCAGTTCGTCCGGGCGGTCCCGTAACACGCGAAAGAAATTACAAACGTCGCCGTCGAGATCATTGTACGTCTCGACCCTCGAAGGTCGCTTCTGAAACAACACCGAGCCACCGCCGCCAAACGGCTCGACGTAATGCTCGTGAACGGGAAAGTGTTCGATAATCCATTTCGCCATGCGAAACTTCGAACCGTAATATTTGAGAACCGGATTTGTTAGCATAATGTCCCTCCGTCTAATAGGTAAAGGGACACACACTACCGTGTCGGAAACCGGACTGTCAAGATTTTTTTTAATTCACTTTTTCGCCGTTGACGATGAGGTCCGGCATTTCGCCGGTTGCTAGAACGTGACGCAGCACGCGGTCCGTGGCGTCTTCCATCAACCGCTGTATTTCAACATTCGGGTCATCTCTCCGATTCATCAGCGGAGCATGATCGACCTCGATATCAATCCGGTCAATGTCTGCCGCGTCTGGGAATATTTGCCGGCCGCCCAGCGTTGCCAGCATCGCGTTAACTCCTGCCTCGGGCAAAAAAATGTGCATCGATTTTGAGGACGGTTCGTTAAGTTCGAAAGCCTCTTCCGTGTTAGAATTTTCCGACATTTAGTTTTTTCTCCTTTGGGGAAATATCAATAAGCTCGGCGAGAGATCGTCGGGCTTATTGTGTTTTTGGGAAACTCGGCGACCCTGCCGACTTTCTACACAGCCATGGTATCAGAACAAATTCTAACCGTGAAGGAAGTCGCCGAAAGGCTCGGCTCATCAAGATCGACGGTCACGCTCTGGTGTCGCGCAGGCAAATTTCCGAATGCGAAAAAAATAATAACACGAGTCGGTGATCACTGGGAGATCCCCGTCGCCGATCTTGCGAATGTTGAGATCAAAATGGGCCGCCCGAGGGTCAGCGATGACTGACATGTGGTCGGTAATGTTCAGCCGTTCTGGAATGCTGATGACCTCAGCGACTACCCAGAAAGAGCAAGGCGACCTGGATGCAGCGATCGAAACTTTACGTGCCGCGTATTTAGTTGCAGCCGAGGAGGGCGTGGACCACGGCATACAGGCCCACCTTAGATTACCGCTCTATCTTCACCGTGCCGGTCGCAAAGCTGAGGCGTGGGCTGAGTTTAACCACCTTGCTCTCGAAGGCTATCCGGGCATGGAAGAACGAGGGCGGGATCGGATGATTCTCAATCTTTCCGCCATTTTTGACAAAATGCGACTTACGCTACAACGCGATAAAATGCCCGAACAGGCCGTTCGATTTGGCGTGTGGTCGCTGCTTTGTATGTTGGGTGAATCGAGTTCAATTTCCCATCTATCTAAGGATTGGATCGCTCAAGAAACTACCAAATTATTGAAAAAAGCTAAACGCCTTGATCTGTTGCCGGTCGTTCTGGAAATGATCGATGGCGAACTCTTACGATCCGAATTTAACCTGCCATTGCTCGGCGAGCGAATCGACCATCTCTTCGGGATCGATACCTCGTATCATTTGCCAGAATTGCCTTGAAACATTGGCGTTGACGTGGGCTTTGCATTTGCCTTGGTCGGGCCAGGCGTCGGCGTTGCGTATTTTAATGGCTCCCGATCCGACCCAAACATTCCTGGAAAACACGCTGGGATCTGCCCGGCGATAATGAAAGTTAGCGGCAGTACGATGATCGCCAGAATGATTCGTCCGGGCGTCCAATATCTTAGCCGCTTGCCGCACGTCGGACACGAGACGGCATCCGTCGAAACGCTCTCTTTACATTCCGGACATTTGATCAGGGCCATATTAGAAACTATGTATCACATGCTTGACCTTTGCCCAAACGGTGAAGTTGTCCGTCCGCTTGACCTGACGGATTGGGTAAGCGTCATTTGCCGGTACGAGGTAAAGGCCGTGACTGTGCTGCTTGAGGCGTTTAACTGTGAATTCACCGTTGACCTCGGCGATCACAACATCACCGCTCCGAGCGTGCTCAGTCTTCTCAACAACGAGCAGATCACCGTGGTTGATCTTATTATCAACCATCGAATCGCCGAAAACGCGAACGAATCCTACTGCCTCAGAGCCGCTTCGCAGATACTCGTCGATGCTGATGTATTCCGCATTCTGCTCAACGACTTGTGGATATCCGGCAGGAACAGGGACCGAAAAATAAGGTGAAAGTAAGGTAGAAGGTCGGATCGAGAGGGCTTGTATTTTCATATTTATGGTTCATTTGTGTTATGTGCTATCCCGTTTTACGGGTCCTTTTAGGTTGGTCATGTATCTCGATATGGGTTACAAGTTCCCGTGGTCGAGATGTACCGGGTGTTTCAATTTCTTCAATAAGAATTTCTCGAATAATATCACGAATATTCGCCGAGTCAAACTGAATGGGCGAGCCTTTCGTCTGTGAAACAATCTCGCGAATGCGATCTTCCAGTGTTGACGGCGCATTGGCGACAAAAGTAAATTTTTGAGCTCGTTTATAATCGGCCTTCGACATTAGTTCCGTCTCATGACCGATCAGGCCAGAACTTGCGAGCGCCCGGCAGATTAGAAACTCCGTCAGCAGATCGAGTGTCCGACTAACCAAATTACCGCCGGCGATCTCCGCATCGCTATAGACCAAATGGCCCTGTTCGTCCGCGATCAGCTTAAGGCGTTTCGTTATGGCGTCCAATTGGTGAGTGGTATCTTGCGGTACAATTTGTGGCCCGTCACCTGTCAAAAGCCAGTGTAGGTTACAGTTTGTCGCTTTCGAGATAAGGATCAGTTTTGTATCATCCGGCACCCTGCCCGCCGCATAATTCTTGATCGCCGCTGTGGAAACGCCAATTTTTCGTGCAATTTCAGCATATTTTGCATTCCCAAATGCAAGCCTGAACCGCTGGCCAAATGACGTTTTTTCTGACATGGATACAATTTGTACCGTTTTCTCTTGACAGTGGGTGACAATTTGTATACGTTCTAATTCACGGTTGAAAATTTCATTAGAAATTACAACCTCTGAAACGGGAAATTTTACCATGACGCCAAGACAAAACAAAAACAGATTGATGGACATCGGTAAGTCCGTGGCCGATCTTGCCCGCGAACTGCACGAGGACAATCCGGATGTCACCGAACGCAGCCTCTACACGATGATTGACAACATGATCTGGGGCCGCGATTTCTATCCACGCTACGCCGACTATCTGAATGCGAAATACGGTTTCAAATTCGCCCGTCCTGACCACAAGCGTCCGGCACGGCAGATCTTGAAGGCTGCCTAAATATCGAAGTCTTTTCGATTCGATTCTACCCCGCTCGCTGAGCGGTTTCTATTCAAAACTTCGGAGGAAAATTTGAACCATGCCAAACCTGAGATTGATTGATAAACAAAAAGAGTTTCCGGCACATTTGTCGCCGCTCGCACTCACGTTTGAGGCTGAGATTAAACGTGTTCGCATTGAGAGCGGCTGCGAGATCGCCGACGTGATGCGCGAGCTGGCCGCAGCGTCGGGGGTGTCTGAGAACCACCTTTACAACTATCGCAACGGCAACACGGATATTCCGGGCTCACTGATCCGTGTTTTTTGCTCGATTTTCAAATCGAACGCCCTGGCCGACGTAACGCGGTGCGACGAACTGGAATTCGAGATCGAGGGCGATATCGATATTGCCCAGATGTGCAACCGCCAAGTCCGCTCGATGCTCGACGGCGGTAACGATTTTCTCGACGCATTTGACGACGGCCGCATCGACGGGCACGAGGAGATAAAACTCGCCCATTCTGCCGCCCGCATCCGACGCGATTCCTATCGCCTGCTCGAATACGCCCAACGCTCCCGCCGCCGCTCACTGGGCAACACGCCGCCAGTCGCGGCATAGGAGGTTACCAATGTTTTTCACGCACCTTAGCAACACGAACAGATCCAATAATGCCTTACAGCGGGAAGCCGCGATGCTCCTCCGACTCAAGAGTAATTTGCTCATCCACGGTAAAGACTCGTTTCTCAACAAGCTCAAAGCGGATATCGCCACGCTGAATGCAAACCATCCTCGCTGCACTCCGCTGGCCCTGCATTCGTGGCAATGCGGTGAGGGGGCAATCGGTGTCAGCCTCGGCGACCAATTCACCGTCGGATTCTATCTTTATCCGGTCAAGCAAATTTGACCTTTCGTCTCCCAAATTGGGAGACGAAAGCAAGAAGGTTTGTTGAAAACAAACGGGTTATTAAATCAACGATTAGTTTTTGGGAGGAAAAATGCCAAGAAAAGCAGCAGCAGCATTAGCGGTCGCGGACGAACAGCCCCAGATCGACCCGGCGACTTTATACCAGATGCTCGGCGCCGCGAGATACGCAAGCCGTCTGAGTAACCAGACGAAAACCGACGCGGTTCGATTTGTCATCCTGGTTCGGGATAACAAGTTTTTCGAGCCGTTAGGATTCACAAAGCTCGACGATTTTCTCGATTCCCAGTTCTCGCCGCTCACTCGAACGACGTTCTACCGCGAACTTGAGCTATTCGAGAAGGAGGGCGAGCAGTACGACCTTTTCAACGAATGGAAGATCCCGGCCCGCGTCCGGCGTCAATTAACCTCCGGCGATATCGCAATCGACGGTGACGAGGTTGTGATCGCCGGTACCGAGCGGGTCAGCCTGACCAATTCCGGCTCCATAAAAGCCATCCTCGAACAGCTCGTCAAGGAAAAGATCGCCGCCCAATCAGTTGCGTCAGACCATTTCGACAAACTCCAGAGATCACGCCAACACCACCAGATCGCCGAGGACCGGGCCGAGCTCCTGAGCGATGAGGTATCGAGACTCCGAGCCGGAACGCCTTACGAACAGCAACTCCGCGACACAATTCATTCAATGCTCTCCCTCACGGAAAAGATCGGCTGGCTAAACGACGAGGAAAAGCAGGGCAAAGGACTGGTTGCCCTGCCTCAACTCGAAACGGCTCTCGAACAAATCGGTGAATCCTACGGCCTCGAAATCTTTGGAGGTGCCAAATGAGTTCAACCCAGCAATATTTTATCAGCCTGATCGGCATCATCATCGGTAGCCTCGGCATCGGGTTTGCAATCGGGTGCCGCGTGATGGCAAATGCCGCGACGAGGTTGGTTGAGCAGGCAGACGAAAGCGACATGATTCTTGACGCGGAGGAAATCGATGCTTGACGCAACTGAGACACGCGACAGTGAAACCGAAATCTACATCTGCGCCCTGTGCGGCCGTGCCATCATCGCTCGCCTGCCGCGAGGGCTGAAAGGGAAATTTGAACACCTCCGCTGCCGACGCCGCAGCGAGGACGAGATTTTGAACGCATCGGTGATCTGCTAACTGCCGACTGCCGACTGCCGAACTGCGAACCTTGTTAAATATGATCTGGCTGACCCCCCAGAATTTAACCGAACTCGGCGTGTCCCGCCGCCAGCTAAACGATGGCCGGTCACTTTGGACGTGGAAGACCACCGGCGAGCGGGGCCGCAACGGCAAGCCCATTCGTATGGTTCTGCTCGAATCGATGCAGCCCAAATGGATTGAAAAGTGGCTCCAGACTGGACCGCAGGCGTCCCGCCTGCCCGACGACATTGGCTCTTTGACAACTGAACCTCTACCAGATTCGCCGTCCGAAATTCGGGCATCGGAAGGCGACGCCCTCGACACCGAAACTAGGCAAAAGGCCGGTGCCGAGGACCAATTGACGCGGGCGCTCGTCCGTTACCGGCCGGAGATTCGTAATTCGCTCCTCGCCGAGGCCGAGCGTCTCGCGTCAATTATCGAACGCTTCAACGCCATAAAACCGAAACAGCTGCGAGACTCGAAAGGCAAGTTGACCCCCGTCCAATCGGTTCTTGACCTTTGCGCCGAGACGCCCTGTACAGTCCCCGAAATACTTGCCATTGAACCTGCACGGGGTAAAGCACGATCGGTGCGAACTCTCTACATCTGGGCGACCGATTACGAAGCGATCAGGCTCGCTGCGTTCCTTCGCAAGCCGCCCTCGCGGCAATCGGTAATCGACAAACGCCGGGCACCGATCAGTGCCGAGGCCGAGGCTTGGATTAATGCGAATTTCAAGACAAAGGCGAGTGCCGAGCGGCTCTACAAAGACTGCAAGAAAGAAGCCGCAAAACGCGGCTGGACGATCCCGGCGAGAGGCTGGTTCTGGCGCAAATACAAATCGATCCCTCAGGTCACACGCACTCTGATCTACGGCGGACAAAAGGCATATACCGGCAAATACGCCCCCTACGTTCCGCGCGACTATCGCGATCTCGCCGCCTTGCAGATCCTCTGCGGTGATCATTCCGTTCGCGATGTGACCGTGATGCTGCCCGACGGCTCGCTCACGCGGCCGTGGCTCACGCTCTGGCAGGATCTGCGGACCGGTTTGATCTGGGGCTGGCATTTAGACCTTACGCCATCGTCGATCACGATCGGGCTTGCTTACGCGAGCGGTGTCCAGACATTCGGGGCCCAGCCGCTCTCGCGGCCCGAAACAGATTTTTACAGCTACCTCTACACCGACCAGGGCAAGGACTATCGCTGCAAACAGTTGACTGGGCAAACGCTCGAATTTCGTGATCTCAGCTACGGACGAGCGGCCCTTATTGAAGGCGGTTTGAACAACCTTTGTACGCAGCGGCGGGTCGGCCTGATGGACGAGCTCGGCGTCAAGCACCTCATGGCCCGCGGCTACAACGCCCGCGAGAAGTTTATCGAACGCACTCACAAAGACATTTCCGCGTGGGAGCAAAACACGTTTGAGAACGAATACTGCGGTCGCGGCATCGGCCACAAACCGGAACGCTGGAAATCCGCCTGGCAGCGTCACCAAAAGCTGCTCAAAAAAACGGGAATGCACCCTGACTGGCTCGCCTCCGAGTCGCCGTTTATGACTCTCGACGATTACCGCGACACCATCGCCGGCTGGATCACCGAGTACAACCAGAGCGAACACACCCGCGTGGTCCTCGGCGGTGCGACCATCGTCCCCATCCGCGAATACGAGCGGCTCTATACGACCCGCTACGACATCGACGACCAAACGCTCGCTCTGCTCCTGCTCCGGGCCGCCAAGCGAAAGATCGGCAAAAACGGCATCCAGTTTTTTCAGTCGCATTTTTATTACCTGCATGAGGAAATGTCCGAATTCAAGGGCCGCGAGGTCGAGGTTCGCCACGATGACGACTACACCCGCATCTGGGTTCACCTCCCAAATGGCCGCACGGTCGAGGCACCGCTGGTGACGAGTTCCGGCGTACTCAATCCGAACAAACAAACCATGGCGATGGTCGCCCGTCAGCGTGCAAAAGAGCTCGCCGAGGCTCGAAACTACCAGCTCGTCCAGCAGTCAAACTGGCGTGGCGAAACCGTCGAGCACCGCGTCCAGGCAATGCTCGGCGTCCCCGACACTGACGGGCCCGAGCAGGAAAAGATAGCCGTTAATGCCCAGCCTCGCGTTCCGCTGATCGGCCGCTTCGACCGGGCCGTCTCGGCAGCAAGACCCAGCGTCACCCCCGAAATGATCGAGGGTGCAAACGTGATCGAGGGCCTGTTCGGACGATCTGCGTCGGACGACAAATGCCGGATCAAAGAGGAGTGGGAAGACTGATTCCTGGACTTTGGACTTTGACTTTGGATTTTGACAATTTTGACCGGCGCTCAATGAAATAAGCCATCCGGCGGTTGCGGGGCTTTCGTGCGTCGTGATCATACATCGAGCGGTTA
>Ga0138256_10001462_pt1 | contig 25448 bp, 21 predicted proteins | sample KNB2016incub_MG_FD_105486 | JGI IMG/M metagenome (GOLD analysis project Ga0138256, IMG submission 105486) | Active sludge microbial communities from wastewater in Klosterneuburg, Austria - KNB2014incub_MG | ecosystem: Engineered > WWTP > Activated sludge > Unclassified | place: Austria...
GGGCTGTTCAACATCGGGGCCGAAGGGCAGCTGGCGATGGGCGGGTTCTGTGCCGCGCTGGTGGGGCTCCTGCTACCGGTGGGCACACCGGCGGTGGTGGCCATTCCACTCTGCCTGGCCGGTGCGGCGTTAGGCGGGGCGTCGGTGGCGAGCGTGCCCGGCGTGCTCAAGGCCCGCTTCGGCGCGAGCGAGGTGATCGTGACGATCATGCTCAACTTCATCACCCTCGCCTTCCTCAACTGGCTGATCGCCACCAAGCTGAACGTCGCCGAATCGCTGCACACGCCGGAGATCAACGCGGGGGCGGTGGCGCGGCTGTCGAGCGTGATCGACGCGTTCCGTGGATCGGCGGCAAACTTCGTCCTGCTGGTCGCGCTGGCGGCGGCGGGCTACGTGGGGTGGTACCTGTTCCGGACCCGCGCGGGCTACGACCTGCGCGCGGTGGGGCTGCAACCCGAGGCCGCCGAGTACGGCGGGGTGAAGGTCGGGAGCGTCTGGCTGCGGGCCATGCTCATGTCGGGCGCGCTGGCCGGGCTGGGCGGGACGAACTACGTGCTGGGCTACAAGCAGTATTACGAGGAGGGCTTTGCGGCGGGGGCCGGCTTCCTCGGGATCGCAGTGGCGCTGGTCGGCCGCAACCACCCGGCGGGCGTGGTGGTCGCCGCGCTGCTCTTCGCCACGCTGTCGCAGGGAGGGCTGGCGGTCAACGCGGTGGTCCCGAAGCAGATGGTCGACGTGCTGACGGCGGTGGTGATCATCGCGGTCGCGACCTCGGTCCCCGAGGTGCAGCGGCTGCTCCGGAGCACGGTGCGAGGAGGGGCGAAATGATCGTCCTCGCCTTTCTCGTGCAGACGCTGCGCATCGCCATCCCGTACCTGTTCGCCGCCGCGGGGGGCGTGCTGTCGGAGCGCGCGGGGATCATCGCCCTCACGCTCGAGGGGTGGATGCTGACCGGGGCGTTCACCGCGGTGCTGGGGGCGCACTACTCCGGCTCGCCGTGGGTGGGGGTGCTGTGCGGGGTCGCGGGCGGCGTGTTGGCGGCGGCGCTCCATGCGGTCGCCTGCATCCGGTATCGGGGGGACCAGGTGGTGGTGGGGATCGCGATCAACCTGCTGGCGGTCGCGGTGACGCGGTTCTTTCTGCGGCTGGCGTTTGATTCGTCGTCGAATTCGCCGCGGGTGGTGGGGTTTGAATTTGGGACGGGGGACGGGGGACGGGGGACGGGAGTGCTCGCGTCGCTCGCGAATCCGTTGGTGCCGCTTGGAGTTCTTTCCCTGGTTCTCGTCTGGTGGATTCTTTATCGCACACCCTTCGGGTTGCGGTTGCGGGCGGTGGGGGAGAAGCCGGAGGCGGCGGCGTCGGTGGGGGTGGCGGTGCACCGCATCCGCTGGATCGCGGTGCTGGGGGGCGGGGCGCTGGCGGCGCTCGGCGGGACGTACCTGGCGCTCGAGCAGCACCAGTTCACCGACAGCATGACGGCGGGGCGCGGCTTTATCGCCCTCGCGGCGGTTATCTTCGGCAAGTGGGAGCCACGGCGTGTCGCGCTGGCTTGCCTGCTCTTCGCCGCGGCCGAAACGCTGCAGATCCAACTTCAGGGGCTCCAACTGATTCCCTCCCAGTTCGTCGAGATGATTCCGTACGTCCTGACCATCGTGGCCGTGGCCGGCGTGGTCGGGCGTGCCGCACCGCCGGCGGCGCTCGGCAAGGTGAGCGAGTAGCCCGGTGCAATTCGACATCGCGCAGTCGTTCCAGTCGCCCGTGGTGCGAGTGATCGGCTTGGTCATCGCCACCGGACTGCTCTTCATCCTGGCGCAGGAAGTCCGCAAGATCCCCAAGAAGCTGTTCGCCCTGATGGCGACGGCGTTCATCGACATGATCGGGCTCCTGATGATCATCCCGATCATCCCGTTCTATGCCCATGAGCTGGCGACGAACGGGCTGGACGTGGGGCCGGTGCATTTCGGGATCGGGATGATCCAGGCCATCCTGGTCTCCTCGTTCACCGTGGCGCAGCTGCTCAGCGCCCCGATGTGGGGACGGTTCTCGGACAAGCACGGGCGCCGTCCGGCGCTGCTCATCGCGTTAGGCGCGTCGGCGCTGGCTTACCTCGTCTTCGGCTTTGCCACGTCGCTGGTGGTGCTCTTCCTGTCGCGCGTGCTGCAGGGGGCCGGGGGCGGAACGGTCGGGGTCATCCAGGCCTATGTGGCCGACAGCGTGGCCCCGGAGGACCGGGCGCGCTCGTTAGGGTGGCTGTCGGCGGCCACGAACCTGGGGGTGGCGCTGGGGCCCGTGCTCGGCTCGGTGGCCATCTCCATCGGCAAGAGCGACCTGATGCCGGGGAGCGGGACCTTCGCGCTCGGGCGCGCGGCGCCAGGGATCGTCGCCGCGCTGCTGTGCGTCATCAACATGTGGTTCGTGCACCGATACCTGCTGGAATCCCGCGTCCACCACGAGGTGCCGGCCGGGGCCCCGCCCCGCCTGTCGTCTCGTGCCGCACTCTGGCGGGTGATCACCCACTCGGCCGAACCGGCGTCGCGGCTGATCCTGATCTACGCCATCGCCATGGGCTCGTTCCAGGCGGTCACGGCGATGCTCCCGCTCTTCCTCGAGGCGCGCTTCCAGGTCGACGAGACCAACATCGGCTACTTCTTCATGTATGTCGGGGCGATCTCGGTCTTCACCCGCGTCCTGATCCTCGGGCGCGCCGTCGATCATTTCGGCGAGGCGCGGCTCTCGCGCTACGGCGTGGCATTCCTGGCGCTGGGAATCGCCGGCATGCCGCTCTCGAACAACGCCGTCAGCCTGGCGCTCGCGGTGGCCCTCATCCCGCTCGGGACGGCCTTTACCTTTCCGTGTGTGACCTCGCTCCTGTCCCGGGTGATCGGGTCCGGTGAGCGGGGATTGTACATGGGAATGCAACAGACCTTCGGCGGCGTGTCCCGCATCATCTTTCCGCTCTGGGCCGGCTTTGCGTTCGACACGCTGGGCACGGGAATCCCGTTCTATACGTCGGCGATCGCCGTCCTGGCGACGGTCTTCCTGGGACTCGGGCTGGACCAGTTCGTGAAGCCCAAGCCCGTCATGGCGTAGGAGGGACCTCGCATGGCTTCGGACGCGCCGCGCTCCCCCGACTCGCGATACGCTCCCACCGTTGTGGGAGAGCGCGAACGAGAGCAGGTCGTCCGTCGGCTGGGCGATCACTTCGCGCAGGACCACCTGTCGCTCGACGAGTACGAGTTTCGTGTGCAGGCGGCGCTTCGGGCCACCCAATGGTATGAGCTGACTGCCACCACCAACGATCTCCCCGCGCTCGACGTCGACGCGCTGCGGGTGGCCGCGACGCCCACCGGGTTCATTCCCGGGCTGCGACGCATGGTGGTGGCGTTCATGGGCGGCGTGGTCCGCAGGGGGCAGTGGCTCGTGCCACCTCGCCTTGGCGCGATTGCGGTCATGGGCGGAGTGGTACTCGACCTGCGCGATGCCACGTTGTCGGCGCATGTGACCGAGGTCTTCGCGGTGGCCGTGATGGGTGGCATCGAGATCAAGGTGCCACCGGGAGTCCGCCTGGAGTCCGATGGCATTGCCATCATGGGCGGCTTCGAGGACCAGGCGGGCTTTCCCGCGTTGGGTCACGCGGATGCTCCGGTGGTGCGGGTTCGTGGCATCGCCTTGATGGGCGGCGTGATAACGCGCATGCAGCCGCGCGGCTGGCACGACGAGGATGACGATTGACGAGAGGCACGATGGAACTGCGACCCGTAACACGCTCGAGCGGTGCGACCCGTCGAGCGGCAGGCGCCGCGTGCGCGCTGCGCTCACCACGTCCGACGCTCGTGAGGCTCGCGGCGCTCACGCTCCTCGTGTGCGTCACGCCACGCGGCGCGGCAGCGCAGCTTCCAACGGAATGGCGCGATTCACTCGTCTTCAACACCTTCTCGATCGCCGCGATCGATCCGCGCACCGGTGAGGTTGGTGTCGCCGTCACTACGCGTGTCGCCTGCGTCGGCAATGGCGTGCCATGGGTGCGCGCCGGAGTGGGGGCGGTGGCGACCCAGGCCAATACCAGGACCGAGTACGGGCAGGAACTGCTGGACGCGCTCGCCGGTGGCGAAGCGCCATCGAGTGCGCTCCCCCGTCTCCTGGCCGCCGACAGCGGTGCCATCTCGCGCCAGGTCGGGGTGATCGGGGTGGACGGCCGGAGCGCGCAGCACACGGGCACACGCACGTCGCCATGGGCCGGGCATCGTGCCGGCACCAACTACGTGACGCAGGGGAACCTGCTCGTGGGTCCGGAGGTCGTCGCGGCGGTGGCGGCGACGTTCGAGGCGAGCGAGGAAAGCGGGCGCCACCTGGCCGATCGCCTCATCGAGGCGCTGGCGGCCGGGCAGGCCCAGGGCGGCGATGCGCGAAAGGGGCGCCACCAGTCCGCAGCCGTGATCGTGGCCGATGCACGCCCCGGGCGGGCGCGGCGCGCCGATGGCGTCACGGCCAACATCTCGGTCTGTGAGCATCCCGAGCCGGTGGCCGAGCTGCGGCGCATCTACGGGACGATCTCGCAAACGCTGGGCTATCGCACGCTGCAGCAGTATTCGGGCGGCGACGTCTGGCAGCTGAAGGTGATGCTGCACGCACTCGGCCTCTACCGCGCCGAGGCGGCGGTGCTGGCGCGGGACGCCGACGCCAACACCTACACCACCGAGGCAATGGCTGCGGTGGACGCCTTCCGCGCGGCCGAGAAGCTCTCCGGCCCCGCCGCCGGGTCGCCGGCCGGATTGGTGGACCTGCAAACGGTCCAGCACCTGTGGGATGCGCTGGCGCGTGCGGGCAAGGCCGGGGCTGTGCGCGCGCTCCTGCTCGAATCGACTGCTGTCCGGCGGTAGGGGACCGCGACGGCCATGAACGTCCGCATCGAGAAGTTCACCTCCGCGTTAGGCCACCGGTACGAGGTCGTGCGCGAACTCGGCAGCGGCGGGACGGCGACGGTCTTCCTGGCCAACGACACCCGCTACAAACGGCGCGTGGCGGTCAAGGTCTTCCGCCCCGAGGTGGCCGAGGCTTTGGGGCACGAGCGCTTCGTGCGCGAGATCGCCCTCGTGGCAACGCTCAGTCATCCCCACATCATCCCGCTGCTCGACTCGGGCGAGGTGGAGGGGATGATGTTCTACGTCATGCCGGCCATCGACGGCGAGACGCTGCGCGAGCGCATGACGCGCGTGGGAAAATTTCCCATCGACGACGCCTTGCAGATCGCCCGCGACGTGGCCGTCGCCCTCGACTACGCCCACGGACAGGACGTCGTGCACCGGGACATCAAGCCGGAGAACATCCTGCTCACCGCGGGGACCGCGGTGGTGCTCGACTTCGGCATCGCCAAGATGCTCAATGCAAGTTCGGGCGGGAACTCGCTCACACGGGCCGGCGTTGCGGTGGGGACCGTGATGTACATGAGTCCCGAGCAGGCGAGCGCCGGCCCGGTGGACGGCCGCACGGACATCTATGCGTTAGGGTGCGTGCTGTTCGAGATGCTGGCCGGCCGGCCGCCGTTCATCGGCACGTCGACCAGGGCCGTCGTGGTGAGTCACTTCACCGACCCGGTGCCCAGCCTGCACCACCTGCGCGCCGACGTGGCCGCGTCGATCGAGGCAGCAGTCAACAAGGCGCTGGCCAAGAACCCCGACGAACGATTCGCCACGGCCCGGGAGTTCACCGACGAACTGGCCAAGGCGCGCCGCGCCGCGTCGCGCGAACACATGTGGCGGGCCCTCGGCGGAACCTCTCCTCCGCCCAAGTCGGGGGAGTGGCACGGCAAGCGTGAGTTCGCCGCCATCGCCGCGCACGTCGCGGCAACCGAAGCGGCCAATGCGGCGGCGGCCGAGCGCGCGGCGGCGAACGAGCAGGAGCAGGCGCCGCCAGCGGACGGTCGCACCTGGAGGGGCGTCCCGATGGTCGCCATCGTCGGCGTGGCGACCATCGTGGTTGGCGTCGTGGCGTGGTTGCTGCTCCGGTAGCTCGAACAGCCGCGCCGCCAGCCGCGCCGCCAGCCGCGCCACCAGCCGTGCCACCAACGCCCGTCACCGCACGCGTGGCCGGACCACCGGCCTGACGGCGCGCGCATCTCATGGCCGGTCTGACCAGCCGGACCGGTGCGCGGACTGCGCGTGGGGAGAACGCCGACAGAGGAGGGACAGACCGTGCGCGCAGGTTGCATGGCGACTGGTGCCGGGACCGGCGCCAGTCGCTGCGTCGCGCGCCCGCGTCGGTCGCGCGGCACGTCCCTCATCCGCCATCCCGCCCATGTCACACCCCGCGCCCCGCACAATGGGCCAGCAGTTCGGTCGCCGCTCGTGGGCCGAACCCTGGAAGATCAAGATGGTCGAGCCGCTGACCATGACGTCGCGCGCGCAGCGCGAGCGCGCGCTCGCCGAGGCCGGTTGCAACACCTTCCTGCTCCGCAGCGACGACGTGTACATCGACCTGCTCACCGACAGCGGCACGAGCGCGATGAGCGACCGGCAGTGGGCAGGGATGATGGTCGGGGACGAGTCGTATGCCGGCAGCCGCAATTTCTACCACCTCGAGGCAGCGATCCAGCGCTACTACGGGTATCGCCACGTCGTCCCGACACACCAGGGACGCGGCGCGGAGCACCTCATCAGCCGGGTGGCAATCCGGCCCGGGCAGTGGGTCCCGGGCAACATGTACTTCACGACCACCCGCGCGCACCAGGAGCAGGCCGGCGGGCAGTTCATCGACGTCATCATCGACGAGGCCCACGACCCGTCGTCCCCGCACCCGTTCAAGGGCAACATCGACCTCGCCAAGCTCGAGGCACTCATCGCCCGCGAAGGGGCCGAGGGCATTGCCTACGTCTCCGTTGCCGGGACGGTGAACATGGCCGGCGGGCAGCCGGTCAGCATGACCAACATCAAGGCAGTGCGCGCGCTGTGCGATCGCCACGGGATCAAGGTCTACCTCGATGCCACCCGCATGGCCGAGAATGCCTTCTTCATCCAGGAGCGTGAGGAGGGATACGCCAACAGGCCCATCGCCGAGATCCTGCGCGAGTTCTGCAGCTATACAGATGCCGCGTGGATGAGCGCGAAGAAGGACTCGCTCGTGAACATCGGCGGATGGCTGGCGGTCAACGACCTCGGCCTGTTCGAGGAGCTGCGCAACCTGGTCGTGCTGTACGAGGGGTTGCACACCTACGGCGGGCTGGCCGGGCGCGACATGGAGGCCATGGCGATCGGGATCGAGGAGAGCCTGCAGGATGACTACATGCGCTCCCGCATCGGGCAGGTGCGCTACCTCGGCGAACTGCTCGCCGATTGGGACATCCCCATCGTGCAGCCGGTCGGGGGGCACGCCGTCTTCCTCGACGCGCGGGCATTCTATCCGCACCTGCCGCAGGCCCACTTCCCGGCACAGGTGCTGGCCGCAGAGCTATACCTCGACTCGGGAATCCGTGCAATGGAACGCGGGATCGCCAGCGCCGGCCGCGACCCGGCCACGGGCGACCACCACTATCCCCGCCTCGAGCTCACGCGCCTCACCATCCCGCGCCGCGTGTATACGCAGGCGCACATGGACGTGGTGGCCGAGTCGGTGAAGTGCGTGTGGGACGCGCGCGGCGCCGCACGCGGCCTGCACATGGTGTACGAGCCACGGTACCTGCGGTTCTTCCAGGCGCGATTCGAATGGCGCGACCGTTCGACGGGGAGCCGCACCGGTCAGGAGGCCGCCTCGCACCCGCACCCGGCGGCCGAGCCGGCTCCCGTGTAGGCCGGCGCGCCGGGGCACGGTCACCTGGCCAGCAGTTCCAGCGTCGTCCTCGCCTCGATGAAGTAGCGCGTGAGTGCGGGGATCTCGGCGCCGGCATAGCCCGTCGTCAGGCGTCCCTCGGCGACGCCTAACGCGGCGAGCAGCTCGGTCGCCGCGGCCCGCCGCGCACCCGGGTCGGTGCTCCCCGTGCGGCCGATCCAGATCGGGGCGGTGTGGGCGAAGGCATACTCGGCCATCGCCGGCCATTGCGTGATGTCGGGGCCCACGACTCGCGCCGCGACCCAGCCGCCCGCCGGGAGGCGCACCGTTCCCGCATAGCTCCGGCGCCCCGTGGAGTCGGGGGCCGCCCCGCTCCACACCGTGCGCCCGTTCACGACGAGGGCGACGCTGTCCACCGGGACCGCCGTGTACACCCCCAGCGTGAATGCCACCTCCCGCTCCCCGTCGACGATCGCGTCGCCAGGTTGCTGCTCCGCCACCTTGAGATCGAGCAACGGCCCGGTCGTCACGAACGAACGTCCGGCCTTGAGCGCCGCGAAGTACGACGTCCAGTTGAACGGACCGTCGGGGCGCACATACACGCGCGTCGTCCCCACGGCCATGGTGCGGTGGAAGTCGGTCATCACGTCAGTGCCGCCGCTTGGTGCGACGGGGAACCCCGCATTCAGGAAGCGATACCACAGCTCCGTCGTCCCGACCGAGTTGCTCCACAGGCAAACCACCTCCAGCAGGTCGACCATGCCGTGCGCGGCATCGGCGACGAGGGCGACCGGGAGCGAGTTCATGCCGGCCTCGGAGAACGGCGCCCGCGTCCCACTCACCGGATGCACGTAGTATCCGGCCCCGCCCTGGCGCCGCGCGAACGCCAGCGGCTCGGCGTTCAACCGGTCGTCGCGCCCGTTCACCTCGTAACCGGGCCCCCAGACCCACGGCCAGAACAGCTCGCTCGTCCCCAGCAACCCCACGTGCCCGAGGAAGTGCGAACGGACTTCCTGCGCCCAGCGAAGGAGCGGGCCGCTGCCTAACGACTGCCAGCTGAATGTCTCCTGCTCCTCGAAGCGGTTGTGCAGGTTGGCCAGCATCGGGGTGGCGACGTCGAGGTCCTCGCCCTGCATCATGGGGAAGAGGTCGGCCGGTCGCATGGCGAACTGTCCGCCGTAGTTCAGGTGGAAGTGATGGTCGCCCGAGAACCAACCGGCGCGCTGCGCCTCCCAGAGCGGGACGAGGTCGAGCCGGCTCGTGCGCTGCTCGCCGGCCACCGCAGTCACCGTCGCCACCTGCTCGCGCGTGGCCAGGCCGCGTACCCCGCGCACGGTCACCGCGCCCACGGGGACCTCGAGCGTGACCGTCCCGGGCGAATAGAAGAAGACGCGCCCGTTCTGTCCCTCGAATCGCGCCATTCCCTCGGCGGGGATGAGCGGGTGCCCGGCGGCGTCGGTCACCGACAGTCGGGCGGCATCGCGGTTGTCACCATCTGCCCCTAACCCCGTCGGCGGGGCGCACGTCGGGCAGCGCGTCTCGATCACGATGCGACCCGTCGGTGCCTGCCAGTCCCACGCCGTGACCGCAACCTCCTCCGCCTGCCCGCCCACCGCCGCCACGCGATACAGTCGCGCGACCTGCCGCGCATCGCCCTGATAGAAGTAGACGTGGCGTCCGTCGGCGCTCCACGCGGGGGCGATGGGGCGAGCACCCGCTCCCCCCACGAGGAGAATCGACACCCCGGGACGCTCGGTCGACGACAGGCGCAGCTCCCAGCCGTTCTCGCCCGGCCAGTTGAAGGCGAGCCGTGTGCCGTCGGGCGAGAGCGCCGGACGCGTCTGCGACACGAGGTTCCCTTGCAGCAGGACGACGTCCTTCGCCGTGGCGAGCGTGCGCAGCCGTACCTGGTCGGCCGCCCGCGACTTGGCGAGATACACCAGTCGCTGCCCGTCGGGATGCGGCAACGGGCGCAACTCGATCCCCGCGTCCGTGGTCAGGCGGGTCCGGCTGCGGGACGCGAGGTCGTAGCGCCACAGGTCGAGGTCACCGCCAGCCGCAACATTGCTGTAGATGATGGCGTTGCCATCGGGGGTGAAGGCCGGGTCCATCGCCATGCCGCGATCGACCTCCGTCTCGCGCCCGGACGCCATGTCGCGCACCATCACCGCGAGCGTGCGCGAATCGTCGCGCACGAAGGCCAGCGTGCGACCGTCGGGAGACCACGCGGGGCGCGAGTCGACGCCACCGCCACTCGTCAGGCGGCGCGCCACCCCCGTGGCCGCGTCGAAGCGCCACAGCCAGCCGCGCGAGGCGATCACCTGCTCCCCAATCGGCGACTCGGCGAAGTCCGTCGCCCCCGCCGACAGGACCGGCAGCTCGTAGCCCTCGAGGTAGACGTGGTGGCCGTACCCCGCGTTCCTGGGATACCGATTGCTCCATTGCGCGCCGGCCACCGAGGGGACCAGCGGCAGGAGAGGGACCAGCACGGAGAGCGCGAAGAGTTGGCGGAGTGCAGTCGGCATCGAGTCGGTGGATGGGAGGCGCGGAAGTGTGCACCATGGTCCCGGCTCTCGCAAACGCAGCGTGCAAGCCCAGGTCGCCGCTCACCCCGCGGCCACCCCGCGCTCACCCCGCGCTCACGCCTCGCTCACGCCTCGCTCACGCCTCGCTCACGCCTCGCTCCTGCTCAGCCCCCGCCCCCCGGCGCCCGCGGAACGCACTTCCCACAATGAGGCGCGACCCACGCTGGTAGGCGAAGTACGCCCACGCCCACTGGATCAGGACCGTCACCCGGTTCCGGAAACCCACGAGGTACATGATGTGCACGAAGAGCCAGAGCAGCCACGCCGGAATCCCGGTAAAGTCGATCGAGCCGAAGTCGGCGATGGCGCGATACCGACCGATGGTCGCCAGGTCGCCCTTGTTGAAGTACCGGAATGGCCTGCGCTCCTGGCGCCGCAGGGTGCGCAGGATGTTGCGCGCGGCCCAGGTGCCCTCCTGGTTGGCCGCGGGGGCCACGCCGGGCACCAGCGTGTCGTTATCGCGCCGCACCAAGGCCAGGTCGCCCGCCACGAAGACCTCGGGATGTCCCGGGATCGACAGGTCCGGCTCCACCATCACGCGGCCGATCTTGTCCAGCTGCACGCCGAGCATCCCGCCTAACGGTGAGGCGGCATTTCCGGCCGCCCAGAACACCGAGCGCGTCGCAATGCGCTCCTTGCCGACATGGACCGCGTCGTCCTCGATGCGGGTGACGATCGCCCCCAAGCGAACCTCTACCCCGAGTTCGGTCACGTCGACAAGCGCCGCATCGGAAAGGTGTTCCGGAAAGGCCGGGAGGATCCGGCTCCCGCCTTCGAGCAGGAGCACACGCGTCTTGCGCGTATCGATCTGTCGAAAGTCCTTGTGCAGCACGTCGCGAGCGATCGTGGCCATGATTCCGGCCAGCTCCACCCCGGTCGGCCCGCCCCCGATGATCACGATGGTCTGCAGAGCGGCACGCTCGTCCGGGTCCTCGCACCGCTCCGCCCGCTCGAACGTCTGCAGGAAGCGATGCCGGATCTCGAGCGCGTCGTCGAGCGACTTGAGCCCCGGTGCAAACGTCTCCCAGGCGTCATGCCCGAAGTAGGCGTGACGCGCCCCCGACGCGACGATGAGGTAGTCGTATGTCTCCCGTCGGTCCCCGTTGTCGAGCGCCACGACTCGGGCGTCCACGTCGATGCCGGTCACCTCGCCCATCACTACGCGGACATTCTCGCGGCGGCGCAGGATCCAGCGAATGGGGACAGCGATGTCCGACGGCGACAGCGTGGCGGTCGCCACCTGGTACAGCAGGGGTTGGAAGAGGTGGTGGTTCGTGCGGTCGATGACGACCACCTCCACCGCGTCGCCCTTGAAGACCCGGGCTGCGGCGATTCCGGCAAAGCCTCCACCGATGATGACGACCTTCGGTCGCTGCATGTGCGGCTCCGTGCTGGCGTGCGGCGTGCTACGAACGCTGGCGACCCTCGCAGGGAGGCGGCGCCGGGAAGCGCCACAATGCGCGGCGCGACGGGTCGGATTCGACGCTACTTACGCGCGTCTGATCGTGGAGTCGTGGGTGGATCCACCAAGATCAACGAGCGAACGGGGTCGACGGTGCCCGCGCGAGCTGTTTCGCACCGTGCCCCCCCTACGGCACAACCTCGCAGTACCGTCCGCCCGTGCAACGATCGGGCACATACGTCTCACTCTCCACCAGCCACCGTCCCTCCAGCTGCCGCCACTTGGCGAAGTACAGCCCGCCGATGGACAGCTTGCCGTCCGCATCGGTCCACGATCCCGTCCATCGTCCCTGTTCGCTCGCCATGCGCCAGGGGGCGAACACCCTCACCTCCGCCGGCGTGCGTTCGTAGGTCACATCCGGGCGGTCACGGAAATGGTCGGCGAAGCTCCGTGCGTTGGTCTCGCGGCCGACGATCTGCGCCGAGGCAGACGTCACGACGACCGCGTTGGGCGCGAGGATAGCCGCGATTCCCGCGGTGTCGTGGCGCGCAATGGCGGCGTTCGAGGACGCACGGAGCCGGCGAATCTCTCGTTCGGCGTCGCGTAGGCCTGCGCCAACCTGCGCCGGGAGCGGAGCGGCGAGCAGGAGCGCGCTGGCGAACAGCCAAGACTTTCGGCGGTGCAGGGACATGGACAAGACCTCGGCCCGCGCGGGCGAAGGAGTGACTGGCATCATGACGCATCGCCAGGAATCTGCGTCTCCATACTGTCCTCTGGCGACCCGCCTCGATACACGGATCTTACGACGCCGCGCCGACATCACCAGGAGATCGTCGCCTGACCCCGGCCGAGCTGCGAGTCCAGCGGCATCGCCATCACCGTCGAGAAGTTGGCCGTGGACGCCTTCGTTTCGCGGTAGATGTTGACGACGTTCCCCGGCTCCTGCAGCGGCCCGGAGATGAAGAACGAGTAGATCAGCGAGGACAAGAACTGCCCGACGGTGATCTATTGGTCACAAACCAGAAAGAGCATCAGGAACAGGATGCCCGTGCGCAGGAAGTTCACCGCGGTCACGAAGCGCTCGGTGTCCGCGCGCGAGACGAAGGCGACCCCGACCAGCTGCCACTTCTGGGCAGGTAGTCGAAGAGGAGCGGCGTGATGCTACGGCTGCTAGTGCCCTCTCGTTCCGCCAATCCCCGACGCGTGGAGCAGCTCCCGTGCCCTACCGACCAGAGCTAGGGTGAAGTAGCTGCCACTGGCAATGGCGACGAGCACACCCCGGTATCCCGCCACAACGTTGCCAGCTCGCAGCAGGAGGTTGAACCCGAACGAGACGACAATGCTCACGACCAGGAAGCACACGACCGCGCCGACCACGGCGCCCGGGACCGAATCGGCGGCCCCGCCAGCCGAGGCCGCGAGCGCAAATGCCGCGAGGAAGGAGAGGAAGAAGACCACCCGGGCGGTCCATCCGCGGTTGAAGAGCGTCCACCCGGCCTGGAACACGGGGAACACGGCCATGCGCGCAACGTGCACCGGCCCCACGGAACGCCACCACACGCTCGGTGAGGGAGTTGACGGCGTCTGCCGTGCACGGGTATCGAGCTGCGCGCCACGACCGGCCATGCAGTCGCGATATGACTGCGATGCGAATGGCGGCGCGGCTTTGGACGTGTCCATCAGGCGCGTGAGACTTTGTCCCGACGACGCGAGGCAGTCGTGCACGTTCGCCGCGCGCGGCAGCGCCTCGGGCGACGGCGGTGGCCGGTAGCACCAGAAACTCAGCCTACACGCGCTTACCTGGTCGAGCCACGCCTTCGTGACGAAGAAGGGATCGGCGATCAGCATCTGCGCGCCGATGGCGCGGACCGACCGCTCTCGCATCGCCGCATCCAGCTTCTCCCCCGACTCCTTCACGTCGAGGGCGCCGAACGCCAGCCCGACCACGATCATGGCGATCTTGACGGGCGTTGAGGAAATCGGAATCGCGTCCATGCCGTCACTGCTGAGTTTTAGGGTGAGTGACCACGGCCTTGCGCGCTTCGCCTACCACCCGCCTCCCCCTCCCCCACCCGAACTCGACCCACCGCTGCTGGAACCGCCGCCGCCCGAGCTGCTCGAACTCGGCGCCGACACGCCTGCGGCCACCGAGCTTGCCGCGGCCACCCAGGCGCCGCTCGACCCGCCGCCGGCGAAGCCACCGCCGCCGCCAAGGCCCGACCATCCCCCCGCTCCTCCGTCGCCGCCACCGGACGCAGTCGAACGCCACGCCGAGCTACCACCCGCCATGGTCGCCGAGCGCGCCGTTCCGCCGAACGCCTTGAACCAGTGATCCATGTGCGACCCCAGGCCGAAGGCGATGAGGTAGGGGAACCACTCATCGCGCAACTTGGGCTCGGTGCCTTGCAGCTCGCGGATGAAGAAGTTACGGGCGGCCGCCAGCTCGCGCCGCAACTCCAGGCGCTGCGTCCCGTGCCGCCACATCGCCATCGCGAGCACGCTGCTCACCGCCGCCAGCAGCAGCGCCGCCAGCCCCGCCAGCACGAGCACGCCGGCACGCGGGCTCGATTCGCGCACCAGGTGTACGTACGCGATGACCATCGCCAGCAGCGGGACCACGAACCAGAGCGCGTGCCGCCGCGGGCGCTGTACCACGCGCTGCCACAGCTTGGCGGCCAGCAGCGTCGCGAGGTACGCACCGCCCGCGACCAGCGACCCGACCCCGGCGAGTGCGAGGTCCGAGGGGCGCGTCACGCCGGCGACGATGAAGAGGGCGACGGCCGCCGCCAGCAGGGTCACGGTCAGCCCCTTCCCCGGACGTGGCGGCGGCACGTCGTTCGGCACCATCCGGTTCACGAGCGACTTCACCGAACTCTCGATCTTCGTCGACGGCGTGAAGCCTCGCTTCGCATACCGCTTCCGGATGGCGCTCGTGTCCGTCTTCGTCGACGCACCGCTGAACAGGGCATCGATCAGCGCACGCTCGTAACTCTGGAATGCGTCGCGCTCCACCAGCAGCTCCATGTGCAGCTCATGCTGGCTGAACATGAGGACCTTCCTGCTTTCCACCCGGCTCTTGAGCTTCCCTTCCGCCTCGAGCCGCGCCAGGACCGCCGTGACCTCGGCTGCCCCGGTCTCCTCGTCCCAGGCCGCGCCGATGACCTCTGGACGGTGGGCGATCACCCGCCGCTGCAACCAGTCGTCGGTGACGACGTCCAGCGGCACGTCGGGCGCGAAGCGACCCAGCGACGCCTCGCGCCGGTAGAAGCGCACCCCGAGCAGCAGCACGCCCACGAGGACGGCGGCGATGAGCCCCTGGCGCTCCGTCGAACCGGCCCCGAACACGACCCCCGCAGGGCGCCCCTCGGGCAGGTAGCGCAACGCGAGGTTCACCACGAAGCCGTATCCAGGCTCCAATCGCTCGGGACCGAAACGCCCCGTGAAGTCCGGCTGCGCCTCCCACGCCGGATCGAGCGTCAGGTTGAGGGTGAACGCCTCGACGGGCCCATCGCGATCGCCGAAGGCGAAGTCGTGGTCCAGGCGAAAGCCGTCGCCGTCGGGGACAAGAATGTTTGCGTAGCTGTACGCCAGCCGATACGTGCGCCCGGTGTTGTCGAAGGGCGGATCGTCCGGAAGCCGACTGCGCCAGCGCACGGTCCGCGAGCCTTCAAAGTCGAATCCGTCGACACGGTCGAGGTCACCGCCCACCATCGTCACGTCGCCGCCGGTCGCGCTGTCCACGCGCACGATGCCTTCGAACTCGAAGCGCTGCCCGCTGTTCACAGTGAAGCGTCGCTCCCCCCCGTTCCAGTCGCCGGAGTAGACGATCGCCTGCGTCTCCGTCACGTGCAGCACACCGTCCCGGTCCAGCCGTCCTTCCACGGCGATCGAGCGCCAGTGCAGCGACCGCTCCTGCGCCGCAAGCGGCCCGGCAAGCGGCCCGGCGACCAGTGACAGCAGGACGGCGAGCGGGAGAGTCGATGTGCGAGCCATGAATTGTCGGGGGCAGATGGACGAGGACTGCACCAGGTGCGAACGTGCCAACCGTGTGCTGGGCGCGCGAACCACGTAGCAGCAGCGGTCCCATGCTGAACCAGGCGCCGGCAATCATACTGTCCTATTCCGTTCCCGTCACTCCTCCTCGACCTGCCCATGACGTCTCGCCGCGACTTCGTCCGCACGATGGGGGCCTCGCTGGCCGCCGCCTCGACCGCCGCCACCGCCTGCGCTGCCGCCACCAGCGACGGGCAGCCGCACGGATCGGAAACACTCCTCGTCGACAATCCGCTGCACCCCGCCCCGGCCCCGGTCGGCGTCGATCGACTCCCGCTCGCCTGGTACCAGGCACAATCCCGCCGGCTGCGCGAGCAGGCCCGCGAGCGCGGCGTCGATGCAATCCTGCTGCAGAGCGACACGAACCTCGTCTACTTCACCGGGTGCTTTCGCGGGAGCGGCGAGCGCACGACGTGGGCCCTGATGCCCACGAATGAATCCGATACCGTGTACTGGTTCTCCCCGGCCATCGACCGCGACCTCATCACCTCATGGTGGTCCACGGAGAACGACTACTACTTCTGCTATCCGCATGCCGCGGGAGGATTTCCAAACCGTGGAGAGCTGGCGCGAGGCAATCGAGTGGACCTGTGGGAGTGGGCCCTGGGCAAGCTGGCGGCCCGTGGGCTGGGTGAGCAGACGATCGGGCTCGATCGCGAGCTGACCCCCTCGGCGATGCGCACGTTCAGCCGCGTCCTCCCCAAGGCGAAGGTGGCCGACATCTCCGACCTCTGCCTCACGATGCAGATCATCAAGACGCCGGAGGAGATCGCCCTCACGCAGCGCGCGTACCGGTACTTCGACACCGTGCACGCCTTCGCCCGCGACTACATCCTCGAGCACGGGACCGACACGACCGATTACCAGATCGGCCAGGCGCTGTCATCGTTCGGCATCAACCTCATGATGCGCGACGTGAAGCGCGACGGGAAACCGCACAGCGCCGTTGGAATGGAAGTGACCGGGAACTACGTGCGCACCGGCGTCGCCACCGCGTATCCGCATCCCAACCAGTTCTTCCATGCCCCGGTACAGCGCGGGCAGCCGCTGTACGTGAACTGCGACATCCTGCTGGGCGGCTACGGCGGCGAGGGATACCGCAACTACATCCTCCTCCCGTCCACACCCCAGCACGACAAGATGTGGCAGGTCGTCGCCGATACCGTGCAGATCATCGTCGAGGAGACGAAGCCCGGGGCCATCTGCTCCGAGATCGCCTACAAGGTCCATGACTATCAGGTCAAGCAGGGCATGCAGGACTTCATCTACCACCGCCCCGGGCATGGCCAGGGTCAGAACTTCGTGGGCCACCAGCCGCCGTTCCTCGCGCTCGGCGACGACTCCGTGGTCGAGGAAGGGATGACCTTCTCGGTCGAGCCGGGACTCTACGACGAGAAGGGCGGGATCGGGATCAACCCCAGCGACCGGCTGGTGGTGCTGAAGGACCGCGCGGTGCTCATGAGCCGCATCCCGTTCTCGAAGGAGTGGAGCTACCTGAAGGTCTGATCACGGCGCGGGGAGCCGCCGCACGGCGCGACGGCTCTCCAGCTCCTCCCAGGCGCGCTCAGCGGCGCGGATCTCGACCGCTCGAGCAGCGCCCTCGCCACCGCTGGTGGCGCCTGAGCCCCACTGGTACCAGAGGTTGAGGCTCCAGTCCTTGAGCCAGGCATAGGTCGAGTCCTCGTCGTCCCACGCGTGGGCCGCCGCCGCCTCGGCGATTCGTCGCGCCAGCTCGCGTGGGCGGTCGCCGCCCCCGAGGTCGCGAAACCGGTTGACGGCGATGAGTTGCTCTCGTGCCTCGTCGAACCGGCCGCGGGCGGCCAGCGCCCAGACCTGGGCGATCGCCTCATCCTCGCGGTGCGGCACGTCGATGACGTCGTCGGACGAGAGGTCGGGGACGGCCGGAGGCGGCGTTGCCACGCGAAAAGCCGCCCGGTCGGCACCCGCGACCACGCCCCCGCGGGAGTCGCCAGGCTTCGGAACGTCGATCACCTCGAAGTAGTCGCGCATGCGGCCATTGCCAGGCCCGTCCTTGGCGCCAGCGCTGAACCGCATCAACGCTTCACCCTCCCCATGGCGGACGACGAGGTGAATATCGAACGACCGGCGATCCAGCTCGAGCCGGGTGATGTGGCCGGCGAATCCGGTCGAAAACATGCGCCCGTCCGCATCCGTGAACGGACGGATGACGCGAACGTGAAGGTCGTGGGCGAGGTGATCGACGGTGAGGGCCATGGCGGACGGGAACGTTTGCATTCGGGGCGCCAAGGGATAGCCCCGCGCACGGTCGCCCGGTAGAATCGTGCGTGAATTCCGGGGTGCAAAAACGTTTCCACCGCTCGCTGGCCTGTACGGAAGTGCCCCTCCGGTCTCCCTTGCTCGCTGCTTCGCCCCCTCGAGACTGAGCTGCGTTTCCGCACATGACGTTTCCTCGCGCTGCTGGCATCCTGCTTCATCCTACCTCGCTCCCGAGTCCGCACGGGATCGGCGACCTGGGACCCGAAGCCCATCGTTTCCTCGACTTCCTCGCCACGACTGGGATGAAGATCTGGCAGGTGCTCCCGCTGGGCCCCACCGGGTACGGCGATTCCCCGTACCAGTGCTACTCGGCCTTCGCCGGGAACCCGCTCCTGATCTACTCGCCGGGCGAGGGGGGCGACTTCGCCGAGCACGTCGTCGAGTTCGAGCGCGTGATCCCGCTCAAGCAGGCGCTGCTGAACGCCGCGCTCGACCGCTTCACCCCCGACGCGGCATACAAGGCCTTCGTGCAACGGGAGGCCGACTGGCTCGACGACTTCGCGCTCTTCAGCGCCCTCAAGGCGGCCCACGGCGGCAGCTCCTGGACCGCGTGGGAGCCCGGGGCCGCCCATCGAGAGCCGGCCGCCCTGGCCGAATGGCGCGTCACGCTGGCCGACCCGATCGAGCGGATTCGGCGCGCGCAGTTCTTCTTCTTCTCGCAGTTCCGGGCCCTCAAGCAGGCAGCGAGTGCTCGCGGCATCCAGCTGATGGGCGACCTGCCGATCTACGCCGCCCACGACTCGGCCGACGTGTGGGCGAATCGCTCACTCTTCAAGCTCAAGCCCGACGGCACGTTGCAGGTACAGGCGGGCGTCCCCCCGGACTACTTCAGCGCGACCGGGCAGCTGTGGGGCAACCCGATCTACGACTGGGACGCCATGGCGGCCGATGGCTACGCCTGGTGGATTCGGCGCATGCGGGCCGCGTTCGACATGTACGACCTGGTCCGTATCGATCATTTCCGCGGGTTCGAGGCGTACTGGGAGGTGCCTGGCGACGCCCGGACCGCGCAGGGCGGACGCTGGGTCCCGGGGCCCGGGGCCCCGCTCTTCGAGGCGATCATCGAGGCGCTCGGACCGCTCCCGATCGTGGCCGAGAACCTTGGGCTGATCACGCCGGCCGTCGAGGAGCTGCGCGAGCAGTTCGGCTTTCCGGGGATGAGCATCCTCCAGTTCGCCTTCGGCGGCGACGGGCAGGCCACGGAGTTCAAGCCGCACAACTTTCCCCGGGAGCGCGTGGTGTACACCGGGACGCACGACAACGACACCACCATGGGATGGTGGGCCTCCACCGGTAACGGCGAGTCGACGCGCGACGCCGGCGAGGTGTCGCGGGAAAAGGCCTACGCCCGCCGCTATCTCGGGACGGACGAGAGCGACGACCCGGTGATGAACTGGGTCCTGATGCGCGCGGCGCTCGCCTCCGTGGCCAACACCGTGCTCGTGCCGATGCAGGACGTGCTCGGCCTCGGGAGCGAGGCGCGCATGAACCTTCCCGGGCGACAGGCGGGGAACTGGGGATTCCGGTTCTCGTGGGCACAGGTCACCCCCGAGATCACCAGTCGCCTGCGCGACCTGGTCGACATCTACGATCGTTAGGCAGAGGCGCGATGACCGAGCAGCGGGCGAAGTTCTCGACGATCTGGAACATGAGCTTCGGCTTCCTGGGGATCCAGTTCGGCTGGGCCCTCCAGATGGCCAACATGAGCGCCATCTACGAGTATCTCGGCGCCAAGCCGGACCAGATCCCGTTGTTGTGGCTGGCGGCGCCACTCACCGGGCTCGTCGTGCAGCCGATCATCGGCCACATGAGCGACCGTACCTGGTCGCCGCGCTTCGGCCGGCGGCGCCCGTATTTCCTGGTCGGGGCGGTGCTGGCGTCGCTGGCGCTCATCGCCATGCCCAACTCGAGCACGTTGTGGATGGCGGCCGGGCTGCTCTGGATCCTTGACGCCTCGATCAACGTCTCCATGGAGCCGTTCCGCGCCTTCGTGGCCGACCTGCTTCCGCAGCGCGAGCGCACGCGGGGCTTTGCCATGCAGAGCCTGTTCATCGGGCTGGGGGCGGTGATCGCCTCGGCGATGCCGTGGATGCTCACCAACTGGTTCGGCGTCGGCGCCTCGGCGCCGGGGACGATCCCGGCCACGGTGCGCTTCTCGTTCTACTTCGGCTCGGCGGCGTTCATGGGGGCGGTGCTGTACACCGTCCTGACGACCCCCGAGAAGCCGCCGGCCGACATGGCCGCCTTCCTGAAGATGAAGGCCGAGAGCAAGGGGATCGCCGCCGGGGCGCGGGAGATCTTCGCGGCGGCGAAGGCCATGCCCGAGACCATGCGGCAGCTGGCGGTCGTGCAGGTCTTTACCTGGCTCGGCCTGTTCTGCATGTGGCTGTACTTCCCGGTCGCGGTCGCGCGCAATGTGTTCGGGGCGCCGGACGCCAACTCCCCGCTGTATCAGCAGGGGGTGGAATGGGCCGGCGTCTGCTTCGGCGTGTACTCCGTGGTCACCTTCGGCTTCTCCTTCTTCCTGCCGGCGCTCGCGCGCTCGCGCGGGCGCAAGGCGACGCACTCCATCTGCCTGCTGGCGGGGGCGGCCGGACTGCTGTCGGTCGCCGTGATCACCAACCCCGTGCTCCTGCTCCTGTCCATGACCGGGGTGGGGATCGCGTGGGCGAGCATCCTCTCCATGCCGTATTCCATGCTCGCCGGTTCGCTCCCCGAGGGCAAGACCGGGGTGTACATGGGGATCTTCAACTTCTTCATCGTCATCCCCGAGATCGTCGCCTCGTTAGGCTTCGGCTGGGTGATGAACAACGTGCTCGGCAACGACCGGATGGCGGCGGTGGTGTCGGGGGGCGTTTTCCTCGCGGTGGCGGCGGTGATGGTGTGGCGAGTGACGGATGCGGGGGAGTAGATGGGACGGGAGACGGGAGACGGGAGACGGGAGACGGGAGGTACTACACAGCGTGATCAATGTGCAGATGATTGGGCGGATTCTCTTCGGGGCGGCGTTGGGGGTGTCCGTTGCGGCGGGGGCGCAGGGGCCCACCGTCTCCAAGGTCGAGCCGCCGAACTGGTGGGGTAACTCGTCGGTCAATCCGGTGCGGGTGCTCGTGCGGGGCGCCAACCTTGCCGGGGCGACGCTTGAATGCGGGCGACTGGCCTGTTCGAACGTCGTGGTCAATGCGCGGGGGACGTATGCGTTCGTCGATGTCACCATTCCTCGGGACGCGGCGACCGGTGCGGCGCCGCTCACGTTGCGCACGGCGGGTGGCGCGGCGACGGTCCCGTTCTCCATTACGCCGCGCCTCGCCGGGCACGGCCGCTTTCAGGGGTTCGGCACCGAGGATGTCATGTACCTCCTCATGCCGGACCGATTCGCCAATGGCGACCCTGCCAACGATGATCCCGCCGTCTCGCGCGGACTGCTCGACCGCAGCAAGGGGCGCTACTACCACGGCGGCGACCTGGCTGGCGTGCGGCAACGGCTCCCCTACCTCAAGTCGTTAGGCATCACGACCATCTGGATGAACCCGATCTACGACAACAACAACGAGCTCAACCACAAGGAAACCTACGACAACCTGCCCGTCACCGACTACCACGGCTACGGCGCCACCGACTTCTACGCCGTCGACGAACACCTCGGCGACATGGCCACCTTCAAGCAGCTCGTCGACGACGCCCACGCCCACGGGATCAAGATCGTCCTCGACATGGTCGCGAACCACACCGGCCCGTATCACCCGTGGGTCGAGGACGCGCCCACCGCGACCTGGTTCCACGGGACCGCGGCCAGCCATCCGAATAACACCTGGCAGACGTGGACGCTTGCCGACCCGTACAGCACGCCGGCCATGCGCCAGGCAACGCTCGATGGCTGGTTCATCAACATCCTCCCCGACCTCAACCAGGACGACCCCGAAGTCGCCCGGTACATCGTCCAGAACACGCTGTGGTGGGTGGGGATGAGCGGGATGGACGGGATCCGGCAGGACACCTGGCCCTACGTCCCGCGCACCTTCTGGCGCGACTGGATGACGGCGATCAAGGACGAGTACCCGTCGCTGCGCGTCGTTGGCGAAGTATTCGATGGCGACCCGTCGATGATCGCCTTCTTCGAGGGGGGGCGCAGGCAGTGGGACGGCGTCGATGACAGGGTCGACCTGCTGTTCGACTTCCCGCTGTTCTACCCCATCCGCAATGCCTTCGCCAAGGGTGGACCGATCCGCGAGCTGGCGCAGATGCTGTCGCGGGATCACCTGTATCGCGACCCGAACAACCTGATCACCTTCCTCGGGCTGCACGATGTCTCGCGCTTCACGTCCGAACCCGGGGCGACCCCCGAGGGACTCAAGCTCGCCTTCACCTTCCTCGGCACGGCGCGCGGCACGCCGCTGATTTACTACGGCGACGAGATCGCCCTCCCCGGGGGCAACGACCCCGACAACCGGCGCGAGTTTCCCGGCGGGTGGAGTGGTGATGCACGTTCTGGCTTCGAGGCGAGCGGTCGCAGCGCCGACGAGCAGGACCTGTGGTCGCACCTGCAGAAAGTGCTCGCCGTACGGGCAGGGCGGCAGGAACTGCGCACGGGTACGACCGAGCACCTGCTGGTGACTGACCAGGTCTACGTCTACCGCCGCGGGCACACCATCGTCGCCATCAACAACGGCAGCGCCGAGACGACGGTGACGATCCCTGCGACGGCGCTCCCGGCCGACGCGCTCGGCATCTGCGCAGCAAGGCGTGCGGCCGACGGCGGCGTGGCGGTCACCATTCCCAGGCGCTCGGGGTGCATCTTCTAGCATGCGCATCGAGCACGTCGCGCTCTGGACGCCCGATATCGAGCGGCTGCGCGCTTTTTATGAGCGGGCGTTCGGCGCGACAGCCAACGCGCGCTACGCGAGTCGCACGACGCCCGGGTTCGCCTCGTATTTCCTGACTTTCCCCGGCGGCGGGACTCGGCTCGAGATCATGCAGCTGCCGGCAGTTGCCCCGCTCGCCCCTGCCCCGGCGCTGGGCTACGCGCACATGGCGATCTCCGTCGGGTCGCGCGCGAAGGTCGATGCGCTGGTCGCCCGGCTGCGAGACGACGGCGTCCGCATTCGCGCCGAGGCGCGCCTAACGGGTGACGGGTACTACGAAGCGAGGATTGACGACCCCGATGGCAACCCGATCGAGGTGACGGAGTAGGGGGGAACGCGCGCCGGGTGGCGCGACAGGCTGGAGCGGTGCCCCACTTCGAGCACCGCTCTCCCGGTCGACGCGTCAGCCGGCGTGGGCGCGAAGTACCTCTTCGGCCTCGAGCCAGTTGGCGATGGGATCGCCGCCACCGTTCCGCTTCAGCGAGAGGTAGTACGCATACTGCCGGATGCTCGCCTCAGTCACCTGCACGCGACGTGACTGCGGTGCGGCAGGCGCAGCTTCCTGCGATGACGTCCGAGGCGCCTGCGCCGCGGCGTCTCGCCTGGAAGGAGCTTCACCGATGCGCTCGTCGGTCACTGCGATCGGCGCCTTCGGTGCGGCGGCGGCGGGCGTCTCGCGCTGTGGCGCGGTGCTAGCAGACGCAGCGCGCTTTTTCGCGGGGGCGGCCGCCTTGGTGCCGGCTGACGTGTTCTCGCTCGTCGAAGGAGCCGGCGCCTGGTCGGCCGCAAGCGTCTTGGTGGCGGGGCGCTTCTTGGTCGCTGCTGCCGGGACCACGCTGCCCGCACCCTGGGTCTTCGTCTTGGGCTTCGCCTTGGACTTTACGCTGGGCTTCGAGTTGGGCTTGGCGGCGGTGCCTGAGGTAGTGCGCTTCTTGGCTGGCATATGAAAAGCTCGAAATGGCAGGAGGAGTGTCGCGCGCTCGGGGCGCCTCGCGCGGTGGCGAGGTTCCGGGAGCGACTGGCGACTGGTGACGGGCGACTGTTGACTGATTCCGCGCGCATGAACGGCACGCTCTGTTTGAGGCAAGCTAACAAGGGCGTGCCGCCGGAACCAGCCCGCGCCACCGCCAGACCAGCCCGCTTGTCGCGCGAGTGCATCGAGCGTCGGCTCGGTTCCTGTGCGTCGCACTCGCCGCGACCGCCACGGCGCGCTACGGCGCGCTACGCAGGTCTCACCACGCTCGGCCTCGCCTGTCACCCCTGACAGTTCTCGGCGGCGGGACTCGGCTCGAGCTCCCGCTACCGCCCGCAGTCGCTCCTCTCGCCACGTCCCCGGCGCTGGGCGACGCGAGCATGGCGACTTCCATCGAGTCGCGCGAAAATGTCAGTGACGTGGTCTCCTGGCTGCGGGTGGCGGCGGGCGCATTCGTTCCGCGGCGCGTGTGACCGGTGACCGTTAGTATCAGACCGTGATCGACGATCCGGCTGGCAACCAGATCGAGGTGTCGAAGTAGCGGAACTCGAGTCGGCGAGGAGGCGAGGTCCAGCGTCTCGACGTCGTTCGGCAGTAACTCCCTCAGTCAGCGAGGCGCGCATGCATCCCATGTTTCTTCCTGAAGTCGAACACGCGCAAGCCCACGGGTCCTACGGCGCCAAGCTGGCGGCGGCTCGGGCCGCGGGGCAGCACGTGCCGCAGATCTGGCACCTCTTCGCCTACAAGCCGGACCGGACCGAGTTCCTCGCCCAGTTCTCGCAAGGCGTCATGCGCGGACCGTCGCCGCTCTCGCCGGGCCTGCGCGAGCTGATTGCCGCATTCACCTCGCGCCGCAACGACTGCCCCTTCTGAATCGGCTCCCACGCCGCGGTCGCGGCGACGTTGCTGGAGGACCGAGACCTGGTGGACGCGGTGCTGGCCGACTATCGCTCGGCGCCCATCGACGACCAGTGGAAGGCGCTGTTCGCATTCATCGACCGGATGAACGCTGAGTCCAACGCGATGCAGCAGGGCGACATCGACGCGGTGAAGGCCGCCGGGTGGAGTGAGGAGGCGATCTACGACGCCATCACCGTGTGCGCGCTGTTCAACTTCTACAACAAGTGGATCGACGCCACGGGTGTGAGCGACATGCCGGCGGCGGCGTACGAGATGTCGGGGGTGCGGATGGCGGCGCACGGGTATGGTGGGGCAGGAGGCGCCGCGTCGCCGGCTGACGTGTGAGGTCTCGACGTGGCGTCGTCGCCGCGAGGCGCGGGCAACGGGCATCGGCGGATACCTCGCGCGATGCACGATCGCCGTGAGAACGGCATCGGCCATCGCGTGACGTACCGATCGCTACTCGGCAATCAGCGGACACACTCGGGAGGCAGTCGCATGGCGCGCCGAGCACGACGCGAGGATGCAGCAGGCTTCGCCGCCCAGTAGCGACCGGTTGCCGGATCGGCTCCGGCGCCTAGAATTGCCCAGTCCGACCCATTCCCGGCCCACGA
>Ga0138256_10001464_pt1 | contig 25435 bp, 27 predicted proteins | sample KNB2016incub_MG_FD_105486 | JGI IMG/M metagenome (GOLD analysis project Ga0138256, IMG submission 105486) | Active sludge microbial communities from wastewater in Klosterneuburg, Austria - KNB2014incub_MG | ecosystem: Engineered > WWTP > Activated sludge > Unclassified | place: Austria...
ATCGTCGGCGTGGCGTCGGCCTCGACCTTCGAGACGACAGGCTCGTCGACGGCGTCGGGCAATCGTGCGCGCACGCGCGCGGCGCGGTCGCGCACGTCGGCCGCGGCATCCTCGGGCGACTTGTTGAGCTTGAAGCGCACCGTGATCTGGCTCTCCTCGGCACGCGAGACCGATGTGATGATGTCGACGCCCTCGATGCCGGCGATCGAGTCCTCGAGCGTCTTGGTCACCGTCGACTCGATCACCTCGGACGAAGCGCCGGTCAGCCGCGTCGACACGTTGACGACGGGTTCGTCGATGCGCGGGTACTCGCGCACCTGCAGCAGCTTGAACGACACGGCGCCCAGCAGCACCAGCATCAGCGACATCACGGTCGCGAACACCGGTCGGCGGATCGAGACTTCGGAGAGCTTCATCGCGTGGGTTCGTGCGTGCGCCTCAGCGCGCGGCCTGCGGCGCCGGCGCGGCCGCTGCCGCCGCCGCGTCGGCCGGGCCGACCTCGACGACGCGCACCGGCGTCGCGTCGCGCGACACGCGCGACTGGCCTGCCGTGACGACGACATCGCCGTCGCGCAGGCCCTCGACGATCTCGACGCGCCCGGGCACCCGCAGGCCGATGCGCGCCTCGATGCGTTGCGCGATCTTGCCGTCGGCGCCGTCGACGACCTTGAGCACGTATTGCCGGCCGCCCTGCGGCACCAACGCCTCCTCGGGCACGACGACGGCGTTCGGCCGCACCGCGAACACGATGCGCGCGCGCGCGAACATGCCGCCGCGCAGCACGCCGTCGGCGTTGGGCAGGCGCGCGCGCACCAGCAGCGAACGGCCGTTGGCGTCGACCTGCGAGTCGATCGCGTCGACGCGGCCCTGGAACTGGCGCCCCGGCATGCCATCGAGCGTGACCTCGACCTCCTGGCCGACCTTGAGCCGCGACAGCACGCGCTCGGGCAGGCGGAAGTCGACCAGCACCGAGGCCACGTCTTCGATGCCGACCAGGTCGGCACCGTCCTTGACGTAGTCGCCCAGGCTCACCAGGCGGATGCCGGCGATGCCGTCGAACGGCGCGACGACGCGCATGCGCACCAGCTGCGCCTGCGCCAGCGCGACCTGCGCCTCGGCGACCTCGAGCGCCGCGGCGCTCTGGTCGACGGCGCTCTGGCTGACGAAGCCCTGCGTCACCAGCTCGCGGTTGCGCTGCAGGTTGGTGCGCGCGATGCTCGCCTGCGCCTGCGCCTGCTTGAGCTGCGCCTGCTGCAGCGTGTCGTCGAGCTGCACCAGCAGCTGGCCCTGGCGCACCTTCTGGCCGTCGGCGAAGGCGATCTTCGCGACGCGGCCGCTGACCTCAGGGCGCAGCATCACGCCCTGGCGCGGGCGCAGCGAGCCGACGGCCTGCGCGTCGTCGTACAGCGTCGTCGCCTGCGCGCGCGCGACCTCCACCGCCACCGGCCCGCCGCCGCCCGCGGCGGCGCCTTCGCTGCGCAGCGCGGCGCGAGGCGCGTCGGCGCCGGCGCCCGGGCGCTGCAGCCACCAGGCCGCGCCCACGGCGAGGGCCAGCCCGATCAGCGCCACGACGGCGTGCACTTTCTTCATCATCATCCGTTGTTCAAGCTCGCGCTCCAATGTGCACTGTAAGGCGTCGCCCTGCGCCGCACCTTCAGCGTTCGCCCTGCGCCAGCGCCGCCCCGCGGTTGGCCAGCGCGTCGGCGCGTTCGTTGCCGGGATCGCCGGCGTGGCCACGCACCCAGCGCCATTGCACATGATGCCCCTGCGCCAGCGCGTCGAGCTGCTGCCACAGGTCGACGTTCTTCACGGCTTTCTTGTCGGCCGTCTTCCAGCCGCGCTGCTTCCAGCCGTGGATCCATTCCGTGATGCCCTTGCGCACGTACTCGCTGTCGGTGTAGACGACGATGTCGCAGCGGCGCTTCAAGGCGGTCAGTGCCTGGATCACGGCCATCAGTTCCATGCGGTTGTTGGTCGTGTGCGCCTCGCCGCCGAACAGCTCGCGCTCGTGCTCGCCGGCGCGCAGCCAGACGCCCCAGCCGCCGGGGCCCGGATTGCCCTTGCATGCGCCGTCGGTATAGGCGACGACCGACGTCATGCGCCGCCCTCGCGCTGATGGCGATTCGTCACGACGGCGGGCGCCGCCGGCACCTTCTTGCGGTCGTTGCGCGCCAGCCCGATGACGCGCATGCCGCGCACGCGTTTGACGGCGACGAGCAGGTAGACGGCGCCGAGCACCGGCCACCAGCGCTCGCCGGCGGCGTCCATCCACGCGAAGCGCGAGAGCCAGCGCTGCGAGGCGATCGGCGGGCGCCAGCCGCCGAAACGACCGCCCTCGATGTCGAAGCTGAGCAGGCGCAGCCAGTCGCGCAGCCGCCAGTAGCCGATCGCCGGGCCGGTGTCGGGCATGAAGGGCTGCCTGCCGCGGCCGAACGACATGCGCCAGCGCCAGTGCCCGACGCGACGCCGCAGGCCCCACAGGCTGGTCGGGTTGAAGCCGACGATGACGACGCGGCCTTCGGGCATCAGCACCCGCTCGACTTCGCGCAGCGCCTCGTGCGCGTCGCGCGCCAGCTCCAGCGAATGCGGCAGCACGACAAGGTCCAGGCTCTGGTTCGGGAACGGCAGCGCGTCGAAGTCGCAATGCAGCACGACGGCGGCGCGCGCCGCAGGCGGCCCGTCTGCGGCGTCGAGCGGCGGCACGGGCGGCCGCGGCAGCGCATCGTCGGTCGCGAGCCAGCGGTGCGGCATGCGGTTTGCCCGCAGCGCATCGACCTCGGGCAGGCCGAGCTGTAACGCATGGAAACCGAAGACGTCGGCGACACTGCCGTCGAGCTGGCGCTGCTCCCAATCGAGCAGGTAACGCCCGGGCGGAGTGCACAGCCAGCTCTCGAGCCCGATGGTAATCTTCGCGTCTCTCGTCATGAATCTCGTCGCGATCCCCGCCTACGCCGACAACTACATCTGGATGCTCCACGACGCCCGCCAGGCGCTCGTGGTCGATCCCGGTGAAGCGGCGCCCGTGATGCGCGCGCTCGATGCGCAGCGACTGACGCTCGGGGGCATTCTAGTGACCCACCATCATCCCGATCATGTCGACGGCATCGGCGAGCTGCGCGAGCGCCTGCACGGCCCGGTGTTCGGCCCGGTGCGCGAACGGATACCGCAGCCCTGCACGCCGCTGGCCGGCGGCGATCACTGCGAAGTGCTCGGCCTCGGTTTCGACGTGATCGACGTGCCGGGCCACACCGCCGGCCACATCGCCTATGTGCATCGGCCCGCCGATGCGGCGCCGATCCTGTTCTGCGGCGACACGCTGTTCTCGGCCGGCTGCGGCCGGCTGTTCGAAGGCACGGCCGAGCAGATGCATACGTCGCTGGCCAAGCTGGCCGCGCTGCCCGGCGACACGCGCGTGTGCTGCGCCCACGAGTACACGCTGTCGAATCTGCGCTTCGCAGCTGCCGTCGAGGCCGACAACGCCGAGATCGGCGCCTACACCGAGTGGTGCGAGACGCAGCGCAGCCGCAAGCAGCCGACGCTGCCCAGCACGCTGGCGCGCGAGCGCGCCATCAACCCGTTCCTGCGCTGCGGCGAGCCTGCGGTCGTGCGCGCGGCGCAGGCACACGGCGCGGCCGACGACAGCGGCCCGGCCGTGTTCGCCGCGCTGCGCGAATGGAAGAACGTGTTCCGATGAAGCCGGCCGTGCGAGCGCTGCGTCGCCTGGGGCTGCTGGCCGCGATGCTCGCCTTGCTGGCAGGTTGCGCGACGGTCGAGCCGGTGGCGCCGTCGCCCGAGCCGGTGGCCGTCGCGCCGGCTGCGGCGGCGGCGGCCTCGGCGCCGGACGCCGCCGCCAGTGCGGCCGCCGCCGCCGAGCCGGCTCCGGCGGCGAGCGCCGTCGCCGTCGCGCCGGCGCCGATCGATCCGCTGCGCCCGTCGGTGCGCATCGATCCGCACGACACCTCGGCGCACACCGACCTGTGGCAGCGCATCCGGCGCGGCTTCGCGATGTCCGACCTCGACACGCCGCTGGTCACGAGCAGCGAGCAGTGGTACGCGACGCGCCCCGATTACGTGGCGCGCATGACGGAGCGTGCCGGTCGCTACCTGTTCCACATCGTCGAGGAAGTCGAGCGCCGCGGCATGCCGACCGAGCTCGCGCTGCTGCCGTTCATCGAGAGCGCGTTCAACCCGCAGGCGATGTCGGTCGCCAAGGCGTCGGGCATGTGGCAGTTCATCCCGTCGACCGGGCGCGACTTCGACCTGCGCCAGAACATCTTCCGCGACGACCGCCGCGACGTGCTCGCGTCGACGCGCGCCGCGCTCGACTACCTGCAGAAGCTGCACGGCATGTTCGGCGACTGGCAGCTCGCGCTGGCCGCCTACAACTGGGGCGAAGGCAGCGTGCAGCGCGCCATCGCGGCCAACAAGCGCCGCGGCAAGCCGACCGACTACCTGAGCCTGTCGATGCCGCGCGAGACGCGCTGGTACGTACCCAAGCTCCAGGCCGTCAAGAACATCGTCGCACGCCCCGAGGCCTACTCGCTCGAGCTTCCGCGGCTCGAGAACCACCCCTACTTCCTCGTCGTGCCGATCGAACGCGACCTCGACGTCGACCTCGCGGCGCGGCTCGCCGACCTGCCGCTCGACGAGTTCCGTTCGCTCAACCCGCAGCTCAACCGGCCGGTGATCCTCGCCGCCGGCACGCCGCAGCTGCTGCTGCCCTACGACAACGCCAACCTGTTCGTGCGCAACTACGAGCAGCACCGCGGCCCGTTCGCGAGCTGGACGGCGTGGGTGGCGCCGAAGACGCTGCGGCCGGCCGACGCAGCGAAACAGGTCGGCATGAGCGAGGAACAGCTGCGCGACGTCAACCGCATCCCGCCGAAGGTGCTGGTCGCCGGCGGCTCGACGCTCGTCGTGCCGCGCCCCGCCGGGCGTGCCGAAGACGTCTCCGAGCACCTCGCGCACAACGCCACGATGGCGCTGACGCCCGAGCGCGGCGCGCTGCGCAAGGTCTCGTTCAAGGTCGGCCGCAAGGGTTCGACGGTGTCTGCGGTGGCGCGCCAGTACGGCGTGTCGCCGGCGCTCGTCGCCGAGTGGAACCGGGTCGGCGCGCAGGCTGCGTTCAAGGCCGGCCAGGCCGTCGTCGTCTACCTGCCGGCTCGCGCCGCGGCAACGAAGAAGGCGCGCCCGGCCACGCGCGCCGCGGCGCTGACGCGCGCCACGCGCTCGGCCAGCAGCGGCCGCCGCCAGCACCACTGACGCCGGCCCGACGCGCGCTCAGCGTCGCTCGACCAGCGCGTGCGCGATCGTGCTGAGGTCGACGTACTCCAGCTCGCTGCCCGCCGGCACGCCACGCGCCAGCCGAGTCACCTGCAGGCCGCGCGCCTTCAGCGCCTCGCCGACGAGGTGCGCCGTGGCCTCGCCTTCGGCGGTGAAGTTGGTCGCGAGGATCACCTCCTGCACCACGCCGTCGCCGGCGCGCGCCAGCAGCTGCTGCACGCCGATGTCGCGCGCGCCGATGCCGTCGAGCGGGCTCAGCCGCCCCATCAGCACAAAGTAGAGGCCGCGGTAGCTCCCGGTGCGTTCGAGCGCGGCCTGGTCGGCCGGCGTCTCGACGACGCACAGCAGCCGCGCGTCGCGCGCCGCGTCGAGGCAGGTGCGGCAGACGCTGGCTTCGGTGAAGGTATGGCAGCGCTCGCAGTGTCGGATCGTCGCCACCGCCGCGTGCAGCACGCGCGACAGCCGCTCGGCACCCTCGCGGTCGTGCTGAAGCAGGTGGAACGCCATGCGCTGCGCCGACTTCTGGCCGACGCCGGGAAGGCGACGCAGCGCCTCGATCAGGCCGTCGAGCGCCGGCTCGGCCATCAGAAGGGGAACTTCATGCCGGGCGGCAGCGGCATGCCGGCCGTCAGCTTGCCGAGCTTTTCCTGCGACACCGTCTCGGCGCGCCGGATCGCGTCGTTGAACGCGGCGGCGACCAGGTCCTCGAGCATGTCCTTGTCGTCGGCGAGCAGGCTCGGGTCGATGGCGACGCGGCGGACGTCGTGCTTGCACGTCATCGTCACCTTGACGAGTCCGGCGCCCGACTGGCCCTCGACCTCGATCGACGCCAGCTCTTCCTGCGCCTTCTTCAGGTTGTCCTGCATCGCCTGGGCCTGCTTCATCAGCCCGGCGAGTTGACCCTTCATCATGAATCTGCTCCTTGGTGCGGCCTCAGGCAGCCGCGGGTTTGACCGAGCCCGGCACGATGCGTGCCGTCTTGTATTGCTGCATCAGGCTGCGCACCAGCGGGTCGCCGGCGATCGCCTGCTCGGCCGCAGCTTGTCGCGCTGCGCGCAGCGCCGCTTCGCGCAGCGCCGGCGTGTCGGCTGCGGACCCGGCCCCGACATCGAGGCGGACCGGCCCGCCGAGATGGGCGGCGAGCGCGGCTTCGAGCCGGTCGCGCTGCGCTGGCGCGCGCAGCGACTCGCGCTCGACGCGCAGCCGCCACAGCGGCGGATCGGCTGCGTCGTCGATCGCGACGCATTCGGCCTGCATCGCCAGTTCGCGCACCAGCGCCGTGATCGCGCCTTGCCCCGCCAGCTCGCCGACGACGCCGGCCCAGCGGTCGCCGAGCGCGTTGGGCTGCGCTGCTGGCGGCTCGCTCGGAGCGGGCGCTGCCGGCCGGGCCTCGACAAGCGGCGGTGGCACGAGACGCGGCACCGGCGCGACAACCGGATCGGGCTCGGCGACGCGCAGCGCCGGCTCGGCAGCGCGCTCGGCGGCCGCCACGGCGGGCGCGCGCGCAGGTGCGGCAGGCAAGGCCGTGGCCTGCGGCCGCGTTGTCTGCGCCGGCGCGCCGGCGGGCCGGAACGCGTGCATGCGCAGCAGCACCATCACCAGACCGCTGTATTCGTCGGGCGCCAGCGCCAGCTCTTCGCGGCCATGCAGCGCGATGCTGTAGTGGAGTTGCGTCTCGTCGGGCGCGAAGGCAGCCGCCAGTCGCGCCAGCGCCGGCGCGTCGGGATCGTCGGCGTCGCCGGCGTCGGGCACGGCCTGCAGCACGGCCATCTGCTGCAGCGTCGACGCCAGCTCCTCGAGCAGGCCCGTCGCCGACAGGCCGAGCGCGCGCAGCCCGTCGGCGGCAGCAACCAGCGCGGCGCCGTCGCCGAGGGCCAGCGCGTCGAGGATGCGCAGCCCATGGCCGCGGTCCACCGCACCGAGCATGCGGCGCACGCCGGCCTCGTCGAGCCGGCCGGCGCCGTAGGCGATCGCCTGGTCGGTGAGCGACAACGCGTCGCGCATCGAGCCGTGCGCCGCACGCGCCAGCAGGCGCAGCGCGCCGGGCTCGGCGTCGATCGATTCGGCGCCGAGCACGCGCGCCAGATGCTGCTGCACGACCGGCGGCGCCATCGGCCGCAGGTTGAACTGCAGGCAGCGCGACAACACGGTCGGCGGCACCTTCTGCGGATCGGTCGTCGCCAGCACGAACTTCAGGTACTCGGGCGGCTCCTCCAGCGTCTTCAACATCGCGTTGAACGCATGGTTCGACAGCATGTGCACTTCGTCGATCATGTAGACCTTGAAGCGGCCGACCACCGGCTTGTAGACCGACTGGTCGAGCAGCTGCGTGATCTCGTCGACGCCGCGGTTGGACGCCGCGTCGAGCTCGACGTAGTCGACATGGCGGCCGGCATCGATGTCGCGGCAGGCGTCGCAGGCGCCGCACGGCGTCGCCGTGATGCCGCCGCGCCCGTCGGGGCCGGTGCAGTTCAGGCTCTTGGTGAGGATGCGCGACACCGTCGTCTTTCCGACGCCGCGCGTGCCGGTGAACAGGTAGGCGTGGTGCAACCGCTGCGACTCGAGCGCGTTGGCCAGCGCCTGCACGACGTGCTCCTGGCCGACCAGCTCGTCGAAGCGGCGCGGCCGGTATTTGCGGGCGAGCACCAGGTAACTCATGCAGTCATTCTACGGGCCGGTCCCCCGGCGGGCGGCCCTGGCGCGAGGCCCGATAATCCGCGCCATGACTGCGGCCGCGCCCCCCTCCTCCTCCACCCTCAGCTACGAACAGGCGGGCGTCGTATACGACCTGATCGATCCGCTGAAGGTGGCTGCGCAACGCGCCGCGGCGGCGACCGGCGCGCACCTCGCGAGCCACGGTTTCGCCGAGGTCGAGGCGTCGCGCGGCGAATCGGCCTATGTCGTGGACGTCGGTCCTTTCTACCTGGCGAGCATCGTCGAATGCCTGGGCTCGAAGGCGCTGGTCGCCGACGAGATGGCGCGCCTGACCGGCCGCAGCTATTACGACGGCATCGCGCAGGACACGATCGCGATGGCGATCAACGACCTGATCACCGTCGGCGCGACGCCGCTCGTCGTCCAGGCCTACTGGGCCGCCGGCGGCAGCGAGTGGTTCGCCGATGCGGCGCGCTCGCAGGCGTTGGTCGCCGGCTGGAAGCGCGCCTGCGACATCTGCCGCGTCGCCTGGGGCGGCGGCGAAACGCCGGCGCTCGCGGGCATCGTCGAAGGCGGGCGCATCGACCTGGCGGCGAGCTGCACCGGCATCGTCAGCCCGAAGTCGCGCCTCAGCCTCGGCGACAAGCTCGGGCCGGGCGACGCCATCGTCCTGCTCGCGTCGAGCGGCATCCATGCCAACGGGCTGTCGCTGGCGCGCAAGCTGGTCGAGCGGCTGCCCGAGGGTTGGCTGACACCCGTCGCTGCCGGCCTGACGTACGGCGACGCGCTGCTCGCGCCGACGACGCTCTACTCGCCCGTCACCGAGGCGCTGTACCAGGACGGCATCGTGCCGCACTACTGCGCCAACATCACGGGGCACGGCTGGCGCAAGCTGCTGCGCCACCCGAAGACGCTGACCTACCGCATCGATGCGGTGCCCGAGGTGCCGCCGGTGCTGAAGTTCATCCGGCAGCATGCCGGCCACGGCGACCGAGAAGCCTACGGCACGCTCAACATGGGCGCGGGCTTCGCACTGTTCGTCGATGCCGCGCATGCCGAGCGCAGCGTCGCCGTCGCGCGCGACCACGGCGTCGCCGCGATCGTCGCCGGCCGCGTCGAGGCGGGCCCCAAGCGCCTCGTCGTCGAGCCGCTCGGCTTCGAGTTCGGCGACGACGCGCTGCAGCTGCGCTGACGCGCCGCGATGCCGGTGCACGCGCTGCCCGAAGCGTGGTCGCTGTCGACGGCGCAGCTCTCCGTCGAAGTCGCGGCAACGCTGGCCTTCGCGCTGTCGGGCCTGATCGAAGGCGCGCGCAAGCGCCTCGACGCCGTCGGCGTGTGCGTCGTCGCGGGGCTCGCCGCGTTCGGCGGGGGCACGCTGCGCGACGTGCTGCTCGACCGCCGGCCTTTCGTGTGGGTCGAGCACGCGGCGTGGCTGTGGGCGCTGCTCGCGCTCGCGATCGCGGCGATGCTGTTCATGCGAGCGCGCCACCTGCGCCCCACCGAGCGCGCGATGCAGTGGCCCGACGCGCTGGGCCTGGGCCTCTACGCCGCCAGCGGCACGCAGATCGCGCTGGCCGCATCGATGCCGGCGCTCGTCGCCGTGCTGATGGGCGTCGTGACGGCGACCTTCGGCGGCGTGCTGCGCGACATCGTGTGCAACGAGATCCCGCGTGCTTTCTCCGACCACCGACCGTACGCCGTGTGCGCCTTCGCCGGCGGCTGGGTCGTCGTCGCGGCGCAGGCGATGGACGCCGGGCCGGGCGCCGCGCTCGCGGCCGGCGCCGCCGTCGCGACGCTGCTGCGCGCCGCCGCGCTCGCGCTCGACTGGCGCATCCCGGCCTGGCGCGCCGACGCCGACTGAAAGCAGCGCCGCGCGCCGCTGCCGCGGCCGGCGCAACGGGTGTACCGTGCGGCTCACGGCAATCTTGCCGGGCGAGCGCAAGGAGGGCGACGATGGCTGCCAACGCGTTCATCAGCTTCTTCGACAAGGCCGAGGGCGAGTCGGTCCAGAAGGGCAAGGAGAAATGGGTCGAGATCGGCGGCTGGGACTGGGCCGTCGAAGCCGACTCGAGCTGGACGCGCGGCGGCGGCGCCAGCGTCGGCAAGCCCCGCCCCGGACGGCTCGCTTTCGAACATCGCTTCGACACCGCGTCCACCGTGCTGCTCGGCCACATCTGCAGCGGCAAGGCGTTTCCCAAGGTGGAACTGCAGGTGGCGAAAGCGGCAGCCGGTGGCGCGCCGGAAACCTGCTTCACGATGACGATGGAGGGCGTGTTCGTCACCCATGTCTCGAACGCCGGCACCGACGACGGCATCGTCGAGCAGCGCGTCGAGCTCGTCTTCAAGACGGTGCGGATTGCCTACCGGCCACAGGACGCACGCAGCGGCCAGTTCGGCGCGCCGCGCAACTTCGGCTGGGACATCCCGGCCGGCACGGTGACGACGGGCGCCTGAGCGCTCGCCGTTCAGCCTTCGAGGTTCGCGACGGCCGGCACCGGGCTCGGCCGTGCGCGCCGGTGCGCGAGCCGGGACACGATGTCCGGCGCCTCGAGCTTCAGGCGGTGATCCGACCAGACCTGGCGCCAGTGACGCGCGCCCGGCGTACCGTTCCACAGCCCCATCATGTGGCGCGCGATCGCCGACCACGCCGTGCCGCGCGCGGCCGCCTCGCGCGCCATGTAGTCGACCATCGCGGCCTCGACGTCGAGCCGGTCGTGCGCCGGCGTGTCGGCGGCGCCGAAGTGACGCACGTCCCACTGCGCCATCGTCCACGGGTCGTGGTAGGCGGCGCGGCCGACCATCACGCCGTCGACGCGGCCCAGATGTTCGTCGATCTGCGCGCTCGTCGCCACGCCGCCGTTGAGCACGATCGTCAGCGCCGGGAAGTCGCGCTTGAGGCGCCAGACGTGCTCATAGCGCAGCGGCGGCACGTCTCGATTCTGCTTGGGGCTCAGCCCCTGCAGCCAGGCGCTGCGCGCATGCACGATGAACACCTCGCAGCCGGCCCCGGCCAGCGTGCCGACGAAGTCGCGAACGAAATCGTAGCTGTCGAGGCGGTCGATGCCGATGCGGTGCTTGACCGTGACCGGCAGGTCGACGGCGTCGCGCATCGCCTTGACGCAGTCGGCCACCAGCGGTGCCTCGGCCATCAGACAGGCGCCGAAAGCGCCTCGCTGCACGCGCTCGCTCGGGCAGCCGCAGTTCAGGTTGACCTCGTCGTAGCCCCAGCGCGCCGCCAGCTTCGCGCACGCCGCCAGATCGGCCGGCTCGCTGCCGCCCAACTGCAGCGCGAGCGGATGCTCGTCGGCGTCGAAGTCGAGATGGCGCGCCACGTCGCCGTGCAGCAGCGCGCCCGTCGTCACCATTTCGGTGTAGAGACGCGTGCGCCGCGTCAGCCGGCGATGGAACCAGCGGCAGTGGCGGTCGGTCCAGTCCATCATCGGGGCCGTGCACAGGCGCCAGGGGCTAAATCGTTGATTTGATTGCACTAATCTTCTCTTTGTCGGTCCGCACATTGGCGGAACCAACGAGATGAAAGCCTGGGAGGATGGAAGCCGGCTTGTTCATAGTAATCAATGGCTTCCTAGCGATGATCCTGCGACGGGGACGCCCGATGCAACTCCGGTTCTGATTTCGTGCACGGCGCGAGTGCTACGGCCATGACGCCACCGGCGATCTCAGTCGCTTCGAGCGCATCGGGCTCTGCCATCATCATCAGCGGCGAGATGCCACCGTCCCGAACCCTAGCTTGGCGTCCCAACAACATTCATGAGCACAGTGCTGCGCATCTGGCTCGAGTTCGCGGCATGCGTCGTGCTCATCGGCGTCGCCGGCTCGCGCCTGGCGCGCTACGGCGACGCGCTGGCGTCGCTGACCGGCCTGTCGCGCAACTGGATCGGCATGATCCTGATGGCCACCGTGACGTCGCTGCCCGAGTTGGTGACGGGGCTCAGTGCCGTCACGATCGCCGCTGCCCCGGACCTCGCCGTGGGCGACGCGCTGGGCAGTTGCGTTTTCAACCTCGCCATCCTCGCCGTCGTGGACGTGGTGCATCGCAACGGGTCGTTCTACGCCGAGGCGAGCCGCGTCCATGTCCTGTCGGCTGCGTTCGGCATCGGCTTGCTGGCGATGGCCGGCATCGGCATCGCCACCAAGAGCTACACGGCGAGTTGGTCCCTCGGACACGTGAGCGCCTTCAGCCTGGCCCTGATCCTGGCCTACGCTGTCGCGATGCGCACGATCTTCCGTGCCGAGCAGCGCGGCGCCAGGCCGCAAGTGGCGACTGCGGCAGCCATGCGATTGCGGCAGGCGCTCGGCGGTTACGCCCTGGCCGCGATCGTCATCGTCGTCGCCGGCATCTGGCTGCCGCTGGTCGGAGTCCAGCTTGCGCGCATCATGGGCTGGTCCGATTCCTTCGTGGGCACGCTCTTCATCGCGCTCGCGACCTCGACGCCGGAACTGGCCACCACGCTGGCCGCGGTGCGTATGGGCGCGATCGACCTCGCGCTCGGCAACATCCTGGGCAGCAACCTGTTCGACCTGCTTATCGTCGCCATGGACGACATCGCCTACGTCCCGGGATCGATCTTCAAGGGCGTCTCGACCGTGCACGTCGTGTCCGTGCTGTGCGCCGCCCTCATGAACGTGGCCGTCATCGTGGCGCTGCTGCGCCGGCCGGCCGGGCGCGTGCTGCGCACGATGAGTTGGGCCGGGGTCGCGCTCGTGGTGCTCTACTTCCTCAATGCCATCGTGCAGTACCGTCACGCATCCTGAGGCCGACCCCAGCAGTCGTGCCCGGCCGCAGCGCGTGCGTTGGGTCTAGGCTCGCTCCGCACGCATCGTCGAAGGCATGAGATGGACGGAGCCGCCTGCGGTACGGCAGCGGAGCACCGCAATCATTGTCCCGTCCGGATTTCGGAGCTGCACGAAACCATCGGCTCAGTGACCGAAGGAAAACCCGAGCAGTCCGGTCAGGGCTGCGCAGAGGGCCCTGCATACAATGAATCGCAACTCTTCGATGCGCATCCGACGTGTTCCACTCGATCAGTCTGTTTGTCTCCCTTTACCTCTTCTGGCTGCTGCTGTCGGGGTTCTTCACCCCTTTCCTCCTCTCGGCCGGGGTGGGTTCGGCGCTGGCGGTCGTCTGGTTTGCCCGGCGAATGGACGTGGTCGATCATGAGGGGCACCCGATCCTTCTCGGCCAGAAGGCGCTCTTCTACTGGCCCTGGCTGCTCAAGGAGATCGTCAAGTCGGCCTGGGACGTCAGCAAGATCATCCTGCACCCGAAGCTGCCGATCAGCCCGACCCTGGTTCGGTTCAAGCCGACGCAGAAGACTGATGTGGGCCTGGTGATCCATGCCCAGTCGATCACCCTGACCCCCGGCACCATCACCATCGAGGCGGGGCCGAATGAGTTCCTCGTCCACGGCCTGACCCGCAGCGGGGCCGAAGGTGTGGTCGACAGCGAGATGGATCGCCGTGCCACGGCCTGCGAGGGCCGATCATGATGTTCGCAGCCGCGGCCCTTGCCTTGCTCGCCACGATAGCCCTCGCATTGGCGCGCGCCGCATTGGGCCCGACCCTGTTCGACCGCGCCCAGGCTGCCAACACCGTCGGCACGGTGGCAATGCTGCTGCTGGCGGTGCTGGGTTTCCTCAACGGCCGGCCCGAGTTTCTCGACCTGGCCATCGTCTACGGCCTGCTCAACGTCATCGGCACGATCGCGGTGCTGAAGTACTTTCGCCAAGGCGACCTCGGCGACCCGGGTATCGATCAGGAGCCCGCCAAGTGACGACCTGGATCCATGTCGTGAGCTGGGTCTGCCTGGTCGGCGGCGGATACTTCTGCGTGGTCGGCGCGATCGGCCTGCTGCGCATGCCCGACTTCTATACGCGCATGCATGCGGCCAGCGTGATCGAGACGCTCGGTGCCGGGCTGATCCTGCTCGGCCTGATGCTGCAGGCGGGCTTCACGCTGGTGGCTGTGAAGCTGCTGATGGTCGGCCTGCTGATCTTCTTCGCCAGCCCGACCGCCACCCACGCGCTCGCGCGCGCGGCCATGGTGCGGGGCTTGAAGCCGCTGCTGTCGGATGAAGACTCCCAGGTCGCCGCTACGCGGCGCCCGGCCCCCGAGGGGGACGGGAAGCCTCGGGGCGGTCCTTCGTTTCCCGAGGAGCGCGCACCATCGAAACGCTGATCATCAACGTGCTGCTCGTGCTGATGGCGGTCACCGTGTTGGTGATCGCGCGCAGCCGCAACCTGTTCGGCGTCATCGTGCTCGGCGGTCTGTACAGCTTCCTGATGGCCACCGTGCTGGTGGCGATGGATGCCGTGGACGTGGCGATGACCGAGGCCTCGGTCGGCGCGGGCATCTCCACGGTCCTGTTGCTGGGGGCGCTGTACCTGTGCAAGAGCGAGGAGGCGCGACCCGTGCAGAAGCCCTGGCTGCCCCTCGCTGTGTCGCTGGCCGTGGGTGCCGTGCTGGTTTACGGCACGCTAGGGCTGCCGGAGTTCTCCGACCCCAAGGCGCCGATCCACGTCCATGTGGTGCCACGCTACCTGAACGAACTGAAGAAGGAAGTCGATGTCCCGAACGTCGTGACCGCAGTGCTGGCCAGCTACCGCGGCTACGACACCCTGGGTGAGACGACCGTGGTCTTCACCGCGGGCGCAGGCGTGATCGCGTTGCTGCGCCGCCGCCGCAAGGATAGGCAACCATGAGGTACGACCTGGTCCTGAGGGTCATCGCCAAGCTGCTGATCCCGTTCATCCTGCTGTTCGCGCTGTACGTGCAGTTCCACGGCGACTTCGGCCCGGGCGGCGGCTTCCAGGCCGGCGTGATCCTCGCCGCGGCGGTGATCTTCTACGGCCTGATCTTCGGCCTGGCCGACGCCCGCAAGCTGGTGCCCGAGCCGCTTGTGGAGTCCATGATGGCCATCGGCGTGCTGATCTACGGCGGCGTGGGCATCGCCGGTCTGCTGCTGGGCGGCCACTACCTCGACTACTTCGTGCTCGACCCCAACCCCGTGCTCGGCCAGCACCGCGGCATCTTCTGGGTCGAAGTCGGCGTGGCGGTGACGGTGTCGGGCGTGATGCTGAAGGTCTTCTACATGTTCGCCGACCGCGGCAAGGCGGACGAATGACGGGCGCCGGGACTGGCATGACCCTCGGCGGCCACTTCACCTATTTCATCACCGTGTTCCTGATGATCGCGGGGCTGTTCATCGTCATCGCGCGCGGCAACCTGATCAAGAAGCTGGTCGGCCTGGGCATCTTCCAGACCTCGGTGTACCTGCTGTACATCGCGCCCGGCAAACTGGTGGGCGGCACCGCGCCGATCCTCAGCGACGCGTTCACCGTCTACTCAAATCCCCTGCCTCACGTGCTGATCCTCACGGCCATCGTCGTGGGCGTCGCCACGCTGGCGCTCGGCCTGGCGCTGGTGGTGCGCATCCGCGAGGCCTACGGCTGCATCGAGGAAGACGAGATCCTGAGCATGGATGCGGAGCCGGGCCGCCCGCATCAACAACACGAACAAGAATGAGCCTGGCTGCGCATCTGCCTGCACTGCAGGTCGTGATTCCTTTGCTCGCCGCGCCGCTGACGGTGCTGCTGCGCCGGCGCGCCTACGCGTTCGGCATCGCGATGGCAGCCAGTTGGGTCGCGCTCGCCATCGCCGTGTTGCTGTGGCTGCGGGTGGCCGACAGCGGCACGATCTCCTACGCCATCGGCAACTGGCCGCCGCCGTGGGGCATCGAGTACCGCGTCGACCGCCTCAGCGCCTTCGTGCTGGTGCTGGTCGCGGCCATCGCGGCCGTGGTGCTTCCCTACAGCCGGGCCAGCATCGAGGCCGAAGTGTCGCCTCAGCAGCACTATCTTTTCTACACGATGTTCCTGCTGTGCCTGGCCGGCCTGCTGGGCATCACGATCACGGGCGATGCGTTCAACGTCTTCGTGTTCCTGGAGATCTCGTCGCTCTCGACCTACGTGCTGATCGCGCTGGGACGCGACCGACGTGCCCTCATGGCGTCGTACCAGTACCTGGTCATGGGCACGATCGGCGCCACCTTCATCGTCATCGGCATCGGCCTGCTGTACCTGATGACGGGCACGCTGAACCTGGCCGACATGGGACGGCGCATCGCCGCCGTGCAAGGCACGCGGCCCGTGCTCGCGGCGCTCGCCTTTCTCACCGTGGGCATCTCGCTGAAGCTGGCGCTGTTCCCGCTGCACCAGTGGCTGCCGAATGCCTACGCCTTCTCTCCGTCGGCAGTGGCGTCCTTCCTGGCGGCCACGGCCACCAAGGTGGCGGTGTACGTGCTGCTGCGGTTCTATTTCTCGGTGTTCGGCGAATCGGCGGTGTTCGCACGTTTGCCGATGCAGGAGGCCATGCTGCTGCTCGCGCTGGCGGGCATGTTCGTGGCCTCGACGATCGCGATCTTCCAGACCGACCTGAAGCGCCTGTTCGCCTACTCGAGCGTCGGCCAGATCGGCTACATCATCCTGGGCCTGTCGTTCGACTCGGCGTCGGGCCTGACCGCCACCATCGTCCATCTGTTCAACCACGGCGTGACCAAGGGAGCCATCTTCCTGCTGCTCGGCGGCGTGGCGATGGCGATGGGCGGCACCAGCCTGGCGCGCATCCAGGGCCTGGGCCGGCGCATGCCGCTGACCAGCTTCGGCATCGTGCTGTGCGGACTGTCGCTGATCGGGGTGCCGGGCACGGCCGGCTTCGTCAGCAAGTGGTACCTGATCCTCGCCGCGCTCGAGAAGGGCCAGTGGTGGCTGGTGTTCCTGATCGTGGGGTCGTCGCTGCTCGCCGCCGCCTACGTGTGGCGCTTCGTCGAGGCGGCCTATTTCCGTGAACCGAGGCGCGACACGGCCGGCGGTGCCACGGTGCCCTGGAGCATGGCACTGCCCGCCGCGATGCTGGTCGCCGCGACGGTGTACTTCGGGCTCGACACCTCGTTCACCGTGGGCTCCGCCGCGCAGGCCGCCGCCGGGTTGCTGGGAGGGCCGCGCTGATGCTGGCGCCCGAGCTGGCCATCGCGTCGGCCCTCGCGGTACCGGCCGTTGGCGCGGCATTGATCGCATGGGCCGACCGGGCACCGAACCTGCGCGAGAGCATCACGCTGGTCACCGCCGTCGCGCTGCTGGGCTGCGTGCTGACGCTGCTGCCGATGGTGAGCGGTGGCGCGCGACCCGCCCTGACGCTGTTCTCACTGCTGCCCGGGCTGCAGATCGCGTTCAGGGTCGAGCCGCTGGGCATGCTGTTCGCGCTCATCGCCTCCGCCCTGTGGATCGTCAACTCGCTGTATTCGATCGGCTACATGCGCGGCAACGACGAGGCGAACCAGACCCGCTTCTATGTCTGTTTCGCGCTCGCGCTGGCGGCCACGATGGGCATCGCCTTCGCCGGCAACCTGTTCACGCTGTTCGTCTTCTACGAGCTGCTGACGCTGGTCACCTACCCGCTGGTCACACACCACGGCACCGACACGGCCAGGAGCGGTGGGCGCATCTATCTCGGCATCCTGATGGGCACGTCGATCGTCTTCCTGTTGCCGGCGCTGGTGTTCGTCTGGCATGTCGCCGGCACGACCGACTTCGCCGCCGGGGGCATCCTGGCCGGCAAGCTCGGGCCGGCCGCGCTGGCCGGCCTGCTCGCGCTCTGCATGTTCGGCATCGGCAAGGCGGCGCTGATGCCGTTCCACCGCTGGCTGCCGGCGGCCATGGTGGCGCCCACGCCGGTGTCGGCGCTGCTGCACGCGGTGGCCGTGGTCAAGGCGGGCGTGTTCAGCGTCGTGAAGGTCATCGTGTACGTGTTCGGTGTCGAGAACCTCGCCCAGGCCGGGAGCGGCGGCAACGGTGCCGGCTGGCTCGTCTGGCTGGCGGGCTTCACGATCGTCGCCGCTTCGGTGGTCGCGCTCGGTGCCGACAACCTCAAGCGCCGGCTCGCCTACTCAACCGTCAGCCAGCTCTCCTACGTGGTGATGGCCGCGGCCGTGCTGGCGCCGCTGTCGCTGATCGGCGCGGTGCTGCACATCGCCGCGCACGCGGTGGGCAAGATCACGCTGTTCTTCGCGGCCGGCGCCATCTACACCGCTGCGCACAAGACCGAAGTGAGCCAGCTCGACGGCATCGGCCGGCGCATGCCGTGGACGATGGGTGCGTTCGCGATCGCCGCGCTGTCGATGATCGGCCTGCCGCCCGCGGTGGGCTTCGTGTCCAAGTGGTACATGCTGTCAGGCGCGATGGCGGCGCAGCACTGGCCGGCGGTGGCGGTGATCGTCGCCAGCACGCTGCTCAACGCAGGCTACTTCCTGCCGATCGTGTATCGCGCCTTCTTCGTCGCACCACGCGAAGGCAACCACGAACACCACCCCGCGCACGGCGAGGCCCCGCTGCCGATGGTGCTGGCGCTGTGCGCCACGGCCGCGGCCACGGTGCTGCTGTTCTTCCTGCCCGACGTGCCGCTCGCGCTGGCACGTCAGACCATCGGCCCCTGACCGGCGCCCGGAGCTCCGAGCATGGACGCAAAGCCAGAAGCACCCGCAGCACCCGAGCCGATTCATTGGCTCGACCAGCCGCGCAACGTCAAGCGCCTGTGGCGCGGCTTTCTCGTCGTGCTGGCGCTGACCGTGCTGGCCGAGCTGCTGGTGCATCTGCACCCGCACTTCGAGATCGAATCGGTGTTCGGCTTCCACGCCTGGTTCGGCGTGATGGCGTGCGCCGCGATGATCGTCGTCGCCAAGGCGCTGGCGCTGGTTCTCAAGCGCCCCGACACCTATTACGGCAGGCGCGATGACTGACGCCGTCATCCACCCCGCGCTGGTGCTGATCGCAGGCGCCCTGCTGCTGCCGTTCCTGCGCGGCGCGACGAGGTCGCTGGCGATCGTGGGCCTGCCGCTCGTCGCGCTGGCGCTGGTGTGGCAGATGCCGGACGGGCCGGCGTGGCAGGCGCGTTTCCTCGAACACACCATCACGCCGCTGCAGGGCGACAAGCTCTCACGCCTGTTCGCGACGATCTTCGCGTTGATGGCGGCCGGCGGCGGCCTGTTCGCGCTCGACCAGAAGAGCCGCGTCGAGGTGCCTGCGGCCTTCGTCTACGCGGGCTCCGCCATCGGCGTGGCGCTGGCCGGCGACCTGATCACCGTGTTCGCCTTCTGGGAGCTGATGGCGGTGGGCTCGACGCTCGTGCTGTGGAGCCACGGCAAGGAAGCGTCGTACCGCGCGGCGCGCCGCTACCTGATGATCCACCTGCTGGGCGGCGTGGTGCTCTTTGCGGGCGTCACCGGCCACATCGCGCAGACCGGCAGCGTCGCGTTCACGCGCATGGCGCCCGACTCCATCGCGCATTGGCTGATCCTGATCGGCTTCCTCGTCAACGCCGGGGCGCCGCCGCTGTCGGCTTGGCTGCCCGATGCCTACCCGGAAGCGTCCTGGAGCGGCACGGTCTTCCTCTCGGCCTTCACCACCAAGACCGCGGTGTACGTGCTGATCCGCGGCTTCCCGGGTGCCGAGCTGCTGATCTGGGTGGGCCTGTTCATGGTGTTCTACGGCATCGTCTATGCGCTGCTGGAAAACGACATGCGGCGCATCCTGGCGTACTCGATCGTCAACCAGGTCGGCTTCATGGTGGCCGGCATCGGCATCGGTACCGAGATGGCGCTCAACGGCGCCGCGGCGCACGCCTTCACCCACATCATCTACAAGGCGCTGCTGTTGATGTCGGCCGGCTCGGTGCTTCTGATGACCGACCGGCGCAAGTGCTCGGAACTCGGTGGGCTGTTCCACACGATGCCGCTCACCACCGTATGCGGCACGATCGGCGCGCTGGCAATCTCGTCGTTCCCGCTCACCTCGGGCTTCGTCTCGAAGTCGATGGTGTCGCAGGCGGCGATGGACGGTCACATGCTGACCGTGTGGCTGCTGCTCACGGCGGCATCGGCGGGGGTGTTCCTGCACGCCGGCATCAAGTTCCCCTGGTTCGTCTTCTTCCAGAAGGACTCGGGCCTGCGCCCGGCCGAACCGCCGGCGAGCATGCGCTGGGCAATGGTCGTGTTTGCGTTCCTTTGCATCGCGATGGGTGTCTGGGCCGAGCCGCTGTACGCGCTGCTGCCCTATGCAGTGAAGTACGAGCCGTACACCTGGGCGCACGTGCTGACTCAACTGCAGCTGCTGCTGTTTTCCGGCCTGGCGTTCTTCGTGATGCTGCCCCACCTCAAGCGTACCCTGACGATCTCACTGGACACGGACTGGATGTGGCGCAGGATGTTGCCTGCGGTCTGGCAGCGCATGGCCACCATGTTCGATGTTGCAAAGCGTGGTCTCGGCAGCCAAGGTGCCAGAGTCGGCGCTGGCCTGATGGCCGCTGTAAGCCGCCACGCGGGCGCTGACGCTCGCTTGGCGCGCACCTGGTCGACCCGCGCAATGGCGCTGTCGGTGCTGGTACTGCTGCTCGGATACCTGGCGCTCTACTACGCCTGACGCAGCCACGAAGACCAAGGACAAGCGCGTCCACAGCCGGGTCGCAACTCGCGGACATGACGATCACCGGCGACGAGCCGTCAAGAACCGGTCGCAACAGCAGCTTCGAAGAACGGCCGGGATTGGATGGTGGAGGTATTCATGACCTCCGAGGCAGCGTCGGGTCTCGACCTATCGTTGGGCATACGAACCCGCGAGGCGCTGTTGCGCGCCCGGCGCCGTCGCGGCCCGCGGCGCATGGCTGATTGTCATACTCGTGCAGCACCATCACCCCCATGAACCGCTCGACGACAGCCACCCCCGCGACACTGGTCTATTCGTGCTCGGGGTGTTCCAGCGCGGCCCAGCTGGCCAACCACCTCGCGGTCCGGCTGGACCGCAATGGCGACGCCGAGATGTCGTGCATCACCGGGCTCGGCGGGCAGGTGGTCAGCCTGGTGCACACGGCCATGCGGGCCGCCGAGTCCGGCCGGCCCATCCTGGCCATCGACGGCTGCCCGCTGGCGTGCGTGAAGAACACGCTCGCCCAGCACGGCATCGCGCCCAGCCGCCACGTCCAGCTGGGCACGCTCGGCGTGCGCAAGCTGCAGCACGCCGATTTCGACCCCGAGGTGGCCCAGGATCTGCTGGACGAGCTGACGTGGCAGGTGCGTGCGATGAACTGCGCGGCCGCGGCTCAATCCTCCGCCATCCCCGCGCTGAACTCCCAGAGCCTGTAGGCCCGAAGCCCTCCTCGGTGGCGATGCGGCGGCGCAGGTCTTCCGGCGCGAAGCCGGTGATGCGGCGCGTCTGCGGCACAGAGGTGCGGCTGCGCCACCTCACGCGCTGTGTCGGGGCGCTGCTCGCCGGCTGGAGGGTGCATCGCGGCGGCTTCCTCCGCGATCGCAGGCCGATTCCCTGGGAGCGCCTGCAGCGCGGATGGGTGCGCTGCGTCGTCAGGCGCGCCCTGCAACGGCGGCCACGTCGTCGACGAAGCGCGGCCACAGCGGCTCGGGCAGGTCGTGACCCATGCCTTCGATGAGATCGGCACGCGCCTCGCGGATGCGCATCGTCAGGTCGCGCCCGGCGGCGACCGGGATCAGCGGATCGGCCAGGCCGTGGATCACCTGCGTGGGCACGCGGATGCGCTCGAGCAGCTCGCTGCGGTCGCCGTCCGCGACGATCGCGACGAGCTGGCGCGCAACGGCAGCCGGCCGGTGCGAACGCCGTACCGAGCGTGCGATGCGCTCGCGCAGCACGTCGGGTGGCGTCGGCCAGCCCGGGCTGCCGATCAGGCCGAACAGCTGCACGTAGCGGTCGATCACGCTGTCGATGTCGTTCGGCCGCGCCGGGCGCCCGAGCAGCGCCATCTGCACGCGCCAGTTCGGCTGCGGCAGGTGGCGCGCGCCGCTCGTCGTCATCATCAGCGTCAGGCTGCGCACGCGTTTCGGATGGCACGCGGCCAGATGCTGCGCCACCATGCCGCCCATCGATGCGCCGCAGACGTGCGCGCCGGCGATGCCCAGCGCATCGAGTACGCCGGCGCTGTCGGCTGCCATGTCGGCGATCGCGTAGGGACTGCGCACGCCCAGCCCGACGACATGGCGCAGCGCGCCGAGCGCGACATTGGGCACGCCGAGATGGTCGAAGCGCTGCGACAGCCCGATGTCGCGGTTGTCGAAGCGGATCACGCGAAAGCCTCGTGCGACCCATTGCGCGACCAGCCCCTCGTGCCAGGCGACGAGCTGCATGCCCAGGCCCATGATCAGCAGCAGCGGCTCGCCGCCGGGCGAGCCGTGGTCCTCGACTTCCAGCGCGACGCCGTTGGCGGTGATCTGCAAGCTGGGCCTGCGCAGGCTCTAGGCCGCGGCAGCGTGCAAGCTCTGGCGGAAGAACCAGCGCCGTGCGCCGTGCGGCTCGAAGGGCTGCCAGTGACCGGCCGGCTGCGCCAGCCGGTCGGCAATCGCGTACAGCGCCAGCGGGTTCATGCCCATGCCGACGTGGCTCGAGTGCACCGCGATGTTTTCGGCCAGCGGGCCGGGCGCGACGACGCTGCAGCGCCACGAAACGATGCCGTCGGTGCGCGACCAGATCGACGTCGTCGGCACCGGCGGCTCCTTGCGGATCTGCGCCATCAGTGCCGGGTCGTGCACCGACTGGCCGCTGACGAGTTCGTAGAAGCGCCACGCGTTGGTGGCGCGAGGATGGCCGGTGAACGGTGTGCCCAGCGTGATGACGCAGCGCACATGCTCGGGCAGTTCCTTGGCCAGTTCGCGCGCATAGATGCCGCCGAGGCTCCAGCCGATCAGGCTGACCTTGCGGGCATGGGAGCGGAACAGGCGCTTGACGTCGTCGTTGCAGCGCTCGAGCACGCCATGGCGCGGGCCGAAGTTGAAGCCCTGTCCCCAGGGGTGCGGCTTGTAGCCGAGGTGGTCGAGGAAGCGCCGCAACGGGGCCGTGGTGAAGTCGTTGGCACCGAGTCCGGGGAACACCAGCGCCGGGTGGCCGTCGCCGCGCGGCAGCTTGCGCAGCCACGGCATCGCGGCCAGCAGCGCGGCGAACTCCCAGGGAGCCCGGCTTTCGAGAGCCACCAGCAGTGCGTGCGGGGCACGCAGGTCGCTGAGATGGAATGCGTGGTGATGCAGGTCGGGCGAGGTGCGGGGCATGCGTCGGACTGCGGCGGAACTGCTTGAATGTTAACGGCTCGGACGCCGCGCCGGCCGTGCGGCGACTCGAGGGGAACCCCTTGTCGCGCGGGTGACAGACACCGCGCGCCTGCGCTTCGTCGTCGGAGGCGGAGCCGGAGCCGGCGAAGCGGCGGCCGGCAGCGACTTCAGTTCGAGAAAGGCCGTCTCGACGTGCGCCGCGAACTCGGCCACCTCGGGCATCGCGCGGGCGCAGGCGACGATGCCGATGTCGAGCGACTCGTGATAGCTCTGCGCCGTGATGTTGAGCGCCACGCCGTGCACGACGATCGAGGTCGGGTAGTCGGCGAGCAGCTTCGCGCCTGCGAGCCACAGCGGCACCGTCGGACCCGGCACGTTGGAGATCGTCACGTTGGCCAGCGGCGGAATCCGGTCGGCCAGGCCGGCGCGGCCGTAGATCGACGTGAGGCCTTCCATCAGCCACGGCACGCCGAGCGACGGAAAGTCGGTCGGCAGCAGGCTGCGCATGCTGCCGACGGTGGCCTTCATCGACGCGCTCGCCGCCTTCACATGCGCCAGCCGCGCCGCCGGGTCGGCCAGGTGCGTGCCCAGGCTGATCAGGCTCATCGAGGCCTGCGTGTTGGCGGTCGCGTCGCCCGCGCTGCGCAGCGAGATCGGCACCGCCGCCACCAGCGACTTGCGCGGCAGCGGCCCGTGATCGACGAACCAGCGCCGCAGCGCGCCGCCGCAGATCGCGAGCAACGCATCGTTGAGGCTGGCGCCCTGGCGCCGGCGCGCCGCGTTCAGCTCGGCCAGCGGCAGGGTCACCGCCGCGAAGGCACGTTCGTTCGAGACCGTGGCATTGAGCCGCGTGCGCGGCGCCAGGCCCAGGTTGCTGACGCCGGTGACGCGTTGCCGCGCCGTGCCGCGCACCCGCGCGAGCAGCGAATCGACGCCGTCGCCGACCGCCTCGCCGGCCGTGCGCGCGGCGATCTGCGACACCGCGCCCACCGTCGACGGCAGCGCCTTGACCAGATCGACCACCTGTTCCAACTGGTGCGCGAGCGCGCCGCGCAGCATCTCGACCGCGCCGAGCCGGCCCTTGCGCGCGCGCGCCGGCGGGGTTTCGACCTTGCGCGGCCGCGGGCCGAGGTCGAGCAGCGCCTGCGCCAGCGCAACCGCCGCCTGGCCGTCCACCGCGGCGTGGTGCAGTTGCGTGTAGACGGCACAGCGCCGCTGGCCCGCGTCGCCCGGTGCCAGGCCCTCGAAGACGAAGAACTTCCACAGCGGACGGCTGCGGTCGAGCAACTGCGCGTGCAGCAACCCGACCTGCATCTCCAGCTCGGCCAGCCCGCTGCCCGCGGGCAGCGTGACGCCGACGATGTGCTCGTCGAGGTCGGGTTCGGCATCGACCCACGCCGGCGCCGCGAGGTTCAACGGCATCCACGCCAGCTTGCGGCGCAGCACCGGCATCAGCGGCAGGCGCGCCGCGACGTGGCGGCGCAGCGCGGCGAGCCAGCTGCCGCGGTGGCTGGCCGGCAGCTCGTAGATGTTGAGCGAGCCGACGTGCATCGGCATCTCGGGCGTCTCGAGGTAGAGGAAGCTGGCGTCGAGGCCGGAGAGCTGTTTCATCGGGTCTCCTGCGGCGACGCCGCCGCGCCGTCAACAGGTCTCGGTGCGCAGCGCGCCGTCGAGCGCATCGAACAGGTGGTCGATGATCACCGGCTTGGTCAGGTAGTGCACGAAGCCGGCGCGGCGGCCGCGTTCGATCTCCGCCGGCATCGCGTCGGCCGACAGCGCGATCACCGGGATGTCGCGCGTCGCGCCGTCGCCGCGCAGCGCTTCCAGCACGGCGTAGCCGTCGAGTCCCGGCAGGTGGATGTCGAGCAGGATCACATCGGGCCGCAGCCGCCGCGCGAGTTCGAGGCCGTGCTCGCCGCGCATTGCCGTCGTCAGCCGCAGCGCCGGGCGCAGACGCAGCATCGCCTCGACGACGCGCAGGTTGGCCACGTTGTCCTCGATGTAGAGCACCTGCAGCGCCGGCCCTGCGTTGCGCCCTGCACCGGTTTCGGACGGCGCCTCGCCGGCCGGCGCCTCGCCGAGGGGCATGTCGATCCAGAACGTCGCGCCGCGGCCGGGCTCGGTCTGCACGCCCATGCGGCCGCCCATCGCCTCGGCGAGGTGGCGCGACAGCGCCAGGCCGATGCCCGTGCCCTCCACCGGCCCGGCCTCGGCGCCGAGGCGCTCGAACGGCTGGAACAACCGGTCGACGCGCTCGGGCGCGATGCCCGGCCCGTCGTCGACGACGGCGACGCGCACCGTCGTCGCGTCGCGCCGTTCGCAGACCAGCGCGACCTGCCCGCCGCGGCGGTTGTACTTGATCGC
>Ga0138256_10001466_pt1 | contig 25425 bp, 42 predicted proteins | sample KNB2016incub_MG_FD_105486 | JGI IMG/M metagenome (GOLD analysis project Ga0138256, IMG submission 105486) | Active sludge microbial communities from wastewater in Klosterneuburg, Austria - KNB2014incub_MG | ecosystem: Engineered > WWTP > Activated sludge > Unclassified | place: Austria...
ACCTGATTTCTTTACTAATGTTTCCATGTTTTTAGTTTTATTCTAACACTACTTTATTCATAGTTAGATTTGGTTTATAATTGATTAATTGTTCACTTGATTGGAATTGAACCAATGACCTTCTGCATGTATAGCGAGCAGACATTCTACCACTGAACTACAAGTGAAATGTATCTATTTTATATTATCTAATGGATATGCGTTTAATATTGAGTCTTTATTTGCTAAAAACACAAGGTTAACATCATTATTCATATAAACTCTATCTTGAATTTGTTTTAATGTTTCTTTAACATGCATTTTAGCAAATTCAATTATTACTTCTTTAATAGACCTATCAAGTTTAGGGTAATCACTTTTCAAGTCAGAGTAACCATCTTGAAAAGATAAATATTCTTCTGCTGTCATCATAGTATCCTTTATTTTAACTGACTAGCTAATAGCCATATCAATTTGTTAATTATTCTGTTTTTCATGTGTTTTTAGTTTTTAGAATTATTAATCATTTCTTCAATTTCTATTAATAAATAGAAGGCTAAAGATGCAGTAGACAAAAGAAACCACATTGCTGCAAGTCTATTGCAATTATAATAATCATAAGCTCCTATAGAACCATATATTATAAATTTTAATAAATAAATATATTTCATATGTTTTTAGTTTTAAATTATTAATAATTAATTGTAGTCAGAGCAGGACTCGAACCTGCATCTCTGATATTTTTTATATCGGGCTTTTTCCAGCTAGCTACCTGACCATTTTTTCACTATAGTTCTATAACATTAAATAAAAAATCACTTGTCCAATTCTAGCGGAATATTAAATAAACCTGTTACAGGAGTTGAACCTGTTTGTCAAATATGTATCCATACATAACACGAATATTTAATACCTTTACAACAAACACAACTGCTAGTACAGTTTATAATCTTTACTTTACCTCATTATAAGGGATATCCTATTTTATTATTGTTCATCTTCAAGCAAGTGATTTTAATGTTAATTTCTTTAAATAATAACATGGCTTATACTCAAATTGGCTTGCTCTTGTATAAGTAACCTATAGTTGTCACTAACGCACAATTATCCTTGTGGCATAGATTATCTTGCTAAAGACGCATGTTATTAAGTTTTAATTTCTTTAAATAAATATTAACAGCGCATGCCAAAATTAATTGAGGAAACTGTTAATATTTTAATCCCATCTGTATTCAGTTGTAATAAATCTGCTAGGAGAGTTAAACTCCTATTTCTATTTCTAGACTCTTCACACCAGAAGCACAAATATTACAACTGCTAATCCTTTGGAAATTAGAATGATACATTAAATAACAGCTTAGCCAGAGCTGTTGTGGTGAATAGCTTGTATTTAATAAGATGCAGACCCAACCAGCACATTCTTACATATTAAATACAATCACCTTAATAGAAGTTAGTATTGTTCTTCTATTGTTCAGTTTAATTACTCCTGAATGTTTTTAATGAATACTTGATTCCATTGGATGATATAATAGATAATTTACCAAGTGTATATCTACCAGTTTTTAACAACTCCTGCTTCTTATAATTACATAATGAAGCTGACTGATTGGTTAATAATGTCTCATGATTTTTACCATTGATGACATAAATTAAGTTGTATCTTTTCATGGTAAATAATGTGTTATTAAATAAATAATAGTCAATAATAAATAAGAGAATCCAAACATAAACATCATGTAAACTATGAAGTTTGAATTATATGGATTAAAATCTACATGTCTGTCTCTAGATTTACAATGTATATCAATGCAGCTTAATACAAATAATATAGCAATTATCACTGTTAATGTTATCATATGTTTCTGTGTTAAATGTTAATGCTTACTTCCAATTATTGTCATCTGAATTAAAATTATATCCATTACAATTATTTAAATGCTCAAGTCTAATATCAACTTTAGAGCAATATGGACATATTTTAAAATCATCTTTTAAGAACTGATTGATTTTACCAACATTCCAATTTGTTGGAAATTGATATTTATTGCTGTCTGATAATCTAATTGTTTTAGTTGACATTATTTGTGAATATTAAATTAATAGCTATAAATAATATAATGAAAGATGTTTTGAGGAAAATAAGGAATTGGAATAAAGCCAAATGAATAGGTGCTCCATCTGATTATCAGCACTTTAGCTCAAATTAATTAAAGAATCACTTTAACTTAACACATATAATCAATTAATAACCAACAAGTTAGTATTTCAGTCTATTTAAACTCAATATAGGATTAGAATTGACCTTCACATATACTAACAAGTTGATTATCAATTAATTAATGTCTTATTTAGAACCATTCTAAATAGTGATCGTGTATATCCTTATTTAGAATCATTCTTAATAAGAGATATTTATTCAATTCCTTATTTAAAATCATTATAAATTACTAATAATTACAATATTAATTAGGAAATATCAATTAAATATGTTATATTTGTATTAGAAGCATGTCACTCCTTTGACATACCATTAAGAAATGTAAAACAAAGTATTAATTAGAAGTTGGGTTTTTAGGAAAAGATTTAAATATGAAAAATTGTCCAAAGTGTAAATTATTTAAAGAAAGCAACCAGTTTTATATGTCTAAAGACAATAAAATTAAATGCTGGTGTAAATCATGCTGTCTTGAAGATAGGAACACAAGAGGGAGAAATGCGCAGTTAATTAAAAGATATGGTATTGACATTAATCAATATAACCAATTATTTGCTAACCAAGATGGTAAATGCAAAGTTTGTGGTAAACATCAATCAGAATTAACAAGTGCGTTAGCAGTAGATCATTGCCATGCAAGCAATGAGGTTAGAGGTCTATTATGTTATAAATGTAACATAGGAATAGGATACTTTAATGACAACATAAGTTTGTTGTCTTCTGCTATAACATATTTAAATAACTTTAATGATAAGTAATATACTATCCTAAGTTGTCCCCAATAGCTTCAAAACTGACTTGACATAACAATAGAATATACGGCTAATAGCTCTGGGATGAGCAAGAGGAATAATTAGCATAGAGGCGTGATACCAAGTATATTTGAGTTAGACTAAGTTAAAATCGGGATTAAGTAATTGATTCTCAACCAACAGACAATGTGTCAGGGAGATTTAGTTCTTAATTAAGAAGAATGCATAGAATTATGAATAGGTTAATTCCTAATTATAATATCTCCTGGTACAACCAAGGATACCTCTCTATCAAATGCATTCTAATATTGTAAACTCTAAAGCACTAATGCATTTTATCAAAACACACAAAATCTAACATTCTTACATTAGGCTTTAGAATTATTCTTTATTAGGTTTGAGGATATAAATTATCATTGTCATCATTATCTCCACAATAGACATATATCATAAACCCAGCAGTAAATAACACTGCCATTATCTTAATTACTTCCCATAATAGTCCCATAACTAATTGGTTTTACACTTGTTAATACTATATAATGCATTCAATTTAGACTTTAATCTAGCATTAGTTGAATACACTATTGTTGGCTTAATAACAGCATTATTGCTGTAAATTCTAGTTCTTTTCATTGTGTGTGTTTTTATTTGTTATTACTATTTTAATGATTTACTAATTAGTTTAATATATTCCTAACATTGTATATTTATACTAATAACTGATTAATCAATTAAAAGCCTGATATTCAATTCTGTGCACACTATTTCTCACTCTTCTAATGGTGAATATCACTTCAATGCTTGGAATATAAACACACATCACACTCAGTTAAGAATGTAATGTGTGTATACTTGTGCTGGCGAAGCCAGGAGAAAACCTAGATTGATGCCAACATAATATCTAGTTTAGGAACAATGTCAAGGAACATTCTAATTTCACCAGTTATAGGGTCAACAGATTGGTTCTTAAGCACTTCAACATCAGTTTTAAGGGTGAGTGTATCTCCATCAACAGCAATGTCTTCTGGGTTGAATCTCATTGTGCTAACACCAAATACACGCCCTTTATAAGCAACAGTGTAATGATTGAATGACTCACCTTTAGATTCAAATGATTTGGTTTTAATTAGTTTAAGTTTCATGATGGATGTGTATTAAATGTCTTAAGAATGAATAGCGTTTAATCTGGTTAATTAAATTCACTTTCCTCTCTAGATTTAAGACGGGTGGGTGTCTAGGGCTCCTGTGAATCAGAGACTTAGCAAAATTTTTTAAAAAAATGACTTAATAATTAGGAGTTATGAATTAAATTCATTATATTTGTGTATAATGTGATATTAAATTTTTAAAAAATAAAAAAAATGAAAAAATGTAGTAAATGCTTGATAGACAAAGATTTATCTGAATTCCATAAAAACAAATCTGAAAGAGATGGATATAAATATGATTGCAAAGAATGTGTTCTAGGGCATAAGCCATTTAGTAAAGCCGCTATAACTGAAAGATGCTGTAAGATTTGTTTAGAAACAAAACCTCTTGAAAGATTCCCTTATAATGGACTGGGTAAAATATATAGGAAGGCTACATGTAAAAAATGCACTAATAGTAAAAGACAGAAGGTTAGAGATAGTGATCCTGAAAAAGAAAAACTAAGAACTAGAAAAGAAAGGTTAAAAAGAAAATATAATATAACTATTGAGCACTATGATTCAATGGTTATTGCTCAGGATGAAAAATGTGAGATATGCAATAAATGCTTAAAAGGTAAGTCGATGTGTGTTGATCATTGTCACAAAACCCTAAAAGTCAGAGGGTTATTATGCAATAAGTGTAATAGCTCACTAGGGTTACTAGGAGAAAATATAGAAACACTTAATTCAATGATAGGTTATATAAACAAATATAAATAATTATTCATTTTAATTAGGAAATCTCATATATATTTCTTAATATTGTACCTTAATTAAAACAATAAGCTATATTAATGAGCACAGAAATAACTAATGGAGAAGGGTTATTAAGTCAGATTCAGGGGTATAATCAATATGACTACAACTCAAATCTTACATTAAAGGATTTTGAATCTATGTTTAAATCACTAACAATGAAAGGTTTGTCTCAAAATAGAGATATTAAAGGTAGATTTACTAAAGGGTTTAAATCTAATGAAAGAGAGTTTGTCATGCTAACTGGATTTGAAGAAATGTTTATGTTTGATTTAGCAATGCAAGGAATTAAACTGCCAACAGGAGTGACATACTCTAAAACTACATTTAAAAAGTTGCCAGGTGTGCTGTACATTAATATTGGTAGAAAGGAGTCATTTAATAAAATTAAAATTAATATGTATGATAAAATATATTCTCCATATTTAGGAACAGTTAAATTAGGAGATTATAATACAGTAGATGAAGCAGTTAAACAATTTAAATTATAATGGAAATAGATAATAATAAATATTACACTCCTTCAATAGATGAGTTTTATATTGGATTTGAATGTGAAATATATAATGCAAATAACGAATGGCTTCCTATTTTATTTACCAAAGGACATTTATATAATGATTTAAAATTTGTAGATCAATTTGAAGATAACTTAGAAAACTCTTTTAGAGTTAAATATTTATCTAAAGAAGATATTGAAGGTTTAGGATGGGTATGGAACACTGATAGGTATGAGCATGGTAATAATGGCTGGGGAGCTGATCTAGAATTATTACAAGACAAAAGCGTGTGCATAAACAGAGTAATATATAAAATCAATAACAAATCAGAATTAAAAGTGCTAATGAAACAATTAGGGATAAATGGATAATGAAAATATAAATGCATTTGCATTTAAAACAGGAAGGCTAATAGAGGATTTGATTAACAAGGAGATTAATAACCTAAAAGATCATAATCAGATCTTAGAAGCTAAGATACTAAATTTCTATAATGACATATATACAGAAGAAGATTGTTTCATTACATCAAAAAGCTTATTAAGGACTTACAGAGAATATTTCAATATAGACGTAAAAAGACATGGCAAAAACTAAGACTAAAAAAATTGAGAAGGATTTTGAATTAAATGAATCAAGTCTAAGGTTTATTCTAAAAACGGGCATGATAGATGAATTAGATTATTTCTTTTTTAAAAGAATACTTAACGCATGGCCTAAGGTAACATTGCATGGTAACAAACAATTATATTATGAAAAGACTAAAAACTAAAAGCAAACACTATTTCAATGATGAAATAGATTACGTAGACATTAACGAAGATATTCATTTAAAACCTGGTGTGCATAGATTATCATACAATACACATATTGAGCCAGATGAGCTAGAAACTCATATTAATGATATAGATTTAAAAGTACAGAAAAATAAAAGAAAAGCTAATGAATTATACACACTTGAAGATGGGATTACAGAGTATTAAAATGAGAGTTGCTAAAAAGATTTATATATCACTGACAAAATACTTCCAAAAGCAAGATATTTGGTTTTTAAGAAATGTAGTACAGAATATAAATGACAAGGAGTTGAGAGATAATTTTACAACAAAACCCTGGAATAGAATAAATAAAATAAACACGTATTAATATGAAATTAGAAGATTTAACAGAAGAACAAATGGAACAACTTCCATTAGATGAGTTACAAAAGATGATTGATAATAACAATATTGGAGAGAAAGTTGAAAATCCGGGACTGGTTAATTTTAAATATGTATTAAAAGATAGAACATTAAATGAATGGGATCATCTATGTAATGCCATAAAAGATTGGAATGAAAGCTGGAGACAATATAGTGTTTACAGAACTGGAACACCTAAAAGTACAGAACAGCTTGTTATTGATTTAATGACTAAGTTTGAATTAAAGTTTAAAGGATATTAAATTAACAATAGATGTTAACTATAATACCAATAACACCTAAAGTTAACAATAAATAAAAATATTTTCATTTTAATTAGGAATTTAGCTTTAAATACATTATATTAGTTATATGGAAGAGAATATAAGGATTACTAAACAGAACTATGTTAAAGCAGCTTTAAATGTAGCTAATTGCTTTCTTAAGCTAACACCAGTGGAAATTGAAATGATTTCTGTAATGTTGAATAGTGGGGCAATTACAATTACAGCTGCTAGCAGAAAACTGTTAATCACTTCTCTTGATAAAAGCAAATTTGTAATATCAAATAATATAAAACGGTTAAAGAGTAAATCTGTCCTAATACAAGAGAACAACAAGACAGTAATTAACCCTAAAATATTATCCTATATACAAGGCAAAGAGTTTAAGGTTAAATTCACTATAGATAATGAAAATTAAAATAGCAAGAGTTTATCCTGAGAAAAATGAAAGCACAGAAGAGTTGTACTTCAGAATGTGTGAGAATCTGGACTTATTTATAGATAAACATCCAGAGTTAAGCGTAGGAGTTTCATATGATATTAAAGATGGGTGTGTGACAGTAAAAACATTAAACATGGAATTTGCAGTTAATTGATGGAAATAGTAATAAAAGCAGAAAAGGAAATAACTAAGATTATTGTTGCTGACAAGGATGTAAAGAAACTTGTTAATGCAATATATTGGTTTATGAAGGATAATTACATTACACCAACAATTGAATATACTGCCTTATGAACATAGAAGAACTATCTAAAATAGTGTCAACTAAGTTAGGAATGAGTGAGCACTATGTCAATGAGATTAATAGGATTCAGTGGAAGTTCTTGCATAAGGAGATACAATCAGGAGATTTTAAACCAGTAGGTATTATATATCTAGGTAAGTTTAATTTGAAGGACAATATAGCTAAGAGGAGAAAGGAAATAAATGAGTCAAACTAAGGAGATATTTGAAGGATTTGTTAATTTAGTATTCCCAGATGAAAAAGTTGAAGGAATTGCTAATACAAGATTAAAGATATGTTTTGAGTGTCCAGTTAGAACTGGAAATAAGTGTGATAAGAATAAAGGGGGTTGTGGTTGTTACCTAGCTGCTAAAGCTAGAAGCCCAACAAGTCAATGCCCTAAATCAAAATGGTAATACAATGCCTACAATAGTTTTAAAAACATTAGTTGATATTTATAAGCCTCAGAAGTTTCCTGATGAGATCCCTAAGATTTTAAAAAGGAATGTTGAGTGCATGAAATCATTTAACACAGAAGCTATATCAGTAGAGCAATATATTAAACCTAACGGAGAGATAAGTAAAAAGTGGAGCCACATAAGAGAGGGGGATTTATACTACAGGGTTAATCATACATTTGAATATGTACACAAATTACTTAACCCCCCTCAACTTTTTATAAAAGGATATAAGAGATATGAAAATAAAAAATAAACAGATATTACCAATTCTGGAGGGTATTAAAAAGGTAGAGCATCTAAAGCTTGGTGGAATTAAAACTAAAATTCTTTTAAACAACAAAAAAACGTTGTTAGCAGCATTTGAGGAATTAGAAGAAGTTAGAGAGAAATTAATTGATCAATATAAAGAGCCAGGGGAAGAGATAATTTTCTCAAACACTAATAGAGAGTTGATTGAAGCAGAATGGAGGTTAGTTAATGAGCAAGAGTCTGGTGTTGAATTATTAAAAATGAATTCAGCTGAATTGGATCAATTTAATGATTTAACATTAGAACAGATGGAAGTATTAGATTTAATGTCAGAATAATGGATACAACAGATTTAAAGACATCAGAGTTTATTGAGAAATACACTAAGATACATGAGGCAACAGGTAAATCATATATAGATGCTGTAAGTGCTTTGATAGAGCTGTACGCTAGAATTAAAACTTGTCAAGATGCTATTAAAGACATTCATGTTGCGCTATCTGATTATGGGCAAGCAGGAATTGATTTTGATAAAAGGTTGATGGAGTTGGAGGGTAAGAAAAAGATTGACATAGTTAGTCCAGACCAAGCTAGTATAATACTGAAGGGGTAATGAAAGATAAAAAAGCACTGTCTAAAGAACAGGAAAAAAATAAAAGCGTTTCTGTTAAACTGCTTAATTCTTATAGAGGAGCACTAGAAAAAGTTCGAGACTACTTTGATTCAATTCAGGATATGAAGTTTACATCAGACAATGTTGATCAAAATATGAAGATTATCAAAAGTATTTTAGACAGTGGCACATCTCTTGGTAAAAATATAGAATCATTGGCTGTACTGGAAAAACGTGTGGCATCTGAAGAACAGCTTAACTCTAAAGTTAGAGGAGGAGCTAAACTAGGTTTATTTGAATCCGAGAATGAGTAGTATAGGAAATATATATGTACCAGAAGTTAGGCAGTTTAAGAATTCAAAAGAATTCTCTTACTTGGCTGATCATTTCAATAAAACTGGTTTCTATACATTAATTCCTGAGGACACTGAAGCTTATGCTGAGTTTTGGAAGGATGTAAGAGAGAAGTGTTTGTATGGATACACTAATTCATTAGGAATCAGAATTACGGGCCATCATTTTTTTTATTTAAACTTTTGTAGAATATCTGGTTATAATTATGAAATTGGAAAGAAAACAGAAATGTTTCCAATGTTCATGGATTTAGATTATGATTATTTCCACATGATTGAATTCTGTGAAAAGAATCAAAAATGTTTGTTAGCTGTCAAAGGTAGACGTCAAGGATGGAGTTATAAAGCAGCCGCTATATGCTCATGGGAGTTTACATTCTTTCCTAAATCCAATTCAATTATAGGAGCATTCCTTAGTTCATATGCATTAACAACAATGCAGATGGTTATTGATAATCTAAATTTCATCAATATCAATACTGAGTTCAGGAAACAACGTAATCCTGATTTGAAGGACAATATAGTGGCTAGGTATCAATCTGATGTTGGAGGTGTTAAAGTTTGGAAAGGCTATAACAGTTCTGTAAGGGCAATCAGTTTTAAAGATAATCCTACAGCAGCAGTTGGAAAGTCAGCAGGAAAGCTTATATTAGATGAGGGAGGTGTATTCCCTAATATAACAGACATGTATTCATTTACAGAGCCACTGATTAAAACAGGTTCAATGTATTCTGGTGTGGCTATCATATTTGGATCATCAGGTGATATGGATTCAGGATCAAAATATTTCTATGAGATGTTTGTTAATCCTGATAAGTATAATATGCTATCATTCCCTGATCCAGAAAATCCTGGTAAATCAATAGCTTATTTTAGTACAGCATCAAGAGGCAGGGAAGGATTATGTATGAATCCTCATTCTAAATGGTTTAAAAAACCAATGATAGATGAAGACGGTAATTCCAATGAAGAAGCCTCAACAGATGATCTACTGTATTTAAGAGAGAAGTCTAAAGGAGGATTAGACCCTAGGGCGCAACATGGAGCTATTACTCAGTTCCCCCTCACTTGGCAAGAAGCATTCCTCAGAAACAAAGGCGCTATATTTGCATCTCCAGAAATGTTAGAATGGTTAGGAGAGTTAGAAACAACACCATCACTAAGAGATCAAGTTGAAAAAGGTGAATTAGTTTGGAGAGATAATAAACTAGAGTTTCAACCTAAAGACACATTAAATTACATTACATCATTCCCTATTAAACCAGATGAAGATAACACTGGTTGTATTGCTATTTGGGAGAGACCTGAAAACATAAATGGAGAGATACCTCATGCATTATATATCGCCGGCCAAGATCCGTATGATATGGACAAATCTGGAAGCAACTCTTTAGGCTCATTTTTTATTTACAAAAGATTCTATTCTCATGAAAGAACACATGATGTAATAGTGGCAGAATTCACTGGTAGACCTAAGTTTGCTGATGAGTTCTATGAATCATGTAGAAGACTGTGTATCTATTACAATGCTAAATGCTTGTATGAGAATCAACTGAAAGGGTTTAAGAACTATATGGCTGCTAAAAACTCATTACAATACCTTTGGGAACAACCTGATCATATGATTAAGGATATGATTAAAGACTCTAAGGTTCAGAGAGGTTATGGCTGTCATATGAATAGGGGTTCTGGAGGCAGTTCTGGAATTAAAGATATGTGTGAGCTATATTTAAAAGATTGGCTATACACTGAGAAAGAAGATATTAATGGAATCAAGAAATTTAACTTTCATTATATTAAATCAATAGCTTTGCTAAAAGAGTTGATAGCTTATGATATTGAAGGAAACTATGATAGAGTTATTGCATTAATGCTCTGTATTCTACAGACTAAAGAGTTACATAAAATCCATGCTGATATGATGACAGGTTCATCAATGTCATATGGTAATGATCCATTCCTAAAGAAGCTTTGGGCTAAGAATTCAACAACAAATAAATTTAAATATAATTAATAATGGCAACTCTTCCAGTGCAAAGGTTATCGTCTTCAAAAAAGAATAAGGAATGGAAACAAGCTACACTAGACTATTATATAGCATTCCGCTATACCAACGGCAGTGGATTAAGATCTGATAGAAATCATAAGTTGATTAATTATGACCTAGCAAATGGCATAGTTAATCTAAATGATATACAAAAAATGTGTGATCCATTAGGAACAGGGTCAGCGTCATTTGAGAACTCATTTATGCATCATGATAAAGTGTCCCCAATTATACATGAGCTATTGGGAGAGGAATCTATTAAACCTGACAATACATTAGTTTTTTCTGAAGCTCCAGAGGATTTAAATAGAAAGCAAACAGCATTAAAGACTAAAATACTAGAAATATTAAAACTTCAGATACAAGGAGAAATAGATCCATCTACAATAGATCCAGAAAATCCACCACAAACACCAGAGCAAGTTATTAAGGCAGAGAGCTATTCTCCATCAGATATGATTGAGAAGAATGCTAATAAGATGCTTAAGATATTAAAGAAGAGGTTAAATACTAAATGGTTATTAAATCAAGGGTTTAAAGATGCATTAATAGCTGGAGAAGAGATCTATTGGATGGGAATTTCTAATGGAGAGCCAATGGCTAGAAAGGTTAATCCATTAAACACAACCATTATACTGGATGATGATAATGTATTTGTGGATGAAGCAATAGCTGTTATTGAGGAAAGGTTATTAACTATACCATCAATATTAGATGAATATGGTGATGAATTATCTAAAGAAGATTTAGATAAACTTGATATATATTCAAGAGGTTCATTTGGAACATTCTCAGCAGCAGGAGGTTTTGACCCTATATTTCAAACAGATGACAGAGGCGTTGCATTGAAAGGGGTTAGTCCAACAGGCGTTAACAACACTAACAATGCAATGAATTACTCTACTAGAGTTTGTAGAGTGGAATGGATTTCAATGAAAGAGGTTGGTGCTTTAAAATATACTGATCAAGATACTGGAGAAATATTAGAAAAACTAGTTGATGATACATTTAAGTCATCATGGAATGATTTTAAATCTATTTATCCAGATGCTACAATAGAATGGTTTTGGATTAACGAGGCGTGGGAAGGTGTTAGAATTGGACAAGATATTTATATAGGAATTAGAGCTAAACCCAACCAAAGAAGGAGGCTAGATAATCCTTATGTGTCTCAAACTGGGTACACAGGATTTATTTATGAAGCCACTAATTCTAAATCAGTTAGCTTGGTTGATAGATTAAAGAGTTACCAGTATTTATATGATGTAATATCTAATAAACTTCAGCTAGTATTTGCTTCTGACATTGGGAAGGTTATGCTAATGGATATGGCTCAAATACCAAGATCTGAAGGCATTGATTTAGAACAGTGGATGTATTATATGAAAGAAATGAAAGTTGCTTTTATTAATTCATTTGAGGAAGGTAAAAAAGGAATGGCTCAAGGCAAAATGGCATCAAGTCATTTTAATCAGTTCAGTGTAATTGATATGTCTTTAGCTCAATCAGTTCAGCAATACATGAACTACCTATCATTCATTGATCAACAGATTTACAGTGTATCAGGAGTTAACCAACAAAGACTTGGCAAGATACATCAGGATGAAGCTGTTAGTAATGTGGAGCAAGCTAGAGCTTCTAGTGAAACTATTACACAATACTTATTTGATGCTCATCAAGAAGTTAAGCGCAGGTTCTATACAGGTATAATTGAAGTGGCTAAGATAGCCTGGAAAAAAGGCTTGGTCACACAATATGTTAATGATGATTTAGGACTTGAAATATTAAACCTAGAAGAGTTTGAATTTGAAAACTCAGAATTCTCTGTATTTATTTCTAACCTAACAAAAGATAAAGAAGTAAAGCAGAAGTTAGATCAATTAGCTCAAGTGGCTATGGAGCAGCAAAAAGCTGATCTCTCAACCATCATTGATACCATAATGAATGATAGCCCTAAAGATATAGTAAACATCCTTAGAAGGGCTGAAAAAGACTTCTATCAAAGACAGCAAGATGATGCTAAACAAGAACAAGAGGCTCAAGCTAATAATTTAAGAATGCAACAAGAGCATGAGGCTTCGTTGCAGGCGTTTACAGCTGGAGAGAATCAGAAGGATAGAGATATTGAAGTTTATAAAACTGATGCTAATAATGAAACCAAAATACATGTACAGGAATTAGCTAATTATTTCCAAATGTCTGATATGGATGCTGATGCTAACGGGGTTCCAGATGCTGCTGAGATAGCTAACAATGCTTTGTATCAACAAGAGATTAATACTAAATCTTATTTAGAGCAACAGAAAATTGGAGCTAGCAGAGATAAGAGTGATAAAGAGCTAGCTCATAAGTCTAAAGAGTTGCAAGCTAAGATTGAATTAGAAAATAAGAAAATAAAGGCAATTGTTTTGCAAAATCAAAACCAAGAGAAGCTGGCTAAAGAAAAAGGAAGACTTGATAGAGATATGATGAATAAGAAAATGGAGATTGAAAAAATGAAAGCTAATGCTGCAATTGCTAAGTCTAAACAAAAACCAAAAAGTAAATGATAATATACAAGACAACTAACTTACTTAATAATAAAATTTATATAGGACAGTTTAATGGAAAACAAAAATCATATATTGGTGGAGGAAAGTATTTCAAAAGAGCTGTCAAAAAATATGGTAAAGAGAACTTTAAGTTTGAAATTATAATTGAAGGAGACTTTAATAGAGTCTTAACGGATGAATTGGAGGTTCATTATATTCAATTATATAACTCAAGAAATCCAGAAGTTGGATACAATATAGCTCCTGGTGGAGGAGGAAGAATTGCCTACACTTTATCAAAAGAGCATAAAGATAAAATAAGTAATTCATTAAAAGGCATTAAAAGAAAACCTTGTTCTGAAGAACAGAAGAGAAAAATAAGTAATGCAAATAAAGGCAATTCATACACTAAAGGATATAAGCATTCTCAAGAATATAAAGATAATTGTAGGATCAGACATTTAGGAAAAACTATTAATGAAGGAACTAAAGAAAAAATGAGAGGCGCTAGAGGTAAACAGAAGAATCCTAGACACAAGAAATAATATGTGGTGTAAAGAAATTAAAATTAAGAAATAATGGCATTAGAATTTAAATCAACAAAAATAAAACCAGATGATTTTTTTGGAATACTATTTAACATAAGAAATCAAGCGCATTTATTACACCTATCAACTAAATCATTTAGTCAGCACAAAGCTTTAAATGAATTTTATGATGAATTGCTTGAGTTAACAGATGGGTTAATAGAAAGCTACCAAGGTAAGGCAGGCATATTAAGCATAACAATTCCATCAACAGTTTATAAAGATCCTGTAATAATGATTAAAGAATTAGTTAAAATGACAGACGGGGGAGCAGTTTATAATTCATTTAAAGAAACTTGGGTGCTAAATCAACTAGATGAAATTAGCTCACTTTGTTATGAAACTTTATATAAATTAGAAAATTTAAAATAGAATCCTAAGTCAGATTGTAATAATTAGCTATAGAAATCAGCAAAAACAAATTTTTGTATAGTAAAATAAATTAATTTTAATTTGGTTTTAAGAGTTAATAACACTATATTAGATTTAGAGGGAACAAAGTAAATAAAAAGGAGAAACAATTATGAGTGGTAAAAAAGCTGTAGATACAGAAGAAACAGTTGACAATATATTTGATGGGTTTAATTTTTTAAATGATTCAACTCCAAAGTCAGTTTCTAAGAAAGATGCAAAAAAAATTGAACCTAAAGTAGATGAAACAACTTCATCAACAGATTTAACTGATGAAGATTTTGAAGCATTAGAAAAAGCTAAGGAACAGTTTTCTGGCAAAGGCAAAAAAGTTGCTGAAGAGGAAGCTGAATCTGAAGAAGAAACAGAAGAAGTTGAATCAGATAAAGCAGAAGATAAATCAAATGAGTTCAGCGGATTTGCTCAATTTTTAGCAGAAGAAGGAATTCTTGAATTAGAAGAAGGAGATAAATTTGAATCAGAAAAAGACTTATCTAAAGTAGTTGATAGAACTATTAAAACAGGAATTGATAGATGGAAACAATCTATACCTGAAGATGGTCAAAAGTTCCTTGAATTTGTTGAAGCAGGCGGAAAGCCAGCTGATTTTCATAAATACTATTATGGAGAAGCTTCTTTTGAAGACTTTGATATATCAGTAGAAGAGAATAAGAAATATGTAATCAAAGAAGCTTTAAAGTTAGAAGATTACACAGAAGATGAAATTGAAGAGGAAATCTCTTTATATGAGGACACTGATAAGCTTGATAAAAAAGCTGAAATGTTTTTAAAGAAGCTTCAGAAAATTGAAAAACAAAATCAAGCTTTATTACTAGAAACTCAAAAGTCTTATGCTAAAGAGCAAGAGCAAAAAAGACTAGCTGAATGGAAAGAGTTTGAAGATGGACTTTTTAGTAAAGACACAATAGGAGGTTTTAAAATGACTCCTAAGATGAAAGAGGATACCTGGGGATATATGACCAAAGTGGTTGATAAAAAGACAGGAGAGACTCAATATCAAAAGGATAGTAAAGAGAATAAGGATGCAAGATATATTTTTGCATATCTATTAAAGAATAAATGGGATATTAAAGCTCTTGAGAAACAAGTTGAAACAAAACAGGTTTCTAAATTAAGAGATAAATTAACAAACTATACAGATACAAGATCTAAAATTAAATCTCCTAAAAAAGACATAGAAAGAGATAATATAGATGAAGATAACCCATTCAAAGGATTTTCAAAAGCTTTTAAATAAATAACAAATAAATAATAAAAATGCAAATAAGCGATTTACAAATAACAAAAACTAACTGGCATGCTGGTTTAACACAAGCAAGCCACCTTAGAAACTTTTTCCTAATTGAACCAGAAATGGCATCAATGGTAGTTACTCGTGTTTATAACCAACAAAATGGTTATCGTAATGCTCTATCATTCTTGACAGGTGGTCTAGGAAAAGCAAAAGAAATGAATGACATTATCTATCAATGGAGTGTTATGGGTGACAGCAGAAAAGCTATTCCTATCACAAGATCTATTTTTGATGGTGTTGCAGCTACCCCTGGTATCTCTCAAACAACTTTTAAAGTGGGTGTTGGAGAAAGATGGTTTACAGAAGGCGATGTAATTGTACCTGATGATACACATTATTCATTCAGAGTTATGGCTGAGCCATATGATGATGGTGTTGATTTTATTTTAACATTGCAATTGATTTCTACTAACCAAGCTGACTATGTTCCAGCTTCTTTGTTAGCAATTGGTAAAGAACTGTCTAAGGACTTTAATGCTGTAGAAAATGATCATTCAGAAACATCTGGTTTGACTCACTACACTCAGCCAATTAAGTTGCAAAACTACATGAGCACTGTTAGAAAGAAATATTCTATTACAGGTGCTGTACATGATAAAGTTTTGACAATGAAATTAATGAATCCTGATGGAACAGAAATGGCCTCAACATGGGTTAAATATGCAGAATGGGAATTCTGGTGTCAATGGATGGATGAAATTGAAACATTGTTAATGTTTGGTAAATCAAATGTGAAAGCAAATGGTACTACTGACATGAAAGGCGCTTCTGGTAATCCAGTTTATTTAGGTGCTGGTCTAGAACAACAAATTAGCCCTTCTAACAAACGTTTGTACACAGACTTGACAGAAGCTACAATCAGAAATTTTATGAATGATTTAGCATTTAATGGTACTGAAGATGGTCCTCGTGAATATGTTGCATTGTGTGGTAGAAATTTTATGGACTTGTTTGATCAAGCTATGAAACGTTCTGCGTCAAACTTTAATTTGATTGATACAGTGTTTATCACTGGTAATGGTCAGGAATTGAAATTAGGTGGTCAGTTTATGACATACGTAGGTTTAAATGGAGACAAAATTACATTAAAAGAATACGCTCCATATAACAGCACTGTAAGAAATCGTTTGCTACATCCTCAAACAGGACGTCCAGCTGAATCCTACAAAGCAACATTCTTGAACTTTAAATCATATTCTAAAGGTGAGCCAAATATTCAAAAGGTTTACACTAAAGGACGTGAGATGGTTTCTACATATGTTGAAGGTTTGTATGGGCCAATGGGGCCAAAAAGAAATGGTTCTAGCGCAACAGGTAAAGATGGGTATGATTTTATTGCAATGAGTGAGCAAGGAATTATGCTGCGTAATCCAACAGATGCTGCCCAATTAATTTTGGATACCGATGGATTATCTTAATAAATGATAATTTAACAGAGGAGGAGAACAACCCTTCTCTGTTATTTAAATAATGTTTTCCTATTTGTACATTAAACAAATAGAAATATTAAAAAGGAAACTAAAAGAAAAGGAAAAAGAATTATGGAAGTACAAGAAATAGTAATCAAACCGGTAGTTAAAGCAAAGTTCTCTGGATTGTCATCTTATAGCGGAGCTAAAATGATGATAGAGGGAGCTCAAATGGATAAGTCTGGATACAAAACTGGTTTAACAAGAGAAGAGCAAGCTCATTATGAAGAAGTTCTTAATAAGCCAAAAGGGTTTTTAAATCCAGATTTTGATAACAAGTTCTGGGCTACAGTTCTAAACCTTAATCTACCACTAGATAAGCCATATATACTTAGAGTTAACTCTCCAATGGATGAGATTAGGCTTAAAGTTATTAAGGAGAGAAAAGATATTGCTAATAATGAATTAGAATTGTCAAAAAACCCAACTGCATTATTTTATATTGAAGATAAAGAGGCTAAAGCTAAAATTGAAGAACAAGCTATTGATGTATTAATGGTTGCTAATGAAAAGTTTAATGACCTTACAACTGATGAGAAAAAAGGTTATTTGAAACTTTATGGTAAAAAAGGAGTTGACCAAACATCTGACAGAGTTGTTAAAACAGAGTTATATAGAGAAATTAATAAAGACCCTAAAAAGTTTATTTCATTCACAGAGAATCCTGATATTACATTAAGAATTCAAATTGAAGAAATGCTTGAGCAAGGTATATTAATCAAGAAAGGTAACTTCTACAATTTTGAACAAGAGGTTATTGGTAATTCAATTGATGCTGTAGTTGCATTCTTTAAAGATGTTAAGAATCAATCAGTTAAACTAGCTGCATTACAAGTTACAAAAAACACTAAAAAAGGTAAATAACTTTGACTTCATTAGAAATGTCTGTTGCTTTTAAGCAAGGTCTTGATAAATTTGATAGTTTAAATTACCCTGATTTTGAAACAGATCAGATAGAATTGCTATTAAATCAAGCTCAAGATTTGTTTATAAAACAAAGATATGGGTCAACTAATGTTAAAAGAGAATCTTTTGAGCAAACACAAAAGAGAACAGAGGATTTAAAAGCTGTAGTTGTTAATCAAGTTATAGTGCCAGCTGCAAATGCAGTTGACAATATAAGTCCTTATTCTAGATTTGTAACATTACCAACAGATCACTGGTTTATCATACAGGAGCTAACTGACATCAGTTACACTAATTGCAATAGCCAAGTTGTAACAGACAGAGTTTTTACAGAGGCTATACAGCACAATGATTATAGTAAAATAATTAATAATCCATTTGCTCAGCCTAATGAGAATAAAGTGCTAAGATTAATGGAAAATGGTAGAGTGGAGTTAATACCAGCTTCAAATGTTACTATATCAAATTACAGACTTAGATATATTAAAAAGCCTGTAAGAATAAGTATAACAAACTCAGTTGATTGTGAGCTATCAGAGCATACGCATCAGGAAATTGTAAATCTTAGTATTGATATAGCTTTAGAAGGAATAGAATCAAAAAGACTGCAAACATTTGAACAGTCAGTCTTAAATAAACAAGAATAATAAAATAAAAAATGGCAATAGCAAGTGTAACTCCAAAGTATTTTCTAGGAGCTCAAATTACAAATCCTAAAGTGCTAGCATCTAAGGTTGAAGAAATCCTAGATGTAGTAAATGGATTGCAAGATGGAAGTGAAGATGCTTCTGTAAATGATTTAGTAGTAGCAGGAAATACTGCAATTACAGGGACTCTTGGTGTAACAGGTTTAATAACTGCATCAGCAGGTATTTCACAAGGCTCATCAAATGTAGTTGAATTTACAGTTTTAACAACTTTAACAGCTACGGAAATAGTAGGTACAGCAGCAGGCGATATTGGTCATGCTAATGGAGCAACTTTAGTTGCAGCACCAAGCTCTGATTACGCATTAGAGTTTGTATCAGCTACTCTAATCTATGATAGAGCTACAGCAAGTTATGGTGGTGGAGCAGATGATTTAGTTATAGCTATTGGTTCAGGCGGTGCTGCATTTACATCAGCAATTACAGATGCTAATTTGTTAACAGCAGCTGGAGATAAAGTTTTAACCATTAAATCTATCTCTACAGAACTACCTTTAACAGTTGGTACAGCTATCTCTTTAAGAGGTACAGCATACACAAATCCAGGGACAGCAGCAGGTGTATTAAGAGTTTATACTACTTACAGAAAAATCTTAACAGGATTATAATAATAAATAATAACAATACAAGTTTAAATTAAAATTAAAAAGAAATAATGAGTAAAGTATCAGAAATTTTTATAGGAGCAGGAGCAGCTCTAAGTGCAAATAACACAGCTCTACCTTCAATTGCTGTTCAGACAGGTATTGTTGGTTCAAATATGTTAACATTAGATCCAGCAGGTAATGATACTATTGCTACTGAACCAACTATTTACATTGTAAATAAATTGGCTAATGGTGATTTTAAACGTAGCTTTCCAGTTAAAGGAACATCTGTAACAGGATATAAAGGTGAGCATTATGTTCCAGCACGCAGAAATGTTTGGGGAATTGGTTATCAACGTGGTTCAATTGTAGACGGTGTTACAACTGCTGCTAGTGGATCTATTGAAGTTAATAACTCAACTATCTATGAATTCACTCTTAGATTTAAAAATGACAAACAGTTTTACTCTGAGCGTCCAGAAATTCTAAGTATTACATTTACAAGTTCATCGGCAGCAACGCAATCTAATATTGCAGATCAAATTGTTTCAGCAATCAATGGTTCAGCATTTGGATCAGCAGTTTCTGGAGTTAAAGAAATTGTAGCTGTAAAAGTTGGTGATGGAACAGGTGCTTATGGGTTAACAGCGGCTACTAATTTTGGTGTTGAAATCACAGGTTTAACAATCAATCAATTCCAAAACACTTCTTACAAAGAAGAGTTAGTTTATTTCTCTGTATTTGCTAATTCAGCAACTGGAGCAGGATTAACCACTGTAACTGAGATTCAGTCTGTTAAATTTGGTACAGGAACTTACAATCAAGTTTACAACATGGAAAACTTCTTCTTAGGATTTGAAGGAGTTTTAAACCGTAGATTATGGCCAGTTCCAACTCAAGCTTATTTGAGCTCAGCCACATACACTACTTCTGGTAATGTTGCAGCAGCAGCTACAACTCCAACAGGTAATGTTAGTGCAACTATCGCTCTTGATTTGGTGACAGTAGCTACAGCAACTACAGGTTTGCGTCCAGGTGAAATAATTGATATTGATGGAACTCAGTATGAGATTAAGTACATTAGAAGCTCAACAACTTTTGTAACAACTGCCGTACAAGCAGCTACATACTCTGGAGCTAATATCAAAGTTAAATACCTGTACAACATATTGAATATCAACTTAACTGATATGACAGTACAAGATGGAGCAGGAGTTGGTCAATTATCTAAAAAGAATATCTACATAGCTACACCATCAATTGATGCAGCGGCAGCAGATCCATTTGATAGAACATTAGATTCAGCAGATACATCAGCAGAATGCCTTGATTTGCTAGACATTTTAGACACATGGATGGCTTCAACACCAGGAGCATTTGCAGCTGTAACGCTAGCTTAATAATAATTAACACTGGAGGAGTGTTATAATGTTTGGGAGTATTTAATTCTTTGGTTTGGTTTCCTTCCTTCCTCTTTTACCAAGAATTATTTACTCCCTTTTTATTTAAAATAATCAGATGGCTGTAATATTAAGTTTTGAAATATGTCAAAGCGGTGGGTGCAACTCTTTAGTTTTCAAAGAGACTACAGGAGCTTATAATGAAACTACAAATCCTAATGGATGGGGAGCTCCAAATGAAGCCACTTCAGACGCTTTAACAGCTATGCTTACAATTGATCTAGCAGACGGTAGCCAATACACTATAGATTTATTTGCTACAGGAGATTTTCCAACAATAAATACAGCATTTGAATATCAAATACTTCCAACAGAAATAGGGTATTCAGCAGATACAGATTAGATAGATGATCAAATAATAACATTTACATACACTGTAACAACAGAATCAGGAACTTACACACAAGTTGTTTCACAAGCATTCTACTGTCAAGTTCAATGCTGTGTAAATACAATGTTTGTAAACTTAGATTTTGACTGCGATTGTAATAAGGACCAAGTAGATTTAGCATTAAAAGCGTTTGCTATGTTACAAGGGTTAAAACAGGCTAGTGGATGTGGGAATGCCAGTAATTTTAATAATATACTTGCACAATTAAACAAACTATGTGCCAACACAGATTGCCAGGCATGTAATTAAATATAAATTAAATGAGTTGTACAACAAATAATAGCGGAGTTTTACCAGTAGGCCCAGCAGGACCAACAGGCGCAACTGGTGCTACTGGAGCAAATGGAAATAATGGAGAAGATGGAACAACTGTACTATACAACAATATAGCAGATGTATCAACAACTGATGGTGCTGCTGGGGCTTTTGAGTCATTACAAACATATACAATACCAATCAATACATTGGCAACAAATGGAGATACATTAGAAATAATGAGCTCACTATCAGTTAATGTAGATACAAGTTCAGCCGCATCTTCTTTATATATAAATGGAGCGTCTGTAGTACCAAGTCCACCAGCAAGCTTTGTAATGCATCCAGGAGCTAAATTTAACATAATAAAGGCTACTATTTCAAGGCAATCTGCAACAACGGTTTTTATTCAGTTTGATGTAAACATTTCTGGCGGAACAAATTACACATTAATAAGTGGTTATCAGTTTATTGCTAGCGGAGTTGCAGTTAATAATTTAACTGCAAATACAAATACAATAGCAATATTTGGAGCAGAAACTCCAGGAGTAAATACATTGACTGCTCATAATTTTCTAATTAAAAAACTTTCTATATAATGCCTAAAATACAAACATATGATGTTTACACTATATTAGCAGCAGGAGCTACAAAAACATATGTATCAACTGATGATATAGATGTTTATGAGATAAACGCAAATGGAGGAGCAGTAACATTATTAGCTGATATGATATTTAGTTATTCAGGAACGCCTAAAATAGCTTCTGAATTCAAATTTCAATATGGTGGAGGTGTAACTCAAAATAGCGGTTCTGGAATAACAGTTAGTTTTTTTGGTACTAATTTAACAGACGAGCAGGCTTTATCTCAATTAATAATTACAGCATACTGGAATGGTTCTGCTTGGGAGATTAATATAGTTAAGAATCCTAATAATAATGTAACTTCAGTAACTACATTTGGTTCATCAGCTAATAGCGCAGGTTTAAGTATATCTAGTGGTGTATTAAATATGCAACCAGCTTCAGCATCATTTGGTGGAGGAGTTTCAACTACAACACAAACTTTTGCTGGAGCTAAAACATTTGATACACTATCAGGAAATTTTTCTATTGACTCATTAGGGATTGGTATTGGTTCAGCTGCAACAGCAAGAACTTATATAAATGCAATAAAAACATTTACAAATCCAATAACAAGTGTAACATCAGATGTTGGATTAAGTGTTGTATCAACTTATACTTATTCAGGTGCTGTAACAGAAGCTGTTTCAAATACACTTGGTGGTCAAATAGGAGCTAAAGTTACTGGAGCAAACACTCCAAAATCAATTACAGGTTTAGTAGGATTTGTTACAACAGAAATGACATCTGATTTAGAAAAATCATTTGGAATTAGAGCTCAATATTCAACAGGTACATCATCAGATAATACAATAAGTAATTTCAATGCAAACTATTTATCATGTACATTTACAAATAAAATAAGTAATGTTGCATCAACAGTTATAGATGAAAATTATGATTTTTATGCTTCAATACCTTGGCAAAATAATTCTACAGCAGGAGCAACACCGTCTTTATTTACTATAACAGAACAGTTTGGATTCTATTGTCAAGACTATACAGTAACATCTCAAACACCAGTTCCTTATGGATCAGGAGCTGGGGCTAAAGTTTCAGCAGTTATGACTAATTCTTGGCAATTATATATGTCAGGAACAAACTCTACAGCAACAGGTTCTTATATTGGAAATAGACTTGGAGTTGGATTTTCTACAGAACCTACAACAAATAGTCAGATAACTGCATTATTGCATATTGGAGCAGGAACAACTGGGTCTGCTCAGATTAATTTAGTTGATGGAGCAGCACCAACAAGTCCTAACGATGGAGACATATGGAGAGAAGATAATACAAATACAGGATTGAAGGTGAGAGTTAATGGTGTGACAAAAACAATATCACTAGTATAATGAATCAGCAAGATATAGATGTAAGACTTCAGTTAACATCATGTAAAACATCTGTACTAACTAATACATTTGTCAACAATCTTAAATGGGGTAAAAAGTGTGCTAAAACAGAATGGAAGGAATTGATAATTCTAAATGCTTATATATCATTATTAGAGGATTATGACGTCAATAATACAGACAGCAATTGTATAACAGAAGACCAATTAATTATAATACTAGATAATATATCAAAATTAACAAAAATATGTTTTAAGCCGGAGGGTTACACATATTCATAATATAAAATAATATGCCACAAATATACGGTAATCAAAGTAAGAGTTATTTAAGCCAATTAGTACAAAATGCATTAAACAGTTTTAAAGCATTTGCTTATGAAAAAATAACAGTAGATGCCACTGTAAAAACATTAACTATACCAACAGGAGCTAAATATGCTCAAATGGTATTAGAATCAGATATAGCATCTCCTGCATATGCAGCAAGATATTTAATAACTAAACAAACAACAGTAAGTTCTACAGAAGGTTTTCCATTAACTAATGGTTCTGTAATAGATGTTACAGATTTTGCTAATTTACAAGGATTTCAAATAACAAGAGTTACTGCTGGAACAACATATTTATATGTTCAATACTTTAGATAATAATGAATATTCTGAGAAAAAGAATAGAAGGATTAATTAAAAAACAAACTCCTTTATTATTAAATAATAATTCTAATACTAGGATACCATCATCTGGATTATTTATACCTAGTGCTTCATCTAGTTTTGATCCAGAGTCAATACCTAATATGGTAGGTTGGTGGGAAGCGGATTATGGAGTTACATTAAATGGATCAACAGTTAGTAGATGGGATCAAAAGGGTTCTGGAACAAAATATTTTATTCAGAATACTGCAACAAACCAACCTACATATACAACAAATGCAATAAATGGTCTTCCAGCATTAACATTTGATGGAACAAATGATGCTTTAAGCTTAAACACAACAATAACAGGTTTGTCAAATATGACTTTCTTAGTTGTTTATAAAAGAGCTATAAATACAAATCAATGTGTGTTATTTGGAGATAACAATACCTATCCATATTTACAATATGGTAGTAGCTTTTTAGTTGGTAATGCCTCAAAATCGTCAGCAATGACAAATGATGTATGGTATTTAAGATCAGGAACTGGTTCTGGTGTAAATAATGAATGGTTTAGTAATGGTGTTTCATTGGGAACAGCAGCAACTGCTGGCGCATTTTCATACTTCAACAGCGTTGGTTTTCCAGGAAATGGAGCAACAATAAATGGTCAAATATATGGATTAATGTTTTTTGATAGAGTACTTACGTCAGATGAACTTAACTTATTAAGTAATTATTTTAATGACAAATTATCTATTTATTAATGAGTAAATTTATAATATTCAATTCTATTGATGATGCTGATATAGTAAATAATAGAATAACAGACAATGTAAAAGTAAATTGGGTAGATGGTATTACTAATAAATATTCACAA
>Ga0138256_10001467_pt1 | contig 25421 bp, 23 predicted proteins | sample KNB2016incub_MG_FD_105486 | JGI IMG/M metagenome (GOLD analysis project Ga0138256, IMG submission 105486) | Active sludge microbial communities from wastewater in Klosterneuburg, Austria - KNB2014incub_MG | ecosystem: Engineered > WWTP > Activated sludge > Unclassified | place: Austria...
CGCGATGAAGGTGTTCAACTACTCCATCGTCTACCTGATGGCCCTGTTCGCCTTCCTGCTGGCCGACCACTGGCTGCTGCCGCCCGCCGCGGATGTAGCCGCCGCCCTGGAATTCGTACCGGCGTAGAACGGGGTCAGGTTCACTTCTTTTCACTAACGCTTGGTTAGTGAAAAGAAGTGAACCTGACCCCGTTCCTAGTCGAGCAGGTGCTGCTGCCAGAAGAGCATGCTGGCGGCGCTCTGTGCGTCGCTGCTGGCCTGGCTGGCGCGGATGCGTTCGCCATAGGCGGCCAGGACCGACCGCACCATATCGTCATCGCCCGACAAGCCGATGCGCGAGGCGTCGAGCTCGGGCTGCGTTGCGATCCAGTCCAGCAGAGCTCCGATGTCCTTAACCGCTTCTTCGCGCCGGCCGTTGCCCAGTTGGCGATAGTCTTTTCCGTAGCCTGCAGAGCCGCGCACATTTGGCAGCAGCACCGCCATGCCCAGCTCGTTGACCATGAACTGCAGTGCCGGGTCGAAGGTCGGTAGGGCCTGCGATCCCGAGCCGCCATGGAGCTTGATCAGAACCGGCGCGGGCCCGATGCCCGCCGGTTTGTAGTAGTACGCAGGGACGGTGCGTGCGGTGCCGTCCACCTGGTCAAAGGTCTCGTAGCGCAGCAGGCGAGGGATCCACAGGGTCTCGTGATCCAATCCGGCCACCTCGCTCTGTGTCCAGCGCACGAGTTTGGCGTCTACTATGTTCAGGACGTATACGTCGGCCGGGGCCGTGGCGTCGGTGAGGGTGAGGGCCAGGTCGAAACCGTTGGGGGCGAATCCGAGGTTGGAGATCGCGCCGGCCGGGATCTCCGGCAGCGCCAGTTCGCCCATGTCGCGCAGGTTGATCACGCGCAGCTTGCCGATGCCGTCTTCGTTGGTGATGTAGGCCAGGTGCTGGTTGCCCGGCGACAGGTCGAAGGCGGTGACGTCCCAGGGCAAGTCCCTGCTGATGATCTCCACTTTGCCAGTGTCGGGGTGGTGACGTCGCAGGCTACGGAACTGGCTGTGCTCGTCCGAAACGTAATACACCCAGCCATCGCCGTTGCCATAGCGGAAAGACGTGATCGCCGCACTGCCGCCGTCCACCGGGAACATTTCGAGGTGGCCGGTGGCCAGCACTACTTCTCCAGGGTAGGTCTCCATGTCCGAAACCGCCTTCATAACCAGTAGGCGCTCGGCATCGGGAGAGAAGTCCAGCGGCAGCCACCGTCCGCCCCGGGCAACGACCGTGCGCGACTTGCCGTCAGGCGTGCGCACCCAAACGTGGTGGTCGCGGCCATTTCGCGCGGGGCTGCTCCAAGCCAACTGGCCGCCGTCGCGAGACCATAGGGCCCGAGTGTTCCGGCTGTGTTTGCCGTTGATGAGCCATCTGGATTCGTGGGTGGCCAGATTGAAGTAGTGCAGTTGCGCCAGACCGTCGCGGCCCGCCTCTCGGCCGTAGGCGAAGCCGTAGTGCGGATCCTCACCGGGTGCCACCACCGCGCCCGTCACCCGCTCACGATGGAACGTCAGCTGCTCGCGCATGCCCATAGGGGCCATCACCCGGTGGATCTGGTCGGTCTCGCCGAATCGAGTGGTGATGAGCATGCCACCGTAAGGCAGCCAGCCTTCGAACCGGGCGCTCCGGACGGCTCGGTAGCGGTCCAGACGTTCCACCAGGGTTGCCGGAAGTGCACTGACGCCATCGGCGGAAAGTTTGCCTACCTCGTCGTACCTCACCGAGGGTGGGCTGCTCGCAGACGCTGGGGCGGAAAGCGCAATTACAAGCAGCGTCGAAGCGAGGCAGTTCATTTGCGCATCCCCACCAGGTTGATCGATGAGGATAGCCCGACGACGCTCCCGCATCAAAAACTGGATCAGGCCTTTGTCGCCTTGATTTCCATGATCAGGGCCCAGCGTTCGCGCTGCTCGTCTGCACTGAGCGCTTCACGCTGCTCCTTTTCATTGAGCTCGTCTCGTCGCTGCAACTTGGTCTGGTCGTCAAGCTGGCGAATCGCACCTTGAAACACCTCGGTCAGCTCCGCGTCTGAGCCAGGCTCGGTGGCCAAGGCCAGCTTCTGGAGGGCCGTGGCTTCTTCGCGGTCGGCGAAGTGCTCGAGCAATCCGCCGGTGTTGATGTCCGGGCGCGCTTGGATCAGCGCCACGATCTCCATCAGGAGTGGTACTCCGGCCTGCCTCAACGCACCAAACAGGTACGGCGGCCGGATCGACTGCGCCAGCGCTGGCTTCTGGAGCAACAATGAAATCGCCATCCGCACCAGGCTGCGCTTGGGCGCCGGCGCGCCGCTGCGGCCGCGCATGGACGGCGTGGCCTGCGCGGTCGGTGCGGCTGCGGCGCGCTGCCCCACGCCGGTCAGCTCGGTGAGCCGTTGCTGCATCAGGTCGCGGAACGCGCCGTCGGGTATGCCCGCCAGCAGCGGCTTGGCGCGCTCGGCCAGGCGCGCCTTGCCCTCCATGCCGGCCAGGTTCACGTCCTTGGACAGTTCGCCGTAGAAGAACGCCGACAGTGGCATCGCCTGCTGCAGCCGCGCGTCGAAGCCGCCGGCGCCTTCCTTGCGCACGATGCTGTCCGGGTCCTCGCCGTCGGGCAGGAACAGGAAGAAGGCCTGGCGGCCGTCGCGCATGCGCGGCAGCACCGACTCCAGCGCCTTCCATGCCGCACCGCGCCCGGCGCGATCGCCGTCGAAGCAGAAGTACACGTCGGCGCTGTTGCGGAACAGCAGCTCGGCGTGGTCGGGCGTGGTCGCGGTGCCCAGCGTGGCCACCGCCGTGTTCACGCCGAACTGGAACAGCGCCACCACGTCCATGTAGCCCTCGACCACCACCAGCCGCGGGATCTTCGAGTGCGCCTGTTTCACCTGCCACAGGCCGTAAAGCTCGCGGCCCTTGTGGAACAGCGCCGTCTCGGGCGAGTTGAGGTACTTGGGCCCGGCGTCCTTGCCGTCGGCCGGGGCCGCCAGCACGCGCCCGCCGAAGGCGATCACGCGGCCACGGCGGTCGTGGATGGGGAACATCACCCGGTCGCGGAACTTGTCGTACACCCGCCCGCTGTCGCTGCGCGAGAGCATGCCGGTCTTCTCGAGCAGCGACACCCGGCGCTCGTCGGTGCCCAGCGCGTCCTTGAGCGCGCTGAAGCCATCGGGCGCATAGCCGATGCCGAAGCGCGCGCGGTTCTCCGCGTCCACGCCGCGCCTGTCCAGGTACTCGCGCGCCCGTGTGCTGCCGGCCAGCTGCTGGATGAAGAACTTCTCCGACGCTTCCAGCGCCTGGTAGAGCTCGCGCGACTCGCCGCTCTGGTTGCGCTGCTGGGTGTCGCGCGGCACTTCCAGCCCGCAGCGCTTGGCCAGCTCCTCGACGGCATCAAGGAACTCCAGCCGGTCGTAGTTCATCAGGAAGCTGATGGCGGTGCCGTGCGCCCCGCAGCCGAAGCAGTGGTAGAACTGCTTGGTCGGCGACACCGTGAACGAGGGCGAGCGCTCGTCGTGGAAAGGGCAGCGCGCCGAGTACTCGCGGCCCTGGCGCTTGAGCGGCACGCGCGAACCCACCACCTCGACGATGTCGGTGCGGGCCAGCAGGTCGTCAATGAAGGCGTCGGGGATGCGTGCCATAAGCCCCTAGGATGCCACGCCGTGAAAATGTACCAGGTACATTTTCACGGCCGCCGGGGCCAGGGCCGGATGTGCGTGAAAATGTACCTGGTACATTTTCACGGGGGGTTAGCCGGCGAGGGCTTTTTTCACCAGCTGGGAGACCAGGCCCATGTCGGCCTGGCCGGCGAGGCGGGGCTTGAGCACGGCCATCAGCTTGCCGATGTCGGCCGGGCCGACGGCGCCGGTCTCGGCCTTGGCGGCGTCAATGGCGGCCTGGATGGCGGCTTCGTCCAGCTTGGCCGGCAGGTAGGTTTCCAGCACGCCCAGCTCGTAGCGTTCGATGGCGGCGAGGTCGTCGCGGCCCGCGGCGTCGTACTGGCTGATCGAATCCTTGCGCTGCTTGACCATCTTCTCGATCACCGCCAGCACCAGCGGGTCGGTCATCTCGACGCGCTCGTCCACTTCCTTCTGCTTGATGCCGGCGTTGATCAGGCGGATGACGCCCAGGCGATCCTTCTCGCCCGACTTCATCGCGGTTTTCATGTCTTCGGTCAGCTTGGCTTTGAGGCTCATGGCAATTCTCCTGGGTCTAGAAACACGAAAAGCCGGCGACGCTTGCGCGTGCCGGCTTTCCGGAAAGCACCGCGACTCAGTACAGGCGCTGGCGCTTGGTGACGTCGCGCGAGCTGCGGCGCAGCTGGCGCTTCACCGCGGCGGCGGCCTTGCGCTTGCGCTCCTGGGTCGGCTTCTCGTAGAACTCGCGCTTGCGGGTTTCGGCGAGGACGCCGGCCTTCTCGCAGGTGCGCTTGAAGCGACGCAGCGCAAACTCAAACGGCTCGTTTTCGCGGACTTTGACAGACGGCATGTGTAATTCCTGGATTACGTTGATTTCGCCCGGCACGGCCGGCGAGCCGCGTATGATACGCGGGCCGCGTGGCCTCAGGCAAGCCTGATTCCCGGGTTTTCCTTGAGTTCCGGCTTTTACCCCCAAGAAACAGGCACATGCGCGTCCTGGGCATCGAAACCAGCTGCGATGAAACCGGCGTGGCGGTGTACGACACCGGCCGCGGCCTGCTGTCGCACGCGCTCTACAGCCAGGTAGCCCTGCACGCCGAATACGGCGGCGTGGTGCCCGAGCTGGCCAGCCGCGACCACGTCCGCAAGCTCCTGCCCCTGGTGCGCCAGACCCTGGCCGAGGCCGGCCTGGGCACGGCCGACCTGGACGGCGTGGCCTACACCGCCGGCCCCGGCCTGGTGGGCGCCCTGATGGTGGGCGCCGCCGCCGGCCGCGCCCTGGCCTGGGCCCTGGACCTGCCCGCGGTGGGCGTGCACCACATGGAGGGCCACCTGCTGGCCCCCCTGCTGGAAGACCCGGGCCTGGCCCCGCCGTTCGTGGCCCTGCTGGTGTCGGGCGGCCACACCCAGCTGGTGGAAGTGGCGGCCATCGGCGACTACCGCCTGCTGGGCGAAACCCTGGACGACGCCGCCGGCGAGGCCTTCGACAAGACCGCCAAACTCATGGGCCTGCCTTACCCGGGCGGCCCCGAGCTGGCCCGCCTGGCCGAATCGGGCCGGCCGGGCGTGTTCACGTTCTCAAGGCCCATGACCGACCGGCCCGGCCTGGACTTCAGCTTCTCGGGCCTCAAGACCCAGGTGCTGCTGGCCTGGCAGGCCTCCGACAAGACCCCGGGCACCCGCGCCGACATCGCCCGCGGCTTCGAGGACGCGGTGGTCGAAACCCTGGCCATCAAATGCGACCGCGCCCTGCAGCAGTCCGGCGCCCGCACCCTGGTGGTGGCCGGCGGCGTCGGCGCCAACCGGCGGCTGCGCGCCCGCCTGCAGGCGCTGGCGGGCAAACGCGGCGGCCGCGTCTGCTTCCCGCGCCCGGAGTTCTGCACCGACAACGGCGCCATGATCGCCTTCGCCGGCGCGCTGCGGCTGCAGGCCGGGCAGGGCGAAGCCGCGGCCGTCACCGTGCAGCCACGCTGGGACATGGCAAGCTTGCCCCCCCTGCAAACCCTGTAGGAGGGCCTTCAGGCCCGATGCTTCTGGCCAAGGGCATCGGGCCTGAAGGCCCTCCTACAGGGGAGCCAACGGATCGGACGGAGTGCAAATGGACAAGGTTTTCATCGAGGCGCTCGAGATCGAATGCGTCATCGGCATCTACGACTGGGAGCGCAAGATCAGGCAGCCCATCGTGCTCGACATCGAGATGGCGTTCGACAACACCGTGCCCGCCGCCACCGACAACATCGAGCACACGCTCGACTACAAGGCCGTCAGCAAGCGGCTGATCCAGTACGTGTCCGAGTCCGACTTCGGCCTGGTGGAAACGCTGGCCGAGCGCTGCGCCGCCATCATCACCGGCGAGTTCGGCGTGCGGCACGTGCGCCTGAAGCTCAGCAAGCCCGGCGCGGTGCGCGGCTCGAAGGCCGTGGGCGTGATCATCGAGCGCACGCGGCCGGCATGAGCACCGCCTGGCTGAGCCTGGGCAGCAACGTCGACGCCGAGGTCCACCTGCCGGCCGCCGCCGCCGCCCTGCGCGAACGCTTCGGCGCCGTGGTGTTTTCGCCGGTGTACCGCACGCCGTCGGTGGGCTTCGACGGCCCGGATTTCCTCAACGCCGCCGCGGCCATTGAAACCGACCTCGACCCGTTCGCGCTCAACCAGTGGCTGCACGCGCTGGAAGACGCCCAGGGCCGGGTGCGCGGCGGCGAGCGCTTCTCCAGCCGCACGCTGGACATCGACATCGTCTTCTACGACGACCTGGTGCTGAAGGGCCCGGGCAACCTCGAGCTGCCGCGCCCCGAACTGCGGCACGCCTTCGTGCTCAAGCCGCTGGCCGACATCGCGCCCGGCTACTGCGTGCCCACCACGGGCCAGTCGCTGGCCGCGCTGTGGGCCGCACACCCCGACGCGGCCACGCCGCCGGCCGTGGACGCACTGCGGCTGGGCTGAGCCCTCAGCCGCAGCGCGCGGGCGCGGGCACCGCGCGGAAGTCGCGGTTCATGCGCCGCACGGCGTCATGCAGCGGGCCCGGTGCGCCCTGCAGGTCGTAGAACCCGCCGTACTGCACGTGGTCGAACAGCTGCACGTCGCGAAGACGCAGCGCACCGCTTTCGACGCTGGCCGAGAACGCCAGGTCCCCGTCCACGGGCACCGGCTCGATCGCCGTGCACGCGCGCTGCCGGCCCCGGCCGTCGAACGCCAGCGTCACCGGCGCACCCGCGCCCGCCTGCAGGCGCAGCCTGGCGGGCGCGGTGGCATCGGCCTCCAGGCACACCTGGTCGGGGATATTGTCATCGGCCCGCATCAGTCGCCCGCGCTTGGCGGGAACGCGCTGCGACAGCCGGTCGCCCGCGGCCATCGCCAGCGCGAGATCGCCGCTGGGCAGCGGCTGCAGCGCGGCCTCCGGGCGCCCGCCCGCCCGCTCGAACCGCCAGCCCTCCAGGCCGTAGCCGAACGCGGGGTTGTGCAGCGGGTTCTCGGCATAGTCCTGGCTGGTCCACAGCGCGTAGCCCGCGACCCCGCGCGCCTTCATCACGCACACCGAGCGGTGCAGGAAGCTGAAGATCTCCTCGGGCCGCAGCACGGCGTTGTGTTCGTAGCCCGGGGTGTTGTCCACGAAGTTGAACTGGTCCACGAACAGCCGCCGCTGGCCATCGGCGCCGGCTTCGCGCAGCAGGGCGTCGAACAGCTCCAGGCCGCGCGCCGCCGTCAGCTGTTCGCCCTGGTTGAGCGCGCCCCAGAACGGCGCCCAGTACAGCGTCAGCACGTGCCCGGGCGGCAGCCGCGTCATGCCCGTGTGCGCTATCCATTCGGCCACCACGGGCTTGCCGTCGGGGCCGGGCTCGTAGCGCGGGTCGCGGTCAATGCGCGCTTCGTACGACAGGCCCGGGAACAGCGGCACCGCCGGGCGATGCAGCTTCTCGATCACCAGCCAGTCCCAGAACCCATGGAACAGGGCGGCGTCCTCCACCGCGTCGGGAAGCCCGGTGCCCCGCCTCGCGTCGGGAGGCAGCGTGGCCAGGTACTGCTCGTAGTCGGGGCGCGCGCTTTCGTCCACCTTGCGCAGCCACTGGTCTTCCCAGCTCATGAAGCCCAGCACCACCTGCGGCTTGTCGGACACTTCGTTGGCCACGCGCTGCAGGAACCGCTGGTAGGACGCGCGCACCTCGGGGTCGTTCATCAGCCGGTGCTGGCGGTCGCCGACGTCGCCGGCCTCGGGATGGAAGAACCAGGCGTAGCCCAGCCGCAGCATCACCTTCAGGCCCGCCTCGTCGGCGCGGTCGAGCAGGAAGTGCAGCCGTTCGAACGCGCGCTCGTCCCAGGTGCAGCAGGGCAGCATGCCCGGCTGGAAATCGCCCCAGGACACCACCAGCACCACCGTGTCGAAACCGTCGGCGCGCAGCCGGGCGAAATCCTCGGCCACGTGTTCGCGCCGGAAGCCCGAGATGAAGTTCTTCGGCCACTGGCGGCCGAAATAGTGGGCGGCCACCCGGCCCTCGATGGCCGCGACGTGCGCGCTGGTGCTGGCGTCGGCGTCGGCGACGGCCTTGGGCGCCGCGGCATCGCGGCCGGCATCGGGCGCGCAGGCCGCCATCAGGGCCGCGGCCACCAGCAGGGGAAGTGTCCGGAGGAAGCGTTGCATCGGGATACCGGCGGTTTGGGCGCGCGCCGAGTATAGACGCCGCGCCGCGGCCCATGCTCCGGCGTGACTTCCGGCCTTGCGCCCGCCCGGCGCTGCCGCATAATCCCGGGCATTCCAACGGAGGGCGCGACCATGTTCGACAAGATCTCCCGCAGCTGGACCCTGGTGAAAGCCAGCGCCGCGGTGCTTCGCTCGGACAAGGAACTGCTGCTGTTCCCGGTCATCTCGTCCATCGCCACCCTGCTGGTGGCGGCCACGTTCATCGTGCCGGTGGTCGGCCTGCGCCTGTTCGAGGGCGGCGACATCGGGGTACTGGGCGCGATCGTCGGTTTCCTGTTCTACCTGTGCCAGTACTTCGTCATCTTCTTCTTCAACACGGCGCTGGTGGGCGCGGCGATGATCCGCCTCGAGGGCGGTGACCCGACCGTGGCCGACGGCCTGCGCATCGCGCGCAGCAAGGCCGGCGTCATCCTGGGCTATGCCGCCATCGCCGCCACCGTGGGCCTGCTGCTGCAGATGATCAGCGAGAAGGCCGGCTTCCTGGGCAAGATCGCGGTCAGCCTGGTGGGCATGGCGTGGACCGTGGCCAGCTTCCTGGTGGTGCCCGTGCTGGTGTCGCGTGACGTCGGGCCGGTGGACGCGGTGAAGGAGAGCATCGAACTGCTCAAGCGCACCTGGGGCGAGAACGTCGCCGGCAACGTCGGCATCGGCATGGCCTTCGGCCTGGTCACGATGGCGGTGGTGGTGCTGGCGGTGGCGCTGGTGATTGCCGCGGCGGTGGTGGGCGGCGCGAAGCTGGCCATCGTGGTGGGCGTCTTCGGCGTGCTGGCCGTGGCCCTGGTGGCGGTGATCCAGGCCGCGCTGTCGGGCATCTACTCGGCGGCGGTGTATCGCTACGCCGTGGACGGCGTCGCCCCGGCGGGCTTCGCCGGCCCGCAGCTGCAGTCCGCGTTCCAGCCCAAGTAATCGCAACAGGCAGCGCCCGCCCGCCTCAGCGGGCGGGCGCTGCCGTTTCCGACACGCGGTAGCGCAGGCCCGCCACGCCGATGCGCGGCGGTTGCCCGGTGCGGTTGAAGGCGTCGTGGCCTTCGCGCAGGTTGCGCCAGAAGTCCGCCCACGGGTCCTGCCGCCACGCCGCCTCGGGCCGCCGGTCGAACCGGAACGGGAAGGCGTGCACCTGCGCCTCGCGCTGCCCGCCGGCCAGGGCCGCGTCCAGCAGCGTGTAGATTTCCTCGATGCCGGCATCGCCCATGGCGTAGCAGCCGATGGACACGCAGCTGCCGTGCACCATCAGGAAATCACCAGTGCGCCGGTGCGCGCGGTCGTAGGCATTGGGATAGCCCAGGTTGAACGACAGGTGGTACTGGCTGTGCGGATTGAGCTGGCCGCGCCCCACGCGATAGAAGCCCTCGGGCGACTGGCCGTCGCCCTGGCGCAGCTTGGGCCCCAGCGCGCCCGACCAGGTGCAGATGGGATAGGTGCGGAACAGGCGGTAGCGGCGGCCGTCGTCCACCCACACTTCCAGTTCGCGCTCGGCCTTGAAGAGGCGCATGAACACCGGGGCGCCGAAGGCCAGCGACGCCGCCGCGAGGTCGCGCTCCAGCGCCGGCCGCACGCGCGCGGCCGCGGCGGCGGCGCGGTCACCGCGCGGCGTGGAGACCGCGGCATCGGCGCGCGCCACCAGGGTGCGGCCGGTGACCGGCCACAGTGCGGCGGCGGCCAGGCCCGCCACCGCCAGCGGCAGCAGCAGCCAGCGGCGCTTCACAGGTTCAGCGACCGCCCGCCGTCCACGCGCAGCACCTGGCCGGTGGTGTAGCGCGCTTCCTGCAGCAGCCAGCGCACGGCCTCGGCCACGTCGTCGGGATCGCCGGCGCGGCCCAGGGCGGTGCTGGCCAGCATGGCGGTCTTTTCATGCTCGGCCTTGCCTTCGGCCGGCCACATGACGGCGCCGGGCGCCACGGCGTTCACGCGCACGTCGGGCCCGAGCTCCTTGGCCAGCGACTGGGTCAGCATCACCAGCGAGGCCTTGGCCATGCAGTAGATGGTGTGGCTCTTGAGCGGGCGCTCGCCGGAGATGTCGGCCAGGTTGACGATGGCGCCGCCGCTGGCGCGCAGGTGCGGCGCGGCGGCCTGCGAGAGGAAGAACGGTGCGCGCGCGTTGGATGCGAAAAGTTCGTCCCACTGCGCCGGCGTGGCGTCGCCCACGGGCGTGGGGTAGAAGGCGCTGGCGTTGTTCACCAGGGCGTCCAGGCGGCCGAAGCGCGCCAGGGTGTCGGCCACCAGGCCGGGCAGGGCGTGGGTGTCGCCCAGTTCGCACTGCAGCACCAGCACGCTGGCGGGGCGGCGGGCCTCGAGTTCCCGCACCAGGCCGTCCATCGGCGACTGCGAGGCGCGGTGGTGCAGCGCCAGGTCGTAGCCGGCCGCATGCAGGCGGCGGGCGATGCGCGCGCCGACGCGCTTGGCGGCGCCGGTGATCAGGGCAACGGGACGAGGGTCGGCCATTCGGGGCTCCGCGGGTTTGCCGGTATCCTGCGCGCTGGCACCTGAAGATTCCATCATGACCACCGACGCACCCGCTCCCGATGCCGCCGCCCAGGCCCACAGCGACCGCCTGCTGGCCCTCATCCGCGGCCAGATAGCGGCCAGCGGTGGCGCCATTCCGTTCTCGCGCTACATGGAGCTGGCGCTGTACGCGCCGGGCCTGGGCTACTACAGCGCGGGCGCGCGCAAGTTCGGCGCCGAGGGCGATTTCGTCACCTCGCCCGAGCTGGGTCCGACCTTCGCCGAGTGCGTGGCCGAGGCGGCGGCGCAGGTGTTCGCGCAGTTGGGCGGCGCCGTTGATTTCTTCGAGATCGGCGGCGGCAGCGGCGCGTTCGCCGAAGCGGCGCTGCGGCACCTGCAGGCCATCGGTGCGCTGCCGGCGCGCTACCTCATCCTGGAACCCAGCGCCGACCTGCGCGAGCGCCAGCACGATCGGCTGTCGGCGGCGCTGGCGCCCGAGGTGTTCGCGCGCGTGGCCTGGCTCAACGGGCCGCCCGAAGCGGGCTGGCGCGGCGTGCTGTTCGCCAACGAAGTGCTGGATGCGCTGCCGACGCCGCGCTTCGTGGTGCGCGGCGGCGAGGTGTTCGAGGAATACGTGGCGCTGGACCCGCAGGGCGCCCTGATCCGCGTCGAACAGCCCGCCGATGCGCTGCTGCACGCGGCCGTTCGCCACGTGGAGCGCGACGTGGGCGCGCCGTTCGCCGACGGCTACCGGTCCGAACTGCTGCCGCAGCTGCCGTACTGGATCCAGGCGGTGGGCGGGCTGCTGCAGGACGGCGCGATGCTGTTCGTGGACTACGGCTACCCGCGCCGCGAGTACTACCTGCCCGAACGCCGCGACGGCACCCTCGTCTGCCACCACCGCCACCGCGCCAACGCCGACCCCTTCCATCTGCCGGGGCTGCAGGACATCACGGCCTTCGTGGATTTCACCGCGCTGGCCGAGGCGGGCGTGAATGCCGGCTTTGATTTCGGCGGCTACTGCGCCCAGGCCAGCTTCCTGATCAACAGCGGGCTGCCGGGCCGGCTGGCGGCCATCGAGGCCATGGACGACCTGGTGGAGCGCCACCGCCGCACCAACGAGGTCAAGCGGCTGACGCTGCCGGGCGAGATGGGCGAGCGCTTCCAGGTGATGGCCTTCCAGCGCGGCGTGGACATCCGGCCGCTGTTCGCGCGCGGCGACCTGAGCCGGCGCCTGTGACGCTGCGTCCGTTCGCCCGGCCGCGGCTGTGGCTGGGGGTGTGGGTGTTCGGCTGGGCGCTGTGCATCGCGCTGTCGCTGCTGCCGCCGGTGCCGCTGGACGGGCCGCCGGACTCGGACAAGATCGGCCACTTCCTGGCCTATTTCACCCTGTCGGCGTGGGCGGTGTCGATCTTCCGCACGCGGCGCGCGCAGGTGCTGGCCGCGCTGTCGCTGGTGGCGCTGGGTCTGGCCATTGAATGGGCGCAGGCGAACCTGACCGTGACGCGGCAGGGCGACCTGCGCGACGCGCTGGCGAACTCGCTGGGCATTGCGCTGGGCTTTGCGCTGTCGTTCACGCCGCTGGCGCAGTGGCTCGAGCGATTCGACCGCAGGTACTTCCGCTGACCCGGACCCCTTGTGGGAGGGCCTTCAGGCCCGATGCCATTTACCTGGAAGCATCGGGCCTGAAGGCCCTCCCACAGGGGGTGGTCAGGCGCGGGCCTGGCGGATGGCTTCGATGCGGGCCTTGCGCAGCCAGTCGCCCACGGCGGTGCCGCTGAGGCCGGTGGCGACGGCGTGGCCGGCGGAGACCGACAGGGCCGCGGCGTGCAGGGCCAGCAGCATCGGGCCGGAAGGATAGGCGGCCTCCGACAGGCCCAGCCGGCCGCGCTTGTCGGCTTCGCACACCAGGGCCAGCTGGCGGATGCGGTCGGGCTTGCGGAAGCCGTCGCAGCGGGCGATCAGGTCGTGCACCGTGTCCGGGCGCAGTTCGGCCAGGCGGTGGATGTTGAGGTGTTCGCGGCAGCAGATTTCTGCCACCGCGGCGAACTCCGCCGGCACCTTGTAGCGGGCGCACAGCGCGCGCAGCGGGCGCACGCCGCTGTGTTCGTGGCCGATGTGTCTGGGCAGTTCGTCCTTGGGCGTCAGCGCCTTGCCCAGGTCGTGGGTCAGCGCGCAGAAACCCACCAGCGCATCGCCGGGCGCCAGGCGCGCGGCCATGTCCAGCACCATCTGCGTGTGCACGCCGGTGTCGATTTCAGGATGGTATTCCGGGCGCTGCGGCACGCCGTACAGCGCATCCACCTCGGGCAGCAGCTTCGCCAGCGCGCCGCACTCGCGCAGCAGCGCGATGGCCGCCGAGGGCCGGGGCATCTCGAGGGCTTTCTTCAGTTCCTGCCACACGCGCTCGGCCACCAGGTGGTCCACTTCGCCGGCGGCCACCATGGCGCGCATCAGCGCCAGGGTTTCCGGCGCCACGGTGAAGCCCAGCGCTGCGAACCGCGCCAGGAAACGCGCCGCGCGCAGGATGCGCACCGGGTCTTCGGCGAAGGCGGGCGAGACGTGGCGCAGCACGCGCGCCTGCACGTCGGCGGCGCCGTTGAACGGGTCCACCAGCGTGCCGTCGCCGTCCTGGGCGATGGCGTTGATGGTGAAGTCGCGCCGCGCCAGGTCCTGTTCCAGCGTCACCGATTCGTCGGCGTGGAAAGTGAAGCCGCGGTAGCCGGGCGCGGTCTTGCGCTCGGTGCGCGCCAGCGCGTGCTCCTGCTTCGTGCGCGGGTGCAGGAACACCGGGAAGTCCTTGCCCACCGGCAGGAAGCCTTCGCGCACCATGCGTTCGGGCGTGGCTCCCACCACCACCCAGTCGCTGTCGCCCGGCGGCAGGCCGAGCAGGCGGTCCCGCACGGCGCCGCCGACCAGGTAGGTCTTCATGGCTCAGCGTGCGGCGCGGTAGCGGCCGTAGCGGGCCTGGCGGTCGTCCACGTGGCCCAGGATCTCGGGCAGCCTGGCGGCCACGCGCGTGGGCGTGATGCCCAGGCGGTGCAGGCCGTCAATGCCGCCGACCGAATCGGTGAGCAGCGACCGGAAGTTGTCCGACGAGAACGGCTTGCCCGGCACGAAGTCGAATGCAAACGCCTGCAGGCGGCCGACCGGGTCGGGCAGCGGCACCACCACCCGCGACAGCCCGCGCGCCCGGGCGGTCATGCGCACGATGTCGGCCAGCGTGAACACGTCGGGCCCGTAGAGTTCATACACCTCGCCGAAGGTCTTGCGGTTGCCCAGCGCGCGCACGAAGGCTTCCACCACGTCGTTGACGTACACCGGCGCGAACTTCGCCCCCGCGCGCGCCAGCGGCATCACCGGCGCCAGCTTGAGCAGCTGCGCGAAGCGGCAGAACAGCCCGTCGTCGTGGCCGAAGATCACCGACGGCTCGAAGATCGTGAAGTCCAGCCCCGACGCCTTCACCGCCGCCTCGGCTTCACCGCGCGACTTGAGGTAGTGGCTCTGGCCGCGGCCGGCGTTGAGCGAACTCATCTGCAGCAGGCGGCGCACGCCGGCCAGCTGCATCGCCGCGATCACCAGCTTGGTCAGCTCCACGTGCGCACGGCGGAAGCCGCGGCCGCTGTCGCCGCGCTCGTTGAGGATGCCCACCAGGTTCACCACCACGTCGCAGCCGGTGAACGAATCGCGCAGCACGGTGGGGTCGTACACGTCCACTTCGCGCAGCTCCACCCCGGGCGGCAGCAGGCGGTTGCCGTGGCAGGCCAGGTTGCGGCTGAGCAGGGTCACGGCATGGCCGTCGGCGGCGAGGCGCGCCACGAGGTGGCGGCCGACGAAACCGGTGCCACCGAGGATGACGATCTTGAGCGGGGTCATGGCGTGTTCTTGTTGTCCGGAAGCGTGGGGCATGAAAAGGCGCGGCGCGACGAAGCGGGCACCGTGCGGCCGAGCAGTCGCTCGGTCACCGGCACGGCGCTGCCGTCCAGGCGCCAATCGTAGATGACGCTGAAGGCGATGACGCGCGCGACGTAGTCGCGCGTTTCCCGGTAAGTGACCGTTTCGATCCAGAAATCGGGATCGAAGCCGGGGCGGTCGCGGTTCCAGCGCATCACCGGCGCGGGGCCGGCATTGTAGGCGGCGATGGCCTGGTAAGCGACGCCGCCGTGCTGGTCTAGCTCATGGCGCAGGTGGGCGATGCCCAGCGTCATGTTGAATTCCGGGTCGTACAGGCTGGCGGGTCCGCCGTAGGGCAGGCCCAGGCGCCTGGCGGTCATGGCGGCTGTGGACGGCAGCAGCTGCATCAGGCCCAGGGCATTGGCCGGCGAGCGCGCGCGCGGCATGAAGGCGCTCTCGGCGCGCGTCTGCGCCGCCACCCAGGCCGGGTCGATGGCGTTCTTGCGCGACTCGCGGCGCAGCACGTTCTCGTGGTGCAGCGGGAAGCGCAGGCGGTAGTGGCGCAGGTCGTCGGGGTTGGTGCCGATGGTGAACACGGCGCGGTCGTGCCAGCCGGCCTGCAGCGCGTAGTCAATGGCGACGTAGCGTTCGGCGTCGTCCAGCGACTTGAGCAGCGCGGCCCACTCGCGCGTGGCCAGGGACACCCGGTCCAGCGCGTACAGTTCCAGCGCGCGCGCCAGCCCGGGGTGGTCGGCCACGCGCTTGCGCAGCGCGGCGTCCTTCGACGGCTCCAGCGGGCACAGCGAGTAGTAGGCCTGGCCCAGGCGGTCGGCGGCCAGGAAGCCGTGGAAGGTGGCGGTGGCGGCCGACTGCCGGTACAGCGACTTGGCGGCGTCCACCTGGCCCAGGCGTTCGCGCAGGCGCGCTTCGTAGTACTGCCAGCGCGGGTCGCTGCGCTGCGCGGCGCCCATGGCTTCGAGCGCGCGGATGGCGCCGGCGTCGTCGCGGCGGTTCATGGCTTCGCGCACGCGCCATTCGTGCAGGCGCTCGTCGTAGGCGGCGGCGGGCACGGCGTCCAGTCGCACCGCCGAGCCCGGCAGGTAGGACGCCACGGTCCACAGCGCGATTTCGTACAGCACCTTGCCGCGCTGGGCTTCGTCCATGCCCAGCGCCGGCGACAGCGTGGCCAACTGCGCCTGGGCCGCGTCGGGCGAGCGGCGCGCCAGGCGCGCCAGGCCTTCGGCGGCGACGCCGCGGCTGCGGTCGGTCTTGGGCCAGCCCGCGGCGCGCGCGTGCGGGGCGTCGATGAAATCGGCGTAGTCCTTGGCCAGCGCGGCATCGGCGGCCGGCAGGCCAGGCGCCAGGAAGCGCATCAGGCCGGTCTGGCCCTGGGCGGCGGCCAGTTCGATGCGCTGCCAGCGCAGGCCGGCATCGAGCTTGCCCAGCGACTGCAGCGTGCGCAACGGCGCGTCGCAGGCGGCCGGCAGGGCGGTGCCGGTGAGCCAGAGGGCCTGGGCGTCGCTGATCCAGGACGCATCGGTGGCGCCGGTGGCCTGGCGTGCGGCGAGGTCGGCGCAGCGGAACTCATTGGACGTGGAAGGGCGGTAATCGGCGCGGAAGCTGGCCCAGTCGCCGCGCCTGGCCAGCTCCATCAGCCAGGCATCGCGCAGCCAGTCGGCGGCGGGCTGGCCGTCGTGCCGGCGCAGCACCGCCCGCACTTCACGCGCGGTGGCGTGCGCCAGCTGGCGCCGCATCGCGGTGGCTTCCACCCAGCCCAGCAGCGGGTGGTCGGCGATGCGCGCGACGTCCTGTACGCTGAGCGCGCCCCGTTCGGCCACGCGGAAGCCTTCCATGATGGCCGGCCGCTGCCGCGACAGGTCGGGCGGCGCCACCGTCTGCGCTGCGGCGGAGGCGGTGGACAGGGCAAGGACCAGGAACGTGCGCAGGGAAAGCATCGACATGACCGTGAGTTTAGCCCATGGCGCCTGAGCGGCCCGGGTCGCCATGACCCTGGCCTGGGCGATCTACCTCGCGCTGGGTGCAGTGGCCGGCGTGCTGGCCGGCCTGCTGGGCATCGGCGGCGGGCTGGTGCTGGTGGCCGCGCTGGTGTGGCTGCTGCCGTCCCAGGGCGTGCCGCCGGAACAGGCGGTGCACGTGGCGCTAGCCACCGCCCTGGCCAGCATCGTCATGACCGGGCTGTCGTCCGCGCGTGCGCACCACCGCCGCGGCAGCGTGCTGTGGCCCACGGCTGCGTGGCTGGTGCCGGGCATGCTGCTGGGCGGCTGGCTGGGCAGCGTGCTGGCCACGGGGCTGGACGGCGGGCTGCTGCGCACGTTCATCGCGGTCTATTGCTGCGCCGCGGCCCTGCAGCTGGCGCTGGACTGGCCGCGCGCGCGGCCCGAGCGTGCGGATCCGCCGACGGGCCCGGCCTGGTCCGCGGCCGGTGGCTTCATCGGCGCGCTGTCGGCGCTGGTGGGCATCGGTGGCGGCAGCATGACCGTGCCGCTGCTGGTGTGGCGCGGCGTGCGCCCCGTGCGGGCGGTGGGCACGTCCAGCGCCTGCGGGGTGGCCATCGCCCTGGCCAGCGCCGCCGGCTATGCCGCCCACGGCCCGGCCGGGGGCGGCCTGCCGCCGGGAAGCTGGGGTTACGTGTTCGTGCCGGCCGCCGTGGCGATTGCCCTGGCGTCGGTATTGACCGCGCCGCTGGGTACGAGAATCGCCCACCGGATCAGCGGGCTGGCGCTGCGCCGGGTGTTCGCGGGCTTCCTGCTGCTGGTGGGGGCGAGCCTGGCGTGGGGTCCGTGAAAGGTTCAAGTTGCTGACGGCGTTAGTGAAAAGGCCTCTTGCCGGGTTTTGACGTTTTCTTTACATCTGGTCCCAGCCGGCGCATTGGGGGCAAGGCCCCGGCTCCACCAACCCTTGGGGACCGCCATGAACACCTTCCGAATCTCCCGCCTGAGCATGGCGGTCCGCAGCGCGCTGCTGTTCGCCGTGCTGCCGCTTTCCGTCGCGGCGCAGGACGCCGCCAGCGACGAGGTGAAAACCCTCGACCGCGTCGAAGTCACCGGCTCGCGCATCAAGACCGCCGAAGCCGAAGGCCTGGTGCCGGTGCAGCGCATCTCGCGCGCCGACATCGACCGCAGCGGCCTGACCTCGGTGGGCGACGTCATCCAGGCGCTCACGGGCTCGGGCTCGGCGCTCAACACCAAGTTCAACTCCAGCGGCAACTTCGGCTTCCCGCCCGACGGCAGCGGCGTGGGCGCCGGCTCGGCGCAGGCCGACCTGCGGCACCTGGGCTCCAAGCGCGTGCTGGTGCTGGTGGACGGCATCCGCTGGGTGAACGAGGCCTCGGCCTCGGGCGTGGGCGCCGCCACCGACCTCAACACCATCCCGCTGGCCATCATCGAGCGCATCGAAGTGCTCGAAGACGGCGCCTCGTCGCTGTACGGCTCGGACGCCATCGCCGGCGTCATCAACATCATCACCCGCAAGGACTTCGACGGCGTTTCGCTGAGCGTGCAGTACGGCGGCTACGGCGAAGGCGACGGCGAAACGGGCAGCATCGACATCGCCTGGGGCAAGAACACCGACCGCGCCAACTTCTTCGCCGGCATCAGCTACACCGACCAGCAGGAAATCTTCGCCCGCGACCGCGACCAGTCCAGCTTCCCGGTGCCGGGCACCGGCGTGGCCTTCGGCAGTTCGGCCACGCCCACGGGCCGCTTCATCTTCACCGACCCCAACACCGGCATCACCTACGACCTCACGCCCAACACCGGCAACAGCAGCCCCGTGTTCAACCCCGGCCAGACCGGCTGCGTGCGCACCGACGGCTTCCACTGCTTCACCACGGCCGACCGCTTCAACTTCTCGCAGTACAACCTGCTGCTGACGCCGTCCGAACGCCTGGGCCTGTTCGGCCAGGGCCGCTTCCAGTTCAGCGACAGCACCAGCGGCTACGCCAAGGTGCTGTTCAACCGCCGCGAGTCCACCAACCAGGCCGCGCCCGAGCCGCTGTTCCTGGGCCCGGAGGCCGGCACCGGCAATCCGATCGCCGACGGCATGTTCATCTCGCGGCTCAACCCCTTCAATCCGTTCGGCTTCGACCTCGATGGCCGCCTGAGCACCCCGGCGGCCAACCGCAACCTGATCCTGATCGGTCGCCGGCCGGTGGAAGGCGGCGCGCGCGTGTTCGAGCAGGAAGTGGACACCTGGTACGTCGGCGCCGGCCTGGAGGGCGTGTTCGACGCCGGCCAGCGCACGCTGTACTGGGACGTCAACGTCGCCTTCAGCGAGAACAAGGCCGAACAGACCAACTTCGGCAGCTACGACATCCGCAACATCGCCCTGGCGCTGGGCGACCCGGCGGCCTGCGCCGCGGTGGCCGGCTGCACGCCGCTCAACATCTTCGGCGGCCCGGGCACCATCACCCAGGCCATGCTGGACTGGATCCAGCCGGTGGTGCGCGACAGCAGCAAGAACGAACTGGCGCTGTTCACCGCCAACCTCTCGGGCAGCCTGTTCGAACTGCCGGCCGGCTCGGCCGATTTCGCCACCGGCTTCGAGCATCGCCGCCTGAAGGGCTCGTACTCGCCCGACCAGCTCACCGTGAACGGTTTCTACAACGGCGTGCCGTCGCTGCCCACCTCGGGCGACTACAACGTGAGCGAGCTGTACTTCGAAGTGAACCTGCCCGTCTTCGCCGACTCGGCCATGGGCAAGAAGCTCGACTTCACCGTGGCCGGGCGCTACTCCGACTACAGCACCGGCATTTCCGAGTTCACGCCCAAGTACGGCCTGCGCTGGCAGCTGGCGGATGAGTTCGTGATGCGCGCCAGCTACGCCGAGGGCTTCCGCGCCCCGTCCATCGGCGAACTGTACGGATCGGCCAGCCGCTTCGACGCCCAGCTCAACGACCCCTGCGACACGCCGCTGCTCAACCCGGGCCTGGCCGGCAACTGCGCCGCGCTCGGCGTGCCGGCCAACTTCCAGCAGCCCAACCCGCAGATTTCCGTCACCACCGGTGGCAACGACCAGCTTGATCCCGAGTTCGCCAACAGCTTCACCGCCGGCTTCATCTGGAGCCCGTCGTTCCTGGAGGATTCCAGCGCCGCCGAGCGCGTGGACCTGGAAGTGACCTTCTACCGGCACGAGGTCGAAGGCGCCATCCAGGCCATCGACGCCCAGACCCAGCTCGACCTGTGCGTGCAGACGCTCGACCCGCTGTACTGCAACGGCATCACGCGTGCGGCCACGGGCGGCATCAACGGCTTCAACAACCGCCTGACCAACTTGGGTTCGATCAAGACCGACGGCTGGGACGTGGACCTGTTCTGGACCTTCCCGCAGACCGACATCGGCCAGTTCAAGTTCGGCTGGCGCAACACCTTCGTCGGCGAGTACGAGGCCTTCGGCGCCGCCGGCCAGCGCCAGCCGCAGGGCCCGGGCATCGAGGTGGTGGACAGCGCCATTCCGGAGTGGACCTCCAACACCACGCTGGACTGGACGCTGGGCCAGTGGTCGGCCGCCTGGACGCTGCGCCACATCGGCGAGCTGCGCGAGGACTGCGGCCGCGCCGTTTCCTTCGCGGTCTGCAGCAACCCGGCCACCAGCACCAACATCCTGGAAGCCACGACCTACAGCGACATGCAGGTGGCCTATCGCTTCGACGCGATGAACGACCTGCGCCTGACCTTCGGCGTGAACAACGTGTTCGACAAGGACCCGCCGATCTGCCTGTCGTGCTCGCTCAACGGCTACGACGCGTCCACCTATGACATCCCGGGCGGCCGCTTCTTCTACCTGAGGGCCGAGATGAAATTCTGAGGCGTGCCCCTGTGCGCTTCAGTGGGGCCGGCGGGCAACCGCCGGCCCTTTTTCATTCCGGCGCGGATGGCTTCTCGCGCCGGCATCGCCGCGCCGCAAAGCCTGGAACGATCAGGCGGGAAGCGCGAGTTCTACGGCGACGGCCATGTGGTCGGAGCCGGCGGCGGGGATGGCGCGGTAGCTGGTGATGTCCAGGCCGCCCACCAGCACGTGGTCCAGGCTGCGCTGCGGGGCCCAGCTGGGGAAGGTGGGGACGCGGTCGCTGGGCGGCACCAGTGCGGTCTGGCGGTAGAGCGCGCGCATCTCGGGCGCGTCGAAGTCACAGTTGAAGTCGCCCATCAGCACCAGCCGCGGCGATTCCGACAGCAGCTCGGCCAGGAAGCCGAGCTGCAGCATGCGTGACTTCGCGCCCAGCGAAAGATGCGTCACCGCCAGGTCCCAGGCCTGGTCGCCTTCGCCGAAGCGCGCCAGCAGCACGCCGCGGCCGGCGATGCGGCCGGGCAGCGCGTAGTCGAGCATCTCCGTGGGCTGCACCCGGCTGAGCAGCGCATTGCCGCTGCCGGCGATGCGCGAGATGCGGCGGTTGGGCTGGTGGCTCCAGTACGGGAAGTTGCCGCGCTCGGCCAGGTAGTCGGCCTGGTTGGTGAAGCCCGAGCGCAGGCTGCCCGGGTCGCTTTCCTGCAGGCCCACCACGTCGAAGGGCTCGGCCAGCGTCGCCAGCGCGTCCAGGTTCAGGCGCTTGCCGTTGGGCAGCACGTGCGACCAGCTGCGCGTGACGTATTCCCGGTAGGCGCGCGTGCTCGAGCCCGCCTGGATGTTGGCGCTCAGCAGCCGCAGCGGCCGGGCCGGTGCGCGGGGTGGAATCGTGGTCGGCATGCGGCCATGGTGCGGCCGGCAACGGTGTTGGACAAGGCCGGAAACTGAACGGGGCCACCGAAGTGGCCCCGTGGAGTGGTCAGCCGGCGCGGCCGGTGATCAGGGCGTGCCGCCCGCGCGCTCCACCGCCACCAGGTACTCGATGGTGGCCAGCAGCCCTTCGGGGCCGCGGTCGTTGGTGGTGGTGGCGCTGTACTTGCCGTTGATGATCATCGTCGGCGTCGCCTGCACGTTGGTGCGCAGCGCGAACTGGCGGGCGCGGTTGACCTTGGCGGTCACCGCGAAGCTGTTCATGGTGGAAAGGAACGCGTCGCGGTCGGCGCCCTGGCTGGCGTAATGGTCGGCGATTTCCTCGACCGAGCCGGTCTGGAACTTGCGCTCGACGAAGAAGGCCTTGAACACGCCGTCGTGGGTCTTGTCGAGCAGGCCCATGGTTTCGGCCGCGAAGAAGCCGCGCGCGAAGTTGTCGCTGGGGCCGCCGAACGCGCCCGGCACGTAGCGGAAGCGCACGTCCTGGGCCAGGGTCGGCTTCCAGGCGTTGATGGCCGGCTGCAGGTTGGCGCAGTGGATGCAGGTGTAGGCGAACACCTCGGCCACTTCGATGCCGCCGGTGCCGAAGGTGGGCTGCGGTTCGGGCAGCACGGTGTAGTCGATGCCGGGGCGCGGCGCGTTGGCCGGGTCGGGCATGGCCGGCGGCGGCACGGGCTGCGGCGCTTCGGTCGGGGCCGGGGCCGGCGTTTCGGCGCTGGCCGTGTCGGCCGGGGCGGACTCCGCGGCGGCGGGGTCGGCCGGCGCGGCCGCTTCGGTCGGAGCGGCGGCGGGTTCCGGGCTTGCCGTGGCCGGCTCGGTGGCGGCGGCCGGCGCTTCGGTGGCCGCCGGGGCGGCGGGCGCGGTGGCTTCGTCGGTGGCCGGCTGGCTGCAGGCCGACAGGCCAAGGACCAGCATCAGGGGAAGAAGACGCTTCATTGCGGTCGTGCTCCTGGTGAGGGATGTCCCGCTAGACCGCGGCCGGCGGGCCAAAGTTCAACCGGGCGGCGACCTGCGCCGCCCGTGGCGAAGGCTCAGCCCTGCGGCGCGGCGGCTTCAGGGGCTTCGGTGGCCGGGGCGGCTTCGGCGCCGTCGGCGGCCGGGGCGGGCTCGGCGGGAGCCGGGGCGGGCGCAGGCGCGGCGGCGGCTTCGGCCACGGCTTCGGCGCTGGGGGCGTCGGCGATGTTGTGCAGGCCTTCGATGTAGGTGGCCAGGCCCTGGATCTCTTCGTCGCTGAGGTTGGCCGCGACGCCGGCCATCACGGCGTTGGCATTCTTGTCCGCGCCCCACACCGCGCCGCCGCGGAAGGCGGTGAGCTGGGTGGCGATGTAGGCCGAGTGCTGGCCGCCGACGGACGGGTACGGGCCCGGGATGCCGGTGCCGGTCGGGCCATGGCAGGCCTGGCAGGCCGGGATGCCCTGCTCGGGCTTGCCGGCGCGGAACAGGCGCTCACCCACCTGGTAGAACTTGCGGCCCTGGTTCGGGCCCGAGGTCACCAGGGTTTCGTCGGCGATGCCCGGCACCACCTTCTGGCTGGCGAAGTAGGCGCCGATGTCGCGCATGTCCTGCGCGCTCAGGGTGCTGGCGAAGCCGAGCATGATGGCGTTGTTGCGCTCGCCGCTCTTGTACAGCGACAGCTGGCGGGCGATGTAGTTCTCGTGCTGGCCGGCCAGCTTGGGGTACTGCGGGTCGGCCGAGTTGCCGTCCAGGCCATGGCAGGCGGCGCAGGCGGCGGCCTTGGTGGCGCCGGCGGCGGCGTCGCCGAAGGTGGCCGGGGTGTTGTCGGCTTCCAGTGCAACCACCGGGGCGGGTTCGGCTTCCGGCGCCGGCGTCACGGTGGCGGCTTCCTGGGCCATGACCGAGGCGGCGGCCAGGGCGGCGGCGACACCGAGGATGCGCGTGAACTTCATGGGCTGCTCCGGAACGCGGGTAACGGGAAAAGGGCTGCGCGGTGAACGCGCGGGAAGGCGCGGATTATCCCAGCCGGCGCCCGGAACGGTCAATTGAAGTCGGCGCCGTGAAGGCCCGGTGCTGGTCAGGCGGGCCCGGGCAGGCCAAGCTAGGCGCCTTTCCCGCCCTGGCCGACCTGATGGCAAACCCCCTGGCCCGCGCCAAATACGCCTTTTCCGCGCACGCCCTGAAGCAGCTACCGCCCGACGATGGCCGCGAGGTCGCCTTCGCCGGCCGCTCCAACGCCGGCAAGTCCAGCTCGCTCAACGCCCTGACCAACCAGCACGGCCTGGCCCGGGTGTCCAAGACCCCTGGCCGCACCCAGGCGCTGAACTACTTCGAAGTGGCGCCCGGCAGGCACCTGGTGGACCTGCCCGGCTACGGCTACGCCAAGGTGCCCGAGGAAATGCGCGAGCGCTGGAAGGAATTCATCAACGTCTACTTCCACACCCGCCAGTCGCTGGCCGGGCTGGTGGTGGTGATGGACATCCGCCACCCGCTGCGCGAGTACGACCTGCAGATGCTCGACTACGCCTTCGAGCGCCAGCTGCCCGCGCACTGCCTGCTCACCAAGGCCGACAAGCTGGGCCGCGGCGAACAGGGCAACACCCTGCTCAAGGTCCGCAAGGCCCTGGGCGAGCGCGCCTCGGTGCAGGTCTTTTCCGGCGAATCCAAGCTGGGCGTCGAAGAAGCCCGCGCCGTGGTCGCGCGCTGGCTGGAGCTTTGAAGGGCCTGTTTGGCCACGGATTCACGCGGATGCACGCGGATCAGAAAACCGCGGTTCAAGCCTCCGAGTCGCGAAGCCGCGGGTCCAGGCGCGAGCGCAGCGCATCCACCGCCGCGTTGATCAGCACGATGGCCGCGCCCACCACCAGCACCACGCCCAGCACCAGCGTGTAGTCGCGGTTGAGCGCGCCCTGCACGAAGTAGCGGCCGATGCCCGGGATGCCGAACACCTGTTCCACCACGGCCGAGCCGCTGACCACGTTGATCAGCGCCGGGCTCAGCCAGGCCACCACCGGCAGCAGGCCCGGGCGAAGCGCATGCGCGAACAACAGGCGCGCCTCGGACAGGCCGCGGCCACGCGCGGCGCGCAGGTAGTCGGCGCCCAGCACCTCCAGCAGCGAGGCGCGGGTGAGGCGCGCGCAGTAGGCCAGGTTGGGCAGGGCCAGCGCGACGATGGGCAGCACTGCGCTGCGCCAGCCGCCGTCCCAGCCGCCGGCCGGCAGCCACTGCAGGCCCACCGCGAACACCAGCACCAGCAGCGGCGCGGCCACGAACTTGGGCACCGCCAGTCCCAGCCCGGCGCCGAACATCAGCGCGCGGTCGGTCCAGCGCCCCGCGCGCAGCGCCGCCCACACGCCCAGCGGCACGCCGATGCCCAGCGCCAGCAGCAGGGCCAGGCCGCCGTTCACCAGTGAAATGGGCAGGCCGGCGGCCAGCAGCTGGTTCACGGTGTAGTCGGGGTACTGGAAGGAAGGGCCCAGGTCGCCGCGCAGCACGTCGCCCAGCCAGTGGCCGTACTGCGACAGCAGCGGCTGGTCCAGCCGGTACTGCGCGGCCAGCGCGGCTTCGACTTCGGGCGGCGCGGTCTTCTCGGCGTCGAAGGGGCCGCCCGGCGCCGATCGCAGCAGCACGAAGCACAGCGTCGCCAGCAGCCACAGCGTCAACAGCGCTTCGAGGGTGCGGGCAAGCGCCCGGCGGGAGTTGGCGAACATGCCCGCGACTGTGCCGCACGCCCCCCGCGCTGTCACTCCCCGCGCGGTTCCAGGCGAAGGAAGCGGGTGGGGTGGCGGTCGAGCGGGTTGGCTTCAAAGCCCCGGACCTCGGGACGCACCAGGTGTTTGGACGTGTAGAAGTACAGCGGCACGATGGCGTGCGCCGACAGCAGCCGCGCTTCGGCCTGGCGCAGCAGCGCCGAGCGCGCGGCCAGCGTGGGCGCGCGGTCGGCGGCGTCGAGCAGGGCGGTGAAGCGCGCGTCGTCGTAGCCGGTCCAGTTGGCCGCGCTGTCGGCGCGGAAGCCGTCCAGGAAATTGCGCGCATCGTCCACGTCGGCAATCCAGCCG
>Ga0138256_10001468_pt1 | contig 25417 bp, 21 predicted proteins | sample KNB2016incub_MG_FD_105486 | JGI IMG/M metagenome (GOLD analysis project Ga0138256, IMG submission 105486) | Active sludge microbial communities from wastewater in Klosterneuburg, Austria - KNB2014incub_MG | ecosystem: Engineered > WWTP > Activated sludge > Unclassified | place: Austria...
CGGTTATCTGGTATCTTAAGGCACCTGAAGAAATTGAGTCAATATGGATTCCAAATCATTTAGTTAACGAACTTCTCCTTTTTAAATTCCTATATTTCTCATGATTCGCCTGTGGTTCAGCATTAATATTTAAGGAAGAGAACCAAATAGGACATAGAACAGGCGCAGCCGTATAGGGCTACATAAAGACTTAACTAAACGATATTGAATTAGGGTTATAAAATATTTGGAACGCATTTTCTATTGCGCCCATTAAAACCTTCAGAACAAATTTTATTGCCTCATGCCTTGCTTGTATATCCAGGAATTTAAGCGGTCGCTCCGTTTACAGAAATTGTTAATATTCTAATTGCAGGAGAAACCAGCCTAATCTATTGTCAGGTGAGGTCTCCATTTTAAAAAATTGCAAAAAAAAGCCTGAAAGAAACATCCTTTCAGGCTGGAGTATGAATTTATTTTATTGGGCTTAGTTGTTGCCTATTGGGGCTTTTTTTGCCGGGGTAAGCACATTTGCTTGTTTGGTAGGAACCGTTTCTTCAAGTGGTTTAACTTTTACATTTCCTTTGACTTGTATAACGTGATTAACTCCTTCTTCATTGGTAGTAATCGTAACTGTTTTCATAATTTGTCCGATGCGGTCTGTCGCGTAATGGATTTCAATTTCACTGGTTTCACCAGGCATAATGGGTTCTTTTGGCCAGATAGGAACTGTACAACCACAACTTCCCTGAGCATTTTTTATAATTAAAGGCTCTGTACCAGTGTTGGTGAATTTTATTTTTCTAACCGGATCTGCATTTTGCATGATTTCTCCATAATCAACCACATCACCTGCGAGTGTCATTACGGGTCCGGATTTGGCTTCTGCAGGCGCAGTCTGGGCAGTCAGGAGACCACCAAACATAATTATGGCTAGGGCAAAAAGAATTTTTTTCATCATTTTGTATTTAATAATTACAAATTTAATGGTTTGATCAATCAAAAGCAAATACCACAGATTTATTCTGTTAACTGGCTGTTAATCTTTTCCTGGATCTGATCTGAAAGTTTACGCGGGTTTATCCCTTGGCCGCCAGAATATAATTTGATTCAAAATCGTATCTTGGTTGCTGAATTAAAACCAATCAGATGAATATGGATACTCTTCCCTTGGAGATTGGTCCGGTTTTGGATTTTCCAGAATCGTCTATGGAAGCGAAAATTCTGAGGGATTATTGGATAGCCCTTGTAAGCCGTGAGGTCAGTCTGCTTGGGAGAAAGGATGTACTCAGTGGAAAGGGGAAATTTGGAATATTTGGCGACGGCAAGGAAATAGCACAAACTGCTTTGTCCCATTATATAATGCCTGGTGATTTTAGATCCGGTTATTACCGCGATCAGACCATTATGTTTGCCCTGGGCATCTGTTCTATCGCTGAATTTTTTGGCCAAATGTATTCGGATTCCCTGCACGACCCGTTTTCAGGTGGTCGGCAAATGAACAACCATTTCGCCTCCCCGTTTATTCATGCGGATGGCACCTGGACAGCCCACCGGGATCGATTTAACGTGGTTTCCGATGTTTCCGCTGTAGCCGGACAGGTTGGACGCGCTTTGGGCCTGGCACAAGCTTCTACAATTTATAAATCCAATCCTGATTTAAAAGACACCGTCTTTTCAAATGAAGGTAGAGAAATAACTTTTTGTACGATAGGAGATGGCGGCACATCTGAGGGTGCTTTTTGGGAAACCATGAATGCAGCGGCTGTCATGCAGGTACCCCTGGTTATGATCGTATGGGATGATGGGTATGGGATATCCGTTCCGGTCGGACTTCAGACGGTAAAATCCTCGATCAGCAAAGCATTAGAGGGATTTATTGGAGAAAAACCTGGCGAGGGTATTCAGATATTTACGGTGAAGGGTTGGGACTATCCTGAACTTTGTAAGGTATTTGAAAAAGCAACCTATATCACCAGGCAATATTCCACTCCAACCCTCGTGCACGTGCAGGAAATGACCCAGCCCCAGGGCCATTCTACCTCCGGCTCACATGAAAGATATAAAACGAAGACACGCCTGGATTGGGAAAAGACCCATGATGGCATTCAAATCATGAGGACCTGGTTGCTGGATATCGGCGTATTGTCTTTAGCCGGAGATGAAGAACTCAGAAATAAAGCCAAAGATTATGTCAAGGGGGAGAGGGATCTGGCATTGTCAAGAGCATTTGACAGCACCAAAAAGGAAGTAGAGTCCGTGGTCAAATTATTGGAGGAGATCTCCAGCTCCAAACCTTATCATGCAGCCAGAATCCAACAACACATCAGTGACCTCAGGTCATTGAGAGAGCCGGAATCCAGTGATCTGGTGCGTAGTATAAGACAATTGTTTATCAGTCTTCCCGATTATGAAAAAGATCCGGTTTGGCAAAGCCTTCAATCCTGGGTGAATGATAAATATCAGATAGCCAATACCCGGTTTCATACCCATTTGACCAGTGAGACAGACCAGGCAGCTTTGAAAGTAAGGACTGTTGCCCCGATATACTCTGAACATTCACCGATGTTGAGTGGGTATAAAATCCTCAATCATTATTTTGACAAATTATTTCAATCCGACCCCAGGGTTTATGCTTTTGGTGAGGATGTAGGCAAGATCGGCGACGTCAACCAGGGATTTGCCGGATTACAAGCCAAATTCGGAGAAGATCGCATATTCGATACGGGAATCAGGGAGTGGTCTATCATTGGTCAGGCTATAGGGATGTCTATGCGGGGATTGAAACCAATCGCTGAAGTCCAATATCTGGATTATTTGATTTATGCATTATCCCCATTGTCTGATGATGTGGCTTGTCTGAGGTACCGGAGCAATGGGATTCAATGTGCACCGCTCATTATACGTACCCGTGGGCACCGGCTGGAGGGTATCTGGCATTCGGGGTCACCAATGGGTATGATGCTGCACTCGCTGCGGGGAATCCATATCATCGTTCCGCGCAATATGGTCCAGGCTGCGGGTTTTTATCAAACTATGATCCAATCGGATGATCCTGCAATCATCGTCGAGTCTCTTAATGGCTATCGGCTAAAGGAAAAGTTACCGGACAATATCGGGAGCTATTGTTTTGCCCTGGGTATACCCGAAATAATTATTCCAGGCGACGATGTGACCCTGGTGACTTATGGTTCGTGCGTTCGTATTGCAGAACAAGCTATTCAGCTTGTCGCGGATCACGGTATCACTGTAGAACTTATGGATATACAGACCTTGTTGCCCTTTGATGTAGAACACCGCATCGTACAATCAGTAAAAAAGACCAATAGGATACTTTTTTTGGATGAAGATGTACCAGGAGGAGCTACGGCATTCATGCTGAGAGAAGTACTGGAAGTACAAGGAGGGTATCATTACCTTGATGCAGCTCCTGTCTGCCTTTCAGGAGCCCCACATCGCACGCCATATGGGTCAGATGGCGACTATTTTTCAAAGCCCAATGTGGAAGACGTGGCAGAAGCTATTTTAAATCTGGCCCGGTCCTGAAAAGTGGATTCATATTAAACAATTTTATAATATAATTACAACAATTATCTTTGATACTTTTTGAGACCAATGGTGCCAAAATCAATAGTAATTATTCCAACCTATAACGAAAAGGAAAATATCCGGCAGATAATTACGGAGGTTTTGTCTTTGGATCCGAATATTGATGTCCTGGTCGTGGATGATGGGTCACCGGATGGGACAGCAGATATCGTGAGGTCTCTTCAAGCTGAACAAACACGTATTCATTTAATTACCCGCCAGGGCAAATTGGGTCTCGGTACTGCCTATATCACAGGATTTAAATGGGGTCTCCAGCGTGATTATGAGTATTTAATTGAAATGGATGCTGACTTTTCCCATCCTCCGTTTAAAGTATTGGAACTCATCGAAGCCTGTGAAAAAAATGCTGATCTGGCAGTCGGATCAAGATATGTAAAAGGGGGTAAGGTGACGGATTGGCCCTGGGACAGGTTGTTTTTATCCTATGGGGCATCCTTGTATGTTCGCCTGATTACCGGCATGCCGGTGAAAGATCCTACAGCCGGTTTTGTATGTTATCACAGAAAGGTATTGGAAACCCTGGATCTGGATGCTATACGATTCGTTGGTTATGCTTTTCAGATTGAAATGAAATATAAATCGTGGTGTAAGGGATATAAAATCAAAGAGGTTCCCATCACCTTTACTGACCGGGTAGCCGGCACTTCCAAAATGCACGGAGGTATCATCAAGGAGGCGGCTTTGGGAGTCATCCAGTTAAGGATGAATCGCATCTCCTGAATTATTATAAGTTTACTCAATAAGCCCGGGTTTCCCTGAATCCAGTATGTAGTAGCCTGAAAAAGGAAAAGTAAAATTTATTAAGTTATAATATATTAAATATAAATATAATGTTTATATTTATGTATTAGTTCTGTTTAGCTTGTAATGCTCAGACTCAGATTAATTCTATAATGTATAATAATGCTGATTACAAAAGTGTAACACATAGCAGAAAAATAATAAATGTAAAAATATTTGAAAAAAAGTGGGTAGAAGTGGTAAAAAATGGGAGACTTGGTTTATATTTGAAGTATAAACCAATAGAGAGTGTCCCGTTTTACAGGCGAATATCAGAGTACAATCGATGATAAGGGCAGGATAAAACTTCCAGCCAACCTGGTCAGGCAAATGACAGAACAGGGTATCGCTCTCCATTTTGTTTTAAACAGGGGTTTCGAAAAATGCCTCATGTTGTATCCCAAAATCGTATGGGATCAGAAAGCTTCTGAAGTAGACAGGTTGAATGTCTACGACCCCACCCAAAGGCAATTTATCAGATATTTTTACCGGGGTGCTACACTGGTTACTGCAGACACTGCAGACCGGATATTAATTCCGAAAAATTTATTAGACCACGCAAATTTTGAAAAGGATATCATTCTGTTTGCCTATCTCAATCAAATCGAGCTCTGGGATGCAAAAGGATATTCCGCTGAACTGGCTAATGAGCCGGATCAGTTTTCCGAACTGGCAGCCCGGGTTTTTGGGAATGCCGGATCATTGACTGGACCTAATGTCAACAGTTGATGACTTATCATGTACCCGCGATGGTGCAGGAAGTCCTGGATGGTTTGAAGATCAATCCTGAAGGGATTTATGTGGATGTCACTTTTGGAGGAGGGGGACATTCGAAAGCGATTCTCCAAAAATTAAATTCCAAAGGGCGTTTAATTGCATTTGACCAGGACGAAAATGCTTTTCAGAATCAGATTCAGGACGATCGGTTTTTATTGATTCAGTCAAATTTCAGATACCTCAAAAGATTTCTCAAATTTTATGAAATCACCGGAATCGATGGTTTGCTTGCAGACCTGGGAGTTTCCTCCCATCAACTGGACAAGCCTGAACGGGGGTTTGCTTTTAAACATCAGGATATCAACCTGCCCCTGGACATGAGGATGAATCTGCAACAAAGCAGGACAGCAGCCGATGTATTGAATCAAACCGAAGCCTCCAGACTGGAAACCATATTTAAAGAGTATGGGGAAATCTGGAATGCCGCCAAACTGGTGAAAGCCATTGAACAATACAAAGCCAGATCACCAATACTTACCATAGGACAGTTGGTGACAGTGGCCAGTGGTACGGCGATTGGTCCGGTTCATCAATACCTGGCGAAAACATTCCAGGCTTTAAGAATTGAAGTGAATGATGAATTGCTTGCGTTGGAACAATTGCTCGAAGATTCTGTAGAATTGCTCAACCCCGGGGGACGATTGGTGGTGATCTCTTACCACTCCCTGGAAGACCGGTTGGTAAAAAGGATCATTCAGGCAGGCAATGTGAAAGGCATAACACGTCAGGATTCATTTGGTAATAAAATAAATAAACTGGTGGCGGTATCAAAAAAAACGATACAACCATCAGAAGAAGAAATAAAAGAAAACTACAGGGTGCGCAGTGCCCGACTACGAATTGCCGAAAAGTTGGCATAAACCACTGCAAAAAATCATACCAGCCCGAAGCAGGATTACGCTCCTGTGTCGGGAGTGGAATATTTTTTAATCGAAATGAAATTAAAATGGAAGAAAGGTCTCAAAATAAGTCTCTACATCAATTCCTGGCTGGAGGATTAGTCCTGAAGAATCTTTCATTTATATATTTTACAGGATTCCTGGCTTTGTTTTACATAGCCAACGCACATCAGGCCGAGCGTAAAGTGCGCAAAATTCATCGTTTGCGGGAGGAGGTAAAAGAACTCAGGTGGCACTATATGTCTTTCAGATCCGAGTTTTTATTCTCCAGTTCACCCACCCAATTAGCCAACGATGTCAAATCAATCAATTTGGGCTATTACCACAAGTCATCCACTAAAAAGCTGATCAAGAAGTAATGAAGGATGAAATCATCATACGGACGTACGTAATCTTCCTGCTTTTTGTTCTGGCCGGGTTTATGATTTTGGGCAGGGCAGTCCAGATTGGTGTGCTGGAGGGAGACAACTGGAGATCCAGAGGTGACAGCTTGTATCTCAGGCATCAACCTATAGAACCGGAGAGAGGAAACATATTATCCTCAGATGGACGCATGTTGGTTACTTCACTTCCACTGTTTGAAGTTAGAATGGATTTATTGGCTGTTCCAAAAGATAGGTTTATCAAACACCTTGATTCATTAGCGCTGTGTTTGTCCAGGTATGTCAATCCAACCTTGTCGGAAAGAGCATACCGGGATCTTATGTGGAGAGAGCGTCAGGCTGGAAACCGATATTTTCTGATCAAGGATGAGGTGTCTTATACCCAAATGGAAAGGATCAAAAAATTTCCGCTTTTCAGGTTAGGAGGCAACAAAGGCGGATTGATCATAGTCAAAAAATCTAGGAGGGAGCGACCATTCCGGTTGTTAGCTGCCAGGACCCTGGGTTCAGTAAGGGAAGGCGCTAAACCGGTTGGCCTGGAAGGTTATTACGATGCAGTCCTGGGTGGTGAAAAAGGGAGCCGCTTGGTACAGAAAGTTTCTAAGGATATCTGGGTCCCGGTGGATGACATCAGCGATTATGAGCCCAAAAGGGGACAGGATATCATTACACATATCGATATCGATGTACAGGACATTGCAGAACAGGCTTTGTATAAATCCATTGCCCATCATCAGGCATTGGGGGGCACGGCAGTTGTAATGGATGTTAAAACCGGAGCGATAAAAGCCATGGCCAATCTGGTCCGTTTCGGGGATGATATTGGTGAGTATTTTAATTATGCGGTTGGTTCCGCTACGGAGCCCGGGTCCACTTTCAAACTGGCGTCGATGATGGCCTTACTGGAAGATGGTTATATAAGCCTTAACGACAGGGTCGATATTAAAAATGGCGAAGTACAGTTGTGCGGTAAAAGAATAAAAGATTCAGAAAAACACAACGTGGTCAACCCAACTTTAAAGCAGGTATTTGCTATGTCCTCCAATGTTGGGGTGGCTTTAACTGCTCAGAAATACTATGAAAAAAACGCTAAAAAATTTATAAAAAGGCTGGAACAGTTTGGTTTGAGTGAACGCTCCGGTATAGACCTCGAAGGTGAACCCAAACCTTTTATCAAACAGGCTTATGATCTGGAACAAAACTGGAGTTGCACCTCCATACCCTGGATGGCACACGGATATGAACTGACCATGACCCCGCTACAGATGTTGACTTTTTACAATGCAGTGGCCAATAAAGGAAGGATGATGAAACCTCAATTGGTACATCAAATCCTGGAATATTCTGCCCCTATAAAGACATTTAAACCCCAGGTTTTGAAAGATCAGATTTGCGGGATCACGACCCTTAAAATGGCATTGGAACTCCTAAAAAGCACTTCTGATACCGCCGGGACTGCCATCGCTTTAAAAAATAAATTGTACAAAGTAGCGGGTAAAACAGGCACTGCAGTCACCAACTATTTTAAAGGTGATATCAATGAAGGAAAAAAATATCAGGCGTCCTTCGCGGGCTTTTTTCCGGCCGATGAACCGGTGTATTCCTGCATTGTAGTTATTTATGAACCTTCAGCCAATGGCTTTTACGGAAGTTCTGCAGCCATGCCTGTGTTTAAAGAGATTGCTGACTACTGTATTTCGTCCAAATTTATTATACCGGCTGAAATGGCAGAGGTTCCTGCCGGAAAAGAAACACAACAGATCCGGGCTGGTGGGTATTCTACGGATCTCCGCACCTTATTGCATTTCAGCGGAGTGCGATTTGATAATAATTGTATCAACGAATGGGCCACACTGCGCCCGGCGGATAACAGACTGGAATTAACGGGTTTTAATGAAAAGGCGGATCTGATACCCGATGTGAGAGGTATGGGGCTCCGGGATGCCTTGTTCCTTCTGGAAAATAAAGGACTCCGGGTAAGGTTGCAGGGACATGGAAGGGTAAGACACCAATCCATTGCTCCCGGGACTAAAATCCTGGGCCAGACAATTGAGTTAACGATGGGTTAGATATGAAATGGAGTGAATTTAAAAGTAAAATAAAGTTCTTTGACATAAATGGAAGCGCAGATTTTGAAGTAAAAGGAGTTGAGTTGGATTCAAGGAGAATCCAACCGGATTTTATCTTCATTGCACAAAAAGGGTTGACCACGGATGGCCATCAGTATATCAGTCAGGCTATCACTGCGGGCGCCAGAGCTGTTGTGTGCGAACAATTGCCCGGGCAGCTGGTAGAAGGCGTGGAATATATCTTATCCCATGAAACTGCTGAGTTGGCAGGTGAACTGGCCGGATTGTTTTATGATTCTCCTTCACAAAAGCTCAAGCTGGTTGGAGTGACCGGTACCAATGGAAAAACGACAACGGTCACCTTACTTTACCGCCTGGTTAAAGCCCTGGGGTATAAAGCGGGATTATTGAGTACGATTCAAAATTTTATCCATGATGAAATTGTCGCATCGACACACACGACACCGGATGTGATCAGGATAAATGAATTGCTGAACAGAATGGTAAAAGCCGGATGTGATTATGCTTTTATGGAAGTCAGTTCGCATGCAATGAAACAAAAAAGGGTTGCAGGTATAAGGTTCGCAGGTGGAATATTTACCAATATCACCCACGATCACCTCGATTATCATGGAAGCTTTAAAGATTATTTGTATTGTAAAAAATTATTTTTCGATCAATTGTCTTCGGATGCTTTTGCAATAACCAATAAGGACGACCGCAATGGTCCGGTGATGGTTCAGAATACCAAAGCTACAGTGATTACGTACTCGATGCAACAATTGGCTACGGTTAAAGGAAAGATCAAGGCGAATACCTTGCAGGGCCTGTTGTTGGAGATCAATACCGTGGAAGTTCATTTCAGGTTGATCGGTGCGTTCAATGCCTATAACTTATTGGCCTGTTATGCTGCAGCGGTCAACCTGGGGTTTGATACCCTGGAAGTATTGACTACAATGAGCGAGTTGCCCGCAGTCGATGGCAGGTTTGATACCTACTTTCATCCGGAAAGAAAAGTGTTGGGTGTGGTCGATTATGCCCATACGCCGGATGCTTTGGCAAATGTCCTCGACACTATCAAAGCATTAAAGTCACCGGATGCCAGGGTGTTTACCGTGGTTGGATGTGGTGGAGACCGCGACCGCACAAAAAGACCGGTGATGGCCGGGATTGCGATGAAACAAAGTGATTGGGTCATTTTAACCTCGGATAATCCAAGGACGGAAGACCCGGAAAAAATTCTCGACGAGATGGTTGAGGGGGTCAGTGCCCAGGATCAGCAACGCTTGTTTAGAGTAGCTGACCGGAGGCAAGCCATCAAACTGGCAGCCCAACTCGCCAACATACCAGGTGATATTATACTCATTGCCGGTAAAGGTCACGAAACGTATCAGGAAATAGCAGGCAAGCGCTTTCCATTTGACGATAAAATCATATTAAAAGAAGTTTTAATATGAATATTAAAAAGTTAATTATCATTCTCAGGTTGGTTTTAACAGGTACAGCGGGCAACGGTCTCAAAAGTGAAATCTTACCCCGCTTCCCTGTTTTTTCAAACCGGTGGATTTTCAGGATATAAATCATGCTCTATCATTTATTCGAATATATAAACAAACACGTAGACATACCGGGGGCAGGGCTTTTCCGGTATATCTCTTTCCGGGCAGGAGGGGCATTGATCTTTTCGTTGTTGATTTCGATGATATTTGGTAACCGGATCATTAGTTACCTGCGCAACAGACAGATAGGTGAATCAGTTAGAGATCTTGGATTAAGCGGTCAAAAAGAAAAAGAAGGTACTCCAACTATGGGTGGGATTATCATTATCCTCGCCATAGTCGTCCCATGTCTTTTATGGGCCAGGTTGGACAATGTCTATATTTTATTGATGTTGCTGGTGACGTGTTGGTTATTTATGATCGGTTTTCTGGATGACTACATAAAAGTATTTAAAAAGAATAAACAAGGCTTAAAAGCAAAAACTAAATTAATAGGCCAGATCGGTGTAGGCCTGATCGTCGCACTTACCTTGCTGTATAATAAAAATGTATTGATCCGGCTCCCGGAGACGGAGGCGATTGCCAATCAATATGAAATCGTTGAAAAATTACCCGCGAGTACGGATCCTACCAATGACCGTACCCTGGTCCATGCGCGATCTTTATCCACCAATGTGCCTTTTACCAAGGGCAATGTGTTTGATTATTCAGATTTATTGAGTTGGATAGGACCTGTAGGCCAGTCTTTAACTCCCTTGTTGTATATCCTCATCGTAATTTTTATTGTGACGGCAGTATCCAATGGTTCAAACATTACAGATGGTTTGGATGGTCTTGCTACAGGAGTATCGGCTATAGTAGGTGTGACCCTGGGTGTATTTGCTTATGTGAGTGGCAATGCCATCTTTGCGGACTATCTCGGGATCTATTTTATACCCAATTCGTCGGAGCTGGTCATTTTTACTGCTTGTTTTATCGGGGCCTGTATTGGTTTCCTCTGGTATAATTCTTATCCGGCTACTGTATTTATGGGGGATACAGGTAGTCTTACCCTTGGCGGTATTGTGGCAACGCTGGCCATTGTATTGAGAAAAGAACTTTTATTGCCGGTGCTTTGCGGAATATTTTTTATAGAGACCTTATCTGTATTAATCCAGGTTTCTTATTTTAAGTATACTAAAAAGAAATACGGAGAAGGACGACGCATATTCAAAATGTCTCCGCTACATCACCATTTTCAGAAATCCGGGATGCACGAGGCAAAGATTGTAAACCGCTTCTGGATCCTGGCGGTATTATTGGCCGTAGTCACCATCATCACCCTTAAAATCAGGTAATATGCTTCAGATTACAGCAAAAAAAGAATGGAAAGGAGACAAGGTGATGTGGCTGATCGTAGGCATCCTGATTGGATTTGGTCTATTGGCTGTTTATAGCAGCACTGGAAGTATGGCCTATCAGAGATATCGTGGAAATACCGAGATATATCTTTTTAAACAACTTATCATGGTGGGGCTGGGTCTTTTGTGTATGTATGCCTGCCATCGTCAGAATTACCTTATCTACAATAAACTGGCGCCTGTTTTATTTTTAGCGGCAGTGCCCCTTCTAATTTATACGCTTGCTTTCGGGGTAGAGACCAATGAAGCCAAACGCTGGATCACTTTGCCGGTCATCAATCTTTCTTTTCAAACCAGTGATTTTGCCCGGTTAGCCCTGATTATTTATTTAGCGAGGTCTTTGTCCAACAAACAAGAATATATCAAGGACTTTAAGAGCGCTTTTATTCCTATCATGGTGCCGATATTGATTATTTGCGGACTGATAGCCCCGGCTAACCTTTCCACCGCCTTATTGTTGTTTTTGACATCTGTCATGCTGATGTATGTGGGCAGAGTTTCGTTCAAATACATTTTTATGATGTTCATTTTTGGATTGATGATGTTTGGTATCGTCGTCCTGGTTTGGTGGTTTTTTCCTGATGCTGTAAGGGTGGAAACCTGGATATCGCGTATCAGCGACTTTATGTCCAATGAAAACGGAGGCGGATATCAGGTTCAACAATCTAAAATTGCTATTGCCAATGGCTCCTGGCTGGGAGTAGGCCCGGGTAATAGTTCACAACGCAATTTTCTACCCGCAGCTTATGCGGACTATATCTATGCTATTATATGTGAAGAGTATGGCCTGATCGGCGCTACTGGTATTCTACTCCTATATCTCTGGTTATTATTTCGTGTTTCCCGTATTGTAATGAAAAGCCCAAAAGCATTTGGGGCTATCCTGGCTATGGGTTTGACCCTTAACCTGGTCGTTCAGGCATTTGCCAATATGGCCGTTTCCGTAAATCTTGTACCGGTGACCGGATTGACCCTGCCTCTGGTCAGTATGGGAGGGACTTCCGTATTGTTTACCAGTGTGGCTTTTGGCATCATCATGAGTGTAAGCAAATACATCGAGTCTATTCAGGAAGAACAACCGGCGCCGGAGAAAGAATTGATACCGTTGTCGAAAAACGATTTAACCTCTAAAACGAATGCCGATGAAAGCGATCATTAGTGGCGGAGGAACCGGTGGACATATTTTCCCGGCAATTGCCATTGCCCAGGAATTGAAGCGGAGAAATACCGCTACGGCGATTCTTTTTGTAGGTGCAAATGGGAGAATGGAAATGGAAAAAGTCCCGCAAGCCGGATTTGAAATCCATGGCTTGGATGTAGCCGGGTGGAACCGATCTTCAATGGTTAAAAACCTTGGGTTACCCTGGAAAATAACCAAAGCCATGATCGCGGGTTATAAAATATTAAAATCATTCAAACCCACCGTAGTGGTTGGAGTAGGAGGATATGCCAGTGCACCGATGTTATACCTCGCCACCTGGTTGAAAATTCCAACACTGATCCAGGAACAAAACTCATTTGCGGGAAAGACCAATAAGATATTGGGAAAAAAAGTGGATAAAATCTGTGTGGCTTATGAAAACATGGATAAGTTTTTTCCAAAAGATAAAATTGTAGTCACCGGAAACCCGGTGCGGAAAGACCTGATCAACCTCAGTAGTAAAAAAGAAGAAGGGATTGAGTTTTTTAAATTATCAAAGGAAAAAAGAACCGTGCTGATTATGGGAGGCAGTCTGGGTGCACGCTCCCTCAATGAAAGTATAGCTTCCCAAACCACGTTCATTTCTAATCAAAGATCGATACAATGGATCTGGCAATATGGTAAACAAGGGTCTGCCCAATACCGGGATTGTGCTGCCGCTCAACTGGAACAGGTAAAAGCAGTTGAGTTCATAGATAGAGCTGACCTGGCTTATGCTGCTGCTGATGTTATACTTTGCCGCGCCGGGGCACTGACTATTTCTGAAATACTTATTGCCAACAAACCGGTTATATTGGTGCCCTCACCCATGGTCGCTGAAGACCATCAAACCCATAATGCTTTAGCCCTGGTTAACAAAAATGCAGCCTGGATTTTACCAGATGCAGAAGTTATTGCTTCAGGAGCTGCCAGGGTAATTGAATTGCTCAACGACGCTCAGACTATAAACAGTATGAAACTTGCCCAGCTGGGTCTGGCCCGCACGGACGCGGCTCAGGCCATAGTGGATGAAATTTGCAAATTAAATCATCAGGCAGCATGAAGAAGTTCTTCATAAATATCGCTTCTGATCGAAATATGCTTAAGCTGGGCATGGGGCTTACAATTTTGTTGTTTATCGTGTTTTACAACCGGGCGGGAAGATTTAAAGAAAAAACGCTTTCCGGACCTATGAAGGTGCTGGTCGAACACCTGGAAAATGGAAATGATTTTATCACGACAGAGGAAATGAGAGAAAAAGTCCTGAAGAAATTTCAAAGCGAATTTTCAGGAGTGCCTTTGGATAGAATCAATACGCTTCAAGTGGAGTCCGAATTACAATCTTTGGATTTTATCAAGTCTACGGATGTATACCTCGATGCCAATAATTGCCTCAATATTTATGTGCGTCAGCGTGAACCCATTTTAAGGTTGATTTCACCACAAGGCCGGAGCCAGTATGTCGATAAAGATGGCAGCCTGATGCCGGCTTCTATCCATTATTCACCCCGGGTACTGGTTGCATTTGCTGCTGTCGGTCAACGTGGGGATTCCCTGGATATACATAGTCCTGGATTGGAAAAAGATCTGTTTGACCTTGCAAAGTATATTGAGGGCGACCGCTTTTTAAATGCTTTGGTGGAAGAGATCCTGGTCAATGACCAACTGGAATGGAGTTTGATTCCCAAATTTGGCCCATCCACTATTTTACTGGGTAGTTTGGAACACCTGGAAGATAAAACAACACGTCTTAAACGGGTATACAAAGAGATTTTACCTATTCAAGGCTGGGACTATTACAATTTAGTAAACTTAAAATTTTATGGACAGGTCATATGTACCAAGCGCGCATAATATTATCTATTTATCATACTAAAACCAATAAAGATGAATGCAAAGGACTTTAAAAAAATGAATATAGTGGCTGCCCTGGACATAGGCACTACTAAAGTATGTTGCATTGTAGGCAGGAAAGACGAATATGGTAAAATCGATGTCATCGGCACCAGTAAGGTTGAATCTGAAGGGGTGTTGCGGGGAGTAATTGCCAATATCGACAAAACCGTAAAGGCAATTTCTGATGCAGTGGACCTTGCTGAAAAGGATGCCCAATGTGAGATCCAGGAAGTTTTTGTCGGCATTGCAGGCCAGCATATCAAAAGCCTGCAGCACCGGGGTATCCTGGCGAGGGACAACAGCGAAACAGAAATTTCAAAAGACGATATTGACCGTCTTGTTCAGGATATGTATAAACTTGGTTTGACACCGGGGGATAAAATCCTTCATGTCATCCCGCAGGAATTTACGGTAGACAATGAGCAGGGGATTGTAGACCCAATCGGGATGTCCGGTCACCGGCTGGAAGCTAATTTTCATATCATCACCGGCCAGATTGCAGCGACAAATAATATTATGCGATGTGTAGAGCGCGCCAATCTTAAAGTAGCGGATATGACGCTGGAACCCATAGCCAGCGCGGAAGCAGTATTGAGTAAAGAAGAGAAAGAAGCGGGTGTAGCGCTGGTCGATATTGGTGGTGGTACTACAGACATTACTATTTTCCAGGATGGTATCATCCGGCATACAGCGGTGATTGCTTTCGGTGGAAATGTCATTACCAAGGACATCAAAGAAGGTTGTACAGTGATGACTGAACAAGCTGAAAAACTAAAGGTCAAGTTCGGCTCAGCCCTGGCAGATGAAATTGTAGACAACAGGATCATCACGATACCCGGACTTAAAGGACGTGACCCCAAGGAGATTTCCGAAAAAAATCTTTCCAGGATTATTCAGGCCCGGTTGGAAGAAATTCTGGATCTGGTCATGTATGAAATCAGGCGTTCGGGATATGAAAAGAAAATGATCGGAGGTATTGTATTGACAGGAGGGGGCGCTTTGTTGAAAAACTTTGAGCTGTTGTGTGAATACCATACCGGTCTGCAAACCCGGATCGGTTATCCGAACGAACATTTTGGATACGGTTTTAAGGATAATATCTCCAGTCCGATCTATGCTACCGGGGTAGGCCTGTTGATGTATGGGTTAAAAATGAAAGAAAACCAGCAAAAAATGCTGTTGAATGCGCGAAAAGAGAAAATTACTTCTTCCATGGAAAAGGTGAGCCAGGCTGAATTGGGGCTGGAGACCACACCGGTCACTAAATCCGCACCACCTGTAACTGCAAACACTGAAAGCCTTAAAAAACCATTGGTCACCTATATCAAACGTTTTTTTGAACCTACTCCGGATCCGGATTTACGTTGATAACGGACTTTTTGTTAAAAAATAAGACTTAAGATTTCAAAATATTAAAACTATAAAACCATGAAGTTCGAAATATTAAAAGAGACAGGCAACATCATCAAAGTGATTGGTGTTGGCGGCGGTGGCAGCAATGCTGTTTCCCATATGTATCGTCAGGGAATTGTCGGAGTTGATTTTATCATTTGTAATACAGATAACCAGGCCATGGAGACCAGCCCGGTCCCGGTAAAAGTACAACTCGGGCCCCTGCTGACTGCAGGTCGCGGAGCCGGTTCAAAACCGCATATGGGCAAACAAGCCTGCATTGAATCCCTGGAAGAAATCCAGGCATTGATCAATGACAATACCAAAATGGTATTTATCACTGCCGGAATGGGTGGAGGTACCGGTACGGGGGCAGCTCCTATCGTGGCGAAAATAGCCCGCGAAATGGATATCCTCACCGTCGGTATCGTGACGGTGCCTTTTCCGTTTGAAGGTAAAAGAAGAAGGGACCAGGCCATTGAAGGTATTGAAGAGATGAAACGGAACGTAGATGCACTCATTATCATTTCCAATGAAAAACTGCGCCAGATCTATGGCAATTTGCCGGTAAGTGAGGCATTTAATCATGCAGATGATATCTTGTCTACCGCGGCTAAAGGCATTGCGGAGATCATTACCATGGCGGGTTATGTCAATGTAGACTTCGAAGATGTCAATACGGTGATGCGCAACAGCGGGGTGGCTATTATGGGTACAGCCTCCTACGAAGGAGAACGCCGCGCTCATCATGCTGTAGTCAATGCGCTGAGTTCCCCTTTATTGGAAGAAAATGATATCCGGGGCGCTCAACATATCCTGGTCAATATTTCTTACGGTTCGCAGGAAGTGACCATGGACGAAATTTATGAAATCACGGAATATGTGCAGGAAGAAGCAGGGTATGGCACAGACATTATCTGGGGCAATTGTTTTGACGAAAGATTGGGCAATAAGATTTGTGTGACTATTATCGCCACCGGTTTTGAACAGAATTTTGGCCACAAACCGGTTGTTGAAATCAAGGATAAAATTAAAGTCTCTCTGGAAGAAGAAAAACCAAACCAGGCATTGCGCGAAGTCTTTGATTTTGGGGAGACCACCAATGAAAAGACGGTTGAATTTGAGACTTCTTACCGCGATACTCAGGTTAAAAGTATGGAGGAACCCTATATCCGCCCTGACGTAAAAAATGAAAATTCAAGCCGGATGGAAGAGGACCGTAAAATGAAAAATGAAACTGCAGAAAACAAATCGGAGACCGGTCGTAAGATGCGTTTTCAAATGCATCAGATGAGAAATACGGCAGACCTGGAAAATCAACCAGCTTACCTGAGACGTAATGTCAACCTGGATGACGTGCCTTCCTCCAAAGACCATAACAATTCAAAATGGACCATTTCCAATGACGATGAACCTCAGATCCGGGAAAATAATTCCTACCTATATGACAATGTAGATTGAATTTATTCCCGGCATAATAATTGTTAGTCTTTTCACTATAAATTGGTTTTGCATGATACGGCTGTTACTTCTTTGGACAGCCGTTTTTATTTTAGACCGGATCACGGGGTTTATTTTGAATCGAGTATAGGCTAAAACATGCCCTTGCTATCAATGACTTAAGTACGGTGTTAGTCTTTTGGTATTCCATTTAACCATTCGATAATGTACTGCCATACTGCATGTTTCCCTTTTTCATTGTGTATTTCATGTAACATATCTGCCCAGATTTTCAGTTCAGGCAAGGGGCCCCAGTGGTTTTTAAGCGCTTCAGTACCTGCCGGTAAGGTAATCTGGTCTTTGGCGCCATGCATCATCAATACAGGATAGGGTGGGGTCCAGGCTTGATTTAATAATATGTGCGCGTTTTCGAAAATGCTGGCCCCTGCCCCCAAACTGATTCGATCATGAACCAGCGGATCAGATAAATATAATTTAACAATGGTTTCATCGGAACACAACGATTTAAGATTTAAACCATTGGAGATCCGGATATTTTTTATCATCGCCGGAGCACGCTGGACTGCCTTCACTAAAATATAAGGCAGGTCCTTCGGTGTTTTAATGGCTGGTCCGGTTAGGATCAATCCCTGAAGGTTCGGGTTTTTTAGAAGACAATACCTTGCGGCGATATTGCCTCCCATCGAATGCCCGTAAAGATAAACAGGTACCTGAGGATACTCCAGCCGGGCCTGGTCAAAAAGCTCGCGAATAATCGTATAATTGGATTCCATACTTACCCAGGATCCCCTTGGCCCTTCTGTCCTTCCATGCCCGATGAGGTCAGCGCCTATAATCGCATATCCTTCCTCATTGAAATACAATAATTGTTCATCATATCGACGCAGGTGTTCACCCAGGCCATGAACCAGCAGGATTACCCCTTTTGGTTTTTTACCCGGTTTAAATTGTGCGAAATAAACTTTTGTGGAAGATTCAAGTATCCGGATCGATTCAATAATGGCCATAAGTCAGGGTTGGATTTGAACTTTTTTTAATGAAAGCGACCAATTCCGATATCCCAATATACATAACAAGAGATAGATAAAATACAATACGGCTGTTACGATTAGCGCTTTCTGCGCATATACGGCTATTGCTACGATATCGACAATGATCCAAAGGACCCAATTGTCCAGTTTTTTTAAAGCCATCAGGTATTGAGCCACCAGGCTTGTAATCAGTATAAATGCATCCGCATAGGCAAAGTCAGCCTGGGTATTTTTTTGCATTAAATAGCCCCAGATAACCACTGAAACCAGTATAGTTACAGAAGAAAAGATTCGGATCTTGTTACTCAGGGTAGTGACCGGTATGCCGGCTTCAAGGGTGCCGGAATGCGTCCAGTGATACCATCCATAAGCGTTGATCACTACATAAATACCATGTAAGATCACATCGGAATACAGCCGGTTGTGATAAAAAACAAAGGCATATAAAAAGACGGAAACCAAGCCAGCCGGCCAGGCAAGTACAGTTTGCCGGGTAAGCAGGTAGACATTGATCAGGCCGGCTATGGCGGCCAGCCATTCCAAGGTGACATAAAGATCCAAGGGAGCAAGTTCGTAAAAAACCAGTTTTTAAACGAGGTAATTGTTTTTACAGCAAATACGTATAAAAGAATGGCTTAGATTTTTTGAAACCAGGTTTGCCCAAGTATCTGGGCACTATTGCGGATCACCAGCCGGTATTGACCTTTTGGAAGATCCCGGATCGACAGGGGTTCTTCTATGGTATTCACCGACTTAAGCCATCTGCCTTTTACGTCAATGATGCTGGCGGATATCTTTTCCTGGTTGGTAAATCCTTTAATGGTGAGGAAGTCTGAAGCGGGGTTTGGAAACAGTTTCCACTCTCCGGAATTTTTTTCCAGACGGAGGGATTTGGAGGAATAATATGCCCCTTGCGCACTTAATGCCGTGAGCCGGTAAAGATGAATACCTGGTTGAGCGGAAGTGAAAAAACTAATGGTGGAAGAAAGGCCGTTCAATACAAGGGGTTTTGATTCCAGACGATCATACTTTCCGGAGTTGTAATTCCATTCTTCAAGAAATACCGATTGGATTTGTTCATCACCCGATAAAATTCCTGTGATCTGAATGGGATTTTCCGTGCGTTCAATGCGGGTAACAAGCCAATGCAAAGGCAAAGCTCCGGATAATGCTTCATAAGCACCGGCATCCGGTGCAGGTCCTGAAGGTCTTGACATCCCCGCCAAATCATTTATTATAGCGGGATTTAATCCATTTATACCAAAGTTTTTTGCTTTAGAATTGGTGGCCAATTTAAAATCCGATGTGGCGAAATTGACAAATAGGTTACTAAAGCTGGGGGCAAAAAAAGAGTGAAGATCCTGACCCAGGGCCTTCCAGCCCATTGAATCCAGGATAGAATTACCATCGTCAATGGTGATCCGGTTGGTCATGATATTGTAATCGCTGGTGAAACCGGTCAACGAAGCCGCATCCACACTGATAGCTCCCCGGAATGAATGCTGATTGATCAGGATATTATTGCGGATAGTGGCGCCCGAAGAACCATCGATAATCAATATGCACCATCGGCTGGTATCATCCTGAACAATGGTATTGTGGTAAATCTTAGCATTAAAAGAAGGGGATCCACCGTCAATTTGATACAAACCAATGCCGGTTGCATAGTTGTTATACAACAGATTGTTATAAATCAATGCATTTTGATTGCCGTCCATATTGATGGCAGATCCGCCTCCAAGTCCATTCCTGTAAATAATATTGTTGTAAACCTGGGGATCGTGATTGATTCCATCCTCCCCCTGACTGACGTCTCCGTTGAAATGGAAACCGGCAGCTCGGTTATGGTGTGAAATGTTGTATCTCAAAATAGCCCGGTCGCTGCTATTGGACACATAGATTCCATGCTCGATAACGGAATAGGCACATTCATTATACTCTGCGAGAAAATCATCGGTAAAACCGGTAAATATTCCCCACCGGCTGTTGTTGAGACAAGTATTATATCGCAACGTAACGTGATCAGCAAGGACAGCCCGTATTCCTGCCCGGGGTTGATTAATCACACGGAAGCCCCTGATTTCAATCCAATCTGCCCCTTCAATATTGATCCCATCGGTAGTGACCGGATTTCGTCTGTTAATAATGACCTGACTTCCAGTGGCATAAAAAACAATGGGATTGGCAGCAGTGCCGGAAGTCCGTATATCAAAGCCGGCGTAGGTACTATCAGATACGAGCACGGAATCACCGGCTACGACCGTATTAGCAGCCTTCTGCAAGGTCCTGAATGCCAGGCTGGCGCTCAGGCCGGAGTTGTTGTCATTCCCGGTTGGCCTGACGTAGAACGTATTTCCTGAAAGATTTAAAAACGAATATAATGCAACAAAGAATAAATTGATTTTTTTACACATACCCACTTGCTTAGATATCGTAACGGAGACTTAATGATTTTTATTTCAGTATAACAGGAGCCTAATTACCTACCTTTGTCCCGATTTATGGATCAGAATACGAAAGAAAAACCGGTGGAACCACAGGTTGAAAAACCCAAAATGAACTGGTCCCGGTTGAAAGAATCCCTCTATGTTTTTAAGTACATCAAACCCTATAAATGGCAATTTGCCGGAGGCCTGGTTTTATTGGCTTTATCGAGTGTTTTATTTATGGCTTTGTTGCCGCTGAGCGGTGAAATGCTGGATATCGCTTTGGGTAAATCAAAAATGAAATTCAGTCTGAGTCAGATGGGCATTATGTTGTTTATCTATCTGGTCGTACAGGGTGTGATTTCTTATTTCAGGGTAATGCTTTTTGCCATCGTAAGTGAGAAGGGGACGGCTGACCTGCGTAAAGATCTGTATCATAAACTGGTGACCCTTCCTTTTCCGTTTTATGAAAAGTCCAGGGTAGGTGAAATCAGCAGTCGGCTGGCCAGCGACGTAGATCAATTATATTCGGCGTTTTCTGTCACCCTCGCAGAGTTTATAAGACAGGTATTGATCCTGATCGGGGGTATTTTATTTTTATTGATTTCAACACCCCGGCTGTCCATGATCATGCTGGCGGTATTTCCGGTCATCGTATTTGGGGCTATGTTTTTCGGACGTTTTATTCGAAGGGAATCTAAAAAAAGGCAGGAGGAACTCGCAAATACCAATGTAATCGTAGATGAGACCCTGCAGGCCATTTATACCGTCAAATCGTTTACCAATGAGCCTTACGAATACCAACGGTATGAAAAGAAAATAACCAATCTTGTGCATACTGCCCTCAGGCTGTCCCGATTCCGTGCATTATTCGCGACCTACATCATCATTGCGTTATTCGGCGCTTTGTTTTTCATCATCTGGCTGGGAGCCAAATATGTGCAAAATGGGACGATGAGTCCCGGGGATTTACTCAATATCTTTTCCTTTACGGCCACCATAGGGATTGCCATTGCAAGCCTGGGTTCCTTCTATACTCAATTGGTCTCTGTGATCGGCGGAACAGAACGGTTAAAAGAAATTCTCCAAAAGGAAGCCGAGGTCCAAATCAGTTATGCCACCCAAGAGAAAGAACCTTTAGAAGGGAGCATAGTATTTGATCAGGTTGAATTCAGTTATCCCAGCAGACCAGATATGCAGGTCTTGAAAGGTATTTCTTTCCAGATTGAAGCGGGACATAAAGTGGCTTTTGTAGGATCCAGCGGAGTAGGTAAATCTACTATTGCCCAATTGTTGTTGCGATTTTACGATATCAACCACGGTCAGATCAGGATAGGAAATAAAAATTATAAAGATTTTGAGATCACCGCATACCGCAATCATTTTGGCATCGTGCCCCAGGAAGTCCTGTTATTCGGAGGTACCATCCGCGAAAATATATTGTATGGCAATCCCAGTGCCTCTGAGGATGAATTGGAAAGCGCAGCTAAAAAGTCCAATAGCTGGGATTTTATAAATAGTTTTCCGGAAAAATTTGAAACCATAGTGGGCGAACGGGGAATTAAATTATCAGGTGGTCAAAAACAAAGAATAGCCATTGCAAGGGCAATACTCCGAAACCCCACCATATTGATCCTGGACGAAGCGACCTCAGCCCTGGATGCAGAATCTGAAAGGGTCGTGCAGGATGCCTTAAAGATCCTGATGGAGGGTCGTACCTCTATCATCATTGCCCACCGCTTGTCCACTATCCGGGAAGTAGACTGTATTTATGTACTGGAAAACGGCAAGATTGTAGAACAGGGTACCCACGAACAATTAGCCTCCAAACCCGATGGTGCTTATAGCAACCTCGCCCGGTTGCAATTTGAAAATAATAAAGACCTGATCTCTACACCCGAAACCCTTAATCTGGCTTAGGTATGATTATCCGGGAGAATTATACACTCCAGCATTTAAATACTTTTGGTGTCCGGCATTCCGCCCAGTTTTTTGCTGAAGTACTGCAAGTGGCCGAATTACAGGAACTAGTGCTTCAATATCCCAAACCAACCATTTTGGGAGGAGGCAGCAATGTTTTAATTACACGTGACCTGGAAGGATTGGTTATCCGGAACGGTTTAAATGGAATTAATGTCACCGATGAAAATGAAGAATATGTATGGGTAGAAATTAAAAGTGGGGAAAACTGGCATCCTTTTGTTCAATGGGCTGTCAGCCATGGCTGGGGTGGAGTAGAAAACCTGTCCCTGATCCCCGGAACGGTAGGCGCAGCGCCGATACAAAATATTGGTGCTTACGGGGTAGAAATTAAAGATGTATTAGTCAGCGTTCAGGCAATGGAAATTAATACTACCAGGATCGTAACCTTTACCGCTGAGGAATGTCAGTTTAGCTATCGGCATAGCTTGTTCAAATTGCCTGAATATAAGAACCGCTTTTTTATTCTAGGGATTACGCTTCGGTTGAGTAAGCACCCTGTACTCAATACACGTTATGCGGACGTCGAAAAAAAATTAAAAGAATCTAATATTCAAAACCCCGGGATAGCGGAAGTCCATCAGGCCATCATTGAGATTCGCCGGAATAAGTTACCGGATCCAGCCATCATTGGGAATGCGGGATCGTTTTTTAAAAACCCTGTGATTCCTTTAACGCAGTTTCAGGATATCAAGATTAAATTCCCGCACATCCCCAGCTATGTGGTCGATGATGAATGGATAAAAATCCCCGCAGGATGGTTAATCGACCAGGCAGGTTGGAAGGGAAAACAATTGGGGAAGGTTGCCTGTTACGAAAAGCAAGCCCTCGTGATTGTCAACACAGGAGGGGCAGGTGGAAAGGAAATTTGGGATTTTGCTATAATGATCCAGGAAGATATCTTCGAAAAATTCGGGATTCGACTGGAACCTGAAATTAACGTTTGGTAAGGCTCGTCATTTGATCCCTTTGATCCGGTTCCAGGCAAAATAAGTGGAAGCCTGGGGGTGCGTCATAAAATCATCCAATTCATTAATCGCGTGATGAAACTCAGAAGTAGTTAAAAACTGTTTGTCGATGAGGTTTTTTTCAGCGCTTTGCAAATTTCCTTTAAGATTGGTGATCCACGACTTAAAATAGGGCGAATCTGCGGTGTGGATTTCCGGCGCAAGGGAAGCTTCCAGTTTTTGGAAACCCGCTTTTTTCAACCGGTCAAACAATTTGATTCCTATCATAGCGTCTCCGCCTAAAAAGTTTTGAAGCTGGGCAAATTTTTTCCAGGCGTGGAGGAAGACGGGGCAGGAGGGATAAAATTCCATCCAGAGGACACTGTTTTCCTGAAAATAAATTTTACCTGATTTTCTTAACACCCGATAGGCTTCCTTGAGTGCCTGCTGAGGGTTGCTGATGTGTTCCAGGATATACCGGCCATACACCAGGTCAAAGGATTCATCTTCAAATGGTAGTTCGTGGATATCCCCTAATATAAAGTCCAGGTTAGAGGGAAATTGAGGGGATTTGGCCAACTGAGCCTTAGAAAGCTCAATTCCTGTAGCTCGTCCACGGGGCAATTGACGGGCGACCTGAGCGCACAAAATACCCAGGCCTGATCCCAGTTCCAGGACCTGTTCGTTGCCATTTATTTGAAGAAAATCCAGGAAAGATTGATTTGTCAGTTCATTCAATAACTGAAGTCTTGATTGTTCCTCTGGGGACACCCCATGGATATATGCTGCTTTGTCCGACACCACCACGCTGTTTAAAATTAATTCTTAAATATCTATTAAAATATTGACATTTGCAACCTCTTAGAGTTCACTATACGTGGTAGTCCGAATCGTTATCTGCCCCCTGATCTGCTCCATATTTAATTAGCATGGCTAGCGCTCTTGTTTCAAGTAAAAAGTATGTTGAAGATGGATTATTAATCATTTCGACGTTAGCGATGTTGCTGGTGATCGTTAATTCAGGATTTTCACAGACCACGGATAGTCTATACAGCAAATGGTTTCCGATCACCAATGTTATCGCCTTTATTCTTCAGTCCTTTCGGATCGTCATTAACTGGAAAATCCGCAAGCTCCAGGTCAGGTGGTATGCCGGCCAGACTTTTTTGCTGGCATTGATGGTCCTCGCTTTAATCAGTGAAATATTTTTTCACAAGACCTTATCCAGTATCTATATAACCGCGTCTACGACAGCCAATGTATTTGTCTACCATTGTATTTTTATTTTTCTTTTTTTAGAAGAAATTTCCAGCAGGCTGTTTTCTATAAAAAAATCCGCCGTCAACGGCCCTTTTCTGCTGCTGATTAGTTTTGCTTTTATCGTGTTGATGGGTAGTTTGTTGCTGATGCTGCCATCGGCGACCTACAAACCCATTTCCTATGTGGATGCGCTTTTTACCTCCACCTCTGCTGTTTGTGTTACGGGATTAGTCGTATTGGATACGGCTAAAGATTTTACCTTATTCGGACAATGGGTGATCTTGTTTTTGATTCAGATCGGAGGACTCGGTATTCTTACGTTTACTAATTTATTTGGTTTGATTTTTTCCGGATCGACGACTTTTCAGAATCAGATGTTGATTCAAAATATGCTCAATGTGGAAAGCCTTGCAGATGCTATGAAAGCCCTGGTCAGGATTGTCGTGATC
>Ga0138256_10001470_pt1 | contig 25401 bp, 40 predicted proteins | sample KNB2016incub_MG_FD_105486 | JGI IMG/M metagenome (GOLD analysis project Ga0138256, IMG submission 105486) | Active sludge microbial communities from wastewater in Klosterneuburg, Austria - KNB2014incub_MG | ecosystem: Engineered > WWTP > Activated sludge > Unclassified | place: Austria...
AGTCAAAAGTCTTTGATATTCGGCGGCTCATTCCTTTTACCCGGCACTCCTCTATAAAGTCCCATGGGCTCTCATAAGCGGTGGAAATTTTGCAGGATATGGGTGCAATGAATGTGTAAGATATGAGGTATCTTCCCCATTAAAATCAAATTCTATTTCCTTTGCGGACTTAATCATTATTTGGGTTTTCTGAAAACTACTATAAATGAACAATTTTGATTCACATAAAAAACGGAAGGATAATCTAATAATACTAATCGCCTCTGTCCAGTTTGATCCCAAATAATTAAATCTTGATAAAGCCAACCAACCTCTTGACCTATTGCTGCTATGTCTGAATGAAATGGTATATAAGGAATTTTATTTTTAGTGTCTCTGTAATCTTTCACAACCCAACAAGAATATCCTCCGTGTTTTGTTACTTCAAAATTATCTTTCAGAATTTTTTTTATGCCTTTTAAAAAATCTCTATAAGGCAAGTTTCCAAAATCATGTTCATGATCACTATATGGTTTTACTGTGCTATTATTTTCATGACTTATAATTGAAGTTTTGTGAGTTGTAGTTCTATCCTCTATTGACCTCCTTATGAAGTTTGCATAAGGAGGTGAGGTAACTGTTAACTGTATTTTGTCTTTGTGAATATGTTTCAACAAATTCCTACAATCATCATTTATAATTTTGTAAACTTTGTCATTTGCAAAAAGTCCCTGCACATCGTCAAGCCACCTTTCTGCGATATTTACAAACTTTGGATTGAGCTCAATTCCAACCCCGTTTCTTTCTATTGAATGTGCAGCAATTATGGTAGACCCTATTCCTAAGAATGGATCAAAGACTGTATCCTTTTCAGCAGAATACATTTTTATCAACCTCTCAGCGAGTTTTATAGGATAAACTGCACCGTGTTCAAGTTGATATTTATTTCTTGGTGATGAAAGATTATTCCATACGGGATTTAAAATTTCATCTTCGTTAATTACATTTTTAGAAAGCAAAGCCCATTCCGTAGGAGTTAGATTATTGAAACCAAGTTTTGATTTTTTTTCTTCTTTTTCTACTTCACTCTTTGGGACATATTCTATTTTGGGTTCTGAAACAAAAGAAAATTTTTCATTGTGTTCCAATTGCATTTTTTCCACAAATGATTCCCAAACATCATTCTTTACTACCCTTCTTGCACCTCCAATTTTTACCGATGGGATTACGTCCTTTGAAATATATCTCTTTACTGATATTTCTGAAACTTTAAGTAAATCTGCAGCTTCCTTAACTGTCAAAAGTAATTCTTCTTGTTTCCTATTTGCAATTTGTTTTGGCATAATTTTTCATATTTTATAAAAGTATCAATTAGTATCACAAATGTAAATGTAAAAAATAATTGGAATATTTATATAATTTTACGTCTAATAACTAATGTCCCTGCTGCTTTTAGTCCTGCCAGTCTCCTACGGCCGTCTATGATGTCATAACGCTTGCCTCTCCTGACTAACTTTACTTCATCTATATTCCCAAAACCCTCTAAAGAGTTTGTCATATAGCTGGGTGTTTCATATTCAGGAATATTAATATCCGTTATACAGACTTCCTGAATTTCCGGAGCTTTTTCCTCCACCTGAAATAATTTTTCCATGCTTGGTTTTAAAAGGTTAATAAAAATTCTACGTGCCCTTAAGTAATCATCCTCGTTGTTGTTAGGTGTTGACGACTTTTTTATTCACATCTGCCTGTAAGGGCACGTAAAAGAACTATTGTAAGATAGGATCTGTTTTGGGACGGTTACAGTCTTTGTGGTTTTAGCGTGTCTTTTCCGTTCATAGACTACCCACTCTTTTCCGTTCCAGACTAACCAGCGATCACCGCAAGTTACTCTGATGTCCCGTATTTGATAAAACAATGCTTTTTTTATTGTCATGGTTTACTCCTCTGCTATTTCTATATTCAGGTTGTTTTCTGAAATTTTCTTTAACATGTCGTTATCTGCCGGTCTTACATATACCATATTCGTGATCGGCATACGTAAAAACAAACCTGCTCTGAAATCTTTGTCTTTTATTTCTATATTCGGATTCCAGCGTGAAATACGGTATTTTAGATCTCCGATTTTTCTGAATCCGTTTTTGCCTTTATCTTTGTCTGGTACTCCTTCCCCATTATCTGTTTCGTGGGCTGGGAACCTGTTTATTAAAGTTAACCTGCTGTTATCTGGCTTTGCTTTTAAATCAATTGCTTTTTTGTGTGCAAAAAATACTTGGCTTTGTCCCAGCGTTAAAGCTGAAAAGTTAAAAGTCTTTGATATTCGGCGGCTCATTCCTTTTACCCGGCACTCCTCTATAAAGTCCCATGGGCTTTCGTAAAAGGATTCTCCTACCCAGTCAATTAAATGGTTTACTCCGTCTTTCTGAAAGATCTGAAATGATCTGCTGAACTTTATATCGTTGTCCTCGCAGTCAATCGGCGGATCTATAATGAAATCCTCGATCGGTAAGCCTCCTTTACACAATCTACTTTCTAAGTAAATTGCATCTGTTTGTCTGTCTCCGCACCCTCTCATAATATTTTTTAGTTTAAGTTAGAAATTAGTTTATTCAGTCTCTTTATTACCTTCCTTTGATCCTGCTCTGACATTCCTTCTATTTGTGAAATTACATTATCAATTGGGCTGGGAACTATAAACAAACTATCATCCATAGCTTGTGATAATTTGTCTTTCCTTTCATTATTTATATTCTTTAAATCTGCACCTGTGATCGTGCCTGTCTGTTCAAAGATCTTAGCCAGTTTCTTTTGCTCTCTCTTATTCAGCTTAGCTATGGCTTTTGCCAGTGTTTCTGTGATCTTGTTTTCAGCCAGTGCTTTGTATAAGGTCTCTGGTAAATCCTTCAACCTTTTCAGCATAGCTATTTTGTTCTTGGTTACGTTCAAATACTTCTGAATAGTCTCCGGGCTTATTTTCTTTTCTTCGAGAACCTGCAATGCTTCCAGCTCCGATATCACGTTATGGCTACGGCAATAGTTACTCATTAAAGTTAACATTGCTGTTTCGTAACTCCTTAGCTTATCAAAGACTTTTGCTTTAATAACTAATATTTCTGCTGCTTTTAGTCCTGCCAGTCTCCTGCAACTGTCTATGATTTCATAACGCTTACCTCTCCTGACTAACTTTACTTCATCTATATTCCCAAAACCCTCTAAAGAGTTTGTCATATAGCTGGGCGTTTCATATTCAGGAATATTAATATCCATTATACAGACTTCCTGAATTTCCGGAGCTTTTTCCTCCACTTGAAATAATTTTTCCATGCTTGGTTTTAAAAGGTTAATAAAAATTCTACGTGCCCTTAAGTAATCATCCTCGTTGGTAGTAGGTGTTGACGACTTTTTTATTCACATCTGCCTGTAAGGGCACGTAAAAGAACTATTGTAAGATAGGATCTGTTTTGGGCTGGGTTTCTTCTGTTGGTTCCTCTGGGTTCGGGAACTCTATGTATTGCAACATACAGATCTGATAAGCAGTGAGTTTCAGTAACGTGTTAAATCTTTCCTCTGGTGTTAAATTATCAGACATTAAAGTAGTTTGGCATACTCCAGCCTGTCCGTTCAGATAAGGAATAATCAGCTTAGTAGCTGTAAATTCATCTGTCTCGACTAAGGATAAGGTGTCGTGCGTGTTTCTCATTCTTGTTAGTTCGGCCTTAATTGTTTCGTCTATTTCTTCTCTTTGTTTATACATGGTTTTATTTTATTTTAGCGTTCCAAAAATGTTGGCATTAACAAATACTTATATTCAAAGGGCTCTTTTATGTTCAGCACCATTGGTTTTTTTGGATTAGCACTGATCTCTAATGTCATTACTTTGCTGTCTTGAATTTCTACCACTTCTAAGAGTTGCTTGGCATTGTAGGCTTGTAATAACGGTTTAGGTATTTCTTCTTTCTCCTCTATCTTTAGTTCACAACTTACTTCTACTTTTGAGTTTGATCCTGTTTCTGCGTTATCGGATTCAATTAAGATCTTATCATCGTAATAAGCTACTATTATTCGCTTAGTCATTACGTCTGCTGAGATCAAAGCTGATTTAATTCCGTTTAATAACTCTTGAACATCTACATCAACATGTATTTTCGTTGGTTCCGGAAATACCGATAAGTAGTTAGGATATGCCCCGTTCATATCTACTAACTTAGTTACAAACTCATATTCGCCGTCTGTGATCTTAAGATCTGTGTCCTGCCAGACAAGAACTGGTTCATTCGTATTAGCTATCATATTTGCTGACTTACAAGCGATTATGATTTCTTCCTTATCTTTTAAAGGTGTCTTGGCCTTGTGGCTAACAGCTATCATTCGGAATCCGTCTGTTGCTACTACGTGCTCTTTATTTATTGCAACAGCTGACTTATAAGTTGGGAACGGCTCTTTCTGATCCATTGCATGAACAACCTTTTTAAAAATCTTACTTAGGTCTGGGATTACAATTTCTTCTCCAGTTACTTCCGTGTGTTCCGGAAAGTCCTCATGCTCCTCACATGAAAGTCTATGCTTACTCTTATTCGTTTCAATAGTTAATATTCGTTTCGTTGTCTCGTATGTCATTTTTAAAGTCTCGCCGGCGGTGGAAAGGATTGTGGATAATCTACCTGCATCGACTAAAAATGCAAAGTTATCTACAGAGCTACAATCTATACTGGCCTTACCTGATACAATAAGATCAGTTACATACATTGTCATTTTACTATTCTCGACTACTACCTTTATGTTATCCAGAATAGGTAGTGGCGTGGACTTTGTGAATGGTGTTAATCTTTTAACTGCTTTTTCTAATGTTGCTTTTGTTACTGTTAGTTTTTTTAATTCCATTTATATAATTATAAATTGTTTTTAATCCTACTTTAAATTCGGCTGCTAACTGGGTTGTGCTGCAACCCTGCTGGTACCGAGCTCTTACATTCCGTTTGGTTATTTCTTTCAGTTTTTGCTTTGCTGTTTTCCTTGCTTCTGTTTCTAATGTCTTAGCTTTGTTATCCTCAGCCAAAGCTCTTAGTCCTGCGTTCCTTTGCTGGAAAGCTATTCGCTTATCCTTGTGTGGTTGAGTTACCAGTGGTTTATTTTTTACTTTGGTTCGTGCCTTAGTCTCCCGGCACTTCTTTAACTGCCTGAACGGATCCAGTGGGTTCATCCTGCGTTTTGTTCTTTTTTATAAAGATTGAAATAGTCTGATAGTTGTTCCCTTAATGAGCATAATCCACAAGCTGTGGATTCTAAACACATTTCATTGTGCTTGTCCTCTATTACTGCCATTAGTGTTTGGTGTGCTTCCTTCTCGGAAGTGTCGTTGTTCTCGGCCAGAAATTGTATAAATGTTTTTTCCATTGCTGTTTGGTTTAGTTAATAAATGTTGCACCTCTATCAAAATCGTTACTTATTTGTTGCTTAGATAGATCTTCAAAACCACCGTTAAATATGAAGTGGCTTAACTCGGAATACTCCTCTACGGTTATTCCTAATTTTTGCGAGATCTCTTTCGGCGGTGGTGTCAGTCCATGTTTATATTCGTTCATAAAGTTAACACATCTGTGACACAACTCTTTCAAGTTGGCTATCTTCTCCGGTGTGTCGGCTTCCATTAACTCTGCTACTATCATTATTCGTAAATTCTTATTTTTTTAAAAAGGTATTCAAATGGAAATAGTTTTTTAAACAAGCTACAAAACTCGTCTATGTAAGCTGAATCTATATACCAGATAACTTCTCGCTTACCATAACTTTCAGTAAGCCAGTAATCCTCCGGGACTACCTGCTGGATCTCTTTAATAAACTTAATTCCTCGTTCGTGCTTTCCGTCATGCCAGTCTGTTGGCTCCATTTTAAATACGAGTGCTGAAATACCCTTATCATAATACACTAACATTTTTTTTCTCTAAAAACTTTTTATTCTTATTCAGCAACAATGTTATTGCTTCTGCTGCTAAACATTTCATTGGAACACCTTTGGCGTTTGCTATGATCTTAAGTCTGTGCCTGCTTATGCTATCTACTTCTATGGTGGTTCTTACTGGTTGGTGTTTTACTGTGGGTTTTTTATTTTTCATTTGTATTTTAATTTCCATACAAATATACTTCTCTACATTTTAAATGTCAAGGGAACATTTCGTCCTTTGCCATTATTAGTTGTTCGTAGGTTTCATCATTTACCATTAATCTTTCTTTTACATACTTCGGAATATCGTGGTGTCCCAGCGATAAGGCTTCGTTCTGGTATATTACTGCTTTGTTAATTAGATCTATTAACTTGCCTTCTTTAAATTTGTCTATACCAATTGACATTGCGGATATGGACGCTGGATCTATATTCGATAAAGCATCATATAAAATTACCGCTGTATCTATTACGTCCTTAGTGAAGTTGTTACCGGGAATAAGTTTATCACCGTCTGTGGTTTTTCTCTGAACTCTTTCAGCTTCTTCTATTAATAGTGGTTCATATATATATTCGACCAGTTCATTAGATAAAGCTGTTTTGAAGTTACTGTAATATTTTAACTGTCTATCCGACTTGAACTGGAACGGATCTGTGTCTATGCCTCGCATTTCAAAATTCGCTGTCATTTGCGATAACTGATAACTGTCACAACTGAACTTAACTGAATTAGGATAATTATCTAACATCAGCTCTACGATCTCCTGTGCGTTGAAGTAGTCCATTGGATATGCTTTGCTTGGCGACCATATAAGAATTATATCTATAACAACCTTCCTCCTTATATCCGAGTTGTCAATGTTGTTTTCCATAATTCTCTTATCCAGTTTGTTGCCTACTTCTTCCTCTATCTGCTCCGAGTACCCGGACATTAAGCAGCTGTTCGCTTTGTTAATGGAAAAGTCTGCTGCCCACATTCTATATCTCTTATCCGGCTGGATATCGGTAATTGTAATTGCAGTATATTCTTTAGAGCTTCCGCCTTTTAATATTCGTTTCTTGTTTTCGTTAAAGTAAGTTACCCGGTTCTGTAAAGCCATATTCGCACATTCTTTGATCTTGTGAATATATGGCTTAAAAAATGAAAACTGGGTTTTGGTTTTTATACATTCGTATCGAGCCAATGCGTCTTCCTCGTTCTTAGCATAGTCCTTCTGCTTGGCCATGTCTGTCTTCTTAACTGTTAAGTTAAGATCATAGGTGGTAAAAATAAAGTATTTAGTCTTAGATTGGTATGTGCCTTCGTTCCTATGTTCTTTTTCCCACTGGGCTCTGGATTTCTTTTCTTCTTCTATTAGCCAGTAAGTTAAATCCCATTCAGACATATTCGGATAACTGAATGGAACTGTCTTACCTACTCCGTTCGGGAACCGTCCTGTAGTGTTACCTCTGATCACTCCATATAATTTTTTTGCCTGTATAAAAGCATTGGGGGTTTCTGCTCTTGACGGTTCATCCATATATCCGGTTAAGATAGTTTTCCCTTCCGGCGAGCTGATCTTAGAATCCAGACTATGATATTTAATGCCCCCGTAACCTGAGCCAAAGGTTGGGAACTCAATAACCTTGCTCTTGATATCTCCCAGCCCTTCTTCTCTCATATCCATACCCATGTACTTCTGGAAAAAATTTTCATCACCGCACATTGTGGATTTTAAAGCTGTCTTAATCCGGTCAAAGAATACTGTGTCTGCCTGTGACGCTGATACTAAAGAGTTGTTGGTTATCTCAAAATTAAGGTTTTTTGCCAGTGGTTTTTCGCAAAACATACCCATTAGTTCGTAGGGGTTGTTGACTACATTACATAAGAACCGTGCCTGATAAGATCCGTCCCACTCCATAACTGTGTTTTTACCGCCGCCTTGTCCTACCAACAAAAACATTTCATCACAGCTTGTGTCCCAGACTACCGGATCCTCACCTCTTAATTCTACTAAGATCTTAAGCTGGTTTGGTGACGGTTCTATTCCGTTAAGATCTGCAAGCTCCTTAGCATGCTCTACTATACTGATTGGTTTTGTTTTGAAATAAAAGGTCTTGCCTTTGATTACAGCTGAGTGGTGTCCCCCCGATATTCGTGGATCTATCGCTGGGGTGTTGTTTACGGCTTTCTTATCAATCTTATCCAGAACTTTAAGTGTCTGGTCAACTATGTTTACCGGTGTCGGCATTATTTAAAATGGATCGTTCTCAATAATAGGTTCTCGACTTGGTTCATATTCAGTCATACGTAAATTTGTAGCATTATACTTAATAATGCAAGTAGGTTTTTTTGCACCGAGATAATATTTCTTCTTTTTCCTAATCGTTAATGTATGAAACTCTAAGTGGTGGTTGGTATTGATCTGTTCTATGATTTCATCGTTATGTTCGCCAAACGGATATATTGTTTTCCCAGTCTCCTTATCCTTCCTGCCTTCTGTCGGATCCGGCATTTCTAAAGATAAAACTATTTGAGCTGAGTTCTCAAAGTTGCCTGAACCTTTCGCTGAAAACATATCCAGACCGTCTTTATTTTTAGCTGATTCTCTACCAACTTGCGAGATCTCAATAAAGTTTATTCCTAAGTTCGTATTCAGCTTTTTGAGTTTTTTAGCGATTGCTGCCATAGCTCTCATTTCGTCCCTTTGCTCTGCATCTTCTATCAGCTGGGCATAGTCAATTACAATTAGCCCTATTTTCATTTCTGTTAAGTGTTCTATATATAAAACAAATGGTATTATATCCGCTACATCAATAGTGTCTGTAACAGTAACTACGTTGTCATACTTGCTTGACATATCGTATGCTTTCTTTATGGTTGCCTCGTCTCCTTCAGCAAACCGTTTCTCTATAATCTCGGTTGGCATATCCAAAATCATACTTAGGTATCTTTCAGCTTCATCTGATTCTAACAGCTCCAGACTAAATACTAATATCAGCTTATCTTTTAAAAGTTCTTCATTAGCTAATACAATGTTCCGGGCTAACATAGTCTTTTTCCCTGAAGTCTTAGATACAATTAAAATGTTGTCTGTCGGTGTTATTCGTAAATAATTATCTATGCTGGGAAATCCTAACTTAATTCTGGATTTTCCAATCTTAGGTGCGTAATCTTTATAGGCATCGATCAAATCTTTAAAGTGGCTTATGCGTGTAAAGTTCTTGTCTCGAAACTTGTCGAGATCTTCCGGAGTATAGTTTATTTTCACAGTGTGGGTTTAATAAGTTAATTCAAGTCCCTTGAATCGAAAATATTTTTTTAAATACTGGAACCGTAAAGATAATTCTTTATTGCTTAAATCTAATCGTTTTAATTTGGGGTTTGTATTTCTGCGTTTTACTTCTTCGGTTATATCTATCCACTCTAAATATTCAGGCCAATGTTTCTGAATGATCTGCCATTTTTTTGACTTTGATAGAGTTTCTGTTTCGGCTTGTTTTGCTTCTTGTGCTGCGGTCTCTCTTTGTAGCAGTTGTTGTTTCTTTTTTTCTTTAGCTAAGTTGATCTCCTGTAGTTCCTCTCCAGTAAACTTCTGAAACCAATCTTGTTTAATTATAAGTCCCCACCTGTGTCTTAGCACAGATAGGGAGTTATATGAATTTATTTTTGCTATTGTTGAAAAGAATTTTTCTACAGACATTCTATTGTTCCCTATTCCACTCGTTTCTTAGGTCTGAGATTTGCTTATCTATCTCACGTCCAGATTGTTTTGTTAGTTCCCCTCTTAGTGATGATAAGGGTTTTATGCTGGCTTGCTTAACTAATATTTTACCGTCCTCTATGCCAACAACGGACTTGTCATTTTTAAGAGCTTTGTTAAATTCTTTTTTGGACGGCAACCAACCTTTTGTTGATATCTTTTTTAATTTAATCTGCACAGCTTTTTTCATTAAAATATTCCTTTCGATAAATAACTGTTTAATTTGCTGAGGGCTTTTATTTTTTCTTCGGGTGTCATACAGTCGTCTCCTCAATAAATCTGATTTCTACTCCCTCTACATCATCATCAGGGATCTCTACAAATACTTCTCCTCCTTCCTGCTCTACTATTTCCATGATCTGATTAAATGTGCTGTCTGTTAGTTCTCCTCCGTTTAATCTGAATATACTTAGCTTATCTACACCTTTGTCTGCCTCCTGCTTATTCGTTCTCAATAACAACGTAAGCAGTACTTCTGTTATTTTAGCATCGTTAATTACGTCCCTGACCAAAGGTTTATCCTCATAGATTAAGCTGTTCTCGTCAAAGGTTAATCCGGGCACTGGTATATTCGCATCTTCGAGTTTCTTTAACTTCTCTTTTTCAATCTCTTTTAATTCTTGCGATAAGTCTGAGTATATCTTTTCCTGAGCTTGTAACTGCTTTAAGTCTTTTGAATACTGAGCAACTTTATCAACGAGCACGTTGTGTTCTTCTGCCTTCTTTATTTTTTCCTCAATCTCTGTTTTCTCCGGAATTATAATTGCGTTAATCTTTTCTAATTCCGCTGCTTTATATTCTGCCAGACATGCCTCTTGTAAATTATAAGCAGTCTCCGATACTTTTATATCTTCCTCAATAATTGCGATCTTTTTCTTGTTGCTTTCATTCTGATCTTTCAGCTGGGTTATTTTAAATTCCAGATCTCTGATTTGAGTTTCGTTAGCTTTTGTGTCCTCAGCTAATTTAACTGCTCCTGTTTTCTTACTCTCTATTTCTAAACTCTTGGCCGCTAAGGTTTGGTTCTCAATGGTAATATGGTTATCCAGCTCTCTTTGTTTTGCGAGTTTATCATTTTCAAGCTGGTTAATTTCTACCAGTTCTTTTGAGATCTCGGTAATATCTTTCTTCTCTGCATACTTTTTCTGGTCGTCATAAGTATAGTGATATCCCTCCACTACGTTTTTTAATCTGGTTTCTTCCCTGCCTTCATCTGTTCTTCTATGGTATGTCTCCAGATACCTTTTGTCCAGCTCTGTGGTATCTATTTTAAACCATTCCTTAAACAAAGCTACCTGTTTCTTTGGATCCATTTGTAAGAACTCCGATAAGTAATACATACTTGTTCCTATCAGCTTATCCAGCCACTTCTGCGGCGTTAAGTCAGATATGCTTTTCATAACCTTGCCCTTTTCGTTTTTTATCGTTAACACGCTGTCGCCGGCACTTGTGAAAGCTCTTTCAATTGTATATTCGATTGAATCTTTACCGATCTGTAATTCTATCTTTCCTTTTTCTTCGCCCAGCTTAACATAAGGTTTGTTCCCAAACAACTTACAAGCTAAGAATATAGCTTGTATGAATGAGCTCTTGCCTTGTCCGTTTTTGCCAAGCACATATACAGACTTTCCGTCCAGCTGTCCTTCCAGCTCGGAAATGCCTCGTATGTTTTTGATTTTATAATTTAGTATTTTCATTTTTTGGTTTTATTTAAAAGGTTATTATTTTTATAGAAATAAATACATACATACATGTTGCAGCAATTACAGCTAAACCCACAGAGATATTTGTAAAGATTTCATCTATCCTACTGCCTCTAATGCCCTCAGCTATTCGAGCAAGTGCCCCAGCGACAATTGAATTAAATAACGCTGTAAAAAATATCTTTGCTAAAAGTATATCTATTTCATTCACTTAAATCTCCTTTCGGTTTAGTTTAGTTTTAGAAAACCACTGGAATTTTAACTCCAGTGGTTTGATATTGGGTGTTGCTGTTAAAGTTTTTCGTCCAGCTCGTTGTCGCCGTCTGGTTTAACTGCGGCGTGTGAACCAGTTAATTGCTCTGATTCAATGTGGCCATGTAACCATTTAGCCGCATTTGTTTCATCGTCCGTAAGGTTCGGTAGATTACCTTTGTAGTCTGGTGCGAAGTAATCTGGGACTGCTGCTTTTTCGATCAGCTCAATCTGTAGGTCTCTGGACTGTCCCTGTGATTGAAGGTTTTTTAGTACTGCTACCATTTCTTGTCTCTCTTCTGGTGTTCTCATTTCTTTTCCTTTCGTTTGGTTTATGTGTTACGTTTGATCTCTTTCGTAAAGCGTCGCTTTTGTAAACTCCATTGTTTTTTCTTCGATCCACCACCCGTGATTAATTAATTCGCATATTATTATTTGTGGACTTTTAAGTTGAACGGGTGCACAACCAAAAGGCATGCTTACTCCGTAAAGTTCCTCTATTTTGTAATACTTATCGCACTCCCAACAGTAAGCTACTTGGGAAAACTTTACTGCGTTTACACCAGTTGTCATTATTTTGCAATGCTTTCCTTTGCAGTGTGGGCAAGGTGTTTTTAGTTTTTCCTTGGGTTCTTTGCTCAACGGTTTAATCAAAACAGTCTTTGTTTACTTTAATAAATTCTTTCAGGTGTTCGTATTTGGAGCTCAGGCTAACTTTATAAATATCGTATATTGTTAACTCTATTTCGTTTAAAATTGAACTGTACTCAAGCACGTAGTGGTTGTTATTACCCATTAAAAACCATAGTGAGGGTTCGCTTTTCCTTTGTATGAAACCCAGTGCTTTTAATCGTCTTGGTGTTAGACAGTCCTCTTTTTTCATTTTTCTCTTTTCGGTTTAGTTAGTAAATAAAGCCCTACATTTCTGTAGGGCTTTTTACTGTGGTGGATTGGTTTAGAAACCGGGTGCTGAATCTTCGCCGTCGTCACCGTCTGTATCTTCGCCGTTTTCTTCGGCTGCCGCTTCTCCGCTACCTTCTGCTGGTGGATCAGCTGTTACCTGATCATCAGTGTTTGGTTCTGCCGGTGGTGTTTCTGTTGGTGTTTGGCTTGTCCCTGTTTCTACTTCGTCTGTTGCTGGAACCTCTTGCGTGTTCTCTGTTTCTGGTGACATGTTGTCTCCTTTCGGTTTATTGGTTTGTGGTGCAAAAATTGGTTTAGGTTCTAACGCTTGGTGCATAACACTTATTCCTACTACTGGGTGGAGGACGGATATATCGTTGGGTTGTATTTCTATTCCGGAAAAGAATAGCTTGTTTTCTCCCTGTAAATAATAGTCTTGGCTGGTTTCGTATTGGCGAACTGTTGGAAAATCCTGTCTCCAACATTCATTTTTTATTGCTTCGTCAAAAATAACTATGTTATCCAGCAACCTAACTGCTCTGCGGAAATGAATTGCATATTCGTTATTCAGCTTTACAACAACATGCTTTAATCCGAGTTCATCTACCTGTAAATAATTTGCTCTTATTTTATTGTAGGTTAACATTCTACAAAGCAACCCGGGAAATGACGGATCTGATACTACTTGTTTTATTCCGGCGTGTTCACCTGTGAAGCTGGGATTAATGCAGTTAATAATTTCGCCTGCTTTGTTCCTGTAACACACTATCCTGTAATTACTGTTAACTTGGTTAGCAGCAATAGCTATTATAGTTGGGTTTTGCTCCAGATAAGCTCGGCATCTGCCTATTACGTCCAGAACTAAATCCTTTACCTCTGTTAAAACTTTGGGAGTGACTTCATAGGTCTGTTCCCTTAGTTTGCTTAATGGTGTTATTTTTTTTTCTATCATAGTGTTATCATAAAATAAATTGCAGTAGCTAATGCTGCTACCGATAAAGCTATTGCTAATTTAAGATCTCTGTCGGACTTAGATTTTTTTTTCTTTTTTTTGTAACCTTCCTGTATCTCTAACGGAACCTCAAATATTGCTTTTTCTTGGTCTTTCATCTATCTTCTCCGTTTGGTTTTTTGTCAAAAATAACTTTGCTCATAACGACTAATTCAAGTGATCCGTCCGGGAGTTCAATTATAGCATACACTCCAGAACGTTCTACTTGTATCCATTGATGAAAATAACAACCTTCTTTATTGTTTGGGTTGCCTTTATTTGTTGAGTAACGGATTGTTACTGGCCTTAATGTTTTTTCCATAAGTTTATTTAATTAAGTGTTTTTATTATTCCAAACATTATTGCTATAAAAATTATAATCCCCATACACAGCGGAACCCCTATCATAATAGCTATTACAAGTAAAATTTCTAACACAGTAAAGTCTTTATATGAATTTATTATTTTCTTAATATATTTTCTGTATTCCCTCACTTGCTTTGTGCTGTAATTATATCTTCTTAAAATTAAGTTAGCATTTTCTTGCCAGTGTTTAAATGTCCCTGTTCTACAACCGATCTGGATCATATCCTCTTTGTAATTATAAACTGTGTGTCTGGATCCGTAAATATAGGTTGGTTTAGTTAGGATTGAATCGCCTTCCTCTATCTTTATTCCTGCGACTATGGGAATATCGCTGGCTATCATTACATCATTACCTATCTCAACCTGATCTCCAATATAAGCTGGTTTATCAATTCTTATATTGCGTTCGTAAAGCTCGTCTTGGATCTGATCTAAGTTGTTATATGTAACTTCGGTTCCGTCCTGAAATTTTATAGTCTTCATTTTTCTTTATTGTTTAATCTAAAAATTTCGTAGTGTATTTGATTTACTTTTGGTATATAAAATAACTCAAAAAACTGTTGGTTTGTTAGCTGCACAAACCTATTTCTGCCGACTACTTGGTAGTGGATATTATACAGCAACGCTGTGTACATGCGTTCTTTTTCTGATTGTATATTCTTTTGCATTATTTCTTTTATTCGGATATACGGTACTTCAAACTTAGTTTGAATTGATTGTATTACTCCGTCTTTTCGTCGCACACCTATTACAAAAAATCCGGATAAACAGTCCTGTATCGTTGCTGGTTCTATTACCTCAATAATATATTTGCTTAGTTGTAACTTATCATGTAAATAAGGTTTCATTCCTTCTTGTCTTCAGTTAGTGAATATCTTTCTTTTATTATAGTAAAGATTTCTTTTAGCTCTCCGAACAAAGACACTCTTGTTGATTCTGATTTAAAATTTTCGTCCATAACCTCTCTCATAAGTTTTTTAATCTCGTCTATATTTTCCTGCGTTAATGTGGTTTTTATTTTTTCCATTAGTTGATAATTAAACCGAGAATTATTCCTATCACTAAACCTATGTTAGCTCCGAGTGCGATCCTTTTAATTTCTTTTTCAGTTAGTTTCATTTTAGCCCCACGGATCTTCTCTTTCGGACTGTACACCAAAAAAAGGTGGTGGCTTATCGGTAGTCTTTTTTTTAAACTCCTTTGGATTCTTCTTGATGTAGCGTTCCGCCATTTCATAATATAAATCTTTTTTCTTTTTTCGGCCAAACACCTTAACTAAATTCTCATACTTTTCTTTCGGTGTCTCGCCAACAATCATATCCAGTATTTTTTTTGTATAGTTCATTTTATTTAACTTTAAATTCTATTGTAATATACTACTCGTTTTGGGCTGGGTTTGGGTTTAGTTTCTTTTGATAATATTCAGCTTCGTCCTGTGCTTGTTTTAATTTTTTTGTAAAATATTACTGCCTGTCTTTTTCCTCTTTCTCTGCATCGGCTTTTTGCTCTAATCGCATTTTATTGTTGAACGGCACTATATACTCGATCCATTCTTGGTCACTCATACCAAGCATTGCTAAATCAAGCTGTATCCTTTCCACTACAAAGTTGTCATACTTTACAAACACTACCTCAACGCTTGCAGGTTTAAATTCTACGTTAGCAACACGGTGTATTTGCATATATTTCCATTCTTTTGTCCGGAATATATCTGTTGCTCTTTCTTTTGCAAGATCTGTTATTTTAGAAATCTGCAGAAATAAATTTTTTAGGTCATTCATGGTTTTTTAATTTAATTATTAACTTTGTCCGTAACCTTCTCTTAAAACTTTCTTAGCTCCTCCGGAACTGCTTGTCTTTAATCCAGATTTCTCTGTATCTAATCTCATAAAATTCAAACCTTCCTCTACCCAGTCCCCTGACTTCTTGCATGTTCTTTTTGCCCAGCTCCTCAACTCCGTCCAGTAATAATCTATATTCGCTTCTTTATACTTCTTCTGAAATGTCTCGTTTTCCTTCATTTCTTTTTCAAATACCTTATAATCCACATACTTAGACTTCTCAAACACAACCGGAATAGCAACTACATCATCAAATACACCGTCTATAATCTGCTGCCTGAAATTATCATTACTTATAATGCTCTGGAAAGTAACTGCATCTGCTTTACTGTTACCCTTTCCAATCCCCCTCAATCGCTTAGAGCTCACGATTTTGGCCATGATCTTGTCAAAGTCAAACAATGGATCGGCTAAACATATTTTTGCCTGATCCAAGTCTATATGGTCTTTATCTGACAACTGATAAGCCAAAGCAAAAACTCTCCACTTATACTGAAGCTCTTTGATCTTTATAGACATATCAGTTTCTAAAGAAAGAGAATCTCCTGTCTCTTTCTCTGATTCTCTTAATTGATTCTCTTTAGTAGAGGGATCCGCCATTAATGTCGTTTCGGTTAACGTCGTTACCGGCAATTCCTCATTCGCCACTTCTGACATATCAATTTCCTGATCCGACATTACCGGCATGTCTGCATCCGACAAGGTTATAACCTTATTTAAGTTCATCCATTCATGGTGGATAAACAAATATTTGTTGGATTTGCCTAAGCCACGTCTGATAGCAACTATCAAATTAAACTTTTTTAAAACCGCAAGATACCGATCTACTTGCCTTGGTGATACTCCTAATTCTTCTGCTAATGTAGGTATCTCTGGGAAACACTCACCGTCTTTGCCTGCAAACTGAGCTAATCTGGCATAACAGACCTTATCGCCGGGGTTTAATTCTTTCCTACATAGTAGCCAGTTCGGTACAAAGCTACCAGTGAACATTCGATAAGGGTTAATTACCTTTACCGTCTTCGTTGTTTTTTCCATTTTTTTTACTTCTTAGGTTATAATTTTCAGAGCAAATTCTACGTATAGTTTGTTTTACAATATTTTCTGAAACCTTCCCGTTATGTAAACATTTTCCTGACTTAACAACTTTAATATTATGGTACACTCCTAATAACTCACCTTCGTGTTGAACCTCGTTTTCTACACAAACCAATATACCGTAAGGTGTATGTTTTAAATATTCTAAGGCTATATCCATTAAACTCGCTGGAACACAATAATAAAACCTGTTTGGTAAAATTGATTTATTATCGTACTGGTGGTATTTAGTTAAATACCTGTAGTGCTTCCGATACTTCTTTAATTGCTTGCTGGGTGTTGTTGGGTTGTTAAAAAACTTAATATCCCTTATACTGTTTAACTCACCTAATAAATCAGATCTCGAAACCTTAACCTCAATCTCCAACGCTAAGTAGTCCTTATCCATAACCCAGACATCAGCTGTTCCGTATGTAGTTACTTGTTCGGTTGTTACTAATAAGAATTGTCTTTCAAATAAATAATATCTCATTAACGCCTGCTTTACAATCTCTGCGTTCATACTGCCTCCTCCGGCTCAGATAGCTTACTCAAAACCTTAGTTAGCATTTCTCCACCTATAACCTTTTCTATATTCCCAGACTTATTTAACAGAACATCAATGATATCGTCCTCGATCGTATTATTTATAACTACATAGTTTGAATTAGTCGGAGCTTTCTTTTCAGGATTTAGAATACGTCCAGATGCTTGTGTATGCTTATCTGGTGTCCAATCTAATTCCGTTGTTATAATATGGTTTGCTACGCTGAAATCAAGTCCCTCATTACATGTATCCATAGTCACAAACGCAAAGACTATATTCCTGTTATCCGAGAATAAGTCTATCAACGGCTGTCTATCCTGAACCTTTACATCACCATTGATCATAACACTATTATCCGGATACTTCTTATGCAGCTCTGATACAGTTTTTTTATGAACTCCAAACACAACTACCTTAGTCATGGTATCTAAATACTCCTGTAGTATTTCCGGTACAACAATAAGTTTTTGCCTTACAACTTCCTGCTTTAACTTCTCGATCTTTACAATAGCTATGCTTGTTAATCCTTTCCATTCAGGATCATCCTTTAACCCCAGCAGCACTTCAGCACGCTGTAATCTATCCTTGCCTGCCAAAGATTTATAAATATCCTTATAATATTTACTTGCCTGCATAAGCTCGTTATTCAGACTATGTTGTAATCTATAATATTCAAGTGGTTCCGGAAGTGTTAAGTAAGTAACGTCCTCTCGCATTGTTGGTAAATCTTGCCAGACCTCTGACTGCAATCTCCTTAGTGTAAACTTAGATAGCTTTTCATTCAGTTCGTCTAAATGACTGGCTCCGTTAAAGTCCCAGCCAAACCTTGTTTTTTTACCATTACAATACCTCAATAAGAATTTCCACTCACCTCCAAACTCCTCTAACCTGTCAATAGATCTTAGTTGTGGTACCAGATCTTTAATATGGGTTGGCATAGGCGTAGCTGTCAGTAATACAACTCTGTCAGACTGCTTTGCTACCAGCTCTGCTAACGTCCCCCTTATACTGCTCTTACCACCTTTGATTTTATGGCTTTCATCTATGATTAACATATCCCAGTGGCCACCCTGCCAGATCCATTTATCTTTTGGCTTACCATGCCTTTGTTCAATAGTCTTTTCGGAAAACTTTTGTAAGCCCTCGTAGTTAATTATATTTATTCCGGAAGTAAAAGCATTATCTACAATATTAGAATCCCTGCCTATCAACTCTTTAATTTTCCGCTGCCAGTTTGCCTTGGTTGTGTTCGGACAAATAACGAGCACGTTATTAGAGTGTAGGTGGTGGATTGCTCCTACGGCTTGATATAGCTTACCTAACCGCACTTCGTCAAACAAAGCACACTTAGGGTTGTTCACTATAAAATTAACGCCTATTTTTTGATATTTATATAAAGGTAAGTCTGTTTCTATTGGTGTGGTTTTTAAAACTTCTATATCCTTGTTATTCTTTTCTTCGAGATCTACTATATTCAGGAACTCCTCATATATCCCGGTCTGGACATCTACTCCAGTAAATTCTTTCAGGACTAATGCTAAGTCCTCCAGTTTAAAATACCAGCTTTGAGAATTACTGTTGTAGCGAAACCGCTGCCAAGTTAACTGTTTCATTAACTTGTTGCAGCGAGCCACTAAGTCAGCATTGTAAGCGAACTTAAACTCTAAGTTGTAGTGTGGGTTGTTACTCGGTAATCTTTTAACATTCATATTTAAATGCGTGTGTAGGTGTATATAATACTTTTTTTGTATTAAGTACAAGTATTGCTGTATCTTTGCTCCAGTGAGATTCTATTATAGACCAAGCCTTATCGGTATCGATGCTTTCCCATTCAACTTCATCGGATCCTGTTGCTTCAAGAGTTACTTGCCTGCGAACAGCTACCATTAGCTTTGGTTCTAAGCCAGAAAATAGATTCACTGCTTTTCTTGCTGGTTCAATAAATCCTCTATGCGTCTTTCATAAGGCTGGGACATCAGCTTTTTGCCGTGATCATCCTCATTCAGTTTCTGTGTAGTTTCAGGGATCTGTGAACCAAATAACTTTTTCTTACTTAATATCCATGCTCTGACATTGTTTAAATTAGCATACAGCTCACTACAAAACTTTGCCATAACAGTGTCCTTACCAAAATCTGTAACTGGTACATATTCCTGCCGGCCGGGTACTATGCTCGGCACTGCTGCCATGTTTGTTATGATCTGGTTTTCCGGCTTTTCATTTACATAAGCACCTAAACAAGGAACCGCATATCCGTTACCGTCATAACATACTGCCTGAACTACTTCTCTTACAACCTCAAAGCTGTTCGACCACTTAAAAGCATTGAACTTCCTGCATGTTTGCTGGCAATAATCCCAGATCTGCTCCAGCCTGTGATTAAATTGTTCCTCGTTCATTTCAGGTTTTAACCATAGCTTATCATCTATGCCTCTAAGTACAGCTGATCGTTTTTCCTCAGCTTCAATTAAAGCCATTGACGGTATAACATAGCAGTTGTGTTCTTCATCATAACATAAAGCTGTTATAAGATCTTTGAATTGATTATCCATTTATTATTTCTTTTAGTTTTTCATGTGAAATTTTGTCAATGTTGCTTAAGAACAACTCCAGCTTAGATTCCCTGTCAAGATCTGTAATGACATCTAATAGCGAATATGTATTATCGCTAAGATCCGGCATATCTAATGCCCTTCTGAGTATATCTTTTTCTTGAGAGCTGGCCTCTTCAGCAAAATCTACTATATCGTCTATATCTAACTCTACATCTACGTCAACATCCACGTTGGTTGAGACGCTTTTTCTAATTCTTTGTGCCATATTAAAATTTGTTTTGGTTTAGTTTAGTCAATAATTGAATTACTTCCTCGTATGAAGTCTCGGTATCCTCCAAGACAATTTTTTGTTCACTTAAGTATTTTGTTACATATTCAGGATCGTCCATTGACATGCACAGTTCATCTTTTAACTCTATAAATTCTTCCTTCAACAAATCGAATTTAGTTACTGTGTTATCATCTTCGGAATATTCCTCTACATCTACGGTTTCTATATCCTCGTATTCTTCACCTGTATCTGTATTTACCTTACTTTCCCCCAGTGCTAAAACTGCATCGCCGGTTTCAAGATAAGTTTCCTTTGCACTGCGTTTCAATAAAGTTTCCAAGCTCTGTGAAAACTCTACTGATATTTTTGGATATAACTTCTTGCCTGACTTAGTATCTTTTTCGGCTATCCTCAATACAATACTCATAGGCTGCATTACCATACTGATTTTTAACTTTTCCAAAGTCTTTTGTATATCCTCTATGCTTTGCTTTAATCTTAGATAATTTTCTATGCCTGTTGAGTGTAACTTGTTCAAGTGAATACCCGGAACTTTTGGTGCTATAAAGATCAGATTAAAATTAAAGTCACATGGAGCCTTGTCGTCCTTAAACGGTTCTAATGTAATCATCTCTAATTCCCTCGACTTAATTTCCCTCCATGCTCCTTGTACCAATACCTGCTCCACTGTCTTAGTACCCTTTGTTATTTTTCTGTGGTGTTCAGCTGTTAGTCCCAGTTTCTTAATGTCTATTACGCTTGCTACTTCATTCTCGGTATAATCTTTGTAGTATCTGGAGTAAGCACATACACAAGGAACCTTTTCCCATGTCCCTGTTACTGGGTTATGGCGATTAGCTGTCTTACCGTCACCCATACAAGCAACCTTACCCATTTCAAACTTGATATGTTTGTTGTCTGCAAGGATATCATCAACATTGTTTGATACAAAGCATATCAGATCCAACGACTTACATCTTTTACCATAGACCGCTTCTAAGGTCGGCGGCAATACAAAATGTCCGAACTTGTTATATGGATATGCCTGTGGAAACTTTTTCTTATCTACCCGGATTAAGTAGTGATCTTCTTTATTACCCTTATACTCTTTATGGACTTCGGCAATAATTTCTCGCCACTCGCCCTGATACATGATATACTGAATAGGATTTCCTACAGCATCGTTTACGGTTTTGTAATGTTCCGGATTATCAGTGATCGGAACCTTGATAACAGCTGGGCTTACTTTGATTTGATAGTTAATATCTTGTTTGATATTATCTTTAAATTTCTGTGGGATAAATACTGACATAGGTTTATTTTAAAGTTAGTAAATTAAAGTTCATCTATTGCTTTTCCAAGATCACTTAAAAAATTATCTATTAGCTTTTTCGTTACTGCAATTCTTAACATAGTCTGGATAAATGCTGCAATAGCTACAAGCCATAGTAAAGGTTCTGGATCTCTGCCTGTAAATATTTTATGATAGACTGCAAAAAACATTGCTATCATTTGGATAAAATAAAACAACTGCATAAACTTTGACTGGACTTTAGTTCTTTTTGTCATAATGTTTTAAGTTAGTAAAAATGCACTATGGGATCGTTACTTTCCGGACTGTTAGTGCGAACATACCCGTATGATGAGTGCTTAAAAACTATTAACTGGCGGAAATAGTTATGAGCAGTCTGCGGCACGATCCCTCCGCCGGGGTTTTCTACCCTTGTTTCGCTTTATAAATATTTTTTAATATCAGCGTCTCCGCTGACTATAACTATTTGAGACATATCCTTTTCTTTGCCACCGTGATTAGCTTCGTACCATTCATCCAGAACCTGCTTCTTTATATCCGGATACAATAGTTTTTCATAAGCATTTCTTAATGCAACACTTAACGCTATGGCTTGTGCATAAGGATTTAACATTCTTGTTACTATGTCCGTCTTATCGCAAAAGCCCTGACCATAAATACTTATATTTTTTAGTGTGTCCTTAACCTGTACCGTATAAATATATTTACCGGAAGTATGCTCTGGCATAGGATTTCCTACTACATCAAGGTTTCCCTGAACCTGCATACATCTTAATACTCCTGCATAACTCGGTCTGAATCCTACTATAATCTTCTTCTCGCCCTTGCTATCTATTTCTGTTCGTTCAGCCTCATAGAATAATACATTGCTAATGATCTGGCCTGTATTCTCACGTTCAATTATTTGTTCATGATCCTGCTTATCTATTTTTAAAAATGTCTCGGTATTTGCTTTGGGTGTTACTGGTGCTGCTTGTTTTGTTGTTGGGGTTTGGCTTGGAGCCACAACTGGTTCGGGTTCTTTGTTAAACAAAGCTCCAGTTATATTTAGCTCCGCTGGTTTGTTTGTTGGGGCTGGTTTTGCTTTTTTGTGCTGCTTCATAAAGTTAGTTAATTTATTTTTTTACGGTTCCACCATTATCTCTTATACACAACTCCCAGTATCCGCACTGTTTTTGAGAACACATAAAATGTGAACGGTTGGTATCTGGCTTCATTTTACCTTCCCTCAAAAATGTCATTTGCTGGAACTGGGCTGTTACTTTGTTCTGGAAATACTTCACGTCCTCTGGTGTCAATGGCGGTAATTCAATTGAAACCATGATAGGATTTTCTAATTTAACTACATAATCAATCCGTCTGTATTCAGCCTTGTCCACGCCTTCAGTATATTTCTTAGCTATTGTGTACCAGTCCAATTGTAACTTGTGTGACTGATCTACAAGTTCATGATCTGGCTTTGGTGTTTTGCCTGTAGTCTTATTATCTATTATACCGTCTTCGGTTTCTATATCCGAGAATCCTTTCATTGTCCAGCCCATGCCTTCTAAATGTACCTCATAGGATTTCTGAACTTCCACTGGCTGTATGTGCTCCATGTAACCCTGCTCCATATAGACTTTCAAACATCGCATAACTACGTCTTTGCTTTCTACTGGTGATTCCCCAAACCATTCAGTTTCGTCCTCACGCAAACTAAAGCTGGTGTCCGCTATGTCTAAGATCTCTTGTTTTGTGAGATCTTTTTTGGTGGTTATTTTTTGGTAGTAGTTGTTTGTTAGGGCATCATCGTAAACCGTGCCTATGGTAAGGTTTTTGTTTGGAGGTATAGATATTCTTGGGTTAACATATCTATAATACCATTGTTGTTGGCAGCGTGAGAATGCCCCCATTTGCGAGGGGCTTAAATGGTAATCCGGAATATTGTCTTTATCCGTTAGGATAATACCGCCTTTGGTTTTAACCGCCATTGTTTTTATTGTTCTGTATTTCTTCGTATGTTTTTTTGATTGCGTACCTTATAGCTTGTGACGAGTTGTTAAAATCTTTTTCCTTGCGTATGGTCTCGATCATGGTTTCATCACCGTAAAAGAGTTTAAAGGATTTGATTTTTATTTTTTTGGTTGGTGTCGTTGTTTTTAACTTTGTCATATTTATTAAAAGTTAATACAACTTAGCAAACTTTTATATTATTGTCAAGAGATATTCTTTGGGGTAAAAACAAAAGATCCGTTATTTATTAGATAACGGATCTTGAAAGGAAGCGCAGATGAAATTAAATTACTAACTTTACCGATGTAAACTTAGGTGGTTTTTTTTTATTTGTCAATCACCTTTTTTGGGGTATCAATCTTGTCCCCAGTAGTTCCCATTTCCGGTACTGTTCCCATGAGCTGTTTCAATAGGGCTGAACTGCCTGTGCCTATTAAAAATGCACCTGTTAAACTTAGTACCGGTGAAAGATTTAGCAGCTCGAATATAGCGAACTCTCCGTTAAGCCCTAAGCCAAGTATAACTACGCCGATAATCATTGACGCTATTACTCCTAACCAATTCAAAGCAAAATACTGCCTGAATGTTTCTACCTGAGTTATATGAGGTGTTGCTTTGTTCCACCTCATTATGTCAACAATAGTAAACAGTATCATTCCTGCTAACAAAAATAAAAAGTACAACATTTTTACTCCTTTTTTTAGTTTGATAAAATTATCCAATTAGCTCCGTTCGACTGAACAGTAACTCTTGAATATTGTGTTGATAAAGAATTTGTTGTGGAACCGTCTATTGTTTGACTTGACGTAGTTGCTACTGTGATAACTCCCGAACCTGAATTTTTGATTACATAAATCCTGCCTGCAATATTAGCTGCTGTCGGTAAAGTTACAGTAAATGTTCCGTTGCCTGTACAGTCGATTGTGTAATCAGTTTTAAGGACTGAATAAGTATTCTCAACAGCTAAATATTTTAACGATAAACTACCATTAACCTGTAAAGTAGAATTTGGTGCTTGAATATTTACACCTATTTTAGCAGTATCAGTATAAATGCCAGTTCCATAAATAGTTCTACCAATATTTAATTCTCTTGAAACAGTAGCACTACTAAAATTAATTGTATCGCCTATCCCAATATTGAATGAACCTGTTGTTAATCTATTTGACAACTGAGCTACAATATTGGAAACCCACTTGCCGATTAAGATATTATTAGTTCCTGTAGTTACACTTCTCCCTGAGCCTAACCCCACAAAAGTATTATAACCACCTGTGGTAATTCCATATCCTGAGAATGAGCCAACACCTGTATTATAAGAATTACTGTTACCCCAAACACCATATCCTGAGTTACTACCAATCCAAGAATTATGACTTCCATTACCAGTATACATAGCATAAGCACCTATACCTGCGTTATTACTGCCTGTGGATAAATTTGTTAGAGCAAAAGTTCCAATACCCATATTATTTACTCCTGTGGTAATTGCCAATCCTGTAGATGTTCCAATAGCAAGATTGTAATATCCAGTTGTTAAACTTTTTAAAGCATCTTGACCTATACCTACATTGTAACTTGCAGAATATGCACCAAGACTATATCTCATAGTGAAGTTTCCTGCGTTCATACCTATAAATAAATTTCTACCAGAAGTGCTATCAGCTTGATAAGTATGAAAAAATTTAGTTGAACCTTTAAATATAAATCCTTCAACTCTGGTTCTACCAGTATCAGGCAATAGAATTTGTCCTAAATTATTAATTGTAAATCTTGTGCTATCTCTTGTCTTTAAAGAATAGTCATAATTATCCGTTGTACCTGTTATAATGTTACTTGTATTTGTGAAATTATGAAACGCTGAGTAGTATGTGAATATCCCAGTGTTCCCTATTTTCATTTTCACAGAGTTGTTGACCTTGAAATTC